>Ga0082212_10006814_pt1 | contig 15243 bp, 14 predicted proteins | sample TergutNt197P3_FD_71548 | JGI IMG/M metagenome (GOLD analysis project Ga0082212, IMG submission 71548) | Neocapritermes taracua P3 segment gut microbial communities from Petit-Saut dam, French Guiana - Nt197 P3 | ecosystem: Host-associated > Arthropoda: Insects > Digestive system > Gut ...
GATGGGGGCAGCGGTTTTTTTCCAGGGCATTGTTCTTGTCCTTGCAATAAGCGCAGCCGTCACCGTAGCTGACCGTTAGCTCTTCCACTCTCATTACTTCCCGCATCGATTTCGTTCCTTTCCGCATTCTTTCTGCAAAAGCCGGAGTCGGAGCATTGAAAATGCCTCTTCCCGCTCTCCGCGTCAAACACTTCGTCGAAATACACGCCTGTCGCGCCGCAGATCCTGCATACGCGCCCCTCCACCTCTTCGACCTCAAAACGATAATCCTCAAAGTCCAACGGGACTACGCTGGTATACGGCGGCACGGCATAGATCATCTTCTCCCTCCCCGCGCCAAATAAATACAGGCAATCGGCATTATCCAGCTTTGGCGTGTCATATCTGGGTATGGGGCTAGGCGCCATGACATATCTACCATCTACCATGACGGGATAGCTAGCGCCCATCGTTATCTTGCCATAACGGACGATCTGCTCATAAAGCATCAGCCACGCAGCGCTGTACTCGGTATCCGCATGCATCTGCCTCGCTTTGGTCAGGCTCCGTTCCACGCCGCGCAAAGGCTCGGGATTGGGGACCTGGAGTACTAGCACCTGATCTTTGCCCAGCCTTTCTTCCGGGATCCTGTGTCTTGACTGTATAACCGTCGCGATTTGCACATCGTCCGTCAACGCCACGCCGGTGCATACCGAGACGAATTTCTTGATGCTGATCGCATTGACGCTGTCGTCATTGCCTTGATCGATCACTTTCAGGATATCCCTCGGCCCGATGATCGAGAGGGTGATCTGGATACCGCCTGTGCCCCAACCCCGCCCAATGGGCAGCTCCCTTGAACCGAAAGGCACCTGATAGCCGGGAATCGAAATCGCTTTAATGATCGCGCGCCTGATCTCGCGCTTAGAACCTTCGTCTAAAAAAGCAAAGTTATAATGATTCTCATACATCTCCTATATACAGCTCCTCTCCGCCTGATTCGCCACCGTCCCCCGAGACCTGGTTCTCCCTGCGGATTTTTCGCAGACTATCCAGCCTGGACTGGTATGTGACATAGTGTGGAAGCTTGAGATGGGAGATAAACCCTGACATCTCAAGCGGCTCGCCATGGAGCAGCACGAACTCTTCATCGTTGGGCGGGCTGCTGGGGTCCGGATGGTTGAGGGCGCTATCCAGTATGGACATAGCTATCGCCTTGGTATCGGCACGCCCGAAGACCAGCCCGTATCCGATCGCGACGCCAAGGCCGTCATGCTCGCCGCCGGAAGCAATGTGGTCGCCTACATAAGCTTCCACCTCGGTAAAGAGGATCTCGCCCAGGACAATACTCTCCTGCGGGTCCAGGGGGTAGTCGATTTCGATCTCCATGTACCCGCTGCGCAACTCCCCGATCGTAGGATGTGCCGAGGCCCCATACCCCCGCATGCCGGAATAGGCTACGCCGCTAACAAAGCCTGTATCCGCGCGAAAAAGTGTCTGAAGCCTGGCACTTCTCGATGCGGGGAACATAAACTTGTCCTGGGTAATATCGTCCGGCTCTGTATCGTCAGGCGCGTGGGTACGGATGAACCCTTCCTCCCTGAGCAAGTCAGAAACGCGGGCAGCCTTCATCCCCACGTCTGCCTCGTCCAGCTTCGCAACGAACTGCTCCACGAATGCCTGGAGGTCTTCTTCTTTTTCCTGTCGCAAGTCAAAATCAATGAGCCTATGGGTATAGTCATATGTGGGCCCGAGGATTTGCCCCATGGGAATATCTTTGAACGCCGAAGAGATCCTGCGGATCAGTCGCATGTTCCGGCAATCCAGCGTCAAGGATGTATGCATTCGGGCGAGGGTCGAGCGATAGGCCCTCATGAGAAACACCGCTTCTTCAAGGCTGCCTTCGCTTTGCTTGATCGCGATGGCTGCATACTCCGGCGCATAAAGCCCCGCTTCACACATGACCCGGTCGATCAATAGCTTCATTCGGGAAGTGATGACCTCGGTGGCAAGCCCGGTATCGCCCTCGCTACGCAAGAGCTTTAACAGTTCTATGGATTTTCCGATCGCGGCTTCCCCACCTTTTACAGCGACATATGCCATCACAAACCCTCCTTCCTGGCCTTGACGTGGCGCGGCACGGCGCAGAGGTCGCCTTGCCCGGTGAGGAAAAGCATTTCATAGCCTTTCGGGTATTCGATGTCCAGCTGAGCCGTGCGTGAAATACACTGGGCAAGGGCGGGGTCGATCAGGAAAGCCTGCGCGCCGTCTATCCCCGGTCCTTCCGCCACAATCTTCACCTGGCCTGCGATTGCAGGCACTACGGCAAGCACTGTTGCGCCTTCGTGCGGGGCGAACAGACTCCCGGGCGATATGCTGCCCCACTGATCAAAGCTTTCGCTATGCAAAAGGATGACGAAACCCGCCTCAGGCAAGCCCGTAGGCCTTGCATAGGTCAGTTCCCGTATTTCCTCCGCAAGACGCGCATCCTCGTGTACGTAGAAAGAAACGGTATTGTCGAGAAAAATGCTGCACAGCTCCTTGACCAATACATGCTCCCCTTGTGTCAGGGGGTTATTCCCTGCGGCGTCTTTGATGTTATACACTTTGAAGGGATGGGAGAAAGCGTTCATCACATCCCTAAAGATCCCTTGCGCCGCCATTGTGCTATCATACCTATCGTCCATTTTTACCCTATTCCTCCATCACTGTGAAATTCACCTTAGTGGACATAGCCAGCTTCGCGTCATAGGCATGCTTTGCCTGTATCGCCTCTTCCCATATCCCCAGCCTATCCATGATCAACGCGCATTCCGGCAGATTCCCATTGAGCGCGGCGTCGATGACTGCCATGGCGTAGATCTTTTCCATATCATCATTCAGTCCGGCGGCAAAGCCTTTGGTATCCCCGAGCATTACGGTGCATTCGCAGGCAAGCGCCTCGCAAGCATAGAATAAAGAATTGCGCGCGCTCTCTCTGACCTTCAGCATGACCAGCATGATCTCTGGTTTTCTTAATATGGTGACCGGATGCTTTTCCTCTATCTCTCTGCCCAGACGGACGACCTCCGCCCTCTCCGCCTGATTAAGGATGCGAAACAATGCGTTTTTTTTCATATGGCACTCCTAAGCGCGTGTTCCTGCTCTTGTGCATAGTGCAATGTGGATGTGACTTTCCCCTTCCTGATCACTGTGGTCAGCCGCGGATACTTACCGGACGCATCGACCAGCAGTAGGTCCGCCGTCTTGCCCACCGCGATGGATCCGGTTTCGCCATCGATCCCGACAGCTTGCGCCGGGGCAAGCGTGACCAGGCCGACACAATCCCACAGGGGAAGCCCGTATTCCCTATGTAGCTTGAATACAGCCTGCAGCATTGCCGGCGGATAGTAGTCTGAGCACAGGGAGGTGATGCAGCCTTCGAGTATCCCCTCTGTCGCCGACATGTTGCCGGAATGGGATTTCCCGTTTAAGACATTGGGCGCGCCGCCGAGGGTATGCATTCCTGCTTGGCGCGCGTAGCGGGCTATTTCCGCCTCGACGGGGAATTCGCTGATGGTCGCGCCCAAGGCGCCATGCATAAAATCCACCTTTTCTGGGCTGTCGTCATCGTGGGAGGCAATGGAAACGCCCATGCTTTTCGCCAGCGCGGCGATCTCTTTAAGCGTCTCCTCGGGGAGCTTCGGTACTTCCATACGCTGCCTGAGTCGTTCCGTCACCTCTTCATCGCTCATCTCCCCATTCGATCCCCTTATGGTATTACGAAACCGATCTACGTCCCTATACTGCCCTTGCCCCGGCGTATGATCCATAAAGGACAGCAGCGAAACGCATCCGCTCCTTAGCATCTCCATCAACTCAGGGACAATATCAAAGTTCGTCATATCCATTCGGAGATGGAGCCGGTGGTTGATCAGTCGCTCAGGTCCCGGATTGACGATCTCCTGGATCAGGAGCGACCGCAGGCCGCTTTCCCTTGCCGCCTTCTGCCGCAGCCCTGCGCGGGTATTCCATAGGGAAAGGGACTGATACATGGTGGTGATGCCCTGATTCACCAGCTGCTTCTCCTGTTCCTGGACTGCATATGCCACGTCGATCACACTCCCTGTACGCGGCTCGACGACTTGCTCGATTTGATCCGAATGGGTGTCGATCATGCCCGGCATGAGATACGCGCCTTCGGCGTCGATTACCCTCCCCATGGAAGCGTATCCGTCAATACTGACGATCTCGCTCCCTTCGATGGAAAGGCTGGCATTCCTGACGATATCCTCTGGCAGAATGATATTCGCATTGATGATGGTGATTGGCATTTTTCTCCCTCATACTTTCAGTTTTTGTTTTAGCGCGTTAAACAGAATCTCGAAAAGATACGTAAAAACCACTACGACCAGCACAGCCATCCATGCCCTTCCATATTTATAGCTGCCAAAAGCCATAGAAATAATATGCCCGATGCCTCCCGCGCCGACCATACCAAGGATAGAAGCCCCGTGGAAGTTGGATTCAAAATTGGATGTCATCCACGCGATCAGCGAAGTCAGCGCCGACGGCAGTACTGCCGAAAAGAAAACCTTTATCCGATTGGCTCCGGTCGCGGCCAAAGCCTCCAGCGTCCCGGTTTCCACTTCCTCAAAGGTATGGGAAAATGACCGGGCAAAAAACGACGTGGAATGGATGCAGATACCCACGATCGCAGGCGCAGGCCCAAAGCCAAGGCATACCAGGACGAGTAGCACCCAGATGAAGCTGGGAACCGCTCTGATGAATGTAAACAACGCGGTGAAAAGCGGAGGTAGAAACTTATATGGCGTTATATTTTTAGCCATAAAGACTGCCAGGAACAGGCCAAGAATAGCGCTATACACCGTGGCAAGAATGGCGACACACATCGTTTCATAAAAATACGGAAGAACCAGGTCAGCCTCGCTCAGGTCAAGTTTCATCAAGTGCTTGAGGGACTGCCCGATATTGCCGATGCGCTGCAAAAGCTTGATCCAGTCAAAAGGCACAGCCACCAGCAGGACAATGCTCAGGCAAGCAAAAAGGATGAGAAAAATGTTGAACGGCCTTGTGTGTTGCGGGTTTCCGATCCGTATCTTCCCGTTGTTCAGCCTTACAAGGCGGGAAGGCGATGCACTATGAATTATATGAGCACCTTCTTTCGGAGGTAGTTGGCGATGAAACTGACCATGATCGTGGTCGCCGCCAGTACGAGAATAATCGAAAATGCGATATGGTAGCGAAAATTCTGCAAATACGAGGTCAAGGTCAGACCTATCCCGCCTCCGCCCAAGGCGCCCACCACTCCCGAAGCCCTGACGTTGATTTCGATGGAAAACAGAAGCCAGGAGATAAATCCGGGAGTCGACGCGGGGATCACACACTGAAAGAGTTTCGGGAGATATCCCGCGCCTACGCTATCGAGGGCCTCCATACTCTCCCTGCCGACCTCATCCACCACTTCGGCAAACATCCGGGTCAGGAAGCCGATCGTATTAAATAATAGGGCAACCATACCAATGGTCGTGCCGATCCCAAAGGACATGCGGAAAATAAACAACCAAATGGTATTGGGAATGTTTCTCTGCAGCGACGCGATACCCCGGACGAGTTTCACTGTTATGGGATGCGGCGCCGTCTGATAGGAGGCGAAAAAGCACAGGCAGAAACTGAGGATCCCGCCAAAAAAAGTCGCGAGGATCGCCATAGCGATCGTCTGCAGGAGCGCGTCCCCTACGCCGAAGGCTTTTTGAAAATTCGGCGGGTACAGATCGTGAATGGCAAAGTCGATGAAGTTCCCGGCGTGAAAGAAGATTTGAAAGGGGTTAAACTTCGTATGAACTGTCGCTGCCGCATATGCGATAAAGAGGACGGCGAAAAGGGTCTGGTAGAGCCTTCTCTGGCTCCTGATGTGATCCGGAACGTTTTGTATTCTATCAATAGGCAACTGCCATTCCCCCTACGCTTGTCCAAGCACTGTCGTCCGATTCATGAGAAGCGCCGTATATCTCATCGACCTTCACGCTGGTCAGCCACTCCGGCGCACCGTCAAATACAAGCTTGCCCGCCCTTATGCCGATGATTCTCGTGGAGTATTCTTTCGCGAATTCGACCTGATGCAGATTGAAGATGCAAGCAATCCCCCTCTGCTTAGCCTGATCGATGATCAGCTCCATAATCGTCGCGCTGGTGACTGGGTCGAGGGAGGCAATGGGCTCATCGCACAGAAGGAGCTTTGGCTCCTGCATCAATGCGCGGGCGATCGCTACGCGCTGTTTTTGGCCACCGGACAGTTCGCCGGCGCGTTTGTACATCTGGTCTTCCAATCCTATACTTTGGAGTATTTCGTAGGCCTTTTCCTTGTCTTCCTCTGGGTAGCGCCCCAGCACGCCGTCTATCGTGGAGATACGTCCCAGTACGCCATGCATCACATTTTGAAAGACAGTCAGCCTATAAACCAAATTGAAGTGCTGAAAGATAAAGCCTATTTTGCTTCTTATCTTGAGCAGGGACTTCTTGTGCATCGCGTTGGTGATTTCTTCACCGTCAAAGACAATACTTCCGCCATCGTTAGGCGCCAACCGATTGATGCAGCGCATGATCGTCGATTTACCCGCGCCGCTCCGCCCGATGATCGTGACGATTTCCTCATGATTGACGCGGAAACTGACGTCGTCTACGGCTTTTGTGGCACCATAGTATTTCTTCAAATTGTTGATCTCAAGCAGAGCTTGGTTCTCCTCGTATTTCATGCATGCCTCCTTCTAGTCCGTCAGGTCAAATTTATCGCGCAGCTCGCGAATGTAGTCATACTCGTAGTCATAGACAGGCCAGTAGCGATTGGACGGGTTCGTGGAAGAACGGATATCCCAGAATCCCTGATCGTCCCAGGTCAGGAAGAAGTCGATAATCAAGTCTTTCAGTTCCTGCGGCAGATCCCCCTTGATGCATAAGGGGCTGGCGGGGATGAGGGGCGAGACAAAAATCGTACGGATGGCGTCCTCCTCCACAAGGCCGTTCCTGATTTGCGCAGCCACTGTGGTGCTGGTTACCGCAGCCGCGTCCACATCCCCCATGTACACGCCCTGGCAGCTATTGGCATGGGTGCCTGTGAACATGACAGATTCGAAAAACCTGCCGTTGATGTGCAGATCCTCGAATGTGAGATCGGGCATGGTTTCCGCATAGTGGTTGAGGAACTCATTCGAAGGGACAATATTGCCGGAAGTGGACTCGGGATCCACGAAACCGAAGGTACGCCCCTTCAGATCCTCTAAGGAGTAAATATCGGAGTCTGCGCGGACGATGATATGGGAGTAATACCCGTGCGTCCCGTCCGGCGAAGTAACGGCAAAAGCCTCCGCTCCGGCGCGGTCAACCGCGTGGACATAAGCGAAGGGCCCCAGGGAGGCCACATGGGCGTGACCGGTCCGCATGGCTTCCACACAAGCGGAATAGTTGTTTCCGTGGAATTCCTCTACAGGGATGCCGATAACTTCAGATAAAGCTTCATCAAATAGATTACGCGAATAGGAGACTTCGGGGGTGTCTTCGCCTGGGAGCAGAACAATGACCAGTTTGTCGATCCCCCATTTTTCCTTCGGATCAAGGGGCGCCGGCGCCATAGCGCCTAGCGGGGTAGCCTGCTCGCTTATCGTAGCGGAGCCGCCGATGGTGTCGCTGCCGGATGTGCTGCCCGAAGCGCTGCCATTGGCGGCGCCATTGGCAGTATTGCCGCAGCCGGCAAGCAGTATCGCAGCCAGGATGACAGACAGGAGTATAAGCCAATGCTTTTTGCCGAAATCAGTTTCTTTTTTCATCGTTTTTTCTCCTTCTTTATTTTCTCCCTTCATGATACGGAGGAAATATAAATACGCCGTCAGCTTGGCGTAATGGGTATGGAAAGAATTTGTAAAAAAAATAAGCAACTTTCGTTGCTCAACCTACCTTATGCGCATTCCCTGCCCGCTCTTATTCAGGCACGAATGGCAGTGTTGCTGCAGCCGATGATCATCATCGCGACAATGAGTAGTGACAGGATCAGGGACATATGGTTCGTCACAATCCCTTTCGTAGTTTCCCACAGGTTTGCGTTCTGCATGGTTTTCATCTCCTTCTTCCCTCCTTTCCTTTCTCTTGCCTTGAGGATACCTGAGCAAGATATACACTCTGTCAGGATTGTGTAAAAAGAATGGAAAATCAGCCGCAAATCGAGTTTCCCGTATGTGCACAGTTCGATTTGCGCAAAAAAGAACGAAAAAAAGAACGGAGCAGATTTTCCGTTCTTCATGTATCCTACCCATCGCTATCTTTTTGTCCTACTGGCGCTGTTCCTCGATGCGTCAGGAGGCCCTGTTAAGCGCTTTTGCCAAGCGGGATTTCTTACGGCTTGCGGTATTTTTATGGATAACGCCTTTCGTCTCGATCTTATCGATCATCCGGATAGCCCTTCTCAACATCTCCTTGGCTTCATCCGTATCGCCGGACTTCAACGCGTTTTCGAAACGGCGGATGGCGGTTTTCATCATGGATTTGTAAGCAGCGTTCCGCTTGGTACGGATGCGGATAATCTCTGCGCGCTTCATCGCTGATTTGATATTTGCCATACTTGATGCTCACCTCCTTCGTCTCAGATCCAGGCAAAGCCTTCGTTTTTGCTGCCATTGGAAGACAACACTGCAATACTACCACTCTAAGGGTAATCACGCAAGTGCTATTTGTGAAAAATTGCTTGCAGTATTTTCAGGTATTCATTACAATACTCGCAACAATACTCGCCGACAAGTCGGCTCTCCCTTCCCTCAAGCTTCGGAGGTCTTTGCCCAATGTCCATCAAAAACCGCATCCTGATCCCCATGGTCACAATGGTCATTCTCGCTGTGGCGGCAACATTGATCTTCAACATTGTCCATTTTTCGAATTTTTTCGACGAGATGATTGCCTATGACCTTGACCACGCGCTGAGCGGAATCGAAAACGAGGTCTTCTTATTAGAGGAAAAAGCCGCGTTTGTCGCTTCTTTGTATTTTGCCCACGACCAGACCATCACCGCCGCTTTGGAGAGCGGCGACCATGCTCTATTAACAAGCCGCGTCCATACGCTTTATGGGGAAACAGAAATCCAGCTATGCGCCGTCACTGACGCATCAGGCGTCGTGCTTGCCTGCCCCAGCGCGCCTCAGCTATCCGGAGACAGTATCCTGGCGATGCGAAGTATTCAATCCGCGCTGAGCGGCGAATCACAGACGGTGACAGAGAGCGGTTTGCTTTCTGGCATGGCTGCATGCTCTTCCTCTACGATCCGCGGTCATGACGGCAGTCTGCTAGGCGCGGTAGTCGTCGGGTATCGCATAGATACCGATGATTTTGTCGACAAACACAAATCCCTTACCTCTTGCGAGATCACTGTTTTTCGTATGGATGAACGGGTAGCGACGACAGTGCTGCTAGAGGACGGCTCCAGGGCTGTCGGTACAAAAGCACAGGAGAGGATCAGCCAGATGGTCCTCTCCGGCAAAGAATACAATGGCCCCGCCAAGGTATTGCATTACGACGCCCAGACAAAGTACATCCCCATCCAGGATGCGGACGGCCATGTCAACGGGATGCTTTTTGCGGGGTATTATCTGACAGAAAAGAACAATACGATCCGCTCCTTCATCACGACGGACATCCTCATCGTCGCGATCCTCCTGTCCATCAGCATCCCCATGATTCTATATATCTCCGGACACATTGCGGCGCCGATTACCAGACGGCTGAATCAGATCCATCTGGACGCCCTCACCGGCATCCATAACAGGCGGTATTTCGATGAGCATCTGCCTGCCCTGATCAAATTGCTATCCCGGTCGAACGGCTCCCTTAGCCTGATGATGATCGATGTAGACAATTTTAAGAAATATAACGATACCTACGGGCACCATGAAGGGGACAAATGCTTGCGGGCGGTAGCGGAAACCCTCTCCTCATGCGTGACCAGGGCTAGCGACTTTGTAGCAAGGTACGGCGGCGAAGAATTCGTCGTTGTCCTGCCCAATACAGATGAGGGCGGCGCGCGCTTAGTCGCGGAGAAGATGCTGGAAAGCGTGCGGGCACGCAGCATTCCTCATCAGGCCAATGACGCCGCCAGCTGCGTAACGATCTCCATCGGGATCACATCCGTCTGTGTGGATCATTCCCGAAGCGGTGAAGAATACGTCAAGCAGGCTGACGAAATGCTGTATCAGTCGAAGCAAAACGGGCGCAATCGCTATACGATAGATCACGGGAAAGAGTAAACGAAATGAAACAGTTTTTGGATTCCCATTGAGCTTGCACGCAGAATATGCTATATTGGTCTACATTAACAGTTGCGCAAGGCGCAGAAAAAACACATAAGGAGGCTTCACCATGAGAGATGAGACACTATGCTTACACGCAGGTTACACACCGGGAAACGCGGAGCCTCGGGTCATGCCCATCGTACAGAGCACGACATATGTTTACGACTCCACCGAAGAAGTGGCGTCGGTATTCGATGAGCCTACGAAGAGCCTGATCTACTCCCGTTTCGCCAACCCCACCGTCATGGCAGTCGAGCAGAAGATCGCCGCATTGGAGGGGGGCGTAGGCGCTATGTGCACATCTTCCGGGCAGGCAGCCTCTCTTCTTTCCCTATTGAACATCTGCTCCGCCGGGGACAGCTTTATCTCTACGGCGGAGATCTATGGCGGTACAGTGAACCTCTTCGCCATCACATTAAAGCGCATGGGCGTCGAATGCATATTTGTCAAAAGCGACGTCTCCGAAGAGGAACTACACAAGGCTTTCCGTCCAAATACGAAAGCTGTGTTTGGCGAGACCCTTGCCAACCCCGCTCTTTGTGTCCTGGATATTGAAAAATTCGCCCGCGCCGCTCACGCCCATGGCGTCCCGCTCATTATCGACAATACTTTTGCCACGCCCATCCTGTGCAAGCCTTTCGACTTCGGCGCGGATATCGTGGTCCACTCCACTTCGAAGTACATGGACGGCCATGCCCTCCAAGTCGGCGGCGTCATCGTAGACAGCGGCGGATTTGACTGGACAAACGGCAATTTCCCCGGACTGGTGGAGCCTGACGAATCCTACCATGGGATATCCTATGTGGAGACCTATGGGAATGCCGCCTATATCATCAAAGCCCGTATGCAGCTGATGCGGGACTTCGGCGTCTATCCTGCCGCCCACTCGGCATTTCTGCTGAACATCGGTTTGGAGACCTTAGCCATCCGTATACAACGCCATAGTGAAAACGGCATGGCTGTGGCCAAATTCCTGTCTGCGTCTGCTTTGGTGGACAAGGTGGTCTACCCCGGCCTGGAAAGCGACGAGGGCTACGCCCTGGGGCAAAAGTACCTGAAAGCCTCCGGCGGCGTCATCTCCTTCATCATCAAAGGGGGTAAAGCCAACGCCATCCGCTTCATGGACGCCCTCAAGCTCGCGTCAAACGAAGTGCATGTCTGCGACATCCGCACCTGCGTGCTCCACCCCGCCAGCGCTACCCACAGACAGCTCAGCGATGAGCAGCTTGCCGCAGCCGGTGTAGACCCGGGTATGATCCGCTTCTCCACGGGGCTGGAAAATATTGAGGATATCCTTGCGGATATTCAGCTGGGCTTCGACGCCATCTGAGCAAGGCGGATGACGCGAAAGGCACGCATCTCTTGAAACAGTTTTTGGAGGCTTGATCCGCGCAGGATCAGCCTCCCTTTACTTTGCCCGTATCTATGCCCATATCTTTGTCCTTGTCTTTGCCCTTATCCTTGCTCTACCCTTCACACCCCGCCAGGATATCTGCGATCCGCCGGGAAGCGAAGCCGTCGCCAAATGGGTTTGGCCCGCTGATCATTTTTTGGTACAGTAGGGGATCCTTAAGCAAGCGCGAAGCCGCCTGATAAATCGCTTCCTCCTCAGTACCCACCATATCGATCAGCCCCACTTCGATCCCTTCGGGCCTCTCTGTCGTGTCCCGCATGAGCAGTACCGGCTTACGCACGGCGGCAGCTTCCTCCTGAAGCCCGCCGGAGTCTGTGATGATGATATGGCAGCGGCTCATGAAGTTGTGCATGTCAAATACTTCCAGTGGTTCGATCAGATGGATCCGTTCATGCCCGCTGAGATACTCGTTCGCAGTCCTGCGTACCTTGGGGTTCAAGTGGACGGGGTAGATCATCTTCGTATCCGGATGATCCTCCACAATCCGTCTAAGGGCGGTGAACATCCGCTCCATTGGTTCGCCTTGGTTCTCCCTCCTGTGGGCGGTGACCAGCAGCAGGGTGGAGCCTGCTGCCCAATCCATCTCGGGATGGCTGTATTCTTCGCGTATCGTGGTCTTGATCGCGTCCAGTACGGTATTACCGGTGACATAGACCCTGTCTGGATCCCTTTTTTCGCTGATCAGGTTCTGGGCCGCCCAATCTGTCGGCGCGAAGAGATAGCTGGATAGGACGTCTACGCTTTGCCGGTTAAATTCCTCTGGATAAGGGGAATCCAGATCATAGGTACGCAAGCCGGCTTCCACATGCCCGACGGGTATCTGCCTGTAGAACGCCGCCATACCAGCAGAAAGCGTCGTCGTCGTGTCGCCATGTACCAGAAGGATATCCGGCTTCTCTTTATCCAGCACCGGACCTAGCTTATTGAGTACCTCCACCGTGACGTCGGTAAGGGTCTGTTCGTCTTTCATCACTTCCAGGTCGTAGTCTGGCAGGATACCATAATATTCCATTACCGGGGTAAGCATATGGGCGTGCTGCCCGGAGACGCAGACCACCACCTGGAATTGCTCCGGGCGCTGCTTGCATTCCAGGATCAGCGGCGCCATTTTCACTGCTTCCGGGCGCGTACCGAATACCATCATGATCTTTATCCTTGGCATATTTATCATATCTCCTTCTTATGTTACATGGGGGCTCTGCCCAAATACCGCTCCAGGGTACTGATGACCTCCGCGATATCCAGCGGCTTGCCCACATGCCCGTTCATCCCTGCCTCGATGCATTTGTCGATGTCTTCCTTAAAGACATTGGCGGTCATGGCAACGATGGGAATCTCCCCTGCGCGTATGGCGCTTGAGGCGCGTATCATACGCGTAGCAGCGTACCCGTCCATCTCGGGCATCTGCAGATCCATAAAGATCATATCATATTTCTCGGGCTTGTCTTCAAACATTTGCACCGCTTCAATACCATTCACTGCGCAATCGATCTCCAGCTCTGTATCCTCCAAGAGCGCAATCACGATCTCCCTATTGATCTCCACATCCTCCGCCAACAAGATGCAATGCCCCTTAAACATAGCAGCCTGTGTTTCCGGCGAGGCGTCCCCCTTCGAAGGCAAGCCCAGGCACTCATTGATGCAATCCGCTATGGAGGAGATAAACAGCGGTTTCGGTAGAAACTTGGTAATCCCCGCCGCCCTGGCTTTGTCCTGGATCTCGCTCCAGTCCGTCGCTGAGATCATTATGACGGTAGCATTGCCTGCGCCGTCCTCGTTGATATACCTGGCAAAGGCGATCCCGTCCATCTCAGGCATAGCCCAGTCGACGAAGTAGATATCGTAGGGCCCGCGGTCACGGATCATCCCGAGTGCTTCCGCGCCGCTTAGCGCGGTATCGCATGCCAGATCCATCTGCCTGGCCGCTTCTTCGAAAAAGTCCAGGACGCCCTGGTCGTCGTCGATCGCCATGATGCGGATATTCCCCCATTGGAGATGGCCTAGCAGCTTTTCCGGCGCTTCCGTACCTTTATGCAGGAAGGCGGTAAAGGTAAAGGTCGCCCCTTGGCCTAATTGAGAATCCACCCATATCTCCCCGTCCATCATTTCCACGATGGTTTTGGATATCACCAGCCCCAGGCCGGTACCCCCATATTTCCGCGAAGTGCTGGCTTCCGCCTGCATAAAGGAGGAAAATAACCGCTCCTGCTGCTCTTCGCTGATCCCGATCCCCGTATCGCTGACCGATACCTGAATCTGATAAACCTCGCCCTGTACCGACCCCAACTTGGCAGAAAGGTGGATCGCGCCCTCCTCCGGGGTGAACTTGACCGCGTTGGACAGTAGGTTTGTGATGACTTGGGCCAGGCGCTGGTCGTCGCCCACCAGGCTCCGGGGTATCTCCGGATCGATATGCACAGTCAGGATCTGCCGCTTCTCATCCACCCGGAAATTGATCACATCCACGACCCGCTGGATCATCCGTTCGAACTCGAATTCCGTGATGGAGATGGTGAAGCGGTTCGCTTCGATCTTAGACATGTCCAGGATATCATTGATCACGCCTAGCAGGTGCTTGGATGCGTCCTCGATCTTCTGTAGGGCATAATCTTTCTTTTCAATATCCGGCGCGGAGGCTGCGATGGAGGTCATGCCAATGATGGCGTTCATGGGTGTGCGGATTTCATGGCTCATATTGGACAGGAAATTGCTCTTCGCCTCGCTGGCTTGCTCCGCCTTCTGCCTGGCTTCCTCGATCTCCGTCACATCGTTGGACACGATGATATAGCCGATCATGTTGTTGTCTTTGTCCGTCAAATAGCTGGCGACGCCTTTGAAGTAGTGCCCGCTCTCTTCCTCATACAAGACCTCCGCCTCTCTGTTTTCATGCAAGGCGGTAATGGGGCAGTAGCTGGAGCCAGGGGTGTACACGCTCTGGGCGTCGTATAGCTGACCGATGACTTCGTCCAGCGTCTTGCCCAGGATACCCAGGGTCGCCTTGTTCATGTAGATGATCTTCCGCTCCATATCGATGATAGACAGGGGGTTGCTGACGCTGCTCTCGATACTGTCCGCCATCTCATCGAAGGAATCTGCCAAGGCGCCGAATTCGTCTTTATTGGCTGAATGCAGCCTAAACTGCCGCTCGCCCGCGCGGAAGCGGGAAATCCCATTGAGCAGAACGGCGATATTGTTGTTGAGATAGGACGCCAGAAGGATGGCGATGATGACCACCAGGGCAAACATGATCAGGCTGGTGAATACCAGCTGCAGGGAATAGTGCCGCAGGCTTTCGTTAATGGCGCCTGTTAGTTTTGTGCCTGTCTCTTGCGCCGGCCTTGTGAAATCGTCTAAGCCTGCGCCGATCGTCACAATCCCGAACCCGCGCCTGGAAAACCCGTTCGCCTCCGACGGGGCATACTGCCCTGTGTAGTAAGGGATCGCCGCGGCTGTGGTCAGCTTCTCGATCCCGCTCCAGAGGATGTAGAAAGACCCTGACCCGCCGCTTTCGGTGAGATCCAT
>Ga0082212_10006815_pt1 | contig 15243 bp, 16 predicted proteins | sample TergutNt197P3_FD_71548 | JGI IMG/M metagenome (GOLD analysis project Ga0082212, IMG submission 71548) | Neocapritermes taracua P3 segment gut microbial communities from Petit-Saut dam, French Guiana - Nt197 P3 | ecosystem: Host-associated > Arthropoda: Insects > Digestive system > Gut ...
ATTCATGCCATTGCCTCAGCCAGTGCGGAGCAATCCGCCACCAGCGCGCGTATCAGCAAGGAAGCTGAGGAAATCAACCACATCGCCGCTGAAACGGTTCAGACCCTTGTTGAAGCTGAAAACGCCGTGGCTGCTCTCAGCAAGCTCACGAGCAACCTTGAACGCCTTTTGAAAACAATGGAACAGGGATAGGGGGCGCACAGCGCAATCCTCTTTCCTGTCGCATTCCTGAACCTTGGCTTTTTTATTTCACAAGCAGCAAGGCCGGGAAGCTGCCACTGCTTGACAATATGCATTATAGTTCATATATGAAGCCTAATGAACACTTGGAAAATCATTCTCTGCGAAAGCTGCGTTGCTTGGTTTGAAAAGCAGAATGAGAGAGTCAAGGCCGTTATCCTAAGCAAGATATATCTATTGGGGGAGTACGGCCCGAATTTGGGACGTCCGCACGCGGATGCCATACAAGGCGGGCGACTCCCCAATCTCAAAGAACTCAGAGCCAAAACCGGAACCCATGTGTTCAGAATTGCCTATATTTTTGATCCCGACAGAAATTGTGTGCTTCTTACGGGCGGGGATAAAAAAGGCAAAGACCAAAAAAAGTTTTACACAGACCTGATCCGTGATGCCGAACGCATATACGCAGCATACCTGAAACAAAAAGAAGAGGGCTGACGCCATGAAATTTCACACCTTGAATGAACTTGAACAAAAAACCAATCCGGAAACCCTGGACAAAGCCCGCAAGCTGTATGAACAGGAAAGCCTTACGCAAAAACTTAGGCTCCTGCGTGGAAAATACGGCCTCAAACAGGAAGGACTGGCCGGGTTTACCCAAACCGCCGTCTCAAAACTGGAACGCAGAAAGGATATTAAAGTTTCCACATTGATAGAGTATCTTGACGGACTTGGCCTCGGCCTTGAGATCGTCGCGTTGCCCAAAGACGGTAATGCGGAACGCGAGGTTTTATTGCGCATGTGAGCCGTCCTCACTCTTAGCCAGCACATAGCTTTGATATTATTTCACCGGCTATGGCAAAACAATATTCACGCAACATCTTCTGCGGACGAGTCTGCCCAGGGGCGCGATCTTTGTGCGGCATGTCTGCGCCGAGGAGGCCCCGCAAGCGGCAGGGCGTGACGGGATCCTTGCAGGTGAAGTTCACGTTTTGAGCAAGGGGCCTGGATGCGCCGGCACGATGGGCAGCCCTCCAGTTGGCTTGGATGAACCACTGTATCTATTGTAACATATTGTTCTTGCCCTTTTATTTTTTAACGGATATCTTTTGGATATACAAAGGATCTGCCTATGCACAACCAAACGAAAGTATCCCAATGGGGCAACTCCCTGGCGATTCGCCTCCCCCAAGCCCTGGTGGCTGAACTGGCTATTGAGCGTGGGGTTGATGTAGAGTTGCAGATTGAAAATGACGGCTTCAGGGTAAAAATTCCTTCCATACCCAAAAAATTTACGCTTGATGAGCTTCTTGCCGGGGTGACCCCGGACAATCTGCATGTCGAAACTGACTGGGGTAAAGCGCAAGGGAAGGAAGTCTGGTGATGGCGTATATCCCTGGCAGCGGCGATGTTGTCTGGCTGAATTTCGACCCGCAGGCAGGGCATGAGCAAGCCGGACATAGGCCTGCGGTTGTTCTTTCTCCCAAAGCATATAACAGCCGTACAGGGCTATGCCTTGTTGTGCCGGTTACCGGTCAACGCAAGGGCTATCCATTTGAATTGGCGCTCCCCGCCGGATGCCGCACCACAGGCGTCGCGCTTTGCGACCAAATGAGGAGTGTGGACTGGAAGACACGGCAGGCGACATTAAAAGAAAGGGCCGGACAGGACTTTGCGCGGGAAATTTTGGCCAGGTTCTTGCCCTTGGTAACGTGGTGAGGCTGCCAGGCACAATTCTTTAGAGGAACGGGTAAGCCGGACTTTTTTATTTGGCATTCAGCAAGGCCGGGTCCGGCCTGAAGGTCCAGCGGCCCTTTTCATTGAGCATGAAAAGCGGAATGCACTGGGAAGCAAATTTTTCCTGCGGCAGGATAAGGTCGAGCGGGCGGGTGTTGTTGTCCAGGATAAAAACGCCCTTGCCGGTGTTGACCGCCAGCATGGCGTGGTTCGCCTTGCGCTTGGGCAGATGCACCAGCACGATGCGCAGCTTGTCGTCCGGCACGCCGAGGACGCGCAGGGCGAAGTACTTGGACAGGGTATAGGCCTTGCAATCTCCCGACCTGTGGCTGAAAACATCGGCCAGCGTGGGCCAGCGGTCTTGCACGCCGTAATTCGCCATGTCCGAGGCGGAAGGAAACTTGTTGAAAAAGCCGGTGACGGTCCGCAACAGCGTCATTTCATCCATTGCGGGCGCTTTGCCGACCAGGTAGAGCCACTGGGGGGCATCCGCCGGCGGCAGGCAGGACGCGTTGCGTTGCAGGCAGGGCGCGGCCTGTTCCGCCTCAAGCACCCTGGTCCAGTGTTGCTCTATATAGGCAGGAAAGTCCTTTGCGCCGGCGGGAAAGGCCTGGCGTCCGAAAAGCCTCTCGAAGGGGTCGTGCTGTTGGGCTGCCAATGCCTGCGACAGGCCGGCGAGCAGCAGAAAACAGGCAAGAAGGAAGGCAAGGCGGGATGGGTGCTTACGCGTCATTCCTGGGCCACGGGAGGCGGCAGGTCAGGTTCTTCCGCGGCCTGGGGGCTGCCGTCCGCCCCGGGCTGGAGGTAGAACTTCGAGGGGCCGTTGCTTTCGGTCTGCGGCACTTGCAGGCCGATGCGCTTTTTATGGTTGATGAGCACGGGGCCGGTCAGGTTCAGGGCGGTGAGTTCCGGTTGGCCCGGCGGAATGGAGACGGTCACCAGCACCGCCACCTGGCGGATGCTTTTCAGGCGCAGCAGTTTTTGTTCGGCATCGCCCACGGTCACGCTGTAATTGGGCAGAAAGCTGTACGGATCGGCCACCAAAAGGCCCAGCGAGGGATTCTGCATGCTTTGCAGCACGAGCAGGGGAGCGTCCGGCCGGATTTGCAGCAGGGTGAATTCGTGTTCATTCTCAAAACCGGCAAGGCCGCGCGGAAAATGGATGACCTTGTCCATGCTGATGAGGCGCCGGCCCAGCCGGGTGTTGATTTCTACTTCTTGCTGTCTTGCCATAGTTCCGCCGCCACGAGCAAATCTTCGTTACTGGTCTGGATCGCCATGCGGTTTTCCTCCATGACGCGCTGGTATACTTCGTCCCGGTACACGGTCATTTCCTCCGGCAGTTCCAGGCCTATCTTCACCTGCTTGCCCTGGATGCCGAGGACGGTGATGCGTATGTTATCGCCGACATACAGGCTCTGGCCGGATCGGCGGGTAAGTATCAGCATGGGACAACCGTTATTAGCTTATACGAACTTCGTCAGGTTCAAATGCATGATCATGGCCGAGGACTTCAGCACCGTGCTGTAGGCCAGTTCCTGCTGCGCAAGGCGCGTCAGCAGTTCCGTCAGGTCCACGTCCTCAACATAACTCAAACGTTCCTCTTTATCCAGCCTTTGGTAGTTGAGCACCTGCTTGGTGACGGCGAGGCGGTTTTCCTTCCCGCCAATCTTGGCCGCGGCGGTCATCACGGTCTGGTGGGCCGTGGTCAGATCCTCAAGGCACTGTTGCACGCCGTTCTGGTTGTTGCACTCGGTGAAGGCAATCAGCCTGCTCGCCACTTCAAAAAGGTTGCGGGCGTCGCCGTCGCCGAACACGGGCTGCGCGGCAACGGGAGGATTGGAGTATTTCATGCCCGGCGTCTGGTACAGGCCGCCGAAGATGTCCTTGCCCACGTTGTTCACGGCCATGAATTCGCCGGGCATGATTTCATATTCCAGGCTGGCCCGGTGCGGGCGGATGACGAATTGCTGGCCGACGTCAATTTGCCCGACGCCTGCCAAATCAACATCCAAAAAACCGCCGGGCACTATGAGGCGTGCGTCGCCGGCAGCGGAGATGTCAACGCGCGAGGGCGTCCAGGTCAGGCCGTTGTCCGTGCTGTAGGAGAAATAGGCCGTCTCCCCCGGGCGGTACTCGGTTCTCGTGGGGTCAAAGGGGTCGGGTTCGAGGCGGATGCGTACGTCACCGGAAAAATTGCCGGTGCTGGAACAGTTTGTGGCTGGAAAAGCGCCGAAGCTTTCGACGATCTGGGGCGGGTCATTGTCGTCGCCCATGTAATAGGCGGCCGGGCGGATGATGAGCTGCGAACCGTTGAAAAAGCCGTTGAAGTCTTCAGGATTGTCGGCAGTGACCGGGTCATAGTGCGTGAAGGCGATGGGCGCTCCCGGTGGTGTTGTTTTATAGGCAGGGGCCGGAATGGTTATCTGCGCGCCGCCCGCGGTGAGTATGTTTTCAAAATTGCCCGGCGGCGCGGTTCCGTCAGCCCTGTTCAGTATGGTGTCCGTATGCCAGTTCGCGCCCCCGTCGTCTGACCATTCATAGGAAATGGGGTTGGCGGCGGGTATCAGGGTGCCTGTGCCTGAGCCGTCATCAACGAGTAATGCGCCGTTAGTACCTATGGTAAAATCAGCCGGAAAGCGCACCATGATGCTGCGCGCCGTGCCGCCGTCCACCTGCCAGTTGACGACGTCGTACCCCAGGGCGGCATCGCCGGTGGTGATGGCCAGGCCCATCTGGTAGGCCGGGATGTCGTATTTTTGTCCGCCGAAGATGTGCTGATCCTCAAAGCGCGTGTTGGCGAGATTGATGAGCTGCTCGAACTGGGCGCGGATTTCAAAGCTCATCTGCAGCCGGTTTTCCGGGGAGTAGGTGCCGGTGGAGGCTTGCTCCGCGAGTTCTTTCAGACGCTCGATAACCACGCTGACCTGCATCAGGGTTTCATCGCCCAGCTTGAGCCAGCCGTCCGCCGTATCGGCGTTGTAGCGCTGCTGCTTGTTCATCTCCAGGTTGGCGCGGTAGTTCATGATCCTGGCCGTGCCCGCCGGGTCGTCGGAGGGGCGGTTGACCCTTTTCTGGCTTGATCCCTGGATGTTCGACTCCATGTAGGCGCCGAGCGTGGACTGCATGTTGTTGAGCATGTTGTTGTATATGGTGCGTTGGGCTATGCGCATGGCGCCCTCCTTGAGCGGCGTGGACGGCGGGTTATTGCTTGAGTCCCAGGACCGTCTGCATCATCTGGTCGGCTGTGGTGATCAGCTTGGCAGCCGCGGTGTACGAGTGCTGGAACTTGATCAGGTTGGCCATTTCCTCGTCCAGGCTCACCCCGGCGACCGCGGACTGGCGTTCTTCCAGGTCGTCGTTCAGCACCTTGTTATAGTCGGCGTTGCTTTTGCTGGCAAGCGTATCCGCGCCGACCTTGGCCACGATCGAGTTGTAGTATTCATTGAGGCTCTGGTTCGTGGTCTTGTTCCACATGGTGGAGATATAGACCTTTTTGGTCATCAGGCCGAAGATGGCCTTGGCGGTGTCGTTGTCGCCCACGTTGGCCTCAAAGGCGCCGTCCACCTTGCCGGCCGCCACCCGCATCGGATCGTTGCGCAAGTCCGCGCTCACGGCGATGTCCCCGGCGCGTGATCCGGTGAAAAAGGCGTTCAGGCCCAAAGCCGCGAGCAGGCCGGTGGAATCGCTGCCGGTCGCGAAGGTGTAGCCTTTATCAATTGTAATCTGGAGCTTGCCGGAAATAATCTCGGCCTTCAAGGGCGAGTGCGTGGCCCTCTTGGAATCCGTGACCGTAAAGTCGTTAATGGCCTTCACCACGTCATCCAGCGTATGGACCGCGGGATCGAAATAGGGGGTGGCGCCGCCTGCGTGGTCCGAGAACAGGAGCGGATTGGCCCCGCCGATATAGTCGCCGGAGAATTCGTCAAAAATATGGAAGGTCAGGTTGCCCTCGGTCAGGCGGTCAAAGTACAGCAGCCCGCTGTGGGCGAGGCCCAGGGGAACGTCCGTTGCGGCGACGGGATTATCGGCCAGCAGGAAGTTCAGTTTTTCCAGGCCCGTGCCCTGGGCGTGCAGGTTGTTCACTTCCCAGATCATGGAGTGGGTGACCGCGTCCAGCCTGTCGAGGTAGCCGCCGCAGATATTGTCGCGGATGTTGAAATAGGCGGCAAGGCTGCCGCCGGTGATGCGCAGCCCGTTTTCCGTGCCGTCGAAATAGGCCTGGGGGGTGATGTTGAGCGGCCCGGTATAGGGGTAGGCGTACTCTCTGGGCAGTCCCTCGATGGAACCCTTGGTGGGGGCGACAAAGTACACGCCGGTCTTGGGCGTGATCACAAAGCGGTCGCCCTTGTTGAAGTTCGTGTTGCCGTTTTCCTGGTCCTCAAAGCTGATCTTCAGGTTTTTCACCTGGATGGGTATAGTCTCATTGGGAGTGCGCGGATCATCATTGGCCGGGATCTCGTAGAGCAGGTCGCTGCCGTCGTCGTTTTTCAGCCAGGTCTTACCGCCGTCGAGGGAGACTTTGAAGAGCGGCGGAGGCGATCCGCCCGCATCGCCGCCCTGGACTATTTCCAGCGTGTATTCGTAGGCGTCCTCGCCCGAAAACTTCACCTTGCCCGTGTACTGCGAAAGTATGGAGGGGTTGCCCTCAAGCTGGACGAGATGCGTCTCGGCCTTGGCCCCCTTCACTTCCAGGGTAAAATAGCCGGTAACGTCGTCCACCAGGGGCAGGCCGGCCTTGGTGCGCACAAAGTATTCGCCTTCGCGGTCATAGACGCTGACGTCAATGATCTCGGACAGCTCCCGCGTGAGCTGATCGCGCTTGTCCATCAGCTCGTTGGGATTGTTCACGCCTTTTATCGTGTGCGACTTGATTTGCAGGGTGAGGTCGTAAATGGAGCGGATAATGTCGTTGGCGCGATCCACGTCCACGCGGATGGCGGTGTTCATCTCGTCCTGGATGAAGCGTATGGACTGCTCGGTGGAGCGGATGAGGCCCGCCAGGGAGTCCGCCTGGGAGAGCAGGGCCTCGCGGGTGGCCATGTCCTGGGGGCGCAGGGAAAGATCCTGCCAGGCCGCGAAAAAGGCGCTCATCTGCGAGCTGACGCCCGCCCGGTTGGCTTCGTTGAAGATGTTTTCCACGCTGCGCATGAGCGTGTAGTCCTGTTGCCAGCGGGCATAGACGGAATGCTTGTCCACGTAGGATTTTTCCAGGAAGGCGTCAAAATAGCGCATGATTTCCATGGCCTTGACGCCCTGGCCCATGCGGCCCGGGCGGTAGTCCAGGCCTTCGTTGGCTTCCAGGCGCACATACTGGCGCGTGTAGCCCGCCGTATTGACGTTGGCGATATTGTTGCCGGTGGTCTGGATGGCGGCCTGGCTCGCAAAGAGCGCGGACTTGCCTATTTCCATCAGCACGTTGGCCATTACAGCCTCCCCACCAGCAGGGCCGCATCAGGCCTGCGGATGCTGCTCATCGCGCCGCGCTTGCCGTAGGTGCTGCCGGTTTTCGGAGCTATTTGCGAATGCAGGGTATTGAGCAGGGCGCGGCTCTGATCCAGCAGGCCGAGCGAGAGTTCGGTATTTTGCGTGGCCTGCCGGGCGCAGCGTTGTTCAAGCTCGTCCAGGGTCCGGAGCAGGTCCAGTACGGCGTCCCGCGCGTCCTCAGCCAGACCTTGGGCGTAATCGCGGACTTTTTGCCCGTCCAGCAGGCGTATGACCAGCATCTTTTCCGAGGCTATCTGGCGCAAAAGCTCATGGATCGAAAATTCCAACTGCACGACGGCCTCGGCATCGCGCTCGACCAGGAAGTCAAATTCCTCGACCAGCAGGCTTTGGAGCAATTCCATAGCCTTGTTCTGCCGATGAAGACCAGAGAGGATATATTCGTGCATGGCGTATTCTCCCGGAAAGCTGCGAATTCCGCGGCAGATCCTGCCGTGTGCTGAAGAATTTTGCAAAAATTATGCCGCTATCCTCCGGCGCGGGGCTTGTCCGTAGCGGCTGCGGGAGCGCCCTGCGCCGCGCCCGTGCCCTGGAGTTGTTCCTGCGTCAGGGCTTGCAGCGTTTCCTGCCGGGCATAGGGCAGGTTGCGGTTTACGGGCTGGCCTGACGGCACGCGGGGACCGGCTGCGGCGCGGGGCAGCACGGTGCGCTTGCCCGAAGCGGGCCTGTGCACCGGCTTGGCCAGGGTGCTGACATAACTCTTGCCCTGCCGGCTTTGGCCGTTTTCCTCGCCCTGCATCGGCGGCAGCGGCGGACGCGCTCCCAGGCTCAGGCTCCCAGGGCCGGACGCCTGCCGTCCGTCTGGTGATCCCGCCTGGTGGGCGGCCCGCAGTTCATTGAGCACGGCCAGGATTGCCGGGTTCGTTTCGTTGTCCGCCACGGGCTGCGCCGTTGTTGCGGCGGACGCGGGCGGCGCGGCATTGGCGTTCGGATTCTGCGCTTCGCCGGGCTGTTTGGCCTCGGAATACAGTCCGGCAAGGGCAGAGGGCTTGTGCTGTTGTTCGGGCGTCGCGGCAACACCTGTCGCCGCCGCCTGCGGGGCCGCCGGCGTCGGGGCGGCTGCCCGCACCAGCGGCGCGGGGGCGACCGCCTCCGCAAAGCCGGAGGGCTGCCCGCCCACGGCGTCGGCCGTGTTTTTGCTGGCGGCGCGCAGGCTGCGCGAGAGCTGTTCGTACATCATGTCCGCAAGGCCGATGCCCCCGGCCCCGGCCATGGTTTTGGCCAGTTCCTGGTCGTACATGCTCTGCCAGAATTTTTCCTCGCGTCCTTTGAGCAGGCCGCTTTCAGGAATGGTGGCGCGCATCTGCTCCCACATCTTCTGGATAAAAATGGCTTCAAAGCCCTCGCAGGATTCACGCAGCTTTTTTTCCTTGTCCGCCTGGGGCATAAGGTTTTTTTTGACCGCCTCCATCTTGTAGGCGTAGTCGCGCGTTTCCTGCGAGGAGTTCTGCATCTTGGCGAGGTGAAGAGCGCTTTTGCTGTCCATGGCGGCTTCCTAAATTATTTCCAGTTCCGCGTAGAGCGCGCCTGATACCTTGAGCGCCCGCAGAATGGAGATCAAATCGCGCGGGGTCGCGCCCACGGCATTGAGTCCGTCCACCAGTTCCTGCAGGGTCGCGCCCTCCATGATGACCAGGCGGCGCTGCTCCTCGGCGGCGTCCACGCTGCTGACGGGCGTGACCACGGTCTGTCCCTGGCTGAAGGGGCCGGGCTGGGAAACCTGCTGGCCTTCCTGCACCGTAATCTGTAAATTGCCGTGCGCCACGGCGGCCCTGGCCAGGCGCACGTCGCGGCCCAGCACCACGGTGCCGGTCTTTTCATCCACCACGACCTTGGCCGCCACGTCCGGAGCTATTTCCAGGTTTTCCACCGAAGCCATGAGCGGCACAAGGTTGCCCCGGTAATGGGGGGGGATGTTCAGGGTCACGCTGCTGGCGTCGGTGGCGCGGGCAAAGTGGCCGCCCATCGTGGCGTTGAGGCGCTCGGCAATCTGCTGCGAGGTGGAAAAATCCGCGATGGAAAGGTGCAGGGTCAGCTTTTCCTGGTCGTTGAACTCAAAGGGTATGGCCCGTTCGATAATGGCGCCGCCGGGAATGGAGGCCACGGTGGTCACGTTTTTCTGGGTGCGGGCCGCGGCGCCCTCCGCTCCGTAGCCGCCGATCGCCAGGGGCCCCTGGGCCAGGGCGTAGGTTTTGCCGTCAACCCCCTTGAGCGTGGTCTGGATAAGCACGCCCCCTTGCAGGCTGGAAGCGTCTCCAAGCGAAGCGACCGTCACGTCCATGCGCGATCCCGGCTTGGCGGAAACGGGCATCCTGGCCGTGACGATGACCGAGGCCACGTTTTTCGGCTTGTACTGCTTGGGATCCACCGACATGCCCAGGCGGTCCATCATGTTGACCATGGAACTGACGGTGAAGACCGAGTCCTTTTTGTCGCCCGTGCCGTTCAGGCCGATGACCAGTCCGTAGCCGACGAGCTGGTTGTCGCGCATGCCGGAAAAGGTGGCGATGTCCTTGATGCGCACGGCGCCGGCCGGAGAGGCGAACGCCAGGACAAGAAGGCCCGCGAAGAAGAGGGCCGGAATGCGGCGGAAGGATGGGGTCGGGGACATGGGGCTGCTCCTTGCTGATGCGCTGTCGATTAAAAGGGCCAGATGTTGTCCATCAGCCGCGTGAACCAACCGGGCTTCTGCTTGTCGGCAAGCACGCCCTTGCCGTAATAATTGATGCTGGCGTCGGCTATCTGGGTGGACATGACGCTGTTGTCGGCGGCCACGTCCTTGGCGCGGATCACGCCGGTGAGCACCATGTATTCCGTTTCCTCGTTCACGCGGGTTTCGCGCGCGCCTTCGATTTGCAGCAGGCCGCCGGGCAGCACGCGGGTAACGCGCGCGGCCATGGAGGTTCTGACGTTGTTTTCGCGCTTTGTCTCGCCCGATCCGTTCAAATTGCTGTTGCTCCGGGTATCCAGGGCCAGCGTGGCATAGGTGGGGTCGGTCTTTGCGCTGCGCACGCCCGGCGGATTGAGGCCGACTATGGGCACCATGGCCACATCGCTCTGCCCGAAGAAGGCGCCTACCCCGTAGTTGTTGGCGTTATTCTTTTTGGCCGTGGTGTCGGCCTTGGTTTTCGCCGCGGTCTGTTCCATGATTTTGACCACCACGAGATCGCCCACGCGGCGGGCTCTGCCGTCCGCGAAGAGCTGGTCGGCCTCGGCCTCGTTGAAGAGCGAGCCGGGATTGTTCACCCGCATGGCGGCCGTATCGTGGTATTCCTGGGCGGGAACCGCCTGGGGCACGACGGATGGGTTCTTTTTGGATCCGTTGCAGCCGCTCAGCAAAAGCACGACGCAGCTCAACGCGAGTGTGCGGAAGAAGAATTTCATGGCGATCTCCCTGTGTTGCATATCCTGCGGGTTGCCTCATTTGACCCTGACGGTGTTGCTGTCAACCACCGTGGCAACCACCTGTTTCTTGCTTTGCAAATTGCGCACCGTAACCGTGGCGCCGGGTTCGGCATCCGCCAGGACCTCGGCCCGCGCGCTCAGGCGCACATTGCCTTTTTCATAGACCAGATTGACGATGCCGCCCCTGCGCAGCATGGACTGGGCCAGCAGATCGCCCTGGAAGATCGGCTGGTTGGGGGCTATGGCCCGTTGCACCTGCCAGGGGCCGCCGCGTCCGTCCCAGGGGATTTCGCGCATATGGGCGGCGTTCATGCGTACAAAGGTAACGGAATCGGGCGCGAGGGCGTCGCCCCTGTTCAGGGCCCGAGCCGCGCAAGGCGCTTCCATCCACAGATTGAGGAAGGCCGTGGCCGCCACCCGCCGCAGCAGCGCGCCGTCCATTTCCAGCACGGCAAAGCGCAGGCTCAGCCGGCCGGGCGCGAGTTTCACGGGTTCCAGCATGACCTGCTGCTGGGGGTGGGCCAGAAAAATGTAGGGCGGCAGGCGGATGTCCTGGAGGTCAGCCGCGCCCGGCAGGGCCCGGAGGGGTTCCGTCAGGTTTTTGACGAGCAGCGCGTGCAGATCCTCCTCGCGCAGCACCGCGCCCCCGCGCTGGATCACCAGGGAGGTCGGCAGGATGCAGCGTTCGGCGAGCGGCCCGAGCACCTCCCGCAAGGCGGCGGCCAGGCGGGCCTTGTTGATTTGCATGGGTTTGCCGGCTTCTTCCGGGGCGGGCCACAATTCCTGGGCCGCAAGATTGCGCCATTCTTCCGGGGGCATGGCGCCGAGCGGATCCGCAATATCGCCGAGCGTGACCATGCGGCTTGGGGCCACCGTGGCTTCGCGCACGCGCAGGCGCCAGGCGTCCGGCGTTGCCTGGGCGGCCTGCGTGGAAACGCCCCCCGCCTTCATGTAGCGCGCGCCGGCCACGCCGGGAGGCAGGGCCGGAGTCACCTCTCTGCCGCGCAGGGCGGGCGCGTCCGGCGCGGGCGCGCCGGGAAGCCGCACCTGCGCCGCAAGAGCGCTGTGGCTCATGATCAGAAGGAAGAGAAGGCAAAGCCCGAAAACAAGCCGTTTCATGACAACCCCGTTGTATCCATGTTCGCGCTAACTCCGCTTGAGCTGCACCGCGATGCCGAGCATGGCGTCCGAGGTCTGGATGGCCTTGGAGTTCACTTCATAGGCGCGTTGGCCCACGATCATGTTCACCATTTCATCCACGACCTCCACGTTGGACATTTCCAAAAAGCCCTGGGCCAGCGTGCCGAAGTTGGTATCGCCGGGCACGCCTTCCTCTTCCGGGCCCGAGGCCGCGGTGGGCGTGTAGAGGTTGTTGCCGCGCGAATCGAGTCCTGCCGGGTTGATGAAGTTGTAGAGCGGGATTTCAGCGGCGGCGATTTCCTGTCCCGTGTTGTCCAGGGCCGCGATGTGCCCGCGCGCGGAAATGGAAATGTTCTTCGTTTCCGGCGGCACGGCGAATTCCGGCTGGAGAATGTAGCCGTTGGCGTTGACCACCACGCCGTCCTGGGTCAGCTTGAAGGCGCCGGCGCGGGTGTACATGAGTTCGCCGTTCACCTCGACCTGGAAGAAGCCCTCGCCCTGGATGGCTATGTCGAGCGGGTTGCTGGTGTTCTGAAAATCGCCCTGGCTGAAGAACTTGTGCACCGCGTTGGGGCGCACGCCCATGCCGACCTGGATGCCGACAGGCAGGCGGGTGTCGCCTTCGGTGATGGAACCGGCGATTCTCATGGTCTGGTACATGAGATCCTCGAATTCCGCCCGGCTCTTTTTGAAGCCCGTGGTGTTGACGTTCGCGAGGTTGTGCGAAATGACGTCAACATTGAGCTGTTGGGCCACCATGCCGGAGGCGGCCGTCCAAAGTGAACGCATCATATTGAGTACTCCTTGTGGTTATCCCGTCCGTGCGCGCCGCTTATGCGCGTCTGGCGACCTTGCTGATGGCTTCGCGGTCCAGGGCGTCGGAAGACTGCATGACCTTCTGGTACGCTTCAAAAAGGCGCTGCACCTCGATCATGTTCACCATTTCATACACGACTTCCACGTTGGCCTTTTCCATGTAGCCCTGGGCCACCTTGGCTTCACGCGGCTCAAGGGGACGCTCTTCGGCGCTTGATCCCTCGCGCAGCCTGAACATGTTCTGCCCCAGTTTTTCGAGGGCCTTGAGATCCGTGACGGTGACAAGCTCAAAGCTCCCCAGGGGAACGTCGTCCGCAAAAACCTGGCCGTCTTCCGAAATATGCACATGGTGCGTTCCCGGCGGAATCACGATGTTGCCGGCCGTGCCCCGCACCGGGTAGCCGCGCGGCGTGACAAGCGTGCCGTCGCTGGAAAGCAAAAAGCCCCCCTGGCGGCTCAAAAATTCGCCCTGGGGGGTTTCAAACTTGAAAAACGCGTTGCCGGCGATGGCCACGTCCAACGGGTTGCCCGTATAGTGCAGCGAACCTTGCGAAAAATCGGTCTGCGAAACGGCAAGGCGCGGCCGGGCCATGTTTTTCGGCTCCGGGAACAGCGGCTTGGAACGGCAGGTCATGAGCGGCTCGCGAATTTCGTCGTGCGCGTAGTAGGACATGGTGTCCTTGAAGGCCACGGTATCGCGCTTGTAGCCGTGCGTATTCACGTTCGCCAGATTATTGGCGATCATGCCCATGCGGTGTTCGGTGGTCAGTGCGCCGAAAAGTCCACTAAATACGCCATCTTGCATAGTACCTCCCGGCGGGATGCTTGTGCCCGCCTGTGTGCTGCGGGGGGTAATGCAAGGAGTGGGCCAGATAAATCAAACCAAAAGCCCGCCGTGTGGCGGGCTTGCGATTATCTTGCAGGCGCGTTGGGCGCTGCCGGCGTCGGCATGGTGGGCAAGGATATTCTTGGGGGGGGCGGCGCGGCGACAGCCGCTGCGCCTGGGACACCCGCTGCCGGGACCGGAGGAGCGGGGCTTACGGCGCTTTGCGCGGGCAGGGGGGATGCCGGGCTCGCCTGGGGACTCGGGGCAGGCGGCGGCGTGTTGGCCGCATCCGCGGGAGGACAGGGCGGACAGTTCGGATCCCTTGGGGGCGCGGCAGCGGGCTTGGGTTTGACGGACCTTTTCGAGGGAGCCTTTGCGGCAGTCTTTGTTGTTGCCGGCGCCTGTCCGTGCAGAGCGGGATCCAGCACCGAGCCGTAGCCCGTATGAAGCTGCCTGGGCCGTGCGACCGTCGTGTATGCCACGCGCGCGCCGCCGTATTGGTACCACACATCCTCACTGCTCGTTCCCGAAGACGCCACGGGATCCTGCATGACTCTCGTCCGGCCGCTTCCGCAAGCTGCCGGAAAAACGAGCGAAACGAGCATCATCACTGCGATATAGCGGAAATAGGGCATACAATCTCCTCGAAAGGCACAGGCCTGCTTCGGAATACTCATCGGCAGGCCGTAAAAAAAAATTAGAAGCCGCCGAAAAATACTTGCGGCATATTATTATGGGTATTCCGTTATCGCATTGCATTTGTTTCTGGACCATCAGGCTATCACCTGATAGGTTTCGCAGACGAGCCTGTCGGACGACGGATACGCTGGAGAGGACGGAGAAGAGGCATGCGAGGAATCCACCGGAGCATATGCGCGCGCATCCTGTGCATAGTACTCGTCTGCCTTGTTTCAGGCCTGCCTTGTGACCGTGAAGCGATTGCCGCGGAACGGCGCGGCGAATCGCCGGGCTACTCCTCGTTTCGGGATGTTCCCGGCATAACGGAGGGCGAAATCAGGGCCGTCGAGGCATTTCGGGCGCAAGGCGCTTCCTTTGTATACGGGATGCTGATCAGCGCCGAGGCTTTTGAGGAAAACGGCGCGATTCGGGGCTTCGCCGCCCTGTTGTGCGACTGGTTGGCCGAACTGTTTGCGATTCCGTTCAGGCCCGCGTTGTACGAGTGGGAAGCCCTGGTAGCGGGGCTTGAGAGCGGCGGCATTGATTTCACGGGCGAACTGACGACCACCGGGGAAGGCCGGGAAAGAGGCCTCATGACCGGCCCCATCGCCGTGCGCACTCTGAAATGCGTGCGCATAGCGGGCGGCATGACCCTCCACGATATTGTGGCGTCCCGCACGCCGCGCTATGTGTTTCTGGAGGGCTCGGCTACCGCTGCCGAAGTCGCCGCGCTTACCCACTATGCCTTTGACGCCGTCCATGTCGGCAACCATGAAAGCGCGTACAAGCTGCTTAAAAGCGGGCACGCGGACGCCTTTTTGGGCGTGGGCGACGAGTCGGCCGCCTTTGACGCGCACGGCGATGTGGCTTCCGAAGACTTTTTTCCGATGATCAGCAGGACGGTTTCCCTTGCAACGCACAAGCGCGCGCTGCTCCCCATCATCTCGGTAGTGAAC
>Ga0082212_10006816_pt1 | contig 15242 bp, 12 predicted proteins | sample TergutNt197P3_FD_71548 | JGI IMG/M metagenome (GOLD analysis project Ga0082212, IMG submission 71548) | Neocapritermes taracua P3 segment gut microbial communities from Petit-Saut dam, French Guiana - Nt197 P3 | ecosystem: Host-associated > Arthropoda: Insects > Digestive system > Gut ...
CCGAACTCGAAAGCTCCCTATCACGCAGCGATAAAAAGCAGGAACACGCCGCAATAAGAAATCCGGCTGATATGGCGAACATCTTCTATGTGCGCCAGAAAGAAACGAAAGGACTTGGTCACGCTGTCTGGCGCGCAAAAAGATTTGTGGGAGACGAGCCTTTCGCCGTTCTCCTTGGCGATGATATTATGATGGCCGAGACCCCGGTGACAAAACAGTTGATTGACGCTGCGGAGAAATACGGCGCGTCTGCGGTCGGGACGCAAAGAGTCTCCGGCGCGGCAATATCCAAGTACTCATCGTTGAAAGTGAAACAGCTTGAGGACAGGGTCTATGAGGTTTCGGACATGAATGAGAAGCCATCGCTTGCCGAGGCTTTTTCCGAGTTCGCAATACTTGGCAGGTATGTCCTGACCTCAGATATCTTTCCGGTTTTGGAGAACACACCGGCAGGATACGGCGGTGAGATCCAGTTGACTGATGGTTTGCGTACACTGTGCATGAACGCACCGATGGTCGCGGTCGACTTCACAGGAAGGCGCTACGATACCGGCAACCTTGCCGGTTTCCTTGAGGCAACGGTTGATTTCGCCCTGAAGAATCCATCCGTTGGCCCTTGGCTGCGCGATTTCTTGACGGAGAAGGTTAAGTCATTTTGACGCCTACCCTATTCGAGCAGCTATTCGAGCAGCGAATAATAATCCTTGCTTTTCGTTCTACACTCTGTTAGAATACTTTGGCATTGACGCACGACTCCTGATTTTTCAGCGTGTGCCGCGCTTTTTGCGCGGTGGCTGGGAAAAGCGACGGGGTCGGAGGAAGCCTTCCGCGACAGCGACAGGAGGCTAAAACAAATATAAATGGAGGAAAAACTACATGTCAATTGTTTCGATGAAACAACTTCTCGAAGCCGGCGTACACTTTGGTCACCAGACAAGGCGTTGGAACCCGAAAATGGCCCCATACATCTATATGGAGCGCAACGGAATCTACATCATAGACCTGCAAAAAACCGTAAGGAAACTGGAAGAAGCCTACAAGTTCGTACGCGGCGTCAGCGAAGAAGGCGGCTCCGTGCTCTTCGTTGGCACAAAGAAGCAGGCGCAGGACTCGATCAAAGAAGAAGCCGAACGCGTCGGGATGTTCTTTGTAAATGCCCGCTGGCTCGGTGGGATGCTAACGAACTTCAAAACCATGCGTATGCGGATCGATCGGCTGGCCCAGCTTCGTAAAATGCAGGAAGACGGGACCTTCGACATCCTGCCAAAGAAAGAAGTCATTAAGTTGACCGGCGAGATAAACAAACTCGAAAAATACCTGGGTGGCGTCAAGGAGATGAAGAAACTTCCGGCTGCGCTGTTCATCATCGACCCGCGCAAAGAGCGAAACGCAATAGCGGAAGCGCGTAAGCTGGGCATCCCAATCGTGGCGATTGTCGACACGAACTGCGACCCCGATGAAATTGATTATATAATTCCCGGAAATGACGATGCTATAAGGGCCATCAGGCTGATATCGCAGGCAATCGCCAACGCAGTCCTTGAAGGTCGCCAGGGAGAGGATGACGTCGAAGCGGAAGAAGGCCCGGTCGAACCCCCGGCGTCCCAGGCATCCGTAGCGCCCCCGGCGCCCCAGGCATCCGTAGCGCCCCCGGCGCCCCCGGCGCCCGTCGATGTTCCAGAAGAAGCGAAACCGGCGGAAAAAGAAGAAGGCGACGAGTAAAAGGTCAAACGAAAGGATTGGATATATATGGCATTCACCGCACAAGATGTTAAAGAGCTCCGCGAGATGACCGGAGTTGGAATGATGGATTGCAAAAGGGCCCTCTCCGAGACCAATGGCGATATGGATAAAGCAGTCGCCTATCTTCGGGAACATGGTCTTGCTGCCGCGCAGAAAAAAGCAGGCAGGATTGCCGCTGAAGGTGTTGCATACGCGACCGTTGATAACGGCGTCGGTGTAGTGGTAGAAGTAAACTCAGAAACTGACTTTGTCGCCAAGAACGAGACTTTTATAGATTTTGTCAAAGGGGTCGCGGAAGCAGTTGCGTCATGCAACCCTGCGGACGTCGAGTCTCTAATGGCGGCCAAGTTCCCGGGTTTGGATAAAACAATTACCGAGCAACAACAGGAGATGATCCTCGTTATAGGCGAGAATATATCTGTACGCCGCTTTGCCCGTTACGCGGAAGGTTTCAGCATCCCCTATGTCCACGCAGGAGGTAAAATCGGCGTTATCGTAAACCTGGACGTATCCGGTATTTCAGACATGGACGCCGTTACCGGACTTGGCAAAGACATAGCAATGCAGATAGCTGCAATGCGTCCGCTTTTCCTTGACGCCGATTCTGTTGATTCAACTACTCTTGATAACGAGAGGGAGATACAGTTGAACAAGGCTATTGAGGAGAATAAGGCTAAGAACCTACCGGATGATAAAGCGCGCGAGATAGCTGAAAAGATGGTCAAAGGACGTATTAACAAGTACTACGAGGAAGTCTGCCTCCTGGAGCAGGCGTACGTGAAAGAGAATAAAATCACTGTTTTGCACCACGTTCAACAAGTCGCAAAGGCGCTGGGCGGCCAGATTAAGGTCTGCGGCTTCACCCGTTTTGAGAAAGGCGAAGGTATCGAGAAGAAAGAGACCGACTTCGCATCAGAAGTCGCCAGCATGGTTAAGTAAGGGTCAAGGCCTGGCGACGCACCCGAAAGCCGCTTGTAGTTTATATACTATCAGCGGCTTTTTCGCGCGGATTCACCGTACAGCTCAAGATACTTGCGTATGCCCGCAGCATGTCTTTGTGCGTCCGGGACTTGGGCGCATCCGGGAGGAGTATCTTCAAGATAGTCAATAATGTCCTCGATTGTCGCAATCGAATGGACTTCGATGCCGTACTCTTCCTTGAGCTGTGCGATTGCGGGGGTGTTGCCTGTGCCCCGCTCCATCCGGTCTACCGAAATGTATAGCGCGACGACGTCTGCTTCGATTCCCAAATCTCCCAGCAGGGCGACGGTCTCGCGCACAGACGTCCCGGCAGACGTTACATCCTCTATGATAGCTATCCTGTCCCCTGCCATCGGACGGTACCCCATTATAAGATCGCCCTCGCCGTGGTCTTTTCGTTCTTTACGATTATACGAGGCTTTAAGGTTAGTACCGCTTTCCGCAAGTTTCACAGACGTCGCCGTGACAAGCGGGATGCCTTTGTATGCCGGGCCGTACAGCACGTTGAACTTCGCCGAAATCAAATCATTGATGGAGCTTTGCTCCGACGCGTCCAGCTCTTCGCCCACTTTACCGGCCTTATCCTGCGGACAGACTGAGTTGTGGATAAGTTTAGCGTAAAAGTCGCCTAGCCTGGAAAGCTGAAGCCCGGTCTTGTACTCGCCTGTGTTTATAAAGTATGGGGACTTGCGCCCGCTCTTGAGCGTATAGTCGCCAAATAGCAGCGCGCCGCACCTCACCATAAAATCCAGGAACTCGGAACGATACATGCTGTTGCTACCCAAAAAACCACCCCTGTCTTTGATAATGGTAACATTTCACGGCTACCCGTGAGATGTAACTGATAATGCCCTGTTGCAAACCTGGCTATACATTTTGGATTGACAACTTGTCCGGTCGATGATAAACTGCGTTAGTATAACGGGGGAGCCGGATCCCGGCTGAGAGTAAAGATAACGTCTTTTTACCCCTATTACCTGATGTGGATAATGCCATCGTAGGGATGTTATGCCAAATGTAACGATTCTCGTTATATGCGTGTGCTTATTGATCTCGTATGGTGGCGTACGGGATTTTTCCGTTTATTAAGGAGAAAAACGGGCATGCCTTCAAGCAGTAACGTACGGAAGTTAACAGAGGGCGCCATTTGCGTGGCGGTTGCGGTGGTGCTGTCGCTGTTTACGCTGTTCCATATGCCATTGGGTGGAAGCGTCACGCCTTTCTCCACCATGCCAATAATTGTGATTGGTCTGCGGCATAAATGGAAGTGGGGTGTTGCATGCGCGCTTGTATTCAGCCTTGTACAACTTATGATTGGTATGGGAAATGTCTTGGCGGTCCCTGTGAAGAACCTGGAAAGTATGATTATTTGCGCGTTGCTTGATTATATTATTGCATATGCCCTGCTTGGGTTTGCAGGATCTATCGCCCGGAGGCAAAAGAACGACAAGCTGGGGATGGCCCTGGGTATCCTGCTTACGGCCGGGTTCGGACGGCTGTTTTGCAGTTTTCTCTCCGGCGTGGTGATATGGGGGCCTTTCGCACCGGAAGGTTGGAATGTAGCAGTCTATTCGCTTGTCTACAACTTGGCCTGGTGCCTGCCCGACACGGTAATTACGATGGTTGCGTGTCTGCTGTTGGCCCAAATACGCGCACTTGGCCTTTTCCCGAGTAAAAACACCGGACAACTGGATAGGGGTCTTTTATGATGAGGCCAAACTGTGTTTTATTTGGAGCCGGCCAGCCACCGGCCTTCCCGCCCAAGATTTCAGCCCGGGACTATGTCATCGCGGTCGACGGTGGATATCATTACACACAAAGCGTTGGTATCAAAACAGATTTACTGATTGGTGATTTTGACTCCCTCAATGCTTTTTATGATTCGAAAGATAGCGGACTGGCTGTAAAGCGGCTCCCAAAAGAAAAGGATCAGACGGATATGCTGGCTGCGCTTCAATACGGGTTGGAAAGCGGATTCGATTGCTTCCATATATACGGCGGGACTGGCGGGCGCCTGGATCATACGCTGGCAAATATCCAATGTCTGGTTTACCTTATCGATAGCGGCGCGCGAGGCTTCCTGCACGATGGTAACACTGTCATCACTGCGTTTCACGGGGAACTCCACCTCCCGGCCAGGCAGCGCGGCGTGATTTCAGTTTTCGCGATTGGGGGACCTGCAGAAGGGGTCTGTCTGCGTGGTTTGGAATATGAGCTTGAAGACGCGCGCCTGACCTGCGGTTTTCCACTGGGGGTGAGCAACGCATTCACGGGAAACCCTGCGCTGATAAAGGTAAGTCGCGGTACTCTGCTCGTAGTCTATCCCGCCGACGTCAGGGAACTGCACCGGACGCAGTCTGAATGACTGCGGGAATCGCAACTGCCTCGGCATCCGAAAACTAAAGGACCTATCTGAGTTTAGATAGTATCTCCGCAGCGCCGCTGACGATTGCCTCTATACAACCGCTCTCGAACGGGGATTTCAGACCGGCTTCCGAAATGACGTCTGTCAGCTTTTTTGTCCCTGCTTTCTTGAGTAGCCCGATATAACTTTTCCACGCAGCATCTCTGTCGTCTTCCATCCATAAACGGTATTGCAACGCGCAAGTCTGCGCCAGGCAGTAATCGATATAGTAAAACGGACGCTCATATATATGCGCTTGCCGTTGCCAGTGTCCGCCACTACCAAAAAATGGGTCGTCATCATAGTCGAGATGCGGTTTATACTCGCCCTCAAGGCGCTTCCATACCGCTTTACGCTCCGGGGGTGTCATCCCGGGTTTCTCATAGACAATATGCTGGAATTCGTCTACCATGCAACCGTACGGAATGAACGCAAGCGCGGACGCCAGATGTAAATAAAGATACCTTTTGGCATCAGCGCCAAAGAACAGATCCATCCACTTTGATGTGAAGAACTCCATCGACATCGAGTGGATTTCCGCTATGTCATATGTATAATCCTGATACTCAAAAGGCTCTACATCACGGGCAAGATACGAGCATAACGCATGACCGCATTCGTGCGTCAACACATCGACGTCGTCGCTTGTGCCGTTGAAATTGGCAAATACGAACGGTGAGCCGTAATCAGGCAGGCTCGTGCAATAACCGCCACCCGCCTTCCCTTCTTTTGCAAGCACGTCAAAAAGTTCATTCTCCAGCATAAAGCCGAAGAACTCCTTCGTCTCATCAGAGAGTTCATCATACATTTTCTTTCCCGCTTCGAACATCTCCTCCGGCGTGCCCTTCGGGGCGGGGTCGCCGCCCGCAAAGTAGACGTCCTCGTCGTAGAACTTCAGTTTATCGACAGCTAGGCTCCTGCGCCTTTGCTCATGCAATCCCGCTACAAACGGGACTAGCACAGTCTTGACTTGATCCCGGAAACGTTTGATTGCCGCTTCATCGTAGCTGTTGCGGTTCATTTTTACATATCCCAGCCCGATATAATCGTGATACCCCAGTTTGACCGCCATACCATCCCGCAGCTTCACGAGTCCGTCGAAGATTTCGTCCAGCTCCGCCTCGTTCCCGATAAAGAACTCGGTCCGCTTTGCGTATGCGGCTTTACGGATTTCTCTGTCCCCGGACCGCTGATATGCCATCAACTGCGACAGATTCACTTTCTTCCCGTCGAAATCAAGGCTGGCTGAAGACAAGAGTTTCTTGTACTTGCTGCAAAGTGCGTTTTCTTTTTGCATCTCCTCTATGATTTTCTCATCAAACCCCTTGAGTAACATTTCTGCGTTCGTGAACCACAACTGCCCCAGAGCTTCGGTGAGTTCCTTCCGGAACGGCGTGTTCAGCATTTCTCTGTAGATATCTATGCTGATTTTCGTAATAATCGGGTTGCTCTCATCGAAGAAATCATTCTCTTTGTCGTAGAACTCATCCTTGGTGTTTACAGTGTGGCGGACATAGCATATCGATCCCATAGTGATAATATTCTTGTATCGGTCGGTAAACTCCTTGTGGATTTCAAGCACCTCAGCGGCGCTTTTCGCATTTCTGACGCCCTCTGCGAGCTTTGCCCCTAAGTCTGCAAGCTTTTCCATATCCGGGCGTTCATATGGCATCTCGTGAAACTTCATTTTGAAAACTCCTTTAAATATTTATGGGTTACCGCTGACTGCCTGCAACACTTAGTCATCAGTCACCAGTTATCGGCGCTCAGTTCACGGTTTATAATCCAACATCCACCCATCCAGGCACACGCCGCAAGCGTCGTCTATCTCCCTGCCGAAAGCCTCAGGATACTCCTCTTTCCATCTTGCCATCTCTTCATCCGTCACTTTTGCTATGTCTACGAGGAATCCGCTGACGACCATACCGGTCGCAGTCTTGGATATTATCGAAGTTGGCGTGATCAGATTGATAGCTCCCCCGCGGTCGAGGTTTTCTGCGTTTATCGGATCGAATCTCGCGCCATGATCCACATATACTGTACCCGGAATCAACCGTTCCGTCACATATGCCGCGCATAAAACGACGCCCCGCTCGTTGAATACTCTGATAACATCCCCATGTTTGACGCCGCGCTCCCCGGCGGTTTTTGCATGTATCCACGCAGGCTCATATTGATAACCGTCTGCGGCGCGGATTTTCATCGTCTCCACCTCGCGGTGCCATGTTATATCGTCGCAGTTTGCATGAAAGCGCCAACGACCGTGGTTGGACATACACAGCAACGGATACTCTTTAACGCGATCTCCGAACAAGCTCTCATCATGCAACTCGCTGCGTTCGACCCACTTGGGATATGGCGGGCGTTCCTTGTCGTCGGGGAAGTGCTTTTGGATCTCCGTCGATGTGAATTCGAACTTGCCTGTCGGCGTCCGAAGCGGGTGCATCTCAGGGTCTTTTACGAATTTCGACAACCCCGGGGGGTATTTCTCAAGATCCATATGCCCGGGATCGCACGGCTGGATAAAAATGCCTTTTTTGTGGAAATCCTCTTCCGTATCCATATGCGCTATCCCGGATCCGCTGAAGAACATGTCGATCAGTTCCTGCTTGTCAAAGGTATTCTGCGTGTATTTTTCATAGTAGTCAGGCCCCAGCTTGCGCGCCACTTCGGCAACGCAGTCGAAATCGTCAAGCGACTCGCCGACAGGGGGGCACGCCGGGTATTCGCGGAATACTGCTGTTGCAATACCTCCGACGTTATCATCCCCGATGTCGTGCATCTCGAACTTCGTCTGCACAGGTAGAATGAGATCTGCAAGAATGCAATCATTTTCAAGCCACGGCTGTTGGGCGACGATGAACTCTATTTCCGGGCTCCTCATAGCCTTCACGAAGCGGAATCCGTCGTTCCAGCAAGTGACCATGCAGGGCGAGTCCGTCCACACGGCGTGTATCTTTGAACAACCGGGCATCGGGTATTCGTGTTTTTCCCACTGTTCCTCTTTTGGCCCGCAGAAGGTCGTGACGCCCCACCACTCAACATGCCCATCCAGGATTGCGTCATGTACAAGGCATTTCGGGATTGACTGCTGCGGGGCGGTCTCCTCCGGCTTCAGAATTTCCATCAGTTTATCAATACTCGTCAAAATGCGTTCCAATCGCTCCCGCTCGGAAGTATTGCCGGGGTCTAGCCCGGCTATTGACTCGTTGACGTCCGCGCGGACCCTACGCATGTTCTCTGCGTATCTTGTGCGGTGCAAATCGTTAACTTGATTGGGAGGCCGCACGACCTCGCCCCGGAAAGGTACGTCTATGTTTCGTTTGCCCTGATACGGCATTGGGAAGTTCTCTGTGAAGATATTCCACTCAAGCCATTTCACCTGATGGCGCCCCGGCTTGCCAAGGCCCTGCATGCATAACAGGATGGACTGCATACGGGCAGGTTCCGACGAAAACGGGCCGCGGTAGCCCGGTCCGCCGTTCCCAATGGATATGCTTGTTATTTTCTTCGCCCAATCGCGCGCCAGCGCCTTAATAGTCCACTCAGGTACGTTGCACTTTCCGCCCGCCCACTCCGGCGTCTTCGGGACGCCGTCTACCTTACCAAGGACATAATCAAAGAACCCCTCGTATCCGACGCAATACTTCGCTACGTAATCTTTGTCATATGAACCCTCTGTCAGCCATGTGTAAGCTATGCCGAGATACAGCGCCGCGTCCGTATTCGGCAGGACCGGAACCCATTTATCCGCAAGATAACAAGCGGAAAAATTAAGCGCCGGGTCTACATACACATATTTGACGCCAAGGGAATGGACCCATTGGCTGAGCCTGCTTGCCATGTATCCGTCAAATCCGACCGATGTAGTTTCGGGGTCCGCGGCCCAGAACAGCAGCAGCTCTGAATTCTTGGCGATATCTATCCAGAGGCTGTCGGATGGCATCATCTCCCCGACGGGCTCGCATCCCCAAACGTTTCTCGAGCCCCAGGTCATGCCTTCCCAGCTATCCATGTTACGCATCTGTACTGTGTATCCGCCCATCAGCGACAGCAGCCGGTTCATACACCCGTGCGCAGGGGCGATATGCTTTCCTTCTCCATGCATATCGGCTTCAGCAAGGACTGCCGACATGCCATACTTCTCCTTTACGCGCATGAGCTCGTCCGCGACAATCTGCGCCGCTTCGTCCCATGATATCCGGACATACCTGCTTTTCCCCCTGTTTTTGGGGTTCCTCTCCCCTTTCGGATCCCAGTCCTCGCGCTTAAGGGGATACCTGACACGATTATTTGAGTACACCCGCTTTTTATATGAGAGGTAATACACGCCGGGAACCGACTTCTGCGGCGGTGTAAGCACCCTGCCCCGGCTCTCTATCTTCCACGGGTTGAGGGATTCCCAAGTGTAATCCTCCCTATAATGATAGGGGCGCACCCTTGTGATTTTGTCGTTGCTGTCCGTCTCAACTACTGTCGGCGGGCCACTAAGCGAGCCCATCAGACTGGCAGGTTTGAATACCCTTTTTGCCGCCCCAATCCCCGGGTTTATTGCGTTTCGATCCATAATACATCCCTTTCCTTTCAGCCTTCCAATCCCCGTACTGCCAAGCTATTACACAACAGGCAGTATCTCTCCTGTGGCGAAAAAAACATAGTAGCTCCCCATATCGGTCGTAATCAACCAGACCGGTGCAAGCTCCCCACCGAACGCGCCGACGACATGCTGGTGGTAACCGGACTCAACGGAATCAATCCGCGTACAGGTAACATCTTCCCTTTCCTCGTCCTTCACTGCGGATAGGAACCCAAGAAGCGCGGTGCCGACATACGGCATAGACGCACTCTCTTCAAGCGGTTCAAAACCGGTTACATACCTGCCCTTGACCAGTGAAAGGCTATCCCCGGAGAAAACAAAATCTATCGTACAGTTGAAGATGCTCGCCCCCCTGTATGAGCAAACAACAGTGACCATGTCCCCTTCCATGCGCCCTGTATGGATAACCTCGGATGTTTCCAGCTTCATATCGCGTAAAAGCCTGGAAACGGTCCTGACAGTCCCGCCGGAGCTCTTTACAGTGCCCGAATCGACCCTGATCTCGAAATCCCCGCCGCTGAAAAACTCGGCGATACCCCGGCCAACGCTTTCGTACTGATGAATGACCCCCTGCACCGTAATGGTAGTCGGGCCGAGGACCGCATGGGCTATTGAAGCTTCCGCTTCATCTGCGCGGGCTGTCCTCACAGCCCTGAGGCGGTCGTCAGATGTGATACTGGCCGGATCTATTGTTATCCCACCGGTTCCAAGCACAGCGCATATATTTTCTTTGGCCTGGCGTTCGATTTGAGCCTCTGTAATCGCATTGATAACTATCACCGCAAGAAAAACGATGTTTATCAGCGCGAGCGTGGCAATGACCAAAGTTTTTATTCTTGAACCGCTCACTTAACAACTCTCTTCTATCATCTGAGGCCCCAGGATGGTTGGATCCGCTCAGCCCCTGTGTCAGAGTAAAACAGCGTGAACTCCCCACCCGCTGCGGCCAAGGTCTGTATCTCCGGGAGCAGCCTTGTGTACTCTCCGTCAAAGGTGAAATTCCGGTAATTCAGTTCCGCCTCTGTGACCACTCCTGCTACCAGCGTGATTTTTGCGGCATACTCATCATCGGACAGCACCACGCATCCTACCGCTGCAAAGTATGTGAAATACACCGATATCGAACCTCTGGCGCCGTACTCTGATGAATCGTAAAACACCTCCGCATCCCCGCAAACAGCCCCTATCGTTTCGGCAACCAGCATTCGCGCAAGTTCAATCGATTGACCCTCGCCCGGCGCGCTTTGCCATTCCCCTTGCCTCGGGACGTCCGAGTTTCGATACAACACCCTGCCGAACGAATCCACAATGATGTTGAACTGCGTCCCGACCCAACGTGTGCCGTCCATTTCCTGGAAAACCGTATGCGTCTCGTGGCCGTGCCCTAGCGCCGATACCGATATTTCCAGCAACTCTTCCGCGCTCCCTGCGGCGCTTGCGCGTAGATTCGGAAAATCCCTTTCGCCTGTAATAAGCACATAAGGCGCATTCCCGGCGCCGGTTGTTCCTGTTTCGAAGGCGAAAATCGCGCCATTTGCGCTGAAAACATCCAGCTCCTGCGCTTTTCCCGCTGCGGAAGCCGTATCAGCCCCGTAGAACAAACCACTTTCGTCATCTTGATAGTACAGTCTGCTCCTATCCTCGCCGATCGCGACGACTAAACGCCTTACCAGCGCGTCTTCAGTGGTGTCCGGCATCCTGGCGTCGATCCACCCGTCCAGAATAGATAGCTTTACAGGCATATAATACTCAAAATACACCCCCGGGCCGCTTAGCGCATTGCGCCATTCGTCCTCGCCGACTTCCGTTGGTCGCGCCGCGCTCCCGAGCGTTTCCCCAACAATACTGATTACCCTGTCATACGCGGCGTTTCGCGCATCAGTATCGTACCTGGCCCCGAACCTCCCACCGTCTTTGCTCGTTATTACAATGCACATTGGACGCGCCGCTTCCCTGATTTGCGTCCCGCTGCTTATCTCCGCCCCGGAGGACCCCATCACAAAATCCGCGAAGCTCCCGATAAACGGGATGCTATTGGCTACGTCGTGATACAACCCTGTCTGCCATCCAAGCAGCAATGCGCTTATGGTCAGTAGGACGATCAGCGCTGTTTTCACCCTCTCGACGGCCTTGTTCGTCTTGCTCAATCTGCAACCGCACCCCCTCCAATAGGCAGGGCTACCGACACGACCGTACCCACTCCCGGCGTGCTGTCGATCTCGATAGTACCCCCGTGCATAGTCACGATCTCCTTTGCAATTGACAGACCCAGCCCTGTACCGCCTGATTCGCGCGTCCGGGCTTTATCAACCCGGTAGAACCTGTCAAAAACGCGGTTCAAGTCCTCGAGGGGTATCCCTATACCTGAATCCTCAACCTTTACTATGATCGAGTTTCCGGATCTGCTCCCATAAATATCTATTGTTCCACCGTCAGGCGTGTACTTTACAGCGTTTGAGATGATGTTCATCAAAACCTGTTCAATCCTGGCCCGGTCCCCTTTGATCATAGGCATCTTCCACTCGATCTCAAGGTTCAGGACATGCCCGCGATTCCTTGCTTCCAGCGCTATTGCGGCATAAACGTCACGCACGGCTTTCTCAATTGAGAACCATTCCGGCGTCAACATACCGGTACCGGAGTCAAGGCGCGACAGTACAAGTAGGTCGGATACGATTTTCGTCATCCTGTCGCATTCGTTGATGATGACGCGCAGGAACTCCTCTTCGGTGTCCTGAGGTATCCCCTTAGTGTCCGATATGGTTTCCGCGTATGTCCTTATGCTGGTCAGCGGGGTGCGCAACTCATGCGATACATTCGCAACGAACTCGCGCCGTATCCTTTCCGCGTTTTTGAGCTCTTCAAGCATGGTTTCAATCTGCATCGCCATATCGTTGAAGGTCTCGGCAAGTATCCCTATCTCATCATTGGAGTCAACCTTGATTTTTCTTGAAAAATCACCATCAGCCATCGCCTCGGCCGCCTTCGTCATCCCCTGTATCGGCGACAGTAAAGCTTTTGACACTATGAGTATTATCGCAACAGCTATAACAAACCCGATCAGGACGGCCTCAAGGATCAGCGTCATGATCTCTGCATTCAGGTTCGACACTGTCTGCTTGTTATCAACGATGTACACCACAAATCCCGCCCCGCCTTCGACGGTTATCGGGACGGCGACGTCCATGTATTCCGCCCTGGAACTGCCTTCGGCGTAAGCATCCTCGCCCATCATGGCCGAAAGGATGTTTGGCGTTACATTAATGCGGTCGCTTTTTTCCGGGTTCGAGGTTTCCAAAACCTCTGCCGTTGTTATGTCAAGAATATAATAGTTCCTCGTACTCTGGTCGATACCAAGCAGGCCCGAAAACAACCTCAGGATGGCGTCCATCCGGGAGACCGCATCGCCCCGCGACGCCACCGCGCGCAGTTCCCGCACTATCTCAGTCTCGTTGAACACAGACTCCATCTGATCGTAGAATTGCGAGGTGTAAAAGCCCTGCACCCTTAGTGTCAGGAATACCAGCACTACAGTCATGAGTAGTACGATAATCAGAAGTATTATGAATACTAGCTTTATACGCAGGCTCTTAGACATACAGACACAACGACCATTCCTTCATCAGCTTTCAAAGTAGTACCCAACTCCGCGTTTGGTCACTAAATACCGAGGCTGGCTCGGGTCGGTCTCAATTTTCTCCCGCAAGCGCCTCACTGCAACGTCGACCGCGCGCAGATCGCCAAAGTATTCATACTGCCAGACATCATGCAACAACTCCTCCCGCGAGAAAACCTTACCCGGACTTGCAGCCAAAAACCCTATGAGTTCAAACTCACGTTGCGTGAGTCCTGCGCCCTTCCCGTCGATAAATACGTCAAAACGCTCCTTGTCAATGACAAATCCGCCGCCTCTGCCATCCGCTTCACTTTCGCCCAATTCCTCCAGGTTGACACTGGTCCGGCGGATGTTTGCCTTGATACGCGCCTTAAGCTCCATCAAAGAAAAGGGTTTGGTTATATAATCGTCGGCGCCCAGATCGAGTCCAAGCACCTTGTCAGTCTCCTCCTCCCGCGCAGTCAGCATTACGATCGGCGTCAGCCTGTCCTTCTCGCGTATTCTCCTGCAGACGTCGAAACCGTCAAGCAAAGGAAGCATGACGTCCAGCAGGATAATATCAGGACAGCACGCCTCATACTGGAGGAGCGCGGCCTCTCCATCGTATGCCGCGACGGTTTCATATCCCTCTTTTTTCAGGTTGAAGCTGAGTATATCAACGATGTTTTTCTCATCATCGACGATAAGGACTGTTTTACCCATAAAATGCCCATCCCCTTCGTTATTGGCTGTCCAAAAATCTTTTCGCTTTCAAAATCCCGATAACCGACTTCGCGTCCGGCAGTTTGTTTGCCATAATTAGATCTACAAGATCGTCGATCCCTACCGCTTCCACGCTGAGAAGCTCGTTCTCGTCCGGATGCATCCGCCCCCTTTGAAGATCGAGCGCGAGGTATAAAAACAGTGTCTCCCTGCAAAACCCGGGGGACGGATACACAGCGCCAAGATCGACGAGCCTCCCCGCAGTGCAACCTGTCTCCTCCGACATCTCGCGCACAGCGCATTCATACGGATCTTCCCCGCCGTCCAGCTTACCCGCCGGTATCTCCAGGAGCTCCTCCCCCATCGGGTACCGGAACTGCCTTACCATCAGGATTTTATTACCATTCGCAACCGGCACTATTCCGACGCCGCCCGGATGCTCGACAACCTCGCGGGGGACCCGCACGCCATTCCCCATTTCCGCGACGTCGCGCCGGACGTTGACTATAATCCCTTCATACAGGGTCTTTGATTCGACCTGCTTTTCAAAAAAGACCATGAACAGACATCCCCCACAAACGATTTATGCTACTATACACGGGGCCAAATCCTATTTCGTGCCAAAAATCCTGTCCCCCGCATCACCCAGGCCGGGGACAATGTACCCGTGGTTATTCAGATGGTCGTCCACGGCGCAGGTGAAAACCTCTACGTCAGGATGGTCCCGTTCCATCTTCTCCACACCGGGCGGCGACGAAAGGATAGAAAGAAGCTTGATCGATTGCGCCCCGGCCTCTTTCAGATACCGCGAGGCTGCGGAGGCTGTGCCCCCGGTGGCCAGCATGGGGTCAAGAATGAAGCAGTCCCGTACCATGATATCAGCCGGCAGCTTACAGTAATACTCGACCGGCTGGAGCGTTTCAGGATTTCGGTAAAGGCCGATGTGCGCAACTTTTGCCGAGGGGATAAGATCCAGAATACCCCCTACCATACCTAACCCCGCGCGCAAAATAGGGACAAGCGCCAGTTTTTTCCCTGAAATAGTCTTCCCGGTGGCCTTCGATACGGGGGTCCTGATTTCAACATCCTCAAGCGGTAGCTTGCGCATAGCTTCATAGCACATGAGCGCCGCAATCTCGCTCACGACTTCCCTGAAAATCTTCACACCTGTTTCAATATCGCGTAGAATTGTGAGCTTG
>Ga0082212_10006817_pt1 | contig 15240 bp, 16 predicted proteins | sample TergutNt197P3_FD_71548 | JGI IMG/M metagenome (GOLD analysis project Ga0082212, IMG submission 71548) | Neocapritermes taracua P3 segment gut microbial communities from Petit-Saut dam, French Guiana - Nt197 P3 | ecosystem: Host-associated > Arthropoda: Insects > Digestive system > Gut ...
CAGCTTTTCGATTAAAGTTTTATGTGACATTTCTTCTCCTGTTCAGCCCTGGAATGAAAGCAGGCGCTTTGAGCCTGCGGGGAAGCTACGGATGCCAGTATCATAGCACAGTCTCAAAGGTTTCAAAAGCCGCATCCGTGGGAATAACTCAAAAAATCGCGAAAGCACCTGCTGCTTTTTTTGCTTGCAATGGCGAGGGTGGGCGTGGTATTATTTGGAACAGAAAGAAGAAGGTTCGCTTCTCACCTCGTCAGCATCGGCGGGCAGGTAAATATCTGCGGAAGACAGCGGCTGTGCCGCCGGGTTTTGCCAGAATTATGAAGCGAATGAGACATTCGCTTTTTTCGTTTGAAATTTATTGATGTAAAAAAGGAGGTACGATATCAGCAGACCAAATATACGGGATACCCGGACGAAGGGGAATCCCATCAACGACGAGATTAAGGACAATGAACTGAGGGTCATAGACGCGAACGGGGAGCAGGCGGGCATCATGCTGCTTGAAGCAGCGCTCTCGCTCGCAGACCGACAGGGGCTCGACCTGGTTCTGATCTCGCCGAACGCGAATCCGCCGGTTGCGAAAATTATGGATTACGGCAAGTACCGTTATGACCAGCAGAAGCGCGAAAAGGAAGCGAAGAAAAAACAAAAGATCATAGAGGTCAAGGAGATACGGCTCAGCACGTTTATCGACCAGCACGACCTTGAGATCAAGGGGACGATGGCGAAGCGGTTCCTGACCGAGGGCGACAAGCTAAAGGTGAGCCTGAGGTTCAAGGGCAGGGAGCGCGGGAGGACGGACCGGGGCTTCGAGGTGATGCAGCGTTTCGCGGAGGCTATCAAGGAGTATGGGACGCCGGAGAAGACGCCGGCGCTCGAAGGCAGGAGCCTTATCATGATCGTGAACCCGCTGCCGCCGAAGAAGGAGAAGGCCGCGAAGCCGGAAGAGGGGGATCCGGCGGCCAGGGAAGGCGCCGGGGAGAAAGACGCCGGGGAGAAAGGCGCCGCCGCAAAGGATCCGGCAGCGAAGGGCGCTGACGCGCAAGGCGCGGAGAAGGCCGAGCAGGGCGAGGCGAAGAAGCCCGAGGCGAAGAAGGCCGAGGCGAAAAAGGCTGACGCGAAAAAGGCCAAAGCGCCGTCCGAACCCGGGCGGAAAAAACCCAAAGGGCCCTCTGACGAGATGGATTGAGAAATTATTTGAGGTAATTATATTATAGGAGGTTGAAATTATGGCGAAAAACAAGATGAAGTCCCATCGGGGCGCTATGAAGCGCATCCGGTTGACCGCGAGCGGGAAGGCGAAACGGGCCAAGGCTTACAAAAACCACATATTGAACAAAAAGAACGCTAAACGCAAGAGGGGGCTCAGGCATGCGACGTTGCTTTCGAAGGCGGACCTGAAGCGCATCAAGCGCTCGATGGCGAAGTAGGCAGAAGGGACTGGAGGTAGAGAAATGGCAAGAGTGAAAAAAGGCGTGAGCGCCCACAAAAGGCACAAGAAAATACTCAAGCAAGCGCGCGGGTTCTACGGGCAGAAGAGCAAGGTCTTCCGCGCGGCCAACCCCGCCGTCATGCGCGCGCTTGCGTCGGCTTATGTCGGCCGCAAGCAGAAGAAGCGCGATTACCGCAAGCTTTGGATTGCCCGGATCAACGCCGGGGCGCGCATCAACGGCATCAGTTACAGCAGGCTTATGGACGGGCTGAAAAAATCCGGCGTAGCGATCAACCGCAAGATGTTGTCGGAGATGGCAATAAACGACGAGGCGGGCTTTGCGCAGCTCTGCGACACGGCGAAAGCCGCGGCCGGCAAATAGCCGCGCCGGGTGAATAAAGATGAAATGCCCATATTGCGACAATCCGGATACCAAGGTCGTTGATTCAAGGCCTACGGACGAAGGCCAGACTATCCGGCGGAGGCGCGAGTGCGAGCAGTGCGGGCGCCGCTTCACGACGTATGAAAAGATAGAGGAGATCCCGCTTATCGTCGTGAAGAAAGACGGGAGCCGCCAGACATTTGACCGTTCAAAGATGATGAACGGCATTATCAAGGCCTGCGAGAAGCGCCCGGTGCCGATGGACGAAATCGAAAAAATCGTGTCGGACATCGAGAAAGGCCTTTCGAACCTCATGCTGAAGGAGATGGATTCGTCCATCATCGGCGAATACGTCATGGAGCACCTGCGCGAAATCGACGATGTGGCTTACGTGCGCTTCGCCTCCGTTTACAGGCAGTTCACGGACGCGGAGAGCTTCAGGCAGGAGATCGAGAAACTGCTTGTGGAGAGCGGCCGCAAAGGCAGGAAGGTTGGCGGCGGGACAAAGGCCGGGAGCGAGGCGAAGGCGAGGGTTGGCGCGATAGCCGGGGGCGAGGCGACGAAATGATTATCGCTGTCGACGGGCCCTCGGGCGCCGGCAAGAGCACTATAGCCAAGCGGCTCGCGGCGGAGCTCGGCATCGAGTATATCGACACGGGCGCCATGTACCGCGCGATCGCGCTCAAGGCCGTGCGGCGCGGCGTGGACACCGGCGACGAAGAGGCGCTGGCGGAGTTTTTGGACGGCACGGACGTAGACCTTGCGGGGGCGCAGGTATTGCTCGACGGCGAGGACGTCTCCGGCCTGATACGGACCGAAGAGGTTTCCATGGAGGCGTCGCGCGTATCGGCGATACCGGCCGTGCGGCACAAGCTTGTCGCGCTCCAGCGGGAAATGGGCGAGCGCAAGAGCGTCGTAATGGACGGGCGAGATATAGGCAGCAACGTGTTTCCCGGCGCGGAGTACAAGTTTTTCATTACTGCTTCGCCGCGGGTTCGCGCGGAGCGGCGGCTGAAGGAACTCGTGGAGCGGGGGGCGGAGGCCGAGCTCGCGGCCGTACTCGCGGATATCGAAAAGCGCGACTGGGACGATACCCACCGCGCGCTGAACCCGCTCGTGCGGACGGATGATGCCATACTGGTAGACACTGACGGGCTCGGGATAGAAGAAGTGCTGAAAGTCGTTAAAAATTATTTACAATAATGTAAATATATGGTATAGTATCTCCGAAAGGAGTCTGCTATGCCAATGATAAGAGAATTGCCGGCCGCGGAAAGGCCACGTGAAAGACTGTTCGGACAGGGAAGCAAGCACCTGTCGAACACTGAGCTGCTCGCGCTGCTCATCGGGTCCGGCACACAGGAGGCGAGCGCGTTGACGCTCGCGGGGCGCGTGCTCGCGCTGACTGAATACGGGCTTTCAGCCCTGAAAAGCGCTTCGCCGGAAGAGCTGCTGTCGATCAAGGGGATCGGCGAGGCATCGGCTTCGCGGATACTCGCGGCGGCCGAGCTCGGCGCGCGCATCGCTTCCGAGACGCCGTACGGAAGGCAGCGCATCTTCGGCGCCGACGACATCAACAAGATGTTCCAGGCAGAGTATTCCGGGGAGAAGCAGGAGATTGTCACGGCGCTCATGCTGAACGCGAAGTATGAGGTAATCGGGCGCGAGACCATCTCGAAAGGAGGGATCGTGACAGCCCTGGTCGAGCCTCGCGACGTTTACCGGCCCGCCGTCAAGCGCGGGGCGACAGGCGTCATACTGATCCACAACCATCCGAGCGGAGACCCGACGCCAAGCGAAGACGACCTGAACGCCACGGAACAAATCGAAAAAGCGGGAGAGCTTATCGGCGTCAAGCTGATAGACCATGTAATAATCGGGAGCGGAAGGCATATGAGCCTCAGGGACATGAAGGTGATAACATCGTAGAAAGCGATGGAAGAAGGGGACGGTTCATTTGGCACGCGGGCCAAGGGGACGGTTCATTTGGCACGCTTTTCGTGGTAACATATTTCTTGTGAAAAAAGGCAAACTTGACAATGAGACTCTCGAGCGGCTTGTGCTTGGGCGCGTCGGCGCGCCGCGGCCGGAGGTGATCGTCGGGCCGGGTATCGGCGAGGATTGCGCGGTGCTCGATTTCGGCGGCTATGAGTGCGTACTCTCGACGGACCCTATCACGGCGTCCGCATCGCGGATCGGCGCGCTGGCCGTGCATATCGCCTGCAATGACGTCGCCTCGAACGGCGTCGAGCCCATGGCGGTCTTGCTTACAGTGCTCCTTCCCACCTCCGTGACAGAGGAAGAGATAAGCGAGATCGCGCGGCAGGCTGACGAGGCCGCGAAATCGCTGGGCGTGCAGATCGTCGGCGGGCATACGGAGGTCACGGACGTGGTGGTGCAGCCTTTGGTGTCGGCCACCGCGATCGGGCGCGCGCCGAGGCGCGGGGGCAGTGGATTGCTTCGCTGCGGCAGTAGTGACGGGGATAATGAAGTCAGCGACGGCGGCGGCAAGACGCAGGAACCGTCCCCTTTTGTCAGCAAGACGCAGGAACCGTCCCCTTTTGTCAGCAAGACGCAGGAACCGTCCCCTTTTGTCAGCAAGACGCAGGAACCGTCCCCTTTTGTCAGCAAGACGCAGGAACCGTCCCCTTTTGTCTTGCCGGGGGACTTGGTTGTCGTGACGAAGCGGCTGGCGCTTGAGGGCACCGCAATCGCGGCGGAACAATGCGCGGAGGGGCTGCGGCCGTATTTGACAGAGGAAGAGGCCGCGCGCGCCGGGGCGATGATCGAGCAGATCAGCGTCGTGAAGGAGGGCGTGATCGCGGGGCGCATCGGGGTGAAGGCAATGCACGACGTCACGGAAGGCGGCGTGCTTGGCGCTGTATGGGAGGTCTGTACGCGCGCGGGCGCGGGCGTGGAGATCGAGGCTGCCGCGCTGCCGTTTGACCCTGTGACGCTGAAGGTTTGCGCCGTGCTCGGGCTCGATCCCATGCGGCTTATATCGAGCGGCTCGATGCTCATGATCGTATCCGAAGAGAAATGGGGCGCCCTGTCGGCCGCGCTTTCGGAGGCGGGCGTTCCCGCGACCGTCATCGGCCGGGCAAAAACGCCCGCAGAAGGGCTTTGCCTGGTCATGAGGGATGGCGCGCGCGAAAGGATCGATCCGCCGGGCCCGGACGAAATTTACAGGGTGAACGACTGACCGCTAAATCCAGCTTAATCCATACGCATTGTTTATCTTGAAGTGTTTCGAGCGAAGCGAGAAACCAACCATTTCCAAAAATATAGCCGGTTTCATACACAAATCGCGCCCAAAGTACGATTTTTCATTGAAATAGACAGGCATTTGGGGTGAAATACGGGTAATAAGCCTCAAAAATCGTACTTTGGGCGCGATTTGTGCATAGAAAGGCAACCATTTCCAGGAACCGGAGAAGTTTCTTGTTGGCGTACAGGCGCCTCGCGGCTTCTCGCGGGCTGCCGCGCGCAAAAAAACGATTAAACAGCAAGAGGAAAACGCAAGAGGAAAACAATAGTGGGATGATTTGTTAATAGCCCGTATATAATGTATAATTTTCGATTAGCGTAGGGAATCGAGAGGCTTGATCGCTGCGCCGCCCACGGTGGGCAGCGGCCCCTCGCGACTTAGGCGGCAGTAACGGAGGAAGTGCCAGGCGGCCGAAGCAAGGCGGCATTAACAGAGAAAGCGCCAAATGATAGAAGCAAGGCGGCAGTAACAGAGAAAGCGCCAAATGATCGAAGCAAGGCGGCATGGCAGAGGAAGCGCCAAATGATAGAAGCAAGGCGGCATGGCAGAGGAAGCGCCAAATGATAGAAGTAAGGTGGCATGGCAGAGGAGGGCAAGGCGCCAAGACGGCGGCGCTGCTGCTTGCCGACGCCGCGTTTGAGGCGGGGCTGTACGTGCAGGGTTTTCCGGAGTACGGGCCGGAGCGCATGGGCGCGCCCATCACGGCGTACAACAGGCTTGACAGCGAGCCAATCCGGATACATTCCAATATTTACGAGCCTGATATAGTCGTGGTCGTCGACGAGACGCTGATCGCGGCCGTCGATGTCTGCGGCGGGCTGAAGCCCGGGGGGCGCGTCGTCGTCAACACCAACCGGAGGCCGGGGCTTGTCGCTGCCGATTTCGAGGGGATTGGCGCCGAAGTCTACGCCGTCGACGCGGCCGATATCTCTGTCCGCAACCTCGGCAGGAACCTGCCCAACACGCCGCTGCTTTCCGTAGTGGCGAAGCTGACGGGCACGATTGGCGAAAAAGAGTTTTTCGGCGTAATGGAAGGCGCGTTCAGGGAGAAGTTCGCCGCGAAGCCGGAGGTCGTGGCGGGCAATATGAACGCGCTGAGAGAAGCCTGGAACGGCGCAGTGCTTGTGAGCGGGGCGCCTGACGGCCAGGGCTGAACGCAGGCAGGGCAAGGACGGAAACCGGGGCAGGCAAGGGCTGTACGCAGGCAGGGCAAGGACGGAAACCGGGCCAGGCCAGGGCGGAAAGCCGGGGCAGGCCAGGGCTGAACGCAGGTCGGGCAAGGACGGAAACCGGGGTTGGCCAGGGCTGTACAAAAGCCGGGGCAGGCAAGGGCTGTACGCAGGCAGGGCAAGGACGGAAACCGGGCCAGGCCAGGGCGGAAAGCCGTGGCATGAACGGACAACGCGATGGATTGAGGGCAAAAATGGCGAAGGAAAACCGAATGAAAAATATCGACGAAAGGACCGGATGGCGGGACATTACCGAGGGCGGCTTTGTCTACGGCGAGGGCAATTCTGAGTTTTTCAATACGGGCGACTGGCGGACGAAAACGCCGGCCTGGAGGCAGGAAAACTGCAAGCAATGCCTGCTTTGCTTCCCGGTCTGCCCGGACAGCTCCATACCGGTCGCGAACAGCAAGCGGCAGGGTTTCGACATGTTTCATTGCAAGGGCTGCGGCATCTGCGCGAAGGTTTGCCCGTTTGGCGCCATAGCGATGGAGGACGCCGGGAAGGAGGGCGGAGGTGAGTAGGAAAGACCGTATGTCCGGCAAAGATGGAGGACGCCGGGAAGGAGGGCGGAGGTGAGTAGGAAAGACCGTATGTCCGGAAACGAGGCCGTCGCGAACGCGATCCGGCAGATCGATCCCGACGTGATAGCGGCGTTCCCCATTACGCCGTCGACCGAAATCCCGCAGTTTGTCTCGCAATACAAGGCCGATGGGCTTATTGCTACTGAATTTATCGCGGTCGAGTCCGAGCACAGCGCGATGAGCGCCTGCATCGGGGCGTCGGCCGCGGGCGTGCGGGCCATGACGGCGACCAGCAGCGCGGGCATGGCACTCATGTATGAAATGCTCTACATCGCGGCTTCCGACCGGCTGCCGATAGTGCTCGCGGCGGTCAACCGCACGCTCTCGGGGCCGATCAATATCAACACGGAGCATTCCGACTCGATGGGCGCGCGCGACTCAGGGTGGTTGCAGGTTTACAGCGAAAACGCGCAGGAAGCTTACGACAACATGCTTATGGCGCACCGCGTCGCGGAGCATCCGGACGTGATGCTGCCGATCATGGTCTGCCAGGACGGGTTCATCACGAGCCACGCGGTCGAGAACATCCTTATCGAGGACGACGCGGCGGTCCGGGCTTTTGTCGGGGAATACGACCCGCCGCGCCACCTGCTCGACCCGGCGGAGTCCGTGGCGGTCGGGCCGTACAGCGTGTCGCCTTATGTAATGGAAATGAAGGTCGCGCAGGCGAACGCCATGTCGCGCGCGCGCGGCGTGGCCTTGGAAGTGGCTGCGGATTTCGAAAGGGCCTTCGGGCGCAGGTACGGGCTCTTCGAAGAGTACCGCATGGAGGGCGCCGAGCTTGCGCTGCTCGTCATGAGCAGTGCGGCGGGGACGGCCAAAGTGGCGGTCGACAGCATGCGCGAGCGTGGCGTCAGGGCCGGGCTTGTCAAGCTGCGCGTATTCCGGCCGTTCCCTGCGGCGGAGCTGGCCGCCGCGCTGAAAGGCGTGAAGGCGCTCGCGGTCATGGATCGAAGCGAGGGGTATTCGGGCAACGGCGGCCCGCTCGGCGCCGAGGCGCGGATGGCCCTGTATGGCAGGGCGGACGGGATAAAGGCAATCAATATAGTCTTCGGGCTCGGCGGGCGCGACGCGCGCGTAGATGATTTCGAGGCGGTCTTCGAGGAGCTTGAAGGGCTCTTGGATAAGCCTGCGGCGGACATACCCTACTTCCGGCATATGGGGCAACGTGAATAGGAAGCCGGGCGGCAGGTCTTTAGCGAGGCCGCGGGAGCGACATTAAGAGTTCCAAGGCTTGAGCTAAAGGCGGACGGTAATCTACGAATGTGAAAAACGGAGGAAGAAGCAGATAAAAGATGGCGTATAATGCTTATTCATTGAAAGAGGTAGCGAACAGGCCCGAGCGCCTGTCGCCAGGCCACCGCATGTGTTCGGGCTGCGGCTCGACAGTGGCCGTGCGCGCCGTGATGCGCGCGCTCAAGCCCGAGGACAGGGCCGTCGTCTCGGTCGCGACAAGCTGCCTCGAGGTTTCGACGATGACATACCCCTACACTTCGTGGGAGGACAGCTACATCCATACAGCCTTCGAGAACGCGGCCGCGACGGCGAGCGGGGTGGCGGCGGCATACGAGGCGAAACGCAAAAAAGGCAGGCTCCGCGAGACATACAAGTTCATAGCCTTCGGCGGGGACGGCGGCACTTATGACATAGGGTTCCAGTCGCTGTCCGGCGCGATGGAGCGCGGGACGGACATGGTCTATGTCTGTTATGACAACGAAGCCTATATGAACACGGGCATCCAGCGCTCTTCCTCGACGCCGATCTACGCGGACACGACGACGTCGGCTATCGGCGCCGAGTCCGACGGCAAGCCCCAGTACAAGAAAGACCTGACGATGATAATGGCCGCGCACCGTATCCCATACGTGGCGCAGACCACCTTTATAGGCAACTTCAAGGACCTGCACCAGAAAGCTGAAGCGGCCATCTACACGGAAGGGCCCGCGTTCCTCAATATCATGGCGCCATGCCCGCGCGGCTGGCGTTATGACGAGGCAGATCTCATGGACATCTGCAAGGCCGCGGTCGAGACCTGCGTCTGGCCGCTCTTTGAGGTGGTAGGCGGGGAGTGGGTGCTCAATTACGAACCCAGGAACAAGCTGCCCGTAACGGAATACCTGAAACTCCAGGGGCGGTTCAGGCATCTGTTCGCGCCCGGCAACGAAGGGCTTGTCGAGATGATACAGGACGACGTCGACAGGCGCTGGGAGGAACTGAAGCGCCGCTGCAACGAAGTGTAAGCTATATATTCAGCTTTGTCTGCGCGAGGGCCGCCGCGGTGTTTTCGTGCTCGTCGTCGGGTTCGCCGAAACTGCGGATCGAGTCTTCAAGTTCCTCGTTGTCGAGTTCCGGCAATTCGCCGAGATCTTTCAAGTCGAAATACTCGAGGAATTTCCCGGTCGTCCCGTAGAGCGTCGGGCGCCCGATCGCGTTTGAACGCCCCCTGTCCTCGATCAGTTCCTTAAGGACAAGGCCCTCTATTACGCGGTCGCTCTTGATGCCCCGGATCGAATCTATTTCGCTCTTCGTGACAGGCTGCTTGTACGCGACTATGGCCAGGACCTCGAGTGCCGCCTGCGACAGCCTGCGTTCCCTGGCCGGCGTCGTTATCGCGCGTATATAGTCATAGTTTTCCTCATAGGTCACGAACCCGAAACGGCCGTTTGTCTCGCGGACCCTGATGCCGCTGTTCCGCGCCTCGTATTCGTCCGCGAGCTCGCGGAAGCAGGCAAGCGCCTCCGCCTTGTCGATGCCGGCCGCCGACGCAGCGAGCCTGGCGTCGAGCGGTTCCCCGAAGATGAACATCATGGATTCGAACGCCGATTTTACCCTGTCTTTGTTTTGCATAGCACTGGCCTCTCGTATTGTTCAATTTGCCGCTGTCTTGCGCCTCGGCGTTTCGTCGCCGGGGACGATCTCGATATCGCCGAAGTTGATTTTTTGCCGAATTTTCAGCAGGCCGTCGTTTGCCATGTCGAGCAGCGCGACGAGTGTCAGCACGCGGTCGGCCCGATCCGGCTCGCCGGAAAGCAATTCCGCGAATTTCAACAGCTTCTTTTTTGTTTTTCTCGCCGCCGCGACAAGCCTGCCGATGAAAGAAACCTTTTTTTCCAGGCTGAGGCGTTCGCGCTCGATTCCGCGCCGGATGCGTTGCAGTTCCTCGCCTTTCACCCTGCGGTGAATAAAGCTCTTGAAGGCATTGATGAAACTGTCCATATCCATATGCAGATAGATATCCGGCTCGCCCGTATACGGCAGGAGGTCCTCCTGGGGCTTTTCCAGCTTGAGGCGCGCGAATTCACGCTGCTCTTCGAGGGCAGCCGCGGCTTTCTTGAACCGCACGTATTCGAGGACTTTCTTTTTCAACTCGGTCCGGGGGTCCTCGATTTCCGTGCCGTCCTCCGTGATGCGCGGCAGCAGCATCTTGGATTTGATCTCGATCAGCGTGGCGGCGAGCACCATGAACTCCGATGACACCGCGACGTCGTTTTCCTCCATCATGCGGATGTGGTCGAGGTACTGGCGCGTGATAACCGAGATCTGGATATCGTAGATACTCATCTCCGCGCGCTCAATCAAGTAAACGAGCAAGTCAAAAGGCCCCTCAAATATGTTCAGGCGTATCTTGTATGACATGGACTATATTTTACCATACTATCACGGCGCGCGGCAACGCCGGCAAATATTGCGGTATACTATGAAACAGAAACAGGGCAAAGGAAAATGGGAAACGGAAAGAAGTATGGCGGGAATGCTTTGGCGGCCTGGACAGGTTTTTTTATACTGCTTTTGGCCGTTTTTACCATGCTCAGGGTGGGGATGTGGTGGATGTCGGCGCCACATGATGGCAAGCCCGGCCCGCCGCCGGGGGAAACGCTTGAAGAGGCGACCGTAACAGAGGCCGCGAACCAGCCGGAAGAATCCCTCGTCGATGGCGAGGTTGCCGCGACTGCCGATGGATTCAGGATTGTACGTTATAAAGACGGGACGTGCAAAATCATCGGGCTGTTCGGGGGCGGGATGGCAGAGCTGGCCATCCCGGAGGAGATTGAAGGCTATAAAGTGACCCGAATAGATGACGGCGCTTTCAGGAACTGCAAAAATCTTGTTGGGAGCCTGAAAGTGCCTGATGGCGTAACAGAAATAGGCCTTGAGGCTTTTCTGAATTGCTCCGGCTTGACAGGCGAGCTAAGCATCCCTGACAGCGTAACGTATATCGGCAAGAAAGCGTTCATGAATTGCTCCGGCCTGACAGGCGAGATAAGAATCCCTGCCGGCGTAACGCATATCGGCGGCGAGGCGTTCTGCGGTTGCGAAAAAATGGGCGGGATTGAGGTATCCGGGCAAAATAATTATTATTCATCAATGGACGGCATCTTGTTCAACAAAGACAAAACGGTGCTGCTCATGGCGCCCGCCGGGTTTGAAGGCGATGTATACCGAATACCGGATGGCGTAAAGAGCTTATATTCAAACGCGTTTTCTGAATGCGGCAGGCTGAAAAAAATAATTATACCGGACAGTATCACTCGAGTTACGGACATTCAGTATTCGGGCGGGGAAAACATTACACAATTCGAGATTTCGGGACGGCATCCGGCTTTTTCGATCCACGAGGGGGTATTGCTGAACAAGGCGAGATCGCAAGTGCTTCTGGCGCCGGACGGGATAGAGCATTACGAAATTCCCGAAGGCGTGGCCGACATCCCCTGGTTCGCTTTTCGGGGCTGCGCGAAGCTGCGGAGGGTTGTAATTCCGGAAAGCGTCAGAACCCTTGAATCGGGCACGTTTTCTTCGTGCACAGGCTTGAAAGAGGTCGTGTTCCTGGGGGACGCGCCCTTCATCCGGGGAGACGCTTTCATGAAATTCACCAAAGACATTACAATGCTATATGATCCGGAAAAAGAGGGCTGGGACACGCCCGAGTGGCAGGGGTATCCGGCCTATCCGAAAAACTGAGGGCAAACCTTTTCCAAGAGGGCTATAAGCAGGAGGGACAGCGGCGGGCTACAGGGAGGCGAGCCAGGCGAGGGCTTTGTTGAACCAATCCGGGTCATAGAACGGGCGGGCGTGGATGCCGTGTTCGTAAGCGATGAAGGCATGCGGGACGCCCTCGGCCTCCAGGCGCGCGGAAAGCCGCTCGCTTGCCGCGAAGGGGACCATCGCGTCGTCCTTTGCGTGCCACATGAATGTCGGAAGGTTCTTCGCGGCAGGGTCGTCCGTGTAAGGCATTCGCGCGATGTCAAAGCCCGGCTGCGGCTTCCCCTCTCCGCTGCTGTCCGGCCCGCCGCCCATGGGGTATGTCAGGATGAGCGCTTTCGGCAGCCGGTTCGCATTCGCGAAAGCGCCTGAGAAACACCAGGCCGCGCAGAGGTGGCCTCCAGCGGAGAAGCCCGCGAGCACGATTTCAGCCGGGTCGATCCCGAAGCCTTCCGCGTTTTCGTGGAGCAGGCGCATGGCGGCGTCCAGGTCCCGGGCGGGCGCGAAGCTGCCGAACCCCTCCGGGCCGAAATCTGCCCCTTCGCCGACAGTGTAGCGCAGGATGAAGGCCGCGTAGCCGGCGTCCGTGAATTTGTCCGAGACCGGCCTGCCCTCCGTCGTGCCGATGACATAGTAGCCGCCGCCCGGGCAGATGAGCGCCGCAGGCAGCGGCCCTTCTATATTGAAGGCAGGGGTACCGTCCCTTTTTGCCTGCAATGAAGAGGAAACGTCCCCTTTTGCCTTTAAGACGCAGGAACCGTCCCCTTTTGTCTTGAAGACGCAGGAACCGTCCCCTTTTGTCTTGTTTTTCCCGGCGCTCCTGGGATAATACGCGTCGATATAGACGTCTTCCCGGCCTTCGTACAGGTATGTTTTCATAGGGGTATTTTATCATGGGCGTCGGCGCGGCGCTATAACAGGCAAATCGCGCGAAATACATGTAAAACGGTGTTTGAGGATGCACCCGGCGTAGATACGCTTTGGCAAGAAGCCGGGCCGGGGGACTAGAGGAGTCAGCCCCTCAACAGGTCAACGAAAGCCATGGTAAGCCGGGCCGTCATGCCCCAGATGATGTGCTCCTTGCCGGATACGGGGTCGGGCCAGGCATAGATGGGGACGGTTGACGTACCCTCGCTCCAGTTGTAGCCCCCGTTCGGCGCCAGCTTTTCCAGGGGCAGATCCGGCGCCGGTTCGGATATGACGCGGTTTGTGTAGGTTTCGGGGTCGTTTTCAAGCAGCCAGGAGAGCGGCACAAGAAAAAACTCTTCTACCTCGTCCGCGTTCGGGGAGGCGTTTTCGAGCGCGCCTGCGTCTATTACGCCGAGGAAGCAGAAGATCGTGAGGTTGCGGTAAGTGATAAGGCAGTCCAGCTCCGAGACGACCTCGATAGCGCTTGCGTGCAGGCCGAGTTCCTCGACGGTCTCCCGGAGTGCCGCTTCGGCCGGTGTTTCGCCGGGTTCGATTCCGCCGCCCGGAAAGCTGACCTCGCCCGGCTGGACGTCAAGGCTCTTCGCCCGGAGCTCGAAAAGCACGTACAAAGCGCCGCCCTTTTCCACGAGCGGGAGCATTACGGAAAAGAACCGCCACGGCCCGACAGGCTTCGGCACGTGGCGCCGGGCCGCTTCCTTTATTTCTTCAAGGCCGGGATTCCTCATGTTTATAATTGTACAGCAAGCAGGGGGGCAATCCAATGCCAGAAGGCTGTATCACGGCATTTGTCCGGTAATTGTACAAATAGCAAAGAAGCAATCCAATGGCAGAAGGCTGTTTCACGGCATTTGTCCGGGAATTGTACAAACAGCAAAGAAGCAATCCAATGCCTGTGGATTGCTTCGCTTCGCCGGCAGCAGCCCGCGCTGATGATGCTACCCGACAACATCCGGGCAAGCAGCGCCGACCCGGATGTGTGCTTTTCATATATAGAATTGTAACCTGCGCCGGCAGCAGCAGCCCGCGCTGCCCGGGCAGTCGCTTGCTATTATAGCCCCAGTCGCTCGATAAGGTTCTCCTGCTGCGCGCGGATCTCGTCCGGCAGGCGGTCGAACTTCGCGAAGAACTCCTTCTGGTTTTCGATCTCCTGTGACCAGCTGTCCATGTCTATCGTGAGCAGCGCGTCGATCGTGTCGAGCGAAACCTCGTCCTCAAGGCCGGTGATGTCTATGTCTTCGGGCTTGGGCATATAGCCGATAGCTGATTCGTCGGCGTCGACGCGCCCGTTGCAGCGGTCGAGGATCCATTTGACAACCCGGAAATTCTCGCCGTAGCCCGGCCAGATGAAGTGCCCTTCGTCATCGAGGCGGAACCAGTTGACGTTGAAGATCTTTGGCGGATTGGGTATGGACTTGCCCATTTTCAGCCAGTGCGCGAAATAGTCGCCCATATTGTAGCCGCAGAAGGGCAGCATCGCCATCGGGTCGCGGCGGACTACGCCGACCTGGCCTGTCGCAGCCGCGGTCGTTTCGGAACCCATGGTGGAACCGACGAAGACGCCGTGCTCCCAGTCGAAGCTCTGGTAGACGAGAGGGGCGACCTTCGCGCGCCTGCCGCCGAAGAGGATTGCCGAGATCGGGACGCCCTTCGGGTTCTCCCATTCGGGCGATATGCACGGGCACTGGCCGGCGGGCGCCGTGAAGCGGGAGTTGGGGTGCGCGGCTTTTTCGGGGCTGTCGGGCGTCCAGGGGTTGCCCTTCCAGTCGGTCGCCGCGGCCGGCGCCTCGACGCCCATGCCTTCCCACCATACCGTCCCGTCGTCTTTCAGCGCGACGTTCGTGAAGATCGTGTTCTTCTGAGTGGTCAAAAGCGCGTTGGGGTTGCTCTTCGCGCTCGTTCCGGGCGCGACCCCGAAGAATCCGTACTCGGGGTTGACCGCCCAAAGCCTGCCGTCTTCGCCGATACGCATCCACGCGATATCGTCGCCGACCGTCCATACCTTGTAGCCCTTGTCACGCGCGTACTCGGGCGGGATCATCATGGCCAGGTTGGTCTTGCCGCAGGCGCTCGGGAAGGCGGCCGCGATATAATTGACCTCGCCGTCCGGCGACTCGACGCCGAGTATCAGCATATGCTCGGCCATCCACCCCTCGGTCTTGCCGAGGAAGCTGCCGATGCGCAGGGAGAAGCATTTCTTGCCAAGCAGCACATTGCCGCCGTAGCCGGAGCCGATGCTCCAGATCGTGTTGTCCTCGGGGAAGTGGCATATGAAGCGCCTTTCGGTATTGAGGTCGAGTTTTGAGTGCAGCCCTTTCACAAAGGCCGTGCCGTCGCCGAGATAATCCATGGCGACCCGGCCCATGCGCGTCATTATGCGCATATTGAGGACTACGTATATGCTGTCCGTCAGCTCGATGCCGACCTTGGAAAACTCTGAC
>Ga0082212_10006818_pt1 | contig 15238 bp, 10 predicted proteins | sample TergutNt197P3_FD_71548 | JGI IMG/M metagenome (GOLD analysis project Ga0082212, IMG submission 71548) | Neocapritermes taracua P3 segment gut microbial communities from Petit-Saut dam, French Guiana - Nt197 P3 | ecosystem: Host-associated > Arthropoda: Insects > Digestive system > Gut ...
CGCTTCACGCACCATGATGATTTGTGCCGGACTGACAATCATATACCGGTGCTTGCCATTTTCGTTCGGTGTAAACGTCGTTTGACCGTCATCCAGTACGGTAACGGTTCCTCGTTGCGAAAGATCAAAATACTGCCGGTTCGGACGCACCGCATAAAGCACACTGGTCAAATCATACGTCGGTTGCGAATTATCCAAACCGCGATAAAAATGATAAGCGTCTTGGAGCGGATGGTATTTTACATAACCGTAATCCTCTTTCATACTCACGCCGGGATGCTGAATGAGGCGACCAATTTCATGACCGCTGAAAACCATTTCGGTGGGCCAGTTCGCGATCATCTTTTTGGCACTCGGAATGTCCATCACCACGTTATACTCTTTGAATCCCGGCGGTTCGTTGAATGCCCCCGCCATCAGCGAGAGCAATTTGACCTTTTTTGCGATCAATTCCTTGCCGGTAAGCGGAGAAATATCGTCTGCCGGTGTGTCGAGCAGTCGGGCAAAATTTGTGAAAAAACCGACTTGTACTAACACGATGGAGTTGTCCGGTTCGTTTGCAAGCAGTTTACGGAGAAACGGCACCGCATCGGGCAATTTTGCCGAATCTTCTGGTGTCAACTTTCGGGGATAGCGTGGTTTGTCATCGTCGCCTTTCAGTTCGAGAACTTGCCGATTGTATTTGCCGTCCTCTTTGGTTACACCGTTTTTCACGACGGCAATCGGAATCTCCGGTCGTCCGTAGAACGTGTTGAGAACATCTGCCATCGGAGCGACAAACGGATTGTCTTTGGTCGTCGTGATTGCCAATAGTTCGCATTCGCCACGGCTTTGTAATGCGTGAATGACGGCGATTGCCATCGCATCATCGACATCGTTGCCGAGGTCAGTGTCGAAAACGAACCGCACCGGCTCTGCCGAGTGTGCCGAAACAATAAGAGTCAAAGTCAATAAAAAGGAAAGTAATCGTTGCATGATTTCGTTTCTTTCAAGGGTTAATAGAAACATTATATCATAAATGGGGTTAATGGAAACGTTCCGGTTCCTTTTCTGTCAAAATGCTACTTTCACCTGCGAAAGGAATCGCCATGTCCCTATTGACATCTTTCAAATTTTTACTACAATCCTCCGTAGCAGTGGTGAACAAAGGCGTTTACCGATGGTCGGCTCTTGCCTGTCTGTCGGCAAACGCCTTTTTTTTGTTTCCTAATTGGAGAGTTTTACGATGAACGATATTCCGAATTGGTTTGGATGCATGGTTTTCAATGATGCCGTCATGAAGTCGCGGCTGCCGAAGAATATTTACCGCGCCTTGAAAAAAACGATTTCGCAAGGCACACACCTCGAACTTGATGTCGCCAACGTGGTTGCCAATGCCATGAAAGATTGGGCTGTCGAAAAAGGGGCGACCCACTTTACGCACTGGTTTCAACCGATGACCGGCACGACAGCGGAAAAACATGACGGTTTCATTTCCCCTAGCGAGGACGGAAAAATCATCATGGAATTTTCAGGAAAAGAACTCGTCCGCGGCGAACCGGATGCGTCCAGTTTTCCTTCCGGCGGATTGCGTGCCACGTTTGAAGCACGCGGTTACACGATTTGGGATATTACTTCGTATGCATTCATCAAGGAGAACACGTTGTACATTCCTACGGCATTTTGTTCTTACAGCGGCGAAGCACTGGACAAAAAGACACCGTTGCTCCGTTCGATGGAAACTCTCGACAAGCAAGCGATGCGTATCCTTCGGCTCTTCGGCAACACGACGGCAACGCGTGTACTCACCACCGTTGGTGCGGAGCAAGAGTATTTTCTCATTGACAAAGAAATGTTTCTCAAACGCCCGGACTTGATCTACACCGGCAGAACGTTATTCGGTGCGCGTCCACCCAAAGGACAGGAACTCGAAGACCACTATTTCGGCAGTCTGAAACCGAGAATCTCCGCTTTCATGAAAGAGTTGGAGGAAGAACTTTGGAAACTCGGTGTCTATGCCAAGACCAAGCACAACGAGGTTGCGCCAGCACAGCACGAACTTGCCCCCGTATTCACTACGACGAACATCGCCACCGACCACAATCAACTGACGATGGAACTGATGAAAACCGTCGCCGACCGACACGGTATGGCATGTTTGCTTCATGAAAAACCTTTTGCCGGTGTCAATGGAAGCGGCAAGCACAATAATTGGTCGATTTCTACCGACACGGGGATCAATCTGCTCGAACCGGGAAAAACGCCGGATCAAAACGCCCAGTTTTTGCTCTTTTTGGTAGCGATTATCAAAGCGGTGGATGATTATCAGGATTTGCTCCGGCTTTCGGCGGCGAGTGCCGACAATGATCATCGGCTCGGTGCAAATGAAGCCCCGCCTGCCATCGTGTCGATGTTCCTCGGAGACGAACTGACGGAAATTCTTGAAGCCCTTGAAACCGGTAAGGCTTATCACGGTCAAAAGAAACATGAAATGGAGATCGGCGTAACGGCACTGCCGCATTTCCCGAAGGACACCACTGACCGCAACCGCACATCACCGTTTGCGTTCACTGGCAACAAATTCGAATTTCGGATGCTCGGTTCCAAATTTTCCATTGCCGGTCCGAATTTCGTCTTGAATACCGCTGTGGCAGAGGTTTTGCGGCAGTTTGCGGATGCCTTGGAGAAGTCGAAGGATTTCAACAAAGATTTGGCATCGCTCGTCAAAAAGACTTTCAGCGAACACAAGCGGATCGTCTTCAACGGCAACAATTACTCCGAGGACTGGGTAACGGAAGCCCAGCAGCGAGGCTTGTCGAATCTGAAAACCACCGTGGATGCGTTGCCCGCCTTTATTGCCAAGAAGAGCATTGACTTGTTTACCAAACATCATGTTTTCACGAAGCCGGAGATTCACTCTCGCCACGAAATCCTCATGGAAACGTATTGCAAGACGATTCACATTGAGGCACTCACGATGGTCGATATGGTCAAGGGTTCCGTTATTCCTTCTTGTATTGCTTATCAAAACGAGTTGGCAAAACTACTGGAACGGAAGCAAGCGTGCGGTCAATACGACACGTCGCTTGAAGGGCATTTATTGAGTCACATTGCGAAACTGTCGGGCTGCTTGTTGAAGGAATTATCGGCACTTGAAGACACGTTGTTGAAATACAGTGAGCAACAGGATATTGTTACTCTTGCGGGTTTTGCCCGAAATCAGGTTTTTGCGGCAATGTCTGCACTACGATTCATTGTTGACGAACTGGAAACATTGGTTGCCAAAAAATACTGGACGTTGCCGTCGTATGCGGAAATACTTTATAGTGTCCTGTAAGCAAAAGTACCTATACACGCCTTTGACAAATGATTCAGAATGAGAGTCCTTGCGGATTCCATTGTTGCTGCGGCTTGCCGCGCAGAATAGGAACTGAAACGGAGTACATCATGGAATTTCAAACTTTCGACCCATCGCTTTATCGGTTTCTCAAACAACTCGCACAGAATAACAATCGTGCTTGGTTTCGGGAAAACAAAACGAGATACGAAAGAGAAGTGCTTGAACCGAGTTTGAGTTTCATTCGGGCATTTCGTCCGCATTTGAAGAAAATCTCGGAATACTTCACTGCTGTTGATCGACGATCCGGCGGCTCATTGATGCGGGTGTATCGAGACACACGTTTTCACGGTGCTGGCGAGCCTTACAAAACGAATGTCGGCATTCAATTCCGACACGAATTGGGACGCGACATTCACGCTCCCGGTTTTTACGTTCATCTTGAACCGGGAACGTGTTTTCTGGCGGCGGGCTTGTGGCGACCAGAATCTGCCATTCTGCGAAAAGTCCGAGAGGCAATCGTGGAAAATCCGACTCGCTGGCGGCGGGTGAGCAACGACAAAAAATTCCGAGCATCTTTCGTTCTCGATGGTAATTCATTGAAAAAATGTCCTTTAGGTTTTTCCATCGATCATCCTTGCATTGAAGACCTGCGTCGCACAGATTTCATTGCCGTTGCCGATTTGGACGATTCCGCAACGCTCCACAAAGCGTTTATCGGCAACGTCGCCCAAGCTTTCACCGCTGCCAAACCTTTTATGCGATTCCTGTGCGATGCAATGAATATACCTTTTTGAAATAAAGGAACTTCTAAAAACTCGATGGATTTACATTTTTGGGTTATTTTTTCTTTGCGCACTTGTGTATGCCGCTTTTATATTTCATATTTCACTCTTGCCCCAAATGGAGAAAAATTGTTACACTTCACTTGGCAACCCCATATTTTTTTGGAAAAAATTAAAGTTTTCTTTGAGTGGTTGTAACGGTTATGCCGATAGCAAGGGGCAAGGGGAGGATTCCTTCGTGGGGATTCCAAAATGATTGATGAAACCTAAATTGACGAACAACAGGAGACTGGTATTGACGGTCAACGTAGTTAAATACACGTTGTTATCGCTCGCCGCCCTGCTTGTGTTCGTCGGAACTTTGGTTACTGCCGCCGACAATGCGGGCAGTCCGACGGCTCCGATTTCTCAGAAAGACAAGGACTATTCTCCCGAATCGCGGCACTCCCTCATTCCCGAAGGTAAACTTCCAACGTTTGACGGGAAAAAAATTCTCGCTTCACTCCGTTTTTGGGAAAAGGACAAAACACCGCAACACACTCCGCATAAACCGCCTGCTGCAACGGGGAATGTACCTGCTCGACCACAGGAAGTCCCAACGGCACAAAACAGCGTCCCCGCTTCGCAAGGACAGGCTCAAATGCCGCAATACATGGTAGAGGCGGGAAGAGCCCCAGAACCGCCGCCGAGTTCCTACACGGTACAGGAAAACATTGGGCAGGGCGATGCTCCGCATCCGACAGCGCAGTCTGGAACTCTTGCCTACAATTCAAACGAAGTTAATGCGCCGACTCCACAGGATGTACGACCAGCAAAATCTCATTCGTATTCGTTTGACACAAGGGATTGGGTTGAATCTTTCCCGTCTCAACAGGAGCGAGTGGGAAACACGCCGGCGGTAACACAACCGATCACACCGATGGCGGAACTACCGTCGCAGGTGCGGAACCCTAACGAAGACGATCAGTGGAATGGACAAGCGACGATGCTCGTCGCACACGTCCAACGTGCTCCTGTGCCGTCGGTTGTTACCCCTGCTCCCGTCGCGACTTTTTCCCCGACCGCACTTGCCGTTCCCAAGCCGGTCGAGAATCCACTGAACGCATTACCTGCCGCCACGAAACCGTTGATCAACTTGTCTCCTTCGTATGAGAAGCGGCTTCCCCATGTACAAACCTGCGGAGTGGTCGTTGTGCAAGCAAACTTTCCTTTGACGGAAATCGCTTCGATCCTCGACGAAATCGAACAGTTGCAGCACGATTTGAATCACTACATCGGCGTGCCTGCTCCGAAGGAAAAAATCGAGTTGTGCCTCTTCAAAAATGAAGAAACATATTACGATTTTCTGCGGGAAGTTTTTCCGAAAGCCCCCCGCGACCGCAGGGCTCTGTACGTGAAACTGGATGACAAGCCCGGTACGCTTATGGTGCAAAAGTCGAAAGATTTTGAAATCGACCTTCGTCATGAAATGACGCATGCGATTATCCACGCATCGATTCCGCGAGTCCCAATTTGGCTCGACGAAGGATTAGCAAAGTATTTTGAGGTTCCGATTCGTGATAGGGCAAAAAATCATCCGTATTTAACGACGGTTCGATACAATGCGAAACTCGGAGCGGTTCCGTCGCTGGATCGGCTTGCGAAATTGGAAACGATTGATGACATGGGAGCGAAGGAATATCGAGATTCTTGGGCGTGGACACATTTTTTGATACATCGTTCACCGGAAACACATCGACTATTGGCGGCATATTTGCAGATGCTGTCGACGTGGACTGGCGTGGATGAAGGAAATGTGAAGAGTGGTAACGTAATGACACTTCCCGGCGGAAAGACAGTGGACTTGGGCATCGCCTGGGGTCGGGAAAAACAGCCGCCAGTTCCTTCATTGAAAGCGTATTTGGACGACATCTTGGACAATCAGCGGGACACGTTCAAGACGCACTTCGGCTCAACGGAGAAGTAAGACCCCGTTAAGCCAAAAATGTGGACATTTAGCCGGTGTTCTTGGGACAAACTCTAAAACTTCACGGTGGAGAGATATTTTAGACTTTGTGGAATTTGTTTGAGAACATCAGGACTTTCATCTTCAATGAAATAATGTTTGATGCCGATCTCCTGCGCGGCTTTGAGTACGGCAGGATAATCGACCTGTCCACTGCCAATCGCAACATCGTTTTTGGTATCGGTGCCGCCACTGAGATTCCCTTTCACCCCTTTGGCAAGGTCTTTCAAATGCATCAGAACCCAACGGTCAGGGTACTTTTTCAACAGTTTCACCGGGTCTTGACCGGGAAATATCGTCCACAGCACATCCATTTCGTATTTGACGAGTTCTGGGTCGGTCTTTTCCATGAGAAGATCGAAGAGCGTTTGATCATCTTTATACGGATAAAATTCGTATCCATGATTATGATAAAAGAACTGAATTCCATGTTCTTTAAGCCGCTTGCCGACCGTATTGAAGTTGTCGGCAATTTTCAGTGTTTGGGCTTCATCGAACGGTGCATTGTGCGGTGCCCAGGCAACGCCAACGTATTGCAGACCGAAAAACTTTGCATTGGCGACGGCTTCGTCCGTTTTGTTTAACAGATAATCGAGACCGGCGTGGGCGGCAATCGGTTTGAGACCGAGTTTGTTCAGGGTATCCCGCATTGCTTCGCGGCTCATTCCGTAGTGGCTTTCGAGTCCGATTTCGACTTCTTTGAATCCTTGCTCTTTGGCAAAATCAAGGGCTTTCGCACCATCGTTTTTGATTTGGTCGCGGAGTGAATATGTTTGTAATCCGACCGGACCGTGAAAGGCGGGACTGGTTCCGACTCCTTCGCCGAGAACATTGGAAGCAAAAAGGAACAGAAGCATCAACAGAATAGCGTTAAAATACGTTTTCATAATGGCATCTCCGTAAGACAAGTTAAGTGACAGTCAATCATCGACCGAATTCCAGTATATCGATTTCACTTTTTTTTCACAAGGGGGTACAGGGAAAGGACGTAAGGATTCGTCCAAAAATAACATTTCCAAAACGTTTATCCGTCATTGCGCTGCGCTCCATTCCGGCTAATCCTTTGCTTGTGCTTCGGACTCAAAAACACACCTTGACGAAAAGCCAATACACTGTAAAATGACGGTGCAAACGGCAAGGGTGCTGTGGACCTCACGGGACCACAGTGCCTTTTTTTGTCCCAACATCTAATTTCATCGTGAAAAAATCCTGCGTTTTGGCTTATTCGGGAGGACTCGATACCTCCGTGATCCTCGGTTGGTTGATGGATCAAGGTTACGCCGTTCACGCCGTGTACGTCGATCTCGGTCAGCCCTGCGAAGATAGGCAGGCGATTCTCGACAAGGCGAAAAACATCGGAGCCGCCTCCGCTCGAATCGTTGATGCCCAAGAAGAACTCTGCCGCGATTTTGCCGTTCCTGTCCTGCAATTTCAAGCGAAATACGAAGGTGTCTATCTGCTCGGTACGTCCATTGCGAGACCAATTATCTCGAAGTGCTGTTTACAAATCGCAAGAGAAGTCGGTGCAACCGCTTACGCTCACGGTGCAACGGGCAAAGGCAACGATCAATGCCGATTTCAACTTGCCGCCGAAGCACTGAATCCCGACATCGAGATCATCGCTCCGTGGCGGGATGAAACATTCCGCAAAGCGTTTCCTGGTCGCAGTGAAATGATCAAATACTGCGAAAAGAAAAAAATCCCTATCAAGGTATCGCTCAAAAAACCGTACAGTAGCGACGAAAATTGTCTGCATATCAGTTACGAGGCGGGCGTTTTGGAAAAACTCGACGTGTGCGGTGTCGAGTCGGTCGAATTCGGAATGTGTGTGTTGCCGCAAAACGCCCCGGATGCCGTCGAACAAGTTTCCGTAACGTTCAAGAGCGGCGTTCCCATAGCGGTCAACGGCAAGAAAAAAAATGCTGCTGGTATTGTCAAAGAACTGAACAAGATCGGCGGTCGCAACGGCATCGGGCTGATCGATATGATCGAAAACCGATTTGTCGGAATGAAGAGTCGCGGTGTTTACGAGGCACCCGGCATCACGATTTTGTATGCCGCTCATCGTTACGTCGAACAACTCACATTGGATCGTGATTTGATGCATCTGCGGGATCGTTTGGCACCGGAAGTTGCCGAAATGGTTTATTATGGCTTTTGGTATCATGCGAAAATGGATGCTCTGTTGGCGTTTATTCGGGAAGCCCAAAAGCCGGTGAGCGGCGAAGTGGTATTGAATTTGTATAAGGGAAACGTGATGGTGCAGAGTCGAAGCAGCGAAAATAGTTTGTACGATGAAGGCATTGCAACGATGGAGGGGGGCGGTGCGTACAACCAAACCGACGCAACGGGATTCCTGCGAATTCAGGGATTGCCGAGCCGCGTGCAAGGGAAAATTCATCCGCGAAAGTTTTAGACAAAACACAGAGCCCGTAGTGTAAACAAGGAACGAAACCCTGTCCGACACGAGGTGTGCAAGAAAATTTTTCGTTTAATTTGGGTTGACAAGGCAAAACAGGCAATTTCAAGTGTGCCTCGCTTTTCACTGGAAAATTCCATTCTTGCACACCGCGTGAAACAAAACGCAGGAAGTTTGACAATGTTCTCCAAACGTGTCAAGACCAAATCTAACACTATGACGCTACACTCTCGATTTTTTCGGTATTTTTGTCAAAGTCGGTACAATCCGGTGCCGATAACGAGAAAGAACCCTCGTGTATTTGCCCTTAATCGGCAAAAACGACAAAAAACCTATGCGATACCATTCCCCCATTAAGTCGTTCCTTGAGTGGACTTCCCTCGGAATCTTTTTCATCCTCGTCTTTGCTGCCTTCATGGTAAGCCGTGGAGATGACTCCATCCCCTGGCAAAGTGCCGACATCGAACAAGCGAAAACCGTCGATAACGATGACCTCGAAGCAAAGGTGGCACCGCCGAAGTCCGGCGGCGTTGTCTGGGGAACCGCTCCGAATACCGGCAGGCTTGCACCTGCCGCACCTGCCGCACCTGCGCCCGCTACCGGCGGACTTGCGTCCGCCGCTCCTGCTCCGAATACCGCCGCTCCTGCGCCTACCGCTCCTGCACCGAGTGTGGCTGCGTTGCAACCGCCGCCGACGCTCAACCAACGAGCAGCCACGCCCGCCGCTGGGAAATATCTGCTCAAAAGCGGACGGAAAAAAGGCTCCACCGATCTGGTCGAAACACTGCTCGAAGTAACCGGCGATGCAAAGCAAGTCTCCGCCGATCTCAAAGAAACAAAGGAAAAAATGGAAGTCGTCGCCGGTTTTCGTTACGAAGAGCGAATCGACCAATTCTCTCTGACCGGACAATTGGTCAGCGTGCGGCAATACAATTTGGCAAAATCCAAAATGGAAATCGGTACTCAAAAGAAGATGCCGGAACTTTCCAGCGATTTGCAGACCATCGTGTGTACGTTGGAGAAGGATAAAGTCTCCCTCTTTTCGCCGCACGGTTCGCTGCGAGGCGAGCAATTGTTGCTTATCGAAGACATACCGGGCAACACGTTGACGCTTGACCGGCTGCTGCCGAACAGCGAAGTCGCCATCGGTGAATCATGGAAAATCAGCGATACCGTACTTCGCTCATTTCTGTCGATTGATGCAGTGATTACGAGCAATGTCGAAGCCGTCTTGACGGCGGTTGCCGATGACATGGCAATGGTCGAAGTGGTCGGCGATGTGAGCGGCGTTTATCTCGGTGCTGTTACCGATATGTCCATTCGGGCAAAATATCAATTCGATCTTTCCTCGCAGCGGATTAACTGGCTGGGAGCGATGCTTGCGGAGAGCCGCTCCATCGGTCACGTCGGACCCGGCGTGGAGTTGATTGCCAAGTTGCAGGTCAAGATTTCGCCGATTGACAAACCGCAGGCGTTGACCGATACCGTGATGACATCGGTCAGCACGAAACCTAATCCCGCCATTTTGCAGTTGAAATACGACGGCGGCAAAGGACCGTGGCGTTTTTCACACGACCGAAGTTGGTACGTCTATCAGGATGATCCGCAGGCGACGGTGTTACGTAAGTTGGTGAACGGTGAATTGATCGCTCAGTGTAACGTTGCGGACATGGGAACGGTCGATTTGAAAACGATGACGACTCTGGCGAAGTTTCAACAGGATTTGATTGCTGGCTTGGGCAAAAACTTCGGCAAAGTAGCGTTGGCAAGCGAATACGAGGACAAACGCGGCTGCAAAGTTTATAAGGTGTTGCTCGACGGTTTGGTGGACGATCTTTCGTTGCGATGGATTTACCATCTCATCACGGACAAAGAGGGTCGCCAGTCGATAGTGGTGTTCGTGGTCGAGGCGGCAATGCTTGAACAATTTGCCAATACCGACGAAACGTTGCTGAATACGTATCGGATGGGACGATAAAAAGACTTGACGTTCATCGACAGTTTGCTATACTTGCAACCGATGAAACGTTCTTGTCTCCTTCTGTTCTTGGTCTTTGCGTCGGCAATGTCGCTGGTCGCTCAGGTTCCCGAAACGTTCTCCACGCTGCCGAATCCCAATGACAGTCCCCTCTTCATCGAGCGGTACGCCGAATTGCAGCCGAACGAACGAATCTCCGTGCAGGTTTACGAACGCTGCAACAAAAGCGTCGTGAACATTGACACGCAAACAACCGTCAATGTTTTTCTGCTCGGTCGATTTGACGAACCCGGTGCCGGCAGTGGAATCGTCCTCGATAAAGAAGGACATATTCTCACCAATCTGCACGTCATTGCCGGTGTCGATGCGGCAAAAATCACGCTTTTTAACGGCGAATCTTACGAGACGACGTTGGTCGGTATTGATCCGATTACGGATTTGGCGGTGATCAAAATCAAGGCACCGCCGGAAACGCTCTTTCCGATTAACTTCGGCGATTCGTCGAAACTTTTGGTGGGGCAACAGATTTTCGCCATCGGCAATCCCTTCGGTTTGGAGCGGACATTGACCAGCGGGTTGATTTCGAGTTTGAATCGGTCGATGCCGAGCCGAATGGAAGCACGTAGTATTCGGGGACTCATTCAGACTGATGCGGCGATCAATCCGGGTAACTCCGGCGGAGCGTTGCTGGACACGCAGGGGCGGCTGATTGGCATCAATACGGCAATCGCCAGCAAGAGCGGCGGCAGTCACGGCGTTGGTTTTGCGATTCCATCGAAAACGATCATGCGGATTGTGCCGCACCTCATTCAGAACGGCAAAGTGATTCGCGGCGAGATCGGCATCGAAACGGTTCGGGAATTGCCGAGTAGTAGTAAAACGTCGGGCTTGTTGATTTTGGCATTGACGGAAAAGGGACCCGCCGAAACAGCAGGACTTCGCGGTCCGAAGACGGCGAGGGTGCGTGGAATTCTGCAACGTGATTTGAGTACGGCGGACATCATCACGGCGGTGGATGGGGTGCCGACGAAAAAAGCGGACGACTTTACGGCGGTCATTGACGAGCGGCGACCCGGCGACCGCGTGGTGTTGGACGTGTATCGGGAAGGCAAATCCATCAAAATTGCCGTAACGTTGGAGTGAGGGTGTGTTAAATATGGGACTTTTTTTCTTGGAAGAATTGATTGCCCTCTCATGAAATGTTTCTAAAAACGCCAATGTTGCGTTATCTCGAATTTCCGATTATAATTACGCCTTTCCCATTAACCCTCAATATCACACGAAAGGACGATTTATGAAACAATATCTCCCCCTGTTTGCCCTCCTTTTTTGCTTTCCGATTCTGCTCCAAGCAGCAGACCCGATTGCCCAGCCGTCCAAAGCCATCGTTCTTCCCGAAGGAATGACGCATCCCGACGGCATGACCGTCAATCCCCAAACGGGTGACATCATCCTTGCTTGTCCGCTCGTCGGCGACAAAGGCAACGCTTGGCTCCTGCGCATTGATGCCGACGACAACGTCAGCAAGTATTTTGAACTTCCCGTCCATCCTGAAACCGGTCGGGTAACGCCGCTCGGCATTTCCTTCGGACCGGACGGACATCTCTACATTTCCGATAGCCAATGTCTTGGCGGTAATCCGAATCACAAGTCCCGGATTCTCCGGGTGGTTCACGCTAACAAACAACCGGTGCGTTGCGAAACGGTCGTAACCGGTATCGTGCAGGCGAATGGTCTCGAAATCCACAACGGCAAAATCTACGTAGCGGAAACGCAAATCGATCCGAGTATCGTCGAAATGCCGATGACAAGCGGCGTGTTCTGCTTTGATATTGCCGAATTGGATAGCGCACGAAGATTTTTTCCGCAGAGAAACACTGTACCGGGGGCACCGTTGCACGTTGCCCCTTACGGTCGTGATCCGCACTTCATTTTCCGGTTCCAAACGACCGACGCAGAGCGGAACGGTGAATGGAAAGTCGGCGCAAACGGCATCGGACTGGCAAAAGATGGCACGCTTTACGTTGCCAACTTTGGCGACAAAAAGATCATCGAAGTTAAACTGGGTCGAACTGTTTCGCACCGGGACATCAACGACGGCACCGGACCGCACGAAAGCGTGGATGGTTTCAAAGTGTGTCCGAAGGGGTACATCTTCTTTGCCGACTTCGTGGGCAACTCCGTTTGCGTGATGAATCCGAAGAACGGCAAGACGGTATTGCTTGCCAAAAATGCGTTGAATCCGAATCGGGAGCAAAAACTTGCCGGTGCGTTGGATCGCTGTTCGGAAGTGTGTCTGCGCGGGAGTAAACTGTACGTTGCGAACATTGACCTCGAAACGCCGGACGCTCCGCACACCATCAGTGTGATCAACCTCGAAGGAATCGACTTCGATGAATTGATGAAATAAACAGGCGCAAGAGCGGCATACGCAAGTATGCCGGTAAGAGCGGTGAACGCAAGTATGCCGGTGAGTTCGCAAAATCGGCAGATTTCTTCTAAATTGCCCGACCGGAATAACCGATACCCCAAACATGGAGACTCAACGCCAAGAATTTCGGATCGGAATTATGGTGCTTACCGCCATCGTCTGTCTCGTTTTGATGACAGTCTTTTTCGGCGGGCAGCAGATGATGAATTTCGGCGGCAACAGTAATTCCATTCAAGTCCGTTTTCTACGTGCGCCCGGCATCAATCAGAATTCTCCCGTTTATAAAAATGGCATTCGGATCGGTCGGGTCTCCCGAGTCGAACTTGTTGAACAAGATCAACAAGTCGAAGTGACTATCAGTCTTTACCGGCAACGGAAAATTTACACCGACGAAGAATGCCGGGTCAAGCAAAACATGATTATGGGAGATGCTTCGCTGGAATTCGGCAAACGTTCCAACTACACCGGCAAGCGGGAAGAAATCGTGCCGGGTGCGATACCGTATCTCATCGGCGAAAGTTCGAGCGATTTGATGAGTGGTTTCGGCAACCTCGAAGGGGACCTGACAAAGGCACTTCAACATGTTTCCAATGCTGCCGAACAACTGGGCATTTTCATTGACCGGGTCAATACTTCTCTCGGTTCGCCGGAAGATTTCAGTTTGCAGCAGGCAAAATTTTCGGCGGTCGTCGACGAAACCCGGCAAACGATGGCTTCGCTGCGGCAGGCAACCACGGGAATCAGCAATATCGTCAACGATCCCGCCGTGCAGGAGAATATCCGAAAAGTGGTGAGTGACTTGCCGGATGTCATCGAACATTCCCGCACTCTCGTCAGCGAATCGACGCTCTTCGTTCGGGAAACGCGGGGACTGATCGAAAAGGGGAATCTTTCGTTGGACAATTTGAGTGCCGGTCTCGAAAAAGTTAGCCGGACGCTGGATGTCATTACGAAAATTGCTAATCAGGTCGAAGGGGACGTTCCCGAAATCGTAACCGCCGTCAAGCGAAGTGCGGTTCAACTTGAATCGCTGTTCAGTGAACTGACGCTGATTGTCGAAAACTTCCGCAATGCCGACGGCACGGTCAAGCGGTTGATCCGCGATCCCGAGGCTTATGAAAAATTGATGGCAACGCTGGACAACGTGGAAAAAATTACCGACGATGTCGCTTGGATATTGGCGGTCGATGCCAAGCCGATTGCCCATAATGTGAAGATATTTACCGACAAAATGGCACGTGATCCTTCCATTTTCATTCGGAACTTGCTGCGCAAAGAACCGCCGATCAAAAATTTGCCGTACAGTTTCGGCGGCGGAATGGTTGCGACATCCTTCTATCCGCCAACGACAGTGATCGACGGCGAAGTGGTCGAAATCCTGGAAGAAATGCCAGTGCAAATGTCTCGAATTCCGAAAATGAATGTCGCACGGCATGCACCGCCAGCAAACTCAATTCACTACGAAGCGGTGATACCGCCGCCAAGCGGGGGCAGAATCATCAATGATGATCCGCGGTATCCTGATTTTTGACACAAGAACATACATTCATGTCGTTAGGTTATCAAAAAATTTACTCTGAGGCGCTTGTCAGTGTTGCCAGTCGCTGTTGGATCATTTCGAGTCGTTCGTGTCCCGGCATCTCGACCGGTATTTGATACACCGTATTCGTATGAAGGGCATAAACTTCAAGTAATCGGTTTCCTTGTGTACCGGTGATCTCTTTTTCATAACGCAACAATTTTCGCCGAAGTAATAAAAGTGTCAAAATGTAAAGCGTGTCTGGTTCTTCTGGTTGAGCGGTCAGCCGCTCGAAAAGTCCCTGCAATGTTTCTCCGGAAACTTGTTGCGAGGTATTTTCGGTAACGTGTTTGACGGTGGATTTCCACCAGGCCAAGCATTCTACCGGTTGGCCTTTCCAGTGTTCGGCGGCAATGTCTTTTCGGAAAAACTGACCATCTTCTCCGGTAAGTACCGAAAAAAACACTTCATTCGGCAAAAAATCTCGGTGCGAGAGGAAGCAACTTCGTGAAGGACGTGGTATTTCCACTGTTCAAAGAGATATTGAAAACCAACGGACTGTGGAATCGTACAGAAAGTCCGCCTTTTTGGCAAGAGTAACTTCTTGCGGAAGACCGGCAACACCCCGAGGAGGATTGCAAAGTTGTAAAGAGAATGTCATTTCGACCGTAGCAAGTTTTTGTAAATTTTAGTTCTTCCCTCTTCCGTTTCTGCATTTTCTCGTGGGCACGGTTTGTTTTCATCCCTCCCGTCCGTCCGTTTTGCTGTCGTTTTTGATGAAGTCA
>Ga0082212_10006819_pt1 | contig 15238 bp, 11 predicted proteins | sample TergutNt197P3_FD_71548 | JGI IMG/M metagenome (GOLD analysis project Ga0082212, IMG submission 71548) | Neocapritermes taracua P3 segment gut microbial communities from Petit-Saut dam, French Guiana - Nt197 P3 | ecosystem: Host-associated > Arthropoda: Insects > Digestive system > Gut ...
TTTCTTGCATGAGCAAGTCGCTTGGTCGGCTTCAAGTCTTATGAAATGTTCTATCCCTAACCCGGGATGTGCGCCTGTCAAGCGGAAGAACCGTCCCCCTGCTCTCCCCGGGATGTGCTCCTGCCGACCTCAGCTTCCGCTCACGCTGCGCAAGAGCACAATTCCGGCTACCCCCTTACCAGTAACGCGCGCGTGCTGCAAGCATCAAAATCCCATGTTAATCACTTCTATTGAAGAATGGCTGGTTTTATTGTATAATTTTCTACATATTCAGCGTAGCGATGGAAAAATGAGTATTCTGTGATCGTCGCCGATTTGCTGCCGGAGGTTAGTATGTTTGAATTAAGCGCGCTGCTCGAGTATGAACATGTCGTTTTGCAATGCCATGACAATCCTGATCCGGACGCCATAGGCGACTATATAGCGGTGCGCGGCGACGATCCAAGCGATGCGTATGTGATCGAAAAATCCATTTTCTACAAGACGTACGTCAAGTGTTAAAAAGCAAAAGCCTGGGTTTTGCTGTCCGGCATGAGCCAAGATGAAAGAGAACAGAACGAAAGGAGCGCGTAGTGGACTATCCGGTAGAATCAGAAGCGAAGGCCATGATCTGCGAATATGGCAGGCGGTTGTACGCCCGCAGATTTGTAGCGGGACGCGAGGGGAACATCTCGTGCAGAACAGGCGAAAACGAGGTCTGGGTCACGCCGACGATGGAGAGCAAAGGTTATATGGATCCCGATATGCTGGTGAAGCTTGATCTTGACGGAAACAAGCTCTATGGCGAATACTCCCCGTCCTCCGAGTCAAAGATGCACTTGGGGCTATACATGGAAAACAGCGCAATAAGAGCTGTAATCCACGCGCACCCGCCAATTGCCACAGCATTTTCATGCTGTGGCAGGAATGTGCCCACGAGCTCGCTGGCGGAGACTTTGCTGCTTTTTGGAAAAGAGCTGATCGTTACGCCTTTTGCCGTGCCGGGAACATCAGAGGTCCCCGATTCGGTGAAACCATATGCGAATAGCTGCTGTGCCGTGCTTTTAGGAAACCATGGGGCGCTGACATGGGCGCCAACGTTGAAAGAAGCATGGTTCCATATGGAGACTCTGGAACAATTCTGCGAAACCTATCTGATTTCGGAAAAACTCTTGGGCGGGCCGGAATCTGTTATCCCGCAGATGACATATCATGACATATCCAATTCCAGCAGATAGATGAGTCCGTCCTCGACCAAAAATGCCGCGGGCTCGGACAAATAGCTGTTGTTTTGCAGATCGACCATTTCGTATATGTATATGAAATAGCCGTCGCCCATGTCTTCGATATGGAATCTGGTATTTTCTGTCACTACAAGGCTTTCAACGGCCATTATTGTGAATTCCTCATCATAATCATCCATATCGAAAAGGACATAATGCAGAGGCTCGATCACATCGCCGGGTTCCAGCGACCTGGTTATTCTGTCTGCCATGCCATTGTCGTCTATCCCGCGCCTTGCGCCAAGAATCTCGTATTCCCCGGTAGCGTATGAATAGCTGACGCTTAGGGAATGCTCTTCGCCGTTCAATTTGACGGGAATAGAGTAAAGAAGGTAATCATCGCCTATTTCGGTAAGCTCCATGAAAACGAGGGTGTCGTCGATGCAGCCCCACATGCCGTCAAATGTGTCGCTGAATACTCCTCTTTCCCAGTCTGCGTTAAAATTGTTCACGCGGCCGAGCAAAAGAATGATTTCGTTATCTATGTCAAAATAGGCAATATAGCAATATATGCCGCTGAGCGCGTTGACTATAGCCGGATCCAGCTCCAAAACTGCGTCGCCGGTGCTTGTGTGCCTTAGCGGATAGCCCTCCAGATCGAATTCTTCGGAGCTTGGGATAGTTCTTCTCGTGATTTCCATCGGACGCGAGTATTCCCGCATCAAAGACTCGACATACCTCGCTCCTTCGTCGGATAGTTCGCCGGTTATATTGTAGTCGTAAAACCAGTGGAACGGGGAATCTTCGGTTCGCGATATAAAGCTTCTAAGATCGTCATAATCACTATTATAGCTATAGTAGAAGGAGAGTCCGGTCGCATTTTTGCGCAACGGGCCGTTCATCATATACACTACGCATTCGTCCAGCGCTTCGAGCAGCGCGTTGCCATATTCCGGCAGGAGGCCTTCGGCATTGCGCACGAGGTCGCCAAGATCGACCATATTCGTATATCCGTCCCATGCGTTGTTTCCTCCGAAACTAATAGACTTACGCGCGGCTCTCCCATATTCGCCGAAAAACGTAATATCGTTACAAGCGGAAAAAAGTGATTCCGCCCCTATGTCTGCATAAGCGGACAACAGATTGTCTATCACAGTCAGATCAATAAGAGATATTGTAATATCGTCAGCTCTCCCATGTGTTAAGCAGTCAGCGTAGAAAGAATCGCAAATCGCCATTCCCAGCTGCATGCCGCTCATGCCCGGCTCATCGGCCAATGCTTGCAAAAAGCCGTGATAGTCCCATCCGCATGCCGGGACTAATTCCTGCGAGGCGACCATCCAGCGGGAGTAGCCGTTCAAGGTAGCCGCCATATCAATTGTCGACATCAGGCAGGCGTCCAGCGTGACTAATTCAAAGGGCGGGTTATCGTGCGAAGGAGGAGTCACCGCTTCAAAAGCCTGACGAATTTGCGGAAGGGTCAAAGAGCTAAAGCCGTACCTTTCGTCGAATATGACGCCCGATACGCTGCCGCCGCCGTGATTCCAAAAGACCACGACTTGGTTGTCGGCCGGATAATTCTCAGTGCAAAATCTCAAAAATGCTTCCAGAGTGTCTTTGTCGCCCATATTTGCGGAAGGGAGCTGCTCGATTAGCCGGTATCCGTCGCTGTCATATATGAACCGGCTGTTGCTATTGGGTTCAATGCCGTTTTGCCACTGCCTCGCGCCTCCGGCTTCGATAATAACGGTTATATTTTCCGGCAAAGGCGAAACTTGCAGCATTTCCTCAAGATCAGATGTGGCGAAACCTCCGCGTGTTTCCAGATCGCTGCCGCATAAATACCAATAGATTGCCCATGTCTGATCGGGATGATAGACCGGTGTGTTGTCGATTTCGGGAGGCGGCTCCGGCGTTTCTTCTACGACCGGCGTTTCGACCGGTTCTTCTATTGCCTCATACGGGTCGTCATTTGTAATTTCCGGCACATTTCCCCTGCCGAAGATCACTATCATCAATACGACAATCACGACAACTGCCGCGGAACTTGCCAAAATGATAGGCAACAGACGCGACTTCTTTTGTTTGGTCGGTGGGGGTGATGCAGTAGCGTGTTGAGTTGGGAGAGGGGCGCCGGGCTGCGTGGGATAATGAGGAGACGATGGCGGAGGCGGCGGTGGCGCTTGCCTTTGCGCTGGCGGAGGCTGCTGCCCCTGCGGGGGCGCAGGTGGTGGCGCAGGCGGAGGCTGCTGCCCCTGCGAGGGCGCGGGTGGTGGCGCGGGCGGAGGCTGCTGCCCCTGCGAGGGCGCGGGTGGTGGCGCGGGCGGAGGCTGCACTGGCGCCTGTCGCGGCGGTGAGGAAATATTTGTGGGTTGCGCCTGTGCAAATTGTTTTCCGCAGTTCGAACAGAATGTTGCTCCATCCGGAGCGCTGGCGCCGCATTTAGGACAATACATTATAATAATCCCCCTTACTCAAAGAGCCTTAGCATTAGCTTTATCTTAATATAAAACGAAGCGATGGTCATACCGCGATTGCGGGGGCATGACCGAGCGATTGAAGCCGTCTTCGCATCCATTCTACCTTAAAAAATGAAATTTGTCAGCAAAATTAACTATAAAATTAAAAATTATATATATTTTCTTTAATGATAATTTAATTATTTATATACCTTGACAGGCGAGGTATATTATGCTACCATATGCACAGTGATCACAATAACACGACAGGAGGTGTATCAATGTCTATTGCGTCTGATCTTATTCGGGGTCATACGGACACAATCATCCTCGCGAGACTGATGGGCGCGGATAATTACGGATACGAGATAAACAAGTCTATCCAGCATCGGACCGGCGGCAGATATGAGCTAAAAGAAGCGACGCTTTATACTGCTTTCCGCAGGCTGGAACAAGCGGGATGCATAACATCCTACTGGGGGGACGAGCAGACGGGCGCGCGGCGCCGATACTACGCAATAACAGATTTCGGGCGTGATACCTACAAAGCGCTGATCAACGATTGGGAAACAGCAAAAGCAATGATTGACAAACTAATCGAAATGGAGGAAGAAGAAGATGGAAGATAAACTGCGCAATTATGTCGACGGCCTTTTCGCGAGAACCGTATCGACGCAAAAAGCGATCGAGCTAAAGGAAGAGATGATCCAGAACCTGACTGACAAGTACAACGATTTGCTGGCCGAGGGCAAGGCTCCGGAAGCAGCTTATAACATCGCGGTCGCCGGCATAGGCGACGTCAGCGGACTATTATCAGAATTGGAGGAAGAAGATATGTACGAACCGGATATGGCAGAATATGAGGTGGCAAGGCATAGATCAGCGATGCTGACCGCGGTTGCGGTGATGATGTATATCCTGAGCATCCTGCCGGCCATTATTATGGATCAATTGGGGAGCAGGCTGAGCGTAAGCGTTGGCGTACCCGTAATGTTAGTTATAATAGCCGCCGCTACCGGGCTGCTTATCTACAATAACATGACAAAACCAAAGTTCAGAAAAGGCGCCTCTACGATGGTCCAGGAATTCCGCGAGTGGCAGGTTGGCGTCAGTGATCGCAAGACGCTGCGCCGCGCGATTTCCGGCGCGTTTTGGTCGCTTCTGGTCGCTCTTTACTTTATTGTGAGTTTTGCAACGTCGGCATGGAGCGTGACATGGATACTTTTCCTGCTGGGCGCGGCTGTCGAAGCGATCATCAATATCTTTTTCGCGCTTAAGAATAAGTGAGGTGTTTGACTTGAAAGCAGTAAAAATTATAACGATCGTCTGCTGGCTTATAACCGCGCTGGCGATTGCCGGGCTTGCTATATGGTTTATGACCGGTACGCTGTTCGGACAAAGAGCGGGTACGCGATCTGTCGACTGGAATTTCTCCGGACTAAACATTGGCGCTTTGGAAAGGCTTACGGGACCGTATGAAGTCGATGGGGTATACAATGTTGAGACTGCAGGCATAAATTCGCTCAATATAGACTGGGTCGCGGGCGGAATTACAGTAAAACCGCATGATGGAAATGAAATACGCATAACAGAATACGCACAACGCGCGCTGGCTAACGATGAGAAACTGCATTACACTATATCCGGCGGAACCCTTACAGTAAAATATCGCGAGCATAACGTTGGAATATCACTGTCCGTGCTGAATAAGAGACTTGAAGTGCTAGTCCCTCGGGAGCTTTGTGAAAACCTGAACAGATTTTCCGTAGATTCGATTTCAGGCGGGATAGACGTTAGCGATGTCAATGCGGTCGCGTTCACGGTCTCAACAACGTCGGGAGGCGCGAACCTTTCCGGCATAGTATCGCAGACGTTCAGCGCAGACACAATGTCAGGATCAATAACAGTGACGTCCGTCGGAACATATGATATGAATATCGACAGCACATCCGGATCTGTCACGGTAGCGCGTGTCCAGGCAAACAACATGTCATTCAACGGCATGTCCGGGTCTGTCAGGATATCAGATTCCTCTGCGGATACTTTGGACATTGATACGACGTCAGGCAGCATAAACGCATCCGGAGACTTTAACAATGTAAAATTGAGCAGCATGTCCGGCAGGCTGTCGCTCGATAATTCGGCGCCGCGTTCTGTGCTGAATGCCGACACGACATCCGGTTCGCTGCAGTTTTCAGGATCGTTCGACAGGGTCAACATTGACAGCATGTCCGGCAGCCTGACTATCAGAAGCGCTATCGTACCCTCGCATCTAAAAGCGGATACGACGTCAGGAGATATAAACATCTATGTTCCGAATGAAGGAGCGGTGTCGGTGCATCATTCATCAACGTCGGGCCGGTTTTCGAGCGATATCCCCGTCACGATACAAAATAGAGACGCTCAGTTTGTACTCTCGTCGATGAGCGGCAACGCCAGGATATTTGTAATGAATTAGCGACAAAGCGATACAGAGCTGCAAATAAAAAAAGCGACGCCGCCCTATCGGGTGGCGTTGCAGCTTTGCGCGGGGATTGTCAAGGTTCGTTCAATTCCTCTATTCCTGATTCTTCCGGTTCTTGCGCTTGCGTCTCATCCGTGCCGGCCAAACTTGATTCTTCTTTTTCAAGCCCGGAATTCTCATGCGCGCCAGGCTCTGCCGCGTCAGGTATGTCTGGATCGGCCGCATCGGGAGATTCGAACTCCGTCGAATAGGGGATTTCAGGCTCTGCCTCATAAAGAACGACAGTATCTGTCGCGTCCTGCGCTGCAGATTCAAACGCGCCAGGCCCGTAAGGCGCTTCGGGTTCCGCCACGTTGAGCTTGTCAAGCCTTGCCGCTTCCAAGTAATCCATGATGTCTATTTCCGGCTTCGGCGCGTCGGGCGCAGCGGGCTCGTCAGCGCCGGCTATTTCCGGCTCCGGCGCGTCGGGCGCAGCGGGCTCGTCAGCGCCGGCTGTTTCCGGCTCCGGCGCATCGGGCGCAGCGGATTCGTCAGCGCCGGCTGCTTCCGGCTCCGGCGCATCGGACGCTACAGGCTCAACCGCTTCCACGCCAATCTCGCCGGCCGTTTCGGGAACAGGAGCTTCCGTATCGGCTGCGGCTGCCGCATCAAGCGCTGCAGATATCGTGGCGACCCGCGATTCAAGTTCCGGAAAATCAATAATAAAGGGCTCTGCTGTGCTGAGCATAAGCTCGGGAGGCACGCTGAATGTGATTTCGGAGGAAGCCATAAAAGATGATTTCCTGGCTTCCGGAGATATTCTGGCCGGTTGCTCTTTTGGTTTTTTGATTGCGCTTATAATCAAATTTAAAACGACGATTGCCAGGACAAGCGCGCCAAAAGTGATTGCGAAAAATATAGGCAGCTTGCCATACAGCTCCATCTCGTTGAGAACTCTATGAGCGCCTTCGACAGATTCCTGCGCTATTTCGAAAAAGGCTTCTCCTTCGGCAGAACCTCGTACAGTGGCGTACTGCCATGAGAAAAACAAAACGACGCATAGCGTCAGGGCTCCGAGCGATATTGCGATCATTCGCGAGGAGCCGAGGATATATAGGGGCCTGTTCGCCGCTCTGTCAAATCCGCTGCATATAGAAAGTATAACAATAAGTATTACTGACGTAACGATAATAGAAAGGAGCAGCGGAAGATACCCGTACAGGATATTTCTGGATTCATTGTTGAAATTAGGCGATGCGGGAGATTCGACAGGCAAGATTATTACGACGTCCTGCGCAGTTATGCTGCCAAGCCAGTCTGCAGCAGTGACTCTAATAATGTTGTCGCCCGGCGCAAGCTTGATCGAATATGTAAATGTCCCGTCCGCGCTTATGGGGATGATTGTCCCGGCTATGCTAAGCTTTGCGCCTGGTTCCGTGATTCCCGCTATAGTGAAATCAGGCATCCTTGTGCTGATTGCGGCCCTGTGTTCCGGCAAACGGAGCAACGGCGAGATGTACTCCGCTGTGAACTGGTACTGTCCGTAGCCCATAGCCGTCTCACTGCCTTGCTTGAACACAGCAAAGCCGCTTTCCAGTTCTACAGGGTCGTTGTTTATAATGACATACGCGTCATAGAAGCCATCTTCAATGCCGGCGGGGATGACAGCCGATACAGAGGTCGGGTTGACGAAAACCGGAGACAGATCCCATTTCAAACCAGTCTCGCTGTCTATGAGGGTCATTGATATGACGTCTTCCGGCGCAAACCCCCTGCCTCTGAGCAAGACATTTATGGTTCTCCCGTTTTTGAGCAGCATTCGCGGTTCAAAACCATAGACGGTCCTCGTTTCCGCTGTTATCGGCGAATGCGGGGTTTCCTCAATGCTTGGCTCGTCCGCGGATTCGCTGGAAATTGATCTGGCGAACATCGTGTTTTTCAGCACCTGGTCAATAAAAACTGCTGTCTGTCTCAAACTTCTATAGCTGTTCTCTTCAACAGTGACATAGTCGAATTCGTACTCAGGCGTATCAAACTCGACGTCATTGAAAAAACCTGCGGTGTCTATTGAGCGGCGGACATACGCGGCTGCCCGTGCCTCATATCCAAACGCATGTTCAATTTTCGCTAGTTGAAGGAATGCCATCGGCGCATATATCGCATTTTCATCCGTTGCGTAAGACAATAATCCTCCCCGTACCCTTTCAAGGGCAGGATCGCTTACCAGCATCCCTACTGAGTCCAGCCGCGCGACCGCAGCGTTGCGATCCTCGATTGACGCGAAGGTAAGGCCGGCTGACAAAATATCGCTGAGCCTTTTATGCACGATTTCATACTTAGCCGTGCTTTCGGTCGCAAAATCACCGGAGAAATTGGACTGGTCAATAAAACCGCGCAGATAAAGATCCGAAATAATCATCAGCTCATGGTAATAAAGATCCCCGGAGATGCTCGTGGTAAGATCCCCAAAGCTGCCGCTAAGCAACTGGAGCTGCATTCTCGCTATGCGCACCTGTGGATTGCCGAGGAATTCCGGATGTTCGGCAAGAAACTCCTCGAGCAAACCTGTTTGCATTTCGACGTTTTCCCTGACGAAATCGGTCCTGTCAATAAAAGCGCGGAGAGCATCGCTGGCATATACGATATGCTCCGCCATCTCTTTATAGTAGCGATTCGCTATTATACCCTCGGAATACGGGAAACCCAGTTCTGACGCCCTGCTCCCGCCCGATGCGGTAAAATCACGATATTCCTGGAGAGCTTCGGGGAATGACTCCGCCGCTTTCTGATAGAGAGCTTCCGCCGCTTTGTAATCGCTGCGTCCGGCTCTGAGGCGGGCGGCGGCAAGCGTATACTCCGGCGTATAGTAACCCCGGCTGAGCAGATCCTCGATCATCGATTCGGCCAGCATGACCTCGCCTTCGGCTGCAACGGCGTATACAAGACTGAGTTCGTCGTAGCTATAGACAGTTGACGGGGATGAAGTCAGCGCCACAAACCTGTACACGCCGAGCGCGCCGGCAAGACCAAAGAAAATCGCAGCGAAAACAATGTATCGCGCCCTGTTTCGCTTCGAAAAAATGCCCAAAAACAAGAACAGCAGCAAAGCCGGGATAAACCCTATTGCCACTTGCAGCATGAAGTCATAGAGCATGTTCATACCCCTATAAGAAATGGGTTGAGGGGACGGTGCAAAACCGCGGGGTTTGCAACCCCCCAACCGGCCGGAACTTCGATCGGCAGTTTCGGCCGGTCAGCAGTAAGTCATGTGATTTATCCTTCGAGATCATCCACGAACAGTGCGAATCTCTCGTTGCCGTTGCTACGATAAATGGCGTTATCGGTATCCATGTAGAAGACATTGGTCGGAGTGATAAGCATGCCCATTACTTCGCCTGCCCCAGCAACTTTTGTTTTGACCCCGCCATTATTCGAATAGTATAATTCTCCGGCATACCTTCTGTTGCTGAAGTCCACCAGGAAGAACACCCTGTTGCTGGTGTACGACATGCCCAGATAACCGCTGTACACATCATCCGATATCTTGAATGGGGCTCCGTTGCCTTTTACGCAGAAAAGCTCCTCGTCTTCATTTACGAAATAAATGAGTTTCGCGTTATTTGATGCGGCAAATGCCTCTACATTCCTGCCTATTTCCACCCGTTCGGCATTAGGCTGCGTGGGGTCAATTGACGAGAGATGCCCGTTATTGTTGATGAACAGCAGAGTTCTGCCGTTTTCAGAGATGGACGCATACCATGCGTGATCGGATGAACTGTTGATTCTGTTTGCGTCAAAATCTTTGTTGATATATGCAAGCCCGTCGTCATTGATAACTACATTGTTCGCAAAATTGCGGATTCCGTAGACGGTCACCCGCGAGTGGTTGCCACCTTGCTGAGTCCCGCGCGGAAGTACGAAACGGCTTATTGATTTGCCTCCAATGCGCTCCCTTTCGCCGCCGTTTATCGTGATATATGCTTTGTCGTCCATATTGAAAACAGCCTGAGAATAATCCCTGTTCAGCATCAAACGGTAATATGGGCCTAGATCGGTAATCAGCCTGTTGTCGTTTTGCCCGCTTCTGACGTGCAGAGAACGCGATCCGTCCGTTATTTTGATATAGTACATATGCCTTGCGCCGTCGGAAATCGCCACGGCATACATATTCTGGCCTATGCGTTCAGAGGCCTTTCCATCAATGCTGATGTAACCGTAAAAATCATTGTCCCTGTCGTCGAGGTCGCTTATGAATGAAACAGTCTTGCCGTTTGGAGAAATGCATATTCCTTCAGAATACTTGGCGTCCTCTGATATCTTTGCAGAGCTTTTTGACGAGACATTATACAGGTAGAGCGTCGCTATGCCGTGTCTCCTGTCATAATCGGTCTGATATGCAACCCCGTTGCCGGAGTCGGCGAGCACATAATACAAAACATCTTCCGCAATACGGAAATAGTTCGATGTGGTCACAAGCCACAGCGTACCGCCTTTTTCGCCATCATAATCCGCCAGGACCACGACTTTGCTGCCGTCTAAACTGCATTGTTCGGAAAAGTATTCGCCGTCAATGATAAATCTGGCATTGTTATTGCCGGAGACAATGATGCGGTCCCCGTCGTCATAAACCTCGATGTGGTCTTTAACCATAGCTGCGCCGGGGCCTATTAGCATTGGAATGAAGATAATGGCAGCAATTATGACTACGATCACAGGGATGGCAATCGTTAGAATTTTTTTGATCGGTAGTGATTTGATCCTGTCGGCTATACCGGATGCAGGGGCGGCGGATTCAGGTGCGGGCGGAGCCGCGTAATATCCTGCAGGCGGCGGCGCAGCCTCCTGAGCCTGAACCGGGAACTGCGCGCCGCATTTGCTGCAGAACTTGACCCCCGGCTGGTTTGTATGACCGCAATAATTACAAATCAAAGCGTTTCCTCCTAACTTTTTTTCCATGCTTTCTCCGGGTAATTCTACACCCTGACATGTTGAATGTCAATAAGAGCAGCGCTGATTTCGGATTTCAAGCTGTAGGATTGTTACACTTCACAGAGGGGTAGCCGGAGTTACGCTATTGCGCAGCGTGAGCGGAAGCTGAGGTCGGCAGGAGCATATCCCGGGGTAGGGATGGGACATTTTTTAGACTCTAAGCCGACCAAGCGACTTTCTCACGCAAGTAAGAGCGTAGCTCCGGCTACCCATGAAGTGTAACGTAGGATTTTCGGATTTCGAGCCGCGCTGATTTCGGATTTCAAGCATTGACTGTTCTGATTTCGGAAATTGGTCCATTGGCAACTTCGCAACGGATGATAATTTACACTATACAAATCACGTTATGAGTCTTATAATAGTTTTCGGAAAACATCATTATAAGGAAGTTAGGCCTATGATATCTTCGATTCGTAAGCATGTGCTGGGGAATTCCGTCAAAAACCAAGCTGCTGCGCATATTTTCCTGATTTTATGCGCATACGCGATAATAGTGCCGATCTATACCCTGGTGTTTTTTGATACGAAGGCAATGATGATTCGTTTCATTCTTTGCTTTGGCATCGTCTTCCTTTATGTAATCATTGAAAGAAGCAAGCTTAGCGTTGGAGTTACAGCATTTTTATCGCCGACGCTCATAACTTTTATTTTGATTTTTGGAGCGATATACTTTAAGGGCGACGGGCTGCTTTTCTACTATTTATGCTGCGTCGCCATGATTTCGCTTACTTATTTCTCTATCAGGGAGCTTGCCGCGTATATTATAGCCAATGGCATAGTTGTGGCTGTGGTCTTGTTGGTTTTCAAGATCAATTTGCTCGGCGAATCCTATTCGATAGTATACAACATTATTTCTCTGGTAGTTGCCCTCGGCCTGAATGCGATAATATATACGTTTTGCGTGTTTTACGTGAAAATGATGAAAGATATAGAACACAGAGACAAGCTGCTGGTAGCGATGAACAAAGCAACGACGCTCTTGATCCAGGCGGAAGTTGACGAGTTTGAAGGCGCGTTGTGGAGCAGCATGGGCATGATGGCTAATGCGGTCGACGTCGATCGCGTATATATATGGAAAAACCATACTATCGACGGCAAGCTGCACTGCACCCAGATATACGAGTGGTCAGAGAGCGCCGAACCGCAGCAGGGCAATGAGTACACTGTAGATATTCCGTACGACGAAATGATACCCGGATGGGAGCAGAAGCTCTCGCAGGGCGCTTGCATCAACAACATAGTCAGCGATCTGAGCGAAGCAGAAAAGGCTCAGCTCGTTCCGCAGGGAATAATATCTATCCTGGTCGTTCCGGTATACCTCAGTGACGAATTCTGGGGTTTTGTAGGTTTTGACGATTGCCACCGTACGCGTATTTTTACAGAAAACGAAGAGTCGATACTGAGAGCCGGCAGCTTGCTGATCGCAAACGCGTTGCTGCGCAACGATATGACCCAGGAACTGGCGGCGGCTTTGGAAAACGCCCAGATCGCCAGCCGCGCCAAAAGCGAATTTCTTTCCAACATGAGCCACGAGATACGCACGCCGATAAACGCGATCATAGGGATGACAAACATCGGCGGAGCCGCTCCCGATGTGGAACAAAAGGATAAAAGCTTCGAGAAAATCAAAGACGCCTCGACACATCTGGTGGGGGTTATAAACGACATATTGGACATATCAAAAATCGAATCCGGCAAATTCGAGCTATCGGCGGAGGAGTTTGATTTTGAGAGAATGCTGAGACGGGTCGTCAACGTTATCAGCTACCGTGTGGAAGAAAAGAAACAAAAGTTTTCCATATATGTCGACAGGGCAATACCGCAGATGCTGATAGGCGACGACCAGCGGCTTGCGCAGGTAGTGACGAACCTTCTGGGAAATGCGGTCAAGTTCACGCCGGAAGAAGGCTCAATAAACATAAAGACGTACTATTTGGGAGATGAAGACGGCGTCTGCCAAATAAAGATAGCCGTTTCGGATACGGGGATCGGAATATCGCCCGAACAGCAGAGCAAACTGTTCCAGTCTTTCCAGCAGGCCGAAAGCGACATATCGCGAAAATTCGGCGGCACGGGACTGGGGCTTGCGATTTCAAAAAGCATAGTTGAAATGATGGGCGGCGCCATATCGGTAGAATCAGAGCTTGGCAAAGGGGCGTTGTTTTATTTCACCGTTCGCTTGCGGCGCGGCAAGACAAAGGAACAGAGGTATGAAAAAAAGAAAATACCATGGGACAAAACCCGCATTATGGTCATTGACGACGATAAATATATCCTAGATGATTTCAAAGGGATAATAGAAAAGTTTGGCGCTCTTTGCGATACAGCTGAAAACGGGGAAACGGCGCTCGAATTATACAGCAAAAACAGCGACTATAACATAATATTCACAGATTGGAAAATGCCCGGCATGGACGGGCTGGAGATATCGGCTGAAATAAAAAAGCGGATGCCGGATGACAGCGGCACTGTGCTGGCAATGATGTCGGCCGCGGACAGCGGAATTATCGCGGCAAAGGCAAAAGAAGCGGGAATAAGCAAGTTTTTGCAAAAGCCCCTGTTCCCCTCGACGATCGCGGAAATAGTAAGCGATTACTATCATGTGTCTGATGAACAGGACGACGAAGAGGCGGATACGGCAGACTGCCTCAATTTCAAGGGGAATTGCATTCTATTAGCCGAAGATGTGGAAATAAACCGGGAAATCGTAATAACGATTTTAGAGCCGACACAACTGGAAATCGACTGCGCGACAAACGGCTCCGAGGCTGTGCAGATGTTCAGCGACGCGCCTGATCGTTATGATTTGATACTAATGGATCTGCAAATGCCGGAAATGGACGGGCTGACAGCCACAGTAAAAATAAGGGCTCTAGGAACCGAGAAAGCGCAAAATATACCCATAATAGCAATGACAGCCAACGTTTTCCACGAGGATGTGGAAAAATGCCTGGCTGCCGGCATGAACGGCCATATGGGCAAACCACTGGATATTGATAAACTGCATGAGACATTATTATTTTATTTGAAAACGCAACCGTAGGGTGTCGGGATTCGAACCCTTGCCGCCTTTCGATGGCGTTCTCCGGCGATTAGCTTGTTCCCCGGCTATTAACCTGTTCTCCGGCGCTTGGCGTATGAACGTCGGAATCGATAAAGTGGCTGAGTCCCATTATGAGACCCAGCCGCTTCCCATAGGGAAAAGTCTCATTTCGGGTCTTTTCCCTTTATCTTTACCAATGAATAGATCAGGACCGCGAGAACGGCGCCTACAAACGGCCCGAGGATGAAAACCCACAAGTCGGACAGCGCGTTTCCGCCGGCAAAAAGCGCGGGGCCAATGCTGCGCGCCGGATTCACGGATGTTCCGGTCAGCGGGATGCCTACGATATGCACAAAGGTCAGTGTCAACCCTATGACGATGCCTGCGACGCCTCCCTTGCTCTCGTCGGACGTGACGCCAATGATAACGAATATGAAAATAAATGTCAGGATTATCTCGACAATCAGGGCGCCCCATACGCCGCCTGCCCCGGCAACGCCGTTTGTTCCCAATCCTCCGGTCTGGTCGATCAGCCCGAAAGAAAGAAGAAGTTTTAGCAATCCCGAGGCGGCAACGGCGCCGGCGATTTGAGCGACGACATATCCGCAAAAATCCGTGATGCTTAGCTTTTTTCGCAAAAGCATTGCCAGCGAAACTGCCGGATTTATATGGCAGCCTGATATATTGCCGATAACATAGGCCATGGCGACTATGGAGAGTCCGAATGCGAGAGCTACCGCGAGATGACCTCCGTACGCTTCGCATCCCAGAAACACCGCGCTGCCGCACCCCATAAATACCAGGACAAGGGTTCCGATGAATTCCGAGCAATACTTTTTCAACTGTTCCATTGAGTGATCCTCTCTTTCTGAAGTATTCCACTGTATATATAGTTGTTGAATATGTGGCTAGTTTACCATTAAAAATGTGAAAAAACAATAATTCGTTATGTATTGTGCAAACTGCCTGTGATATACTTGTTACACTTCAGGGGTAGCCGGAGTTACGCTCTTACTTGCGTGAGAAAGTCGCTTGGTCGGCTTAAAGTCTAAAAAATGTCCCATCCCTACCCCGGGATATGCTCCTGCCGACCTCAGCTTCC
>Ga0082212_10006820_pt1 | contig 15236 bp, 8 predicted proteins | sample TergutNt197P3_FD_71548 | JGI IMG/M metagenome (GOLD analysis project Ga0082212, IMG submission 71548) | Neocapritermes taracua P3 segment gut microbial communities from Petit-Saut dam, French Guiana - Nt197 P3 | ecosystem: Host-associated > Arthropoda: Insects > Digestive system > Gut ...
GACCTGAACAAAGGCGACGTCCTGCTGAAAACGGGCGGGGTGGGTGCAGACTTTCTGGATGTGTGCGTGAACGGAAGCGATATTTGGGCAGTCGGTAACGACGGTTGGCTCTACCGGATGACGGTCGAAGCAGTCAACGAGGCTTCAGGGATGCAACAGACAAAACAAATTGAAGTACCCACGTGGTATTATGCCCATTTCGGCGCCGATTACAATCTGGATGTGCCTGCCGAGGGTTTCGGCGGATGGGGAAAAACGGTTTTACCGCTTTGCCCCGAACACACGGCGCTCTGCGTGATGCATGCCTGGGACAATCCAGACCAGGAAATGTTTCCCGGTATTTACAGCGCTGTCGAATATTTGCCGCGTGCGGCAGAGATTTTTAAGGAAAGGATGCCCGCGCTGCTGAAAACATTTCGTGATGCGGGTATCCGCGTGATACACGTTGAAAGCGGCGACTATGTTCAAAAATATGATGCATATAGACAAACGCAGGAACTCATCGGGGAACAGTTGTTGGAATGCCGGAAAGCAAAGCAGTTTGCGATGCCGAACCCCGCTTCCGATCCGGTTGTAAGCGCCTATCATAAATTCCGCAATGCAAATGTGCATCCCGGCACGGAGAACAACGAAGATATCAGAGGCGCACAGCAGGTACGCGACATTCATGAAAGCGTGAAGCCGTTGCCCGGCGAATACATGGTAACGGAATCAGATGAACTGCAGGCGGTTTGCGCCCGGCATGACATCAACCATTTGATCTATGCGGGATTCGCGCTGAACTGTTGTCTGCTTATATCGCCGGCCGGCATGATCGACATGAGCAGGCGCGGGTTCATCTGCTCCACCGTGAAAGAAGTAACGACGGCGGTTGAAAATGATTTTTCGGCGAGAGAAGAGATGGCCAAACAATTAGGTCTCTGGTACACTGCCCTGTTTTTCGGGTTTGTCTATGAACAGGCAGACCTGGAAAATGCGCTCGGCATGACCCGTTAAAAATAGATTTATTTTTTGCACAAAATTTCACAGCGATGAAAAATTGCAGATTATTATATGTATTGACGGGAACGGGAATGGCCTTTATTTTATCCCTTTTTACTTCCTGTTCGCAACAGTCGGACGCATACTTAGTTAAAAACGGCGCTACCCGCTACCGCATCGTGCTGTCCGATTCGCCGCAGCCGGTAGCGCTGACGGCTGCGAAAGAGTTGAAAGCGTACCTCGACGCCATGACCGGCATTGACTGGGCCGTGGCGCCGGAAAAGGATGTCCCGGAGGATGTCCCGCAAATTCTCGTTGGCAATTCGTCGCGCGCGAAGAAATTTTTTCCGGAACTCGATCCGGAGCAAATACCTTACGACGGCATTGAAATCCACTTGAAAAATGACAAGCTCCTGCTGACCGGACATGCGCAGCGTGGCGCGCTTTATGCCGTGAACACTTTCCTTGAAGATGTGTGCGGCGTTCGCTGGTGGACTTCGACGGAGGAAACGGTTCCTTTCCACAAGACGTTTAAGCTGAAGCCGTTAAACATTTCCTACGCGCCGAAACTGATTTTTCGGGAATCGTATTACCAGGACGCGTTCAACCCGCTTTTTGCGACGCGGATGAAATGCAACGGCGTCGCTCCGAACATCACGCCGGAATACGGCGACCACCAACGCTTTGCCTATTTTGTACATACTTTTTTCCTGTTGATACCGCCGGAAAAATATTTTAAGGATCATCCGGAATGGTTCAGCGAAAATAACGGCGTGCGCAACTATCATCGCGCGCAGCTCTGCCTGACGAACGACGAGATGCGAAAGGAACTGACGAAAAACGCGATCGAAACGCTCCGCAGCAATCCGCAGGCCAAATTTATTTCCATCAGCCAGGAAGACTGGGCGGGATACTGCACGTGCGACAAATGCACGCAGGTAGCCGAAGAGGAAGGCTCGCAGGCAGGTCCGGTTATCCGGTTCGTGAATCAGGTGGCCGAAGCGATTGAGAAAGAATTTCCGGACGTGTTCGTCGAGACGCTTGCCTATCAGTATACCCGCAAACCGCCTAAGCACGTCAAGCCGCGCAGAAACGTGGTTATCCGCCTTTGCACGATAGAATGTTCGTTTGTTCAGCCGTTGACGGGCGAGCAGAACCAGTCGCTCTGCGAAGACATGGAGGGCTGGAGCAAAATAGCGCATCAGCTTTTCGTCTGGGATTACGTGACGAATTTCAAATCGTACATCCTGCCGCATCCGAATCTACGCGTGCTGGCGCCGAATATCCGGTTTTTCGTTGACCACGGCACGATCGGCCTGTTCGAACAGGGTGATGCACACAGCACGGTCGGCGATTTCGTCAGGATGCGCAACTGGGTGATATCCCATCTGATGTGGGACCCGACGCGCGACGGGGATCAACTGACCCGCGAATTTCTTACCGGATATTACGGTGAAAAAGCGGCGCCTGTTCTGCTGGAATATTTTGACGCGCTTATCGACCGGGCTGAAGCGACCGGAAACCGGATCGGCTGTTTCGTCGATACCGAAGATTCATTCGACTGGCTCGACTACGAAACGCTTTGCCGGGCAACCGCCCGCTACGACAAGGCAATTGACGCTGCACAACAGGAGGGTGACGTATTTGTCGGACGCCTGCGCAGGGAACGATTGCCGCTGGAACACCTGTGGCTTGAAGGGTATCACAAACTTAAACGGATGGCGCAACGGGAGGGAGTAGACTTCTGCGGCCCCGCCGACCCGCTTCAGGCGTGCAGGGATTTCTTCGCCGTCTGCGAACAATATAAGGTGACCCATGATCGCGAGAACGCCTGGCCTTTCGATAAATTCAGGGACAACATGCTGCGTCGCTTCGGGGAAACACCTGCCGATGCGCCGGACGAATATAAAAACCTTGATCCGGATAAACGGATGGATATTCAGGAATATGATTTCCGGTTGAGATGGCCGGCCCAGAGCGCGATGGTCGACGACCCGGCTGCTTCCAACGGTCGGGCGATGAAACTGACGGGCGACCGCGATCAACGGGACATGGCGCTACGGGTCAATATCGACCATCCGCTGTTTGACAGGGCAAATGCTGACGCGAAGTTTAAAGTCATCGTTTATGCCCGTTGCGAAGCCACCGCAAAAGACGGGAAAGCGCTCGTTTGCTACGTTTACGATTACACGGGCGGTGGTGATTTCGGACGAAAGGAGATTTCCGTTCCCGAAATGGCCGGTCCGACCTACAAAAAAATCGAGTTTGAACCGTTTTCATCGCCCCAATCCCTGCACATCCGGTTTGAATCGCCTAAACGCGACGGCGCAGTACAGGCAATCTATATCGACCGCGTGTTCATCGTCAGGGATCAATGAATAGAAATTAACCGATAGAAATATGAAACCAACTACCTATGTTATTGTTGTATCTTTGCTGTTGATTGTTGCCTGCACTTCCGATGAGCCGGCGCCATCCGCCGACACTGATTTTTGCCAGTATGTCGATCCGTTCATCGGCACGGCGGATAACGGACACACCTTTCCCGGCGCTACCGTCCCTTTCGGGATGATACAGGCAAGCCCCGAAACGGGCAACGACTCATGGAAATACTGTTCGGGCTATAACGACGCCGATGCGTCGATCATCGGCTTTGCCCAGACCCACCTCAACGGTACGGGCTGTTCCGACCTGGGCGATATCCTGCTGTTGCCTTTCAGCGGCGACCCGCAGGGAAATTACCGCAGCGCGTTCAAAAAGTCGGACGAAAAGGCCGCCCCGGGCTATTATGCCGTTCGTCTCGGCGATTTCGATATCGACGCGGAACTGACCGCCACGCCACGTACGGCGTTCCACCGCTACACATTTCATAAAAACGAACCGGCCTGCCTGCTGCTCGACATGCAAAGCGGCAGCGTATGGGACAGTGAGGCCCTCGAGACGCACGTGCTGGCGGCGGAGATGGAGATGCCCGACAACCATACCATCACGGGACATCAGCAGGTACACAACTGGGTTACCCGTCATTACTATTACGAAATATGCTTCGACAAGCCCTATACGGTGAAGGAAGAACTCCCCGCCAAGCCGGGCAACAAGGCAAAAAGGCTGATCCTGTCGTTCGACCTCCACCCGGGCGAGACGTTGCAGGTCAAGGTAGCCATGTCGTCGGTGAGCGTCAACGGCGCACAGGCGGCGATGAAAGCCGAAAGCCCGGACTGGGATTTCGACGCTGTTTGCGAAAACGCCCGCCGTGAATGGAACGACCTCTTTGCACGCGCAAAGGCAACGGGCAGCGTCGAGCAGAAAAAAAGTTTCTATACTTCGCTTTACCACCTGTTCATCCAGCCCAACAACATCGCCGACATCGACGGCCAGTATCGCGGGGTGGACGACAGCGTGCGCAGGGCGCCATCGGGCAACTACTATTCCACCCTGTCGCTGTGGGACACCTATCGCGCCGCACATCCGCTCTACACGATCTTGTTGCCCGAAAAAGTGGACGGCTTCATCGAATCCATGCTCGAACACTACAAGACACAACAGTTCCTCCCCATCTGGGCGCTCTGGGGTAAGGAGACTTTCTGCATGATCGGCAATCATGCCATTCCGGTGATTGTGGACGCTTACCTGAAAGGTTTTACCGGTTTCGACCACCGGCTGGCTTACGAGGCCATCAAAACATCTTCGACCGTGAGCCATTTCAATTCCGACTGGGAAACATACATGAAATACGGCTATTATCCGTTCGACATCATCCAAACCGAATCGGTCTCCAAGACGCTGGAAAGCGTGTTCGACGACTGGTGCGTGGCGCAGATGGCCAAAGCGCTGGGCAAAACCGAAGACTACGACTATTTCATCCGGCGTGCGGATTTCTACAGGAACCTGTTCGACCCGCAGCTGAAACTGATGCGCGGCAAGGATTCCAAAGGACAGTGGCGCACGCCGTTCGATTCGTTCCAGTTGTCGCATGCGGCCACTTCGGGCGGCGACTTCACCGAAGGTAATTCGTGGCAGTACACGTGGCATATCCAGCACGACATAGACGGATTGATTGGGCTGATGGGCGACAACGAGACATTTACAGCCAAGCTCGATTCGCTGTTTTTCCTCGAATCGACCGCCGAGAACAGCGGCTTCGTATCGGATGTGACCGGCCTGATCGGACAATATGCGCACGGCAACGAGCCCAGCCATCATGTGCTGTACCTCTACTCTTTTGCCGGCAAACCGTGGAAAACGCAGGAACTGGTACGCGAGGTGTTCGACCGTTTCTACCTCAGCAAGCCCGACGGCCTCTGCGGCAACGACGACTGCGGACAGATGTCGGCCTGGTACATCTTCTCGGCCATGGGCTTCTATCCCGTCAATCCCGCCAGCGGCGAATATGTGCTGGGCGCACCCCAGATAGAGAAGATTGAACTGGCGCTGCCAAACGGCAAAACGTTTACCGTCGAGGCCAAAAACCTGTCGGAAGCAAACAAATACGTGCAGTCAGTCGAACTGAACGGACAGCCATACGCGGAGATGAGTATCCGCCACGCGGACATCATGAACGGCGGACAGTTGACATTTACGATGACCGACCGGAAGGTAGAACTTACCTACTTGGATGCGAAAGGCCGTCAGCGACCCGTCACTTCCCTTTCGGACTGGGAGAAAAAACGTACTCAGCTGCTCGACAGCCTACAGGCGGCCATGGGGCCGCTGCCGTCGCTTGAGCAGCTTCCTGCCTTTGACGTGCATTACAGGGATAGCGTGAAGACGGAAAACTATACGCGCTATACGATCGACTTCACGGTGGCTGAAAACGAGATACTGCCTGCGTTCCTGTATATGCCAAACGACAGGAAGCCCAAGCAGAAACGCCCGGCCATGCTGGCGCTGCACCAGACCGTGAACGAAGGCAAGCGTAATACGGACGAAGGCAAAAACATGACCTATGCAAAAGAACTCGCCCATCGGGGATATGTCGTCATAGCGCCCGATTATCCGTCGTTTGGCGATTTAGTACCGTATGATTTTGAGAACGACAGGTATCAGTCGGGCACCATGAAAGGGATATTTGACCACATACGGTGTGTCGACCTGCTGCAGTCGATGCCGGAGGTCGACCCTGAACGTATCGGCGTGATCGGCCATTCGCTGGGCGGACACAATGCCATGTTTGTGGGCGCTTTCGATACACGGCTCAAAGTAATCGTTGTCAGTTGCGCGTGGACAGAGTTCGAGTATTACAATATTGGCGCCAATGAAGTATATGGCGGACGACTGGGCCCTTGGGCACAGAACAGGTATATGCCCCTGCTTCGTGATAAGTATCAGTTGGATGGCGATAAAATCCCTTTCAACTTTAACGAAGTCATCGCGCTGTTTGCACCCCGCTGGTTTCTCTCCAATTCGCCCGAACGCGACAGTAACTTCGATGTGGAAGGCGTGCGTGTAGGGATTGACAGAGCCATCAAGGCCTATCGCTTTCTGCAAGCCGACGACAGGATTCAGGTTCGATACCCCGAGGCCGAACATGATTTCCCGCCTCCGGTCAGGTTGGACAGCTATCGGTTCGTCGACAAGGTTTTCGACTATCAGCCGGTGGATGCTGACTGGCTGGTGGAATGATTTTTCGTCCATTCGGATTTGCAATCCGAATGTATAGAATATAAGGATTTTTAATCCGCATTGCAAATGCTTTTATTCGCAACTGCCGGATTACAAATCCGGCAGGACGGCGGGCAGGAAGGCTTTTATTCGCAACTGCCGGATTACAAATCCGGCAGGACGGCGGGCAGGAAGGCTTTTATTCGCAACTGCCGGATTACAAATCCGGCAGGACAAATCCGGCAGGACGGCCAGGACGGCGAGGCAGGACGGCGCGAGGCAGGACGACGGGATCAGAAAAATTGACTAATTAAATTACAAATATATGAACAGTATTATGAATAAAAAATGGATGATCACGCTTCTCGCAATCCTGTTTTGCGGGATAACTGGCGCACAGACAAGTGAAAAGCAGCAATCGTTCGAGTGGGTTTTCGGCGATTTGGTCAAGTTAGACCCTGCTATGGTTGAAAAAGTGCGAAACGACACCCACGGCAAACGCCACTATGTGGACAGGGACGGCGACGGCAAGCCCGAAGAGGTATGGTACATCGACATTGCGCCCCGTCACAATGCAAGCAAACGCCCGTTGTTAGTGCGCGTCGTCGACATCAACGGCAACCTGCGCATGGGCGAAGAGCCTGACTATGCCGGTTATTTGTACATTGCCGACTGGAACGCCGACGGCAATGTCGACGCCGTCATCAGCTATGAAGATGTGGACGGCGACGGCGACCTCGACCAGATGGGCATGTTTTACTACGATGCAAACTACCACGGGCTGCGCGTCTGGTGGGGCAGGGATGACGGCGACGATAACCTGTTGTGGTATGACGTGGATTACTTCTACTACCAGGAACCCTGTCAGAATTTCACCCATTTTGGCGGCGACGAGACGTTCAGTTTCTTCGCAATCAAACCCGGCGAAAAATACTGGACGCCCTCCTGGGAGAATCCTTTCCTGTTTTATGACCGCGACGGCGATGGCGTTACCGAAGAAGTCATACGCATAGAAGGAAGGGAAAATGTGATTTTTGCGCTGCGTCACAGTTTTGATTTAGACAATAATGCAACGCTGGCCTCGCCCCGTAATTTTGACGTGTCGCTTTCGGCTTACGCGCAGGGATGGAACCTGGAACAAAACAGAGCCAGCCCCTTCCGCCTGATTCTCGGCGAAGACAAAACGGAAGTCCTGACTATCCAGGGCATACAAACGCTCCCCATCCTGAAACGGAAAGTGGCGGAGACCTGTTTCAAGGACGTGGTTTGGGGCAGAGCGCTGATGACATGGGACGAAAACGACCTGAACATCGCATGGGTAGGCCCTCCGCTCAATCGCTGGGAAGGGGTGATCGCCGCGCCCTCCACGGAGAAGGGATTTGAATTTCCGGTTATCGGCGGTCCCAACTGCGGGCCGTTCAACAAACGTTACGAACTGGTAATGAACCCTGCGACAGCCAACGAATATTACTTTTCACCGTCCGACAGCCGTATCCATATCAAACACAGCGACAAGACATGGATGAATGTCGATTTCGACTACGACCAGCAATCCGACATGTACTACCAGTGGACAGATACAAATAAAGATGGTATCATGGACAAAATAGAAGTCGACATCGACGGCGACGGCAAATTCGACGATTCATGGACACTCGACGCTGCTTCTGTCATACCGGTACCGTGGGAGTTTTGGGCATTGAACAGGATTTACGCACCGGTCATTGTCAACGAAACACCGCTTGTGTACCGGTTGAACCGGACGGTCGAACAGGCGACAAAAACCATCCGTCCCGCCGCCGGCAAAGCCCCTGCCTGGACGATGATCGAAAACAAAATGAGAACGGAAGCCCTCACGGAAGAACTGTCGGAAAGACTGCTCAACAGCGACGCCTCCATGCTTTATTACTTGCGGATAGCGACCGATTACGAAATCGCGCAGTTGAAAAAACTTTACAGGAACAAAACGTTTTGGAAAAACTTCGACGTCGCGCGCGGACGCAACGATATTCCGGAAATGATCCGGATAGTGAACGAATCATTCAAGCTGACGCCCGTGACGGACGATTATGCCGCATGGGTAAGCGAGTTGCGCAGGAAGCCCGAAGTGAAATGTACGGCGTGGGACAACACATGGCTGCCTCCCAACTGGGGCTGGGAATCGGAGAAAGCGGCTTTCCGCTTTTACGACGGACATTTCGACCTGTTCGCCAAACGGATCGACACGTTGATATACCCCTCAATCGTCAAGTCGGGACTGAGTTATCACGTAGACCATAACACCTGGGGCATGGACATCCTGCATGTGGGCAATACCGGCGGCTGCGGCGGACTGATCCTGTATATCGACGACATCGCCTACCCCGTACTCCTCAATGCCGACAACTCGTCATTGCCAACCCGCCAGGGCGAAGCCATCCGGTTCGCCGGACGGTTACTAAAAGAAACCCGCGACGAGCTATCCCTCGAATTTACCGCAACCGGCGTCGGCCCGAAAGAAGCGCCACATACGGTAACCATCAAAGTCACCGCCCTCGCAGGCAGATACGATTCACCCATCGAGGTCACGGTGAATGGCGGCAAAAGCGGACGCCCGCTCAAACTTGGCATCGGCTTGAACGTGCTTGACACGGAGCGATATTTCATGGACAAGAGTCTGGGCATAATGGGCGCATGGGGTTTTCAGGACCCCGCAATCGGCTGGATAGGGACAGGCGTCATCTTTCCCGCCGAACGATTCCTGTATGCGGACGACCAGCCTGACGAGCACCGCGTGGTACTGAAATACAGCGAAGGCGAAACCGTCCGCTATCACATTCGCGGCGACTGGTTGCGCGCACACCAGTTTCCGGTAGCCCCCGGCGTTCGCGAATGGCGGGAAACGCTGGTCAAAACGGCAGAGGCAGTTAATTAGTTTTAAAAATCAGGAATTACAAATTTAATATATTTATGAAATATCGATTACACATCTTCACGGCTTGGGGGCTTGTGAGTTTGACAATTTGCGTGATGCTGTTTGCTGCATCCTGCGGACACCCCGATAACATTCGGTATACGACGGACGAGTTCCGGTTGACCCTTAACGGCAACGGACAGGTAACGGGATTTACCGATTTGCGCAACGGTATTAACTATATTGATACCGGCGACATACGGTTTTGCATGATCCGGCTTCACAAGAAAGATGCCGGCATAGCGTGCAACAAAATGACGAAAAAGGATAACACGCTGACATTTTCGTTCCCGGATACGCCTGTCACGGTGAAGCTGCGGGCGACGTCGACGAAGTCCTACCTTGTATTTGATGTAGATGAAATTTCCGGCGGCGAATTTTATGCACTTCAGTTTGCGCGCGTCCCGCTGACGATCGACTACGAAAAAGATGATTTTGCGGCCTGTGCCATGAGCCGCAAGCTGACTGTGAAAACGCTTGATTTCCCCGGCAAGTCCAAACTCCTCGGCGGCCAGTGCTTCAACGCGCTGGGATATGAAGGCGCGGGCGTGTTCCTGCTGGGCATGCCCGAACCAATGCTGCGTGAAACGATGAAGCAGATTGTCGACAGCTATGCACCCGGCGAAATGCCGGTATCCCGCGCTGGCGGCCCTTACGCCATGGACAATCCGAAAAATTACGGCTCATACATCATCACGTCGGAATCGGTCACCGAGCAGAAAGTGGATGAATGGGTCGCCCATCTCTCGCGTTTCGGCGTCGACCAGGTCGATTTCCATCAGGGAGGCGCGTTCAGGCAGGGCGATTTTCATTTCAACGAGGCGGCGTACCCGAATGGCATATCCGACTTCCGGAAAATGAGCGACGCGTTCCGCAAGCATGGCTTCCTGACCGGACTGCACACGTATGCCCAGTTTCTGTCGGCTCAATCCAAATATGTGACGCCCGTTCCCCACAAAGACTTGGACGTCATGCGCACGTTTACGCTGGCGACCGATCTGGGTGTGGACGAACAGACCTTCGCGGTAGCCGAATCGACGGAGGATGTATCGGAAATCACCGGCTTTTTTGTCCGCAACAGCAAAGTTTTGCGCATCGACGACGAACTGATTGTTTTCGGAAAGCCCTCCCGTTCAGCTCCGTACGGTTTTACATCGTGCCAGCGGGGCGCATTGGGCACAAAAGCGTCGTCGCACCGGAAAGGCGCTCCCGTCGCACAGATGACGCACATGTTCGGCCTCTTTGCTCCCCAAAAAGACAGCGAACTGTACCTTGAGATAGCCCGCGAGACAGCCCGCGCCTATAACGAAGGGGGCTTCAGCATGATCTACTTGGATGCGCTCGACGGTACCTACGCGGTTGTTGACGACCATGAACTCACGTGGTATTACGAAGCCCTTTTCGTAAACGAAATACTGAAACACACAAAAACGCCGCCACTACTCGAATACAGTACGTTTTCGCCCAACCTCTGGTACGGACGTTCGCGGATGGGCGCGTGGGATGCGGCACATCGCGGACACAAACGTTTCTTCGACCAGCATGTCGAATCGAATCAGTCTACTGCCGACCGGCTCTACCTGCCGGGGCAAATGGGATGGACGACGCTTTGTCCGTCGTACCGCGACAACATCGACAACTTCCAGTACCACATTCTTTTTCAGGAAGACGTGGAATACTTGGGCGCCAAAATCCTTGCCTGCAATTATGGCCTGTCGTATCTCGACATTGCGACGAATGTGCAGCCGTTCGCCTATCGCAACGGGGAGATACTGAAAAATTACGATTCCCTCCGGCGGGCCGGATATTTTGACGGCGCTACCTTGCAGCGCCTTCGCGACCCGGATACGCATTTCCTGCTGCAGCGTTCAGGAAACGACTGGCGCCTGAAGGAAGCCAGCCATGCGTATTTTTTGCTGCAGCCGGAGGCCCGCGAATTTGCGTACCAAAATCCCTATCCCGAACAGACGCCGATGATCCGGATCGAACACCGACACCAGCCGGCGGCCTACGATTCACCGGCAAGTGTCGAACTGCTGCCGCTTGACGAATCGCAACCGGTAAAAGCAGAAACAGTACGCGAATTTGAACAGCCCCTCGACCTCTCCAAACAACTGGGACTGGGGGTTTGGGTGCTGGGCGACGGAGGCGGACAAAGCGTTAATATCCGGCTGGCAAGTTCGCCGCACTTAGTATCCGGCTTTACCGACCATATCATCAAGGTGGATTTCACGGGATGGCGCTACTTCGCGCTGGCCGAAGCCGACAACGGCCTGTCCTACAACAACTCCTCTTCTTTCAGTAATTTGTATGAAACATTCCGCCAGGACGTCCATTTCAACAGTATCTCAAAAGTCTCGCTGATCATCGAAGGCAATCCGGCCAACCTGCGTTTCCGCACAGTTCGGGCGCTTCCGCTGACGGAGACCTACCTCGTCGACCCCGTGCTTGAGGCTAACGGGCAGCAATTCACCTTCCGCGGTAAAATCAAAAACGGCCATTTTATGGAATACATGCCGGGCGGTCGTGCCGTGGTGTATGATGCGGTGGGTAACGAGGTTAGCGAGCTGAAAACGGAATCGTCACCTTTCAAACTTCCAAAGGGAAATACAACGTTAAAATTTTCGGAAGCCGGCGGAACAAAGAAACCTGCAAGTGTGCGTATCACGTTGCGTACCAATGAAATATAGAAACTGTTCGGATGGAAAGGCATCTTATTAAAACAGTTTTTTTACTGTTGCTGAGCCTGCCGCACGTTTTTGCAAAGGACGGAGACGACGCGCTCAGGGAGAAACTGCTTGAACTGTCCAATCATTCCCAATGGACAAAAGTGGCGGAAATACCGCTTCGGTTCAACGGCTATCATACGCAGGGCATGGTGAAGGTTGGCGACTATTTCTACCTGTCGACGGTCGAGGTCATTCGCGGAACGAAACGCTACGAGCAGCCGCAGGGCAGGTTAGACCGGGATGAAGGCGAGGGGAAAGGCCATCTTTTCAAGTTCGACGGCGAAGGCAACCTCCTCCATGATCTGCTGCTTGGCGAAGGGGCGGCCTACCATCCCGGCGGTATCGATTATGACGGTAAACACATCTGGGTCCCGGTAGCCGAATACCGTCCCTACAGTTTTTCCATTGTCTACAAGGTCGATCCGGAAACGATGCAAGCGGAGGAAGCGCTCCGCTACCCGGATCATATCGGCGCCATCGTCCACAATACCGACGACCATACGCTGACGGGCGCGACCTGGGATGCCCGCGAACTGCACCACTGGAGATACGACGAACAGGGAAAAATCACCAATGCAAATATCCCGCCCGAAACGTCGGCCATACAACGGCGATCGTATTATGTCGCTTTTCAGGACTGCAAGTACATCGGCGGGCATCTGATGTTTTGCTCCGGCGTGCGGGGCTATCGGAATGAATCGGGCGGCTTCCGGCTCGGAGGCTGGGAGGTGCTTGACCTGCGCGACAACCGTCCGGTCGTGCAACTCCCGGTAACATTCCTATCGCCCGCCGGGAACGTCCTCACCGGTAATCCCTGCACGGTGGAATCGATTGAAAACGGTATCCGCGCTTATTTTGTACCCGATGATTACGAAAAATCAACCTTGCTGATATATGAAATTTTCTAACGCTGTAAATAGTTGTAAATAGTTGTAAGTATATGTATTGCAAAAAAATATTCTTTTACTTGATGCTGGCCGCTGTCGGCATTTTTTCGGCAAACAGTCAAGCGCCGGCCCAACGGGTCATTCTTTTTATGATTGACGGCCTGCACTGGGAAGCGCCTCAGCGACTGAACATGCCGGCGTTCAACCGGCTGGCGAACGAAGGAACCTGTATCCGCCAGTCGTATATGATCATCCCGCATCACCCGACGATCGGCGATTACAGCCGTCACAACAGCTGCTCATTTCCAAATCCCGTGTTACACCAGGGTTCCATCTTTTTAGACCCGCAAAAAAAAATGATACAGGAGCTGTTCTCACCCGCGCAGCAAACGGCATTTGTCGTCAATACCATTGCCTATTCGTCCGTTGGTCGCGGTTTTTCGACGTCTATCATGGACGATACGCTGACGGACGAACAGGTGGTGGAATATGCCTGCAATATCCTGAAAAACCAGCATCCCGTATTCATGCGCGTTCACCTGCAAAGGCCGGGACAACGCGGCTATGACATCTCGCAAAGCGCTCCCGACCAGCCCTATTACCGGAATATTTTCGCCCCCCGTTCACCTTATGTGGAAGCCATCGAAAATGCAGACCGACAGTTAGACCGGTTTGTGACGTTTCTGAAAAACGCGGATTTGTGGGAAGGTACCGTATTGATCGTCACCTCCGACCACGGCCAAAGCCAGATCGGATGGCACCCGCTGTTTGATGAGGACAGCTGGACGACCCCATTGGTTTTTGTCGGCGACGCCATTGCCGCAGGCCGCGAACTACCTTATTTCGAGCATACCGATTTAGCGCCCACGATCGCGGGACTTCTGGGCAGGGAATGGCCTGCCCGGGCAGGCGGAACTGTTGATAATCCGGTCGGCGATGGCGGAGCAGGTGTTTTTGTGAAACAAATACTAAAAGGCATCGACCCATCGGGATATGCGCCTGCGGAGTATATTAAAACCATTAACCGGCAGATTCGCGAATACAATTTCCTGCGCGCCCGGCTGATACTGCTGTCCGAAACCGACGGCCATTATGGTAACGTCGTCGCTTTACTTGACAATGAGGCTTTTACGCAGCCGTTCGGTCATCAGGACCGAATATTAGACTGGGGCAAAGCCGGTAGCGCCGCAAAGCTGATTGAAACAAACGAAGCGGTATTAATGCAAATGCGTGCGATAATAGGGGAAAAATAAACCCTATAATCATGGAAACTGCAAAAAAAGCAAATTCAAAAATACTCCGCCAACGCTTTCCGCAAGTGCGCAAGTGCGTTCTTGATGTGGTATTTAACCGTATTGACTGAGATATTCATCTCCACGGCAATATCCTTGTACTGTTTCTCCTCGAAACGGCTTTTTTCAAAAACTTTCCGACATTCATCGGGCAACTGCCGGATGGCCTGATGGATTTTCTGCGCTAATTCCGTTTCCAGCAACGCGTCATCCGGACAGTCGTCATTGGTTGCGGAAATGGACGACAGCCAATCGTCGGAATCATTCAGTTCCGAGAAATTGACGACGTTTTGTTCGTATTTCGTCTGAAGGTAGTTCAGACACTGGTTCCTGACCGAACGCGCCAAGTAAGTGCGAACAGAAGATGTGATGTCGAGTGTTTCGCGTTTTTCATAGAGATTGACAATAAGGTCTTCCACAACCGTTTGCGCCAGATAGTCATCTTTAAGAAAAGCAAAAGCAACCTTGCAAAGCAAAACATAGTGACAATCGTACAACCGCTTGTATGCCCAATTATCACCCTGCTTCAACCCGTTTATGACTTCCTGTTCCCGATGATCCATCTGCTAACTTTAAATCTACATTCAGGCATCAAAGTTACGCGATAATTTTTAAAATGCAACGGTTTTCGTAAAAAAGGGTGCATTTCAAATTGTCGCTTTACAACCTTTCCGTCATTGCGAATTGGGATGATGTGCCATCAAACAGCCGGAAATGACGTTTTGAGTCGCCCGTCATTGCGAGGAACGAAGCAATCCAGTTCATTGATTATCACGAAATTGCAAAATAACGT
>Ga0082212_10006821_pt1 | contig 15236 bp, 15 predicted proteins | sample TergutNt197P3_FD_71548 | JGI IMG/M metagenome (GOLD analysis project Ga0082212, IMG submission 71548) | Neocapritermes taracua P3 segment gut microbial communities from Petit-Saut dam, French Guiana - Nt197 P3 | ecosystem: Host-associated > Arthropoda: Insects > Digestive system > Gut ...
CCATTCATGCGGGCGGGAGGCGGAGCTGGTGAAAATCTGCGCCGAAGAAACCGATTTGACCGTCATCGACCCGCTCGAAGTACCGCCGATGGGCGACTGCGACTTAAAAGAGCTAAAAAGGCTGTACGGAGATAAGCTGACGCTCAAAGGCAATCTTCACACCACGAAAGTTATGCTCCACGGATCTGCGGGCGAGGTGGCCGACGCCTCGAAAAAAGCCATAGACGACGCGGCGGCGGGCGGGCGATTCATTTTGTCCACCGGCGACCAGTGCGGGCGCGACACCCCCCATGAAAACATCGCGGCCATGATCGAGACCGCGAAAACATACGGCAGATACTAAAGCCAATAACGAAAGGAACATGATAAACCATGGTTAAGACGATATTGACCACAGGGCTTTACGGGATCGACGGCTTCATCATAACCGTCGAATGCTTCATATCCACCGGCATTCCGGCCTTTGATATAGTGGGCCTGCCCGACGCGGCCGTCAAGGAATCGAAGGAGCGCATAAAGGCCGCGATGAAAACCTGCGGGTTTTCCCTGCCCAACCGGGTCATAACGATAAACCTCGCGCCCGCCGACCGCAAAAAAGAGGGCTCGTCGCTCGATTTGGCGCTGTTTGCGAGCATACTGGCGAACGAAAAGGGGCTCGAGTTCGATTTCGAAAAGATGTGCTTCATCGGCGAGCTCTCGCTTGCGGGGGACATAAGGGCGGTGAACGGCATTTTGCCGATGTGCATAGCCGCGAAAAAAGCGGGGATGACAAAAATATTCGTGCCGCGCGACAACGCGAAAGAGGCGGTCTTGTGCGGAGGCGACAGCATAAGCCCGGGCGACGGAAGCGGGGTTGAAATTTTCCCCGTCGAAAATATCCGCCAGCTATACGATCATCTCGCCGAAAACCGGCTGATCGAGCCGATGGCCTACCTTGAAAGCGACTATCTGGGGCTGGATTTTGCGAGCGATTTGGATTTTGCCGACGTGAAAAGCCAGGAAAAAGCCAAAAGGGCGATAGAAGTGGCCGCCGTCGGGGCGCACAATGTGCTGTTCATCGGCCCGCCCGGAGCGGGAAAAAGCATGCTGGCCAAACGGATAGGCGGGATAATGCCGCCCATGAGCTTCGAGGAGGCGATAGAGACTACCAAAATCCATTCGGTGGCGGGCATAATCGGGCAGAACCGACAGAATATGTCGCTTATCACCGAAAGGCCCTTTCGCTCCCCGCACCATTCCGTTTCGCGCGGCGGGCTGACCGGAGGCGGGCGGGTGCCAATCCCCGGCGAGATCAGCATAGCCCACAACGGGGTGCTGTTCTTAGACGAGTTCCCCGAGTTTTCGAGGGATGCCATAGATGCGCTGCGCCAGCCGCTCGAGGACGGCGAGGTGACGATAATCCGGACAAACGGAAAGATAACCTTCCCTTCGGAATTCATGCTGATTTGCGCGATGAACCCGTGCAAATGCGGCCATTACGGAAACCCGCTAAAGGCCTGCAGCTGCTCCGACTTGGAGAGAAAAAAATATATGTCGCGCATATCGGGCCCGCTTTTGGACCGCATCGACATACAGATAGAAATCCCCGCAGTGTCCTACGAGGAGATAAAGTCAAACGAAAAGCGTGAGGGCTCGGCGGAGATAAGGCGGAGGATCATAGAGGCGAAAAAGTTCATGTTCGAGCGCTGCAAAAACGAGAGCGGCGGCCGCGCTTCGATCGCCTATTGCAATTCGAGGCTCAGCCCGGGGCAGATGCAAAAATACTGCGTCCTCGACGACGACGCCGAAAAAATCATGCGCTCAGCCTTCGAGAGGCTCGGGCTGTCGGCGAGGGGGCACGACCGCATCCTGCGCGTTTCGCGCTCCATAGCCGACCTCGAGAAGAGCGAAGTCATAAAAAAGAACCATATAGCCGAGGCCATACAGTTTAGGTCCCTTGACAGGAAATACTGGGGCTGAAGAATGTTTTCCCGCTCCCGCTTCAACATATTTCGAGTTGCCTTTTTATGATATCGCTCAGCTGCGCGGATTTTTCCCCGCTTTCGTATGCGTGTTCCGCGAAAACCATGTTTCTTTCGGGCACAATATACAAAAACTGCGAATACGCCCCGCTTGCAAAGTAGCATTTACCCGGGTCTATCCAAAACCCGAACCCGCTGTTGTTCTGCGCCGCCTGTATGCCTGTTGCCATTTCCACCCACTTTTCGCTGATGACCTGCGTGTTTTCCCATATGCCCTTGTTTAGATACAATATCCCAAGGCGCAGCACGTCGCCGGTCGGCAGATACAGGCCGGTCGCCCCCATGCTGTGTCCCATCGGGCAACGCTCCCAGGCGTACTGGGTTATGCCTATTTTGGAAAATAAATGCCTTTGCAAAAATAAATCCAACTGCATGCCCGATATTTTTTCGACCGCGCACGACAATATGTATGTAGAAGAGTTGCTGTAAACGGGGGTTGTGCCCGGTTCGTGGGGCATTGGCCGGGACAGGGCGTAATTCAAAAAATCGTCGGTGCCGTGGGCATAGCGGTCGGTCTCAAAAAGGCACCCTTCGGCAAACCCTGTGGTGTGAGTCAAAAGATGGCGTATTTTCGCCTTTTTCAGGTTGGCGTCATATTTTGCCGGGAGTTCGTCCATTAAAATTTCGGTTATGTAATCGTCGGGGCCTATTTTTCCCATGTCATACAAAAGCCCTATCGCCGTCGCGGTAAACGCTTTTGATATGGAATAGCAGTTCGAGCAAGGGTAGGACTTTTTAAGCTCTCTTTCGGTGACGGCGCCGTTTTCATACAAGTAGTAGCGTATAGCGTTGATCCCTTTTTCCGATATTTCTTTTTCCATCAATTCAAAATTCATGCAAAATCTCCTGTTTTCTTAATTTTTGCGGTCCGCCAAAAATTTTTCAAAATACGCCGAATTCGCCTCCCCCTCATACTTTTATCCGATGATAAGCTGTCAACGTGGCTTGCACAAAATCTCGTGTATGCGGGTTTCAAATATTTTCGCCGAATAGCCCGGCGTCATAACGCAGGCCGTGTCGCAGCCCCTGCCCGTCCCGCCGAGCGCGACGACCATGCGCGGTTCTTTGATTGCCCCCGCATCCAAGGCCATCGCCCCGATTTCCACGCATACTTTCACGCCTTCGCTGAGCATGCGCAGCGTATGCGCCATGATCTCCACGGGATAAACGCCGTTGAATTTGCCGCTGAGCGAACGCTCCACCCCGCTGAGCGCGTGCCCCGCCGTGACCAATGTCACGCCCGCGTCCATGAGCTTTTTGCGGTTTTCCTCGGATAACGGATTTACGCCCGGGCTTTTCCACACGCTCGTTATCGCGATGATGCGTCCCTTATGGCCGATCTCCGACGCAAGCTCCAAGGCCGCAAACGCCGATGCCCCGGTAGACGAGGCCAATATCGTGTCCGTTTCCATTTCTTTGGCTTTTTTCAGCGCAAGCCTCAGCGCGGCCGGAGTGTTTTCGGGCGCTATCTTTTCAAATATTACCATAACTGCATTCCTTTCTGATTATAGCTATTTAATCGCGTCAAAATTTGATTTCGATCCCGTAAAAACCCGCGAAGGCCATCGCGAGCAGCCCTGCGGCGATCAGCGCGATCGGCGTCCCTTTGATCGCGGACGGGGGATCCGCGAAGCTTATCCTTTCCCGCACCCCGGCGAATATCAAAATCGCCAAAGTGAAGCCGGCCGCCGAGGAGGCCCCGTACACCACGGAATTTATCAGAGTGTATTCTTTTTCTATGTTGAGCAGCGCCGCGCCCAATACCGCGCAGTTTGTGGTTATCAGCGGCAAAAATATGCCAAGCGTGTTGTAGAGCGCGTTAAAGTATTTTTTCATGAACATTTCTATGAACTGGACAAGCGCCGCAATAACCAAAATGAAGGCGATCGTCTGAAGATATTCCAGCCCGAAGGGAACCAAGATGAAATAATACACCGCCCAAGTAACCGCTGAAGAGACGCTCATCACGAAGGTGACCGCCATTCCCATCCCGAAAGCGGTCGAGGGTTTTTCCGAAACGCCCAAAAACGGGCATATACCCAAAAATTTGGTGAACACGAAGTTTTCGGTCAGCACCGCGCCGATCATTATCATAAATATTTCGCCCATTTATTTCGCTTCCTCCTTCGCTTTTTTCGTTTTTCTCCCGACTGCCGCCACCGCCGTTTTGAACGCCGCGATCAATACCCCGAGCGATATGAACGCGCCCGGCGGCGAAACGAACATCCCGGCGGCGAATTCGGGCGGGAAAAGATATATGCCAAAAAAAGTCCCCGAACCGATGATCTCGCGTATCGCCGAGAGCAAAAACAGCGCGAAAGTGAAGCCGATCCCCATGAAAAGCCCGTCCAAAACGGATTTGAGCGGGCCGTTTTTCGAGGCGAACGCCTCTGCCCTGGCCAGCACGATGCAGTTCACCACGATCAGCGGGACAAACAGGCCAAGCGATTTGGAAAGCGCCGGGATATACGCTTTCAGGGTCATGTCGATGATTGTCACAAGCCCCGCTATGACCACTATGTACGAGGCTATCCTTATCTGTTTGGGTATGATTTTCCGGAGCAGCGATATCAAGAGATTTGAAAATATCAAAACCGCCGCCGCCGAAACCCCCATGCCGATCCCGTTTTGGACCGATGTGGTGGTGGCGAGAGTGGGACAGGTCCCCAACACCTGTATCAGAATCGGATTGTTTGTGAAAATCCCCTCTTTGGCAAATTTTGCCAGCTCCTTTATGCCAAGGCTTTTACTCATCCAGAATTTCCTCCTCCCCGGTTACGGTTTCTGTGGCCGTTTCGGTCGCTTTCGGCGCGTCCGCCGTTCGATTTCTCATCAGGTGCGCGGCTTCGAGCGCGGCGTTCACGCCGGACAAAAACGCCTTTGAGCTTTTTGTCGCGCCGGACACGGTGTCTATCGCGTTGCCGCCCGCCTGCCCGGACGACCGGGCGGCGGATATATTCCTCGATTTGAATTTGAACTGCTCAATAAACCAGCTTTCGCTCTCTATTTTCGTGCCTATCCCCGCTGTTTCGCTCATGTCCAAAATTTTTACGTCCCTCACGGTGATATTGGCATTGACCGCCACAAGCATGAGTATGTCGCCGGAGAAGCCCCGGGGGGCCACCGTCACGCAGTATCCCGCGAGTTTTTGCGACGATGCTTCCCTGACGCATACCGCCTCCGCGACGGACCTGTCAAAATCGAAGCCGTCGAAATCGATGTATTCGAATTCCACGCCGCCGCCAAAAAATCCGGCTATCGAGTCTTCCATTTCGCGCCGCAGCCTTTCTTCGATCACCGGGACAGTCAAAAAATTGAACGCCGCCAACACAAAACCGGTGACGAAGGTTATCATCCCCAAAATCGCGGCCGTGCCCAAAATCGAATCTTTGAATTTCGAGAATGCCTCCACTCTGTTTTTGGGAGGTTCGGACGCTTGGATCTCGGTCTGCCCCGGCACGGCCGGGTTTGTGTTTTCCGTGTTTTCCGTGTTTTCCGCTTTATCGCTGTTATTGTTGTTTTCCGACATTTGCCCCTCCGAATCTCACAGGTTTTGTGGCTTTGTCTATATACCAGACAAACAGGTTCATTATCATTATGGCGAACGAAACCCCCTCGGGATACGATCCGAAGTATCTTATGAACACGGTTATGAGCCCGCAGCCCAATCCGAAAATCAGTTTGCCCGATTTCGTTATCGGGCTTGTGGCGTAGTCCGTCGCCATGAACAGCGCCCCCAAAAAGAGCCCGCCCGAAAACACGTGCCCCAGCGCGAAATTCAGGGTGTCGGAGCTCTCCTTCGGCAAAAATAAAGTGACAAGGGCGACCGTCGCGATGAAGCTCATCGGTATATGCCAGGATATGACTTTGCGCCAAACGAGGTAAATCCCGCCGGCGAGCAGGCACAGCGCCGAAATCTCGCCTATGCAGCCGCCCATTTCCCCCAAAACCATGCGGAAGAACCCTATTTCCGGGGTCATGCCCTGCTTCAGCTCGGCGAGCGGCGTGGCCCCCGCTATCGCGTCCAAGGGCACTTTCAGGTTTATTTCAAACGCGGGCAGTTTTTCCTCCAAGCTTATATCCCAGAAATACGCCATGAAGTTAAAGGAGAGCGCCATGAACACGCGCGCCGCGATCGCCGGGTTCACTATGTTCTTGCCGATCCCGCCGAACAGCTGCTTGACGATTATGATGGCGAACGCCGCCCCGACGATCGGCGCCCACAGCGGCGTGTTGACCGGCAGGTTGAAAGCTATCAGCATGCCCGTCACCACCGCCGAAAGATCCTTGACGGTCGCGCGCTTCTTCGCGATCAGGCAAAACAAAAATTCGATCAATACGCAGCTCGCAACGGACACGGCGGTCAATGTCAGCGCCCTGAAGCCGAATATGTACACGCCCCAGCCCAAAGCCGGGAGCAGCGCGATTATCACGTCGGCCATTATCGTGGATGTGGTCTCGCCGCCCTTTATATGGGGGGATGCGGACACCGTCATGACGCTGTCCGTCGAGAACGCCATGCGTTTTGATTTGCCGCCGGTTTGGTCCGCATTGTTGTTTGATCCGCCCTGGTTATCATTCATAAAAATCGTCCCCCATCAATCTTTTTCTTCCTCCGCGATTTCGCGCCCTGCGGCGGCCGCCCTGCCGGGATATTTGTCGGGGGCTTCCGGCGGCGCTTCGGCCTGCTTTGCGAATGCCGTGCTTTCCGTCCTCCGGCGCTTTTCGAGTATCCTGCCCTTCGCGGTGCGTATGTGCTGCACGATCGGCGAGCCCGCAGGGCATATATAGGTGCAGCACCCGCATTCCACGCAGGAGAACACGCTGTATTTCTCGCACAGCTCCAAATCCCCTTTGCGGGCGAAAGTGGCGAGGTATGAAGGCAAAAGCCTCATCGGGCAGCCGTTCACGCATTTGCCGCAGCGGATGCATTCCGAGTCTTGCCTGTGCACGTGCTTTTCCGAAAAGGCGAGAAGTCCGGTGGTGCCTTTGGTCACGGGATTTTGCATATCGAAAACCGCGAGCCCCATCATCGGGCCGCCTTTGACTATTTTTCTCGGTTCCTTTTTCAGCCCGCAGTATTCGATCACCTCGCCCGCCGGGGTGCCGATCGGGACGCTCAGGTTTTTCGGGTTTATTATGCAGTCGCCGTCGACGGTGAGTATGCGCTCGATTAAGGGCATCCCCGAAACAAATGCGTCGCAGACCGCCGCGCAGGTTTCGGCGTTGAACACCACGCAGCCGAAATCGGCCGGCAATTTTCCGGAGGGCAGCTCTTTTCCGGTGAGCGCGTATATGAGCTGCCGCTCGTCGCCCTGCGGGTATTTGGTCTTCAGGATTTTTATCTCCACCATCTTGCTCTTGGCGGCGGCGGCCGTGACCGAGTCGGCGGCGGCGAGCTTGTCGTCCTCGATCGCTATATAGCCCGATTTCAGGCCGAGCGTCTTGAGCAGGATTTTCATGCCGTTTATTATCTTTTCGGGGCGCTCGATCATCAGCCTGTAATTTCCCGTCAGGTACGGCTCGCATTCGGCGCAGTTGACGATGAGCGTGGTCACCTTGCCCAAAGCGGATTTTATTTTCGCGTAAGTGGGGAACATCGCGCCGCCCATGCCCGAGATCCCCGCCTGCCGTATCACTTCCGTCATCTCGGCGGGGGTGGTTTCGTTTATTTTTTTGCCGAAAGGCCTCACGCTCACATGGAACCTGTCCTCAAAATCGTTTTCCACAGTTATGACATCCGTTCTCGTCCCTGTGGTGAGCATGCGTTTTTCCACGGAGACCACCTTCCCGGACACGCTCGCGTGGACGGGGCAGGAAAGCCCGAACCCGCCCTGCGCTATCATCTGCCCCTTGTCCACGATATCCCCGGGGGCGACCGACGGCGCGGCGTGGTTCCCAATATGCTGCGATAGGGGTATGTGGACAAACCGGGGCGCGGGAAATATTTCGATGGGGGATTTTTTGGCGTTTTTTTTGTCCCCGATATGCATGCCCCCGCGAAAAGTCAGCGCCATAAGCCAAAAGCTCCTTTTTTTGTAAATATGAAAAATTTAACTTGACAAAAAAACATATTTGTAATAGAATTAATACATGACGGCGGGTGTATATATAATTTTAAACCCGATTTATGTAATACAAACAAACAAATATAAAAAAAATTATAAATTAATTGTATATAATATTTGGTCAGCAAGGAGGATTTCGGATGATGGTTGTATCTATCGCTTCCGACCACGCGGGGTATGACATGAAAGAAGCCATAAAAAATTATTTCGACGCCAACGGAATAAGCTACAGGGATTTCGGCACGGACGGCACAGAATCGGTGGACTATCCCGTATATGCCAAAAAAGTCTGCGCGAGCATACAGACCGGCGAAAGCGAATTCGGCGTGCTCGTGTGCGGGACGGGAATAGGCATGGCGATCGCGGCCAACAAGCACAGAAACATACGGGCGGCCTGCTGCCACGAGGCGTACAGCGCGAAAATGGCGCGCCTGCATAATGACGCGAACGTTTTGACCCTTGGCAGCAGGGTCGTGGGGACCGGGCTCGCGGTCGAGACGCTGAAGCAGTTTCTGTCCACCGATTTCGAGGGTGGCAGGCACTCCGGGCGCGTCGACATGATCAATTCGCTTTGAAAAGATGTTTAAGTATGCCTTGCTTCAAAATCCCGGGCACAACAGGGTCTATTTCGGCTCCTCCGGGAAGCTCGCCCAAAACGAGCTGGCCGCGCTGTTTTCGGGCGGTTCCGTGAACGAAATATCCGAAATACAAAAAGAAATGTTCGGCGGGGTCGAATATATCACGTTTTTGTCAAAAAACGCGCTCACAAAAGACGGGACGGCGCTGTTGTCCCGGCTCTCGTTTGCCTACGCGGTTTTTGAGGTATGCGACGGCGGGCTGTTTTGCCCGGTGGAGAAAACCCGCCCGTATTATTTTGGCGACGATCTGAACACGATTTTAAAATACAGCGGAAAGACCAACGAAATATTCACCCGCATGACGATAAACCTCGCGGTTTTCGCCAGCGGGCACAAAGGCGCCCTGTTGGACAATCTGTCCATGCTGGACCCCGTGTGCGGCAAAGGCACAGCCGTTTTCGAGGCTCTGACCTGCGGATACAACGCTTTCGGGCTGGACATAAACAAAAAACAAATCGAGGAGGCCGCGCAGTTTTTAAAAAAATATCTGGAGAACGGAAAATACAAGCACAGCAAAAAGGAAGAAAAATTTTCGGGAGCGGGATTTGAGAACGCCGCGTTCCGGTCCACGCGGCATTTGTTCGAGCTCGCCAAAAACAAAGCCGACAAAAAAGAGGACAGGAACCTCATATGCGAATTTATCGACGGGGACACGCGCGACGCGGGAAGATATTACAAAAAAGAAAGCTTCCATATCATCGCGGGCGATCTGGCCTACGGGATACAACACGAAAACAATACGGGCAAAAACAAAATGCGAAACCCCTCGGAGCTGATAAAAACCTCCCTCCCCGTGTGGACAAGCGTTTTAAAGCCGAAGGGAGCCATAGTTTTGTCCTGGAACACATTTTTGGCAAAGCGGGCGGAGCTCGAGGGTATGTTCGCCGACAATGGGCTCGCGCTCATTGATTTCGGCGATTTTTCCCATAGGGTGGATGCCGCCATAAACAGGGATTTGATAATCGGGGTAAAAAACGGCTGAAGCCGGAAAAGGAAATTGATATTTATGTCGGAGATAGAAATTGCAAGTTCGGTGAACACCGCTTCAAGGCCGTCCGAACTGAAAATCACGGATATGCGCTTCACGGACATCGTCGGGGCGCCCATGCGCTGCTCGCTGATGAAAATTTACACGAACCAGGGCCTGGTGGGCTTGGGCGAAGTGCGCGATGGCGGGTCAAAAACATACGCCGCGATGCTCAAAAGCCGCATATTGGGCGAAAATCCGTGCGAGATAGACAAAATTTTCCGCAGGATAAAACAGTTCGGCGGCCAGGCGCGCCAGGCGGGCGGAGTGTGCGGAATTGAAATCGCATTGTGGGATCTCGCGGGCAAAGCCTACGGCGTGCCGGTGTATCAGATGTTGGGCGGGAAGTTCAGGGACAAGATCCGCATATACTGCGACACGGACGTTTCGGGCAGGCACAGCGGCAAGGATATGGGAGAGGCGCTCAAAAAACGCATGGAAATGGGTTTCACCTTTTTGAAAATGGATCTGGGGATCGGGCTCCTGCACAACGAAAAGGGAACCTTGAACGCGCCATCGGGAGCCTTGCAGAATTACAACATCGCCCACCCGTTCACGGGAATCCATATAACCGAAAAGGGATTTGACATCCTCGAGCAGTACGTGGCAGACGCGAGAGCTTTCATAGGCTATGAGATCCCCCTCGCCATAGACCACTTCGGGCATATCTGCGTCGAAGACTGCATAAAGCTCTGCCGGCGCGTGGAAAAATACAACATCGCGTGGGCGGAAGACCTGATACCGTGGCAGTACGCGGATCAGTATGCGCGCCTTCGCAGTTCCACCACCGTGCCAATTTGCACGGGGGAGGACATCTACCTGAAAGAAAATTTCAGGCCGCTGTTTGAAAAAGGCGGCGTTTCGGTCATCCATCCCGACCTGCTTTCGAGCGGGGGCATACTCGAAAACAAAAAAATCGGCGATATGGCCCAAGACTACGGCGTCGCGATGGCGGTGCACATGGCCGAATCGCCCGTAGCGTGCATGGCGGCGGTGCATTCCGTCGCAGCCACCGAAAATTTTCTCGCGCTTGAAAACCATTCGGTCGATGTCGGCTGGTGGGACGATATCGTGATAAAAACCGGAAACGGCGGGAAGCTTGTGCAAAACGGATTTATCGAAGTTTCAGACAAGCCCGGCCTTGGCATCGACGACTACAACGACGAAGTCATAAGAGAGCACCTGAACCCGAAATTCCCCGAATTATGGGCGCCCACCGATATGTGGGACGACGAATTCAGCCACGACAGGCTCTGGAGCTGAAACTATGGAGCGCGGATTTGTTTTTTTCAACGATATGGGCGATGCTGTGGCTGCAAAAGTCGCAGGGCATATACAGACTCTGGGATATGTCCCGCTGACCGCCGGCGGCGGCGTCGATTTGTCGTCTGAAAAAGATTTGGACGATTTTTTTGGGCCGTACAAAGACAATCTCGCCGGGGCGGTATTGGCAAACCCCCCTGCGGCTTCCATGCGCGGCGGCATAGAAAGCGCCAGCGACGAAATGTGGGAAAACGCGCGGGACATTTTTGTTGTGCCGATGCTTGCCTTGACGCAGGCCGCCGGGAAGATATTCATGCAAAACAAAAAGGGCAGCATAATATACTTGAATTCCATCCACGCCGAAAAACCCGTGGGCGACGGATTTTTGTACACCATGGGCTGCGCCGCGGTCCAGGCGCTTTGCCGCGAGGCCGCGCTCATATACGGGAGCTATGGCGTGGGCTGCTATAATGTGATGCGGGGGATCGTCGAGGGCGAGGAAGCATATTTTGCAAGCGATTATTCGCCGATCCACCATAACGCCTTTCTCAGATTCCCCCAAGAAAGGGTGCCCCCCGCCGGAAGCCTGAACGAGCTGTGCGCTTTTTTGCTTGGCGGCGGGGCGTATATACTCAACGGTGCGGATCTATGCGCCGATGAGGGTTTCAGGCTGTATTACGGAAAGTCGGGCTATTACAAAAAACGCGAAAATTGAGGTTGTTTTATGGATCTGCAACATGGCGGCGGCAAAGCCGCGATTGTCACAGGGGGCAACAAAGGCGTCGGCAGGGGGATTGTATATCGGCTTGTCAAAGCGGGGATAAAGGTGTGCATCTGCTACAACAGCTCGGAGGGCTTCGCGCTCGAGACGCAAAAAAAAGCGGATGAAATCAATGCCGGCCATGCGTTTTTGCACAAATGCGACGTTTCGCGCAGGAATGAAGTGAAATCGATGGTACAGGAAACCATAAAGCGCTTCGGCGGAATCGATTTGCTTGTCAACAACGCCGCGCTGCAGCCCAACCTGCCCGTCGGGATGTATGAAACGGAAACGTTCAGAAAAATTTGGGACGTGAACATCGGGGGATATTTTCTGTGCCTGCAGGAATGCCTGCCCCATCTCAAAGCTTCGGACTGCCCGAGGGTGATAAATATCTCGTCGATCCACGCCAAACGCCCGTCTGTGTTCGACGCCGGATATTCGATGACCAAAAACGCGATAAAGATGTTCACGAGGGAAGCCGCGATCGAGCTCGCGAAGTACAAAATCACCGTCAATTGCATAATGCTCGGGGCCTGCAGCATCGAAGGAAAAACGCAGGCGCCCAAATTCGGCTCGTTTAATTTGCATACGCCGGAAAAGGCGCGGAAAAAGACGAGTTTCCCGCTGGGGCGCATAGTCCATCCGAAGGATGTGGGCGACTTTATCGTCTATATGGCGGGAAAAGAAAGCGAGATCGTCACGGGTGCGGGAATGCGCATAGACGGCGGCAGCGTTTTGCTGTAGATCGCAATAATTTAATAAAGGAAAGGCGGAAAATCATGAAATTCAATTGCAAAGAGGATATCGTGCAGCTCACGGGCGAATGGAAAGGAGAGCGTTTTGAGGACGGCAGGCCGAAAGTTTCCGACGACATACTGCGCAGGATGAGAAATATCACTTTCGAGGAGGCATGGGGGCCCTTGTGGGGCAAAGGCTACAGATACCAATGGGAGTGCTCCTTTAAGATGACCCACCCGGCAAAAAAACTAGTGGGAAGGGCGGTCACTTCGGTGATGGTGCCCATGCGCCCCGATCTGCACAACTATTTGCTGAAATACGGGCATGAAGAGGAAAACCGCAAGGGATTTTTCAATCAGTGGGTCATCGACAACCTGGTCGAAAACGACGTCGTGGTGGTGGATCTGTTCGAAAAAATATATCAGGGGACTTATGTGGGGGGAAATCTCTCGACTGCCATCGCCGCGCGCACGAAAGGCGGTGGGAGCGTGATCTGGGGCGGGATACGCGACCTCGAGCAAATCGTGGAGATAGACAACATACAGACTTTCTACAAAGGCGTAGACCCTACGGGCATCGGCGACGTGACCATGACCGGATACAACGTGCCCTGCAGGATCGGCAATGCCGTCTGCATGCCGGGCGACGTGGTGCTGGGCACGATTTCGGGCGTCATATTCATCCCGCCGCAGCACGCCGAAGAGGTTGTGACAAACGCGGAAAAAAGCCATATACGGGATATTTTCGGGTTCGTGAGGCTCAATGAAAAAGTATATTCGACGGCGCAAATCGACACCGCATGGACACCGGGCATGATGGAGGATTTTGTCAATTGGTTCCAAAGCGACCCCAAGGCCGAAGAATACCGACATCTTTCCTGGGAGGCGGAAATGGAACACGCGAAAAAAACATCGGAAAACAACGCGCAGCCAAGATTGTGACCGGCGCATCAAAAGGCGAAATCGAAAAGCCTGGCGGAGTTTCCGCAAAAAATATCGGAAACGTCGTTTTTTGACAGCTGCAGGCATTCGGCCGCGCGCCGAAAAGCCATGAGCTGCTCGTATATGAAAAATGTGATGTTTTCCTCGTCTGTCTCCTTCATGTTTTTGTCGTCGGACACATCGCCGTAAAGCCCGCGCGGAACCACGTTTTTGTAAATCCCGCCTTCGGATATGCGGCGCATGCGCATCTTCGTTATCGGCATGTCGGAGCCGAAAACGACCCGTTTGGGCCCCACGGCCTCAAGGCAGCCGATCATCGCTTTGTCCGATGTGTTGGCGGAAAAATCGAAAAAGAGGTTTTTTGAGTTGCGCAGAGTTTCAAACGCGCCCCCTATATCCTCTTCGATGTATGCCCGCCCGATATGCGCGATTATCACTTTCGCCTTAGGATAGCGTTCGTCGATTTCCATCATCTGGGCTATGTTGACCGGGTCTTTGAGCCTTGCGGGACGGGATATGTGGAGCATGACCGCTTTTTTTAGTTCGTCCGCGATTTTTAAATGCTCATGCGGCAAAAAATCAAATATGCGGATTTCGCCCGGCGGTATATATTCGGGCGAATTGCTCAGATACGGCTTTATCCCGGCAAAACGGCCCGATGCGAGCGCCTTGCGTATCGTTTCCGCTTGGGTGCTGTGCGATGTGCAAAACAAGGCGGGCAGTGTTGAGCTCGCCGCGCATTGGGCAACATAGGCGTTTGTCTCGCCCAAATCCGCGACAGGCTGCCCCATGAGCACGGGCCTGACCGCCTTTCCGGGAAACAGCCTGTCATATATGCAAATCAGGTTTTCAAGCGTGCATTCCGAAGCGACGCGGCCGGGCCAGGTGACGCAGCCCCTGGCTTCGGGGGATTTCACGAAACTTTCTTTCCATATGTGGGTGTGGGCGTCGATGAGGGTCTCCGGCAGGAAATCCGCCAGATATTTTTCGTATATCTTTTTGTCGAAATCCAAAATTTCAATTTCGGGCATATGCGAACCTCCAAGTCGATTTCATGGCGCCGCCCCTAAAAGGCCGCGCAGCGCGGGCAGTATGTCCCTGTCGTAGGCCGATTGGCCGCTGTCGTCCTCTTCGAAAAAGTCGTACACCGCGTAGACGTCGCGTTTCTGGGATTTCGGGAAGTACACTTCGTGGGGCGGATAGGCGGCGTAAGCTTTGGAGAACGCCAACTGGCCGCTCACCGTGTCTTTTATTGTCACGGTTATCGTGGTCTCGTAGCCGAGAGTGCCGTCGTCGTAGGTTCCGAAATACTCCGAAGAACCCGGGAAATTTATTATGTATCTGACCTTTTCGGGGCAGTCCGCCAAAAAGAACACCGGGAGCTCGGCGATGATTCTTTCCGTCAAATCTTTCACATAATACAAATTCAAGCGGTCGTTTATATATATGCCCACTCCCGTGACTTCGACGGGGCTTGTCCCGTTGCCGCCTTGGCTGTAGTAGTCTTCGAGGCCTTCGGCGGCGTTTATCGCATTTTTGATCTCGCTTATGCGTTTTTGGCGCCAGCTTTCCTGATCGCCGGTTTCCGCAAGCGGCAAAAGCGGCAGTTTGGACAGCTCCCGGTTTCCGAGCTGGAATTGCTGGTCGTAGTACAGATAGATATATTTTTCATACAGATCCTTGCTGTCCAAAAACAAACCGCCCGAAATCCGCAGATACTTTTCCGCCGCCTCGCCAAAGTTCTGCTCATCTGCGGCTTTGCCCGCCTCGATATAGA
>Ga0082212_10006822_pt1 | contig 15234 bp, 6 predicted proteins | sample TergutNt197P3_FD_71548 | JGI IMG/M metagenome (GOLD analysis project Ga0082212, IMG submission 71548) | Neocapritermes taracua P3 segment gut microbial communities from Petit-Saut dam, French Guiana - Nt197 P3 | ecosystem: Host-associated > Arthropoda: Insects > Digestive system > Gut ...
AAGTGCCCTATGATATAGAAGATACGCTGATGTATGACGAAGTGGGCGATTTGGCAAGATACGCGCTCAGGCAGTCAAAAGCCGGGTTTATCAAAGAAGAAGACTGGAAAACATTTATCCGTCAAATGGAAGAGAAAAAAGAACAGTAAAATCAAAAAAGCCCTGAACTGTTGAAGTTACGGGGCTTTTCGGCTTTTCTATTGGGAACTGTTTTATCAATGCAATACGTCAGTCGGATATACGGTAGAGTGAAAGCCGGGCCATTTCGCCGCATCGCGCGGGGATTTTATCGGCGGAAGCGCGTCGAGTTTTCCGAACTTATCATTCAGCATTTGTTTCATTTCAGCGGCAAGTCCGGGATTTATTTTTGATAAATCATGCTGTTCTGACGGGTCGTCTTTTATATTAAATAACAACTCGCCGTTCCCCTGACGCGCCCACATATATTTATAATTGTCTTTCATAACCGCGAAATATGTATCGGAACTGTTGCCGTAGAAAATCCTGTCATTTGTATTATTTTCAACAAAATCCATCATATTCAGTCCGTCCATGTCAAAATTATCATTTTTTATATCAACCCCGGCGATATTCATGATAGTCGGCATAACGTCGGCAAGAGTGACAAGAGTTTCGCACCGTTTTCCTTGTATATCCCCCAAAGCCCATGATTTCACAGGCGGGCGTATTATCATCGGTATATGCGCCGAACCCTCGAAAAATACGCTTTTGGCGAATATATTATGGTCGCCCATCATATCACCGTGGTCAGATGTGAATATAATCCATGTGTTTTCTAAAAGTCCCATTTCACGCATACGGGCGAACAATAATCCGAGAGTATAATCTATCTGCGTGATACACGCGTAATAAGCGCGTTTCACGTCAGCTTTCTGTTCGTCGGACATTCTGTATCCGTTGTTTAACGTGTACATCGAGCTTAAAAATCCCTGCGGTATTTTTTCGAAGTCGCATGACCAGCCGCCAATTACAGGAGCGGGGAGATTCTTGTTCTGGTACAATGCCCAGTAATTATAGCATGGGTCAAAAGGCGGGTGGGGTTTGGCGAAACTTGTCCATAAGAAAAACGGGCGCGTGTCGTCCCTTGTTTCCAAAAAGTCAACCGAGCGTTTTACCGTCCAGTACGTCGCGCTGTGAGTTTCGTCAACGGTAGAGATAACCGGTTCGATTTCGTTCTCGCCGACGCCGTGCCCTTTAGGAATATACGGGCTTTTTGACATTTCCCTGTAATAATCCATAGGCAGTTCCATGTGTTCAAAGCCGTAATTTGCCCTCATCGGGTGAAAATGCATTTTGCCCTGCGCCCTTGTCTGATAACCGTTTGCCGTCAATATACCCGGCAGGGTTGAGCGGTCGCGCATGGGGATAAAATTACTGTTGTTTCCCGTCAAGCCGTTATTATAGCCGTGCGTCCCGGTCATTATAGTAGCCCGCGATGGCATACATATCGGGCTGTCAGCGTAACACCGTGTGAACGAAACGCCCTCGTCCGCGAGCCAGTTTAAGTGCGGCGTGTAAATATTTTTATTTCCCAGAGCGTTTATCGTATCAAAACGCTGCTGGTCGGTAGTGATTAAAACAATATTTGGTCTGTTCATAAAAACCTCCCGTTATTTTATTAATTCGTGGCGTTAATCAAAATAACGCCGTAAAATCGCGTGCTCTCCGTATAGCCCCCTTTTGAAAGGTGGTGGCAACGCCGCAAACGCAGTTTGCGAACAGCGTTGACGGGGGTTTGCGTTCCCCACATAATATCAGATTCCGCAAACCCCCTGCGACTGCGTCGCTTTCCCCCTTTCAAAAGGGGGCTTTGACTGACAACGCAGGCTTTATTTTTATTTCCGGCAGTTTATTTTCTCCAGTCCGGCGGAAGCAAATCAATATACGCCGCAATCAGTTCGTCCAGAAGTTTATCGGGATATTTGCAGTTGGCGCAGAGGGGGTCAATCATCATGGCCTGCAATGCAAGCGTCCTGTCGCATTCGACCGCCGCTCTGACCGCAAGATTATATTCCCTGCCTAAAATATCGCATTTTGCCGCTACCGCGTCGGGCAATTTACCGATTTTCTGCGGGTGAAGCCCGAACGAATCCACAAATACAGGCACTTCGACAATAACGTCCTGCGAAATATTGTCGATATAGCCTTTATTGATTACGTTTGCCATTTCGAGCGTTACTTTTCCGGTCGCGAGGGCGCGTATAAAATGCGTCGAGGTTTCTCCGGACGTGCCGAATTCTTTGAACCCGATTTTTCCCTCTTTGAGTTTCCGGACATTTTCAAGAGAACCGCTGCGCCATTTGTCAAGCATATCGAAATCCGCGTTTTTCCACGTATAATCCTGTTCCTCAAGCACTTCTTCTTTGAGATAATACGGGAAAAATTCCCCTACATGGCGGTCGCCGGGAGCGGGATAAAGCCCGAAAATATCATATAATTGTGAAGATATAGTCTCCTGCTTTGAATACCCCGTCTCGTCAAGAAGTTTTCTGAGTTCCGGATATACGTTTACACCGTCGATTTCCAGTTTTGTAATCCATGTAAGATGATTTATCCCGGCGGCGGAATATTTCAGGCGTTCGGGTTCGACTTTATATACGTTTTGCGCAAGCGACCGAACGGTATCGGGAGTCCCGTGGCAAAGCCCGAACGTTTTTATATCCGTGTATTTTTCAATGGCGAGGCATAACGCGCCTTCGGGGTTAGAATAATTTATAATCCATGCGTCCGGCGAAATTTTTTCCATTGCCTTAGCTATTTCATACACGACCGGAACATTTCTCAAAGTCCGTATTATCCCTCCCGGACCTATAGTGTCGCCCACAGACTGCAATACGCCGTGTTTTGTGCATATATCTATGTCTTTTTTCCATGACGGGTATGAACCCGTCACAAAAGTCAGGAATAAAAAGTCGCAGCCGGGAAGTGTTTCCGTAAAATCAAGATGTTTCGTGACTTTAAAATCCCGTTTGCTCGTTTCAACCATTTTTTTCACCGCTTCGTAAGCATCGTCAAGGGCGGCGGGGTCTATATCCACAAGCCTGAGTTCCCCTGATAAAATAAAATCGTCCTCATGTAAAATATCGCTTACCAAACGTAACGTAAACGTAGTGCTTCCCGCCCCTATAAACACAAAATTAAAAGATTTTTTCCCAAACATATTGTTTTATCCCTTTCATACAATCATAAATTTTTGTTGTAATTATAATATCATAAAATCAATAAAATGTCAATTTATACTGAAACAAGTTCAAAAACAACTCCCCCAGTCGTCTGCGGACAACAGCCCCCTCGGAGAGGGAGCCAAAAAGCCTCCCTCAGCCGCGCAGCGGCGGTTTGAGGGGGGTGTCACGCAGTGACGGGGGGAGTAATCAACAGGAATATTTGTTCATTATTCACCGTTGTACGGTTCATACTCAATCCTGAGCGTATCAAAACTGCCCATATTTTTTGTAATGGTTTGGAATTTAAGCAAAAATTCCTGATACATGCGGACCGGAAGTTTGCCGGAAAGTTTTACGTAAACGCCGCTGTCTTCTATGGAAACGACATTACCGTTATGGTTTTGAATTTCGCTTGCCGTTTTGCCGCAAAATTCCGCATGTATGACAATTTCATAACAATAAATCGGTTCAAGAATCCGCGTACCCGCGTTCTGTATTGCCTCTCTTAAGGCATATGGTGTCACGCCGCTGAACTCGCCCGGCGACGGTCTTGGTCCTCCGGGCATGTTGCAGGCTTCAAATATAATCCGTATATCAGTCACTTCCCAGCCATGCGCGCCCGTAAAGAACGGCACTAATTTCCCCCTTTCTTCGACCATTAATTTTCCCGGTATCAGGCTCGCTAAGGCACTTTCCTCCACGGCGGCGTGCATCGACTTAGTTAAGCCGCCCGTTATGCCTACGTTCCTGTTATATTCATAACTCACGCCAGTTCCTTTCGGTAATGGTTCAACGATAAACTCAACCAAACCAAAACCCGACTTTCCTGCGCCGACAGGGGTTTCCTTGAAAATGGTTTTTGTATTTGAGAACTCTGTGTCTATGCCGTATTTATCCCGCAACTGCGTTTTGATAAACTCTTTTTGAATCTCCCCGAACAGCTTGATTGTGATTTGAGATTTATCGTCTATGGTGAAATCCAGTTGCCCATCCTCAAGGTTCATCTCGGAAAGAGCGTCCAAAAGCCGCCGCTTGTCTGCGCTGTTTACGGGATTTATACCGGCTGAAAAAATAGGCTTTACTTCGGTTACTGTTCGTATGCTGTCACAGCGCACGCCTATAATATCGCCGGCTTGCAAACCGTCTACATTGGTAAGTATGCCTATTTCCCCCGCGGACACATGGTCTGTCACAACCAGTTTTGCGCCGTTGAGCGTTTCAAGGGTTTTGATTTGTATATCGAGGCTGTCCGGTTTTTGAACTATGCCGTATTTTTCACGCAATTTAATAGTTCCGGCGTACATGCGAAAATAAATCTTGCGCTCCCGACGCTCGTTGAAATTTATCTTGTACACAATGGCGGAAGCAGGCGCGTCCTGCGGTAAAATACTTGCGTGTTGGTGTATACGAACCAGTTCGTCAAGAAAATCCCTTACCCCTATGCCATGCAGAGCCGCGCCCATATAAACGGGAACGATTTTCCCCACGGCGGCAAATCTGTATATTGTTTCGTCAATCGTTTGCCCGCTTTCGAACCGGTCGATAATATCATCGTCAAATTCCGAGAGCGTCAGCAGGTTATCTTCTATATATCCGGCATTTTCGCTCCAGTGTTTTTTAATAGATAAGTTTTCATCGGCGACGCGCATTATTATATGTTTAACTCCCAATGCCGCAATATCTTTGCGGACGCGCTCTACGTCAGCCCCCACTCTGTCAAGTTTGTTGATGAATATAACAACAGGCAAATCAATACTCGTCAGCAGGTTGTAAATGGCAACCGTCTGAGGCTGGACGCTTTCTTTTGCGGATATTACCAGAACAGCCATATCCAGTACATTGAACGCCCTGACTACTTCGCCAAGAAAGTCGGCATGACCGGGGGTGTCCAAGAGATTGATTTTTATGCCGCCCCAGTTGAAAGAAACGGTTTTTTCTTTGATTGTAATTCCGCGTTTGCGTTCGACTTCCAAGTCGTCGGTGACGGTGCTGGCATGGTCAACGCGTCCTTTTGCGCGGACCACTCCGCTTTCAAACAAAATATGTTCGGTGAGGGTTGTTTTGCCCGCGTCAATGTGGGCGACGATGCCAATGTTTAATGTGTTTGCCATAATCATAATAAAGTAAACTCCTCCAAATAAAAATAGATAAAAATAGCGGAAAGCTTTCTCAGCCTTCCGCAAACGTGCATATACATGATATATGCTCCGTAAATATCAAAGGCTGCGAACGAAACGCCCGCAGCCTGTACTTAATCTGTTTTATGTTCATTCGGCAAATATCAACGTTCCGAAAGCATAGTTCTGACGGACGCGCAATGCGCGCCCCTACGCTTTAACGTGTCATATTACCAACGAACCTCGGAAAGATTCACCCTTTCCTGATTAAGCTCCGCACAACGTCTCGTCGTTATCCAAATTGAACGGAGCGATTCTCGGCGCTGTCTTTCATTAAATATAAAATGAGCATATTAAGCCCTCCTAAATATTTTAGGTAGTATATCATGATACCGGCAAAAAAGCAAGTGGAATTTCATTTCAGGATTATGAATAAAACGTAAATTGAATTAATAATCAACTATTTGACTGTTTTTTGCTATAAAAGATTATCGCGGCAACTAAAGTCAGCATAAATAACCCAAAGATTATATAGATACTGTCGCCGGTTTTCGGATTATCTCTCGGAGGTTCGATTTTCGTTTCCGCTATCGTGGCTGCCATTGCTATTGCGGTCATGGGTATAAGATTGCTCTCCACGTCATAATCCTCGATGTCCTCTCCCTCGGGCAGCCAAACTACCCCAAGCGGAACTCCGGCATTGTCGAATACTTCCCACAAATCGTCGCCAAGCTCCACCGCAAACCAGCCGTTCGACAACGGAATTGCATAACCGGGCAATTCGTCGAATAACTCGATACCCTCAGGAAGAACCACGGTTTCTGCCATGGTTGACGGTTCAGCAGACGATTCAGTTTGAGATTCAGTCGTTAGAATTGTTGTTGCAGGCTCGTCTGTGGTCGTTTCTGTCGTGGATTCTGTTGTCGTAGTTATCGTGCGCTCTTCTATCGTCGGCTCTGTTTCGGATTCTGTGGTGGTTTCGTCCCCGGTCGTCTCTTTTTCATCTGTTGTCGGTTCGGTTGTGGTTGTTATATCCTCATCTTCTTCAGTTGTCTCCTCTATCATCGGCTCAGTCGTTTCTTCGGTCGTCGGTTCTGTAGTAGTTTCGTCCTCCGTTGTCCCTTCAGAAGTAGATGCCGAAGTCGTCGGGTCCGGGTCATCTTCCTCTTCCGGAGGAGGATTATTCGGTTTCGCCTTGTTCGTCACAATTACCGTGCCGTTGTCTCCGTCGGCAATCACGCCGTCTGCGTTCGCGGTTATACTGTCAAGACTCCAGCCCGACGGCAGAGTGGGTTCAGCCACAGAATATATCACATCAACAGGGATACCCGTGAATACCGCTTCCTCATCTTTCGCCAAAGCCAACGTCACAATATTGCTGACAACAGACTGCTCAGTCCCGCCGTTTATCGTATACTTCGCTCCCGTAATATCGCCTGTGAACGTCACCGTTATATTAAATTTCTGACTGCCCGACCCTGACCCCGCGGTTGATTTCTTCACCGTGAGACTGCCTGACGGCGTATATTCGTTATTCAGCACTAACGGCTCTTCGCTCTCCGTAGACAAATCTCCGGCTTCGCTGTATATCGCTTCAACCGCGAGAGCGTCAAGTTCTCCGTCGTAAGTCACGTTCACCGTTACTTTTATCTCAGGCACAGCAGCCCAGCCGCGTCCGGGATAAACTTCGCGTATCGTATAATAGTGCGTTTTTACGTCGTTTTTTGTTGCGTTCAAATGATATGTGATTGTGTCGAAAGTTATTGTTTTAATAGATGTTGTATTTCCGGTTATAAGAGTTTTCGTATCTTTTCCCGTTTCGCCGTCTTCCGTCAATTCAAACATGAACGTAATATCGTCATAGCCGTCAGGTATTCCCGCAACGGTCTTGCCGACTTCGAGCGTAACCGGATAGCTGTCCGTGAACGTGTTCGTGAATATTATCTGATTTACTTCCTCAAGCATTTCGGTTTCGTCAACTTTGTAGTAAACAATGGATTCGTAATCGACCTCGCCGTCCTGAACGGGCACCATTATTCTGTATACCGTACCGTCGCATTCCCATTTGCCGCCGCTTGGCGTGACCTCGCGGATTTCATACCAGTAATTGCCGTCAACTTCAAATGTAAAGTCTATAGGGTCAAATTCGATTATTCCGTTAGTTTTATTTGTCGCAAATATATTATCCGGCAAAGGCGCGTAATTCATGAAATTAATCAGCATAAACTCAAACTGTCCCGCTTGTAAACCGCCGCTCGGCAGGTTTGTATTTTTCTGCGCGACAAACTGTAGTATCGACGGGTTGTATTTGTTTGTGAATGTTGCGCCGTCGGTATCTTTGTCCTGTGTTTTTTCGTAACCTCTGATTGGTTTTTCTTCTATAGTATATACTATCTCATTACCTATTGAGCCGTTCGCGTTTACATTATACATAGGCAAATCTTCCCACGTATATGTGTACTCGTACCCGTCAATATCATCAATATCAGGCGTTACCCCGGTCACAAGAACTGAGTCCGCATATAAATCAAACAGTTCGTCCAAATCGTCTATGTCATGAAGCCGGTAATCTTCGTTGTCTTCGTCGTCCCATATTTTCGTTACGCTTATACTTGTCAGCGGCATTTCGTATGTGTTTACGACTATGACTGTTGCAGGAGTGTTTTCGATTATTGTAACCGTTGCGGTCGGCGAATAAGTCGCGGTATAAGCTGCGTTTGTAGGCACAGATTCTTCGACTGTCAGCCTCATGCCCGCAGGTATTTTCGTTATCGTGACTGATTGATTTGCCGTTATTGTCAAAGCGTTTCCGGACGGGCTCGTACCTGTGTATTCGTTGGTTTCTGTGTTTACAAGTACATATTCGGCAGGTGAACTTCCATCGACTTTCACTCTGACAGTATATTCGGTATCATCGTCAAATCCGCAAATTACATGGTCGTCGTTCACCCCGAAATCCTTTATAATCTCTATACTGCCTTTTGGTATATAGAATCCCGCGTCCTGATTAGGCAGGTGGTATTCGTATGTCCGCATATCGTCCAAGGCTGGGAGAATTATATCTATTATCATGTATTCGCCGGAGTAATCCTGCGCTAAGTTATCTGTATATGCGTCATATTTGGTCAGGGTATAGCCTGTCGGCGGTATGAATTGCAGTTGATAATCGCCCGCAGGCAGGTACGGCGTGATATACGTGCCGTCTGTGGCGGTGAGTATCGGCTCGAAAGCCGTTCCGGTTATGTCTTCCGTTACTTCGATATATGAATCGCTTTCAAATCTGTATATCTGCACTTCAACGCCCGGCAGTTTCGATTCGGGGGTTTCGCCTGTGAAATCCTGCATTCCGTCAACGTTTTCGTCAATCCATGTCAAACCGCTTATCCGCCTGCCTGCTACAAACGCCTGCTCTATTGACGACTGCACGTAACTTATCAGCTCATTCGCGTAAACTGTCGCTGTGTTGCCGTATATATTTTCCGGCAGGTTTCCTTCCGGCAGAAGATAATACAAAATCTCTACCGCTTTGTCTTTTGTCAATGTTCCGGTCAGGGCTATCGCGGTTATTTCGTTTCCGGCAGAAACAGTAAACGTTATCGTGTCGCCGCTTACGGATTTGCCCGCAGTTTCCCAGCCTGACACATTTACGCTCATAGCGTTCGAACCGCGCACCGACGGGTCGGTCGTATAACGCAGGGTCATGCCGTCAATATCGGCTGACGGCGCAGTCACGGTGACTGTTTCTATCGTGTATGTCCCGTCGAAATGCGTGCCGCGGTTATCGCCGTTATACGGCAGAATATCGAGCAGAACCATGTCGCTGAGGTCTTTTGAATTATTGTTCTGATACCATATACTAAATCCGATTGGCTCATGAATTTCATGCAGAGGCTTGATTTTGCTTTTGGTAAGCTGCGTCGAACCCTGTTTTGATACCTGAACGCTTTTTTCGGCGTAGTTGCCGTTGGCAGATTTAATTGCTCTGCCGTCGCCAACCGCCTGAATCCCCGCCGAAGCGGAAAAAGAAGCTAAGTCTTCCACGTCAGTGGGAGGGTTGTTCGGCGTGCCGATGGTGGCGGAAAAATATATTTTGGGCAGGTCTTCGTTCACGGGGACATTGTCCAGAAACCAATATAACGTTGTCGTTCCGTTCGAGTTTTTAGTGACTGTCGGTTCAAACGGCGTGCCTCCGGTCACAGTCCCCTCGTTGGGATTTGCCCCCTGATTATATGTGCCGCCCCAAATCGACGTACCGGACAGGTATGTCAGTTCTTTTGGCAACGTCACCGTGACCCACGCTTCGGTCGTGTCGCCGGTCTCCGGACTGCCGTTGGCGAGGATAATTTTCGGCGTGACGGTAAAATCTACTTTTCGCTGGTATGAATCCAAATCAAAGATTTTCTTTTCATCGCCGCCGGAAATTTGGCTGACCAGTATATTGACAGACGCTCTATACCCGATAATCAAACACGAGTTGCCGTGCGTATATGGCGTTAGCCTGTCTGAATAATGGGTTCCGGCTATGATTTGACCGAATTCGTTGTACGCGGTTTTGATATACGGGTTTGCCCTGTTGTCCGGATTATCGGCGTTATATTCGGCACTATTGTAGAAATATTGACGGTCATACGGATTATCGGCGAATTTTTCTTCCCAGTCCTCATCAAGATGCGTCAGCTCCGCAGGTTTCCGGTGGCTTTCGTTAATCCAGCCCCACCAGTCAGTTAAAATCTGATACACATTGCCGATGAGAGTCTCGTCATTTTTAACGCGGGCGGGAATATTTATGCCCAGATTGTTGCCTCTTATGGGATCCCCGTCACGGTGTTCCGCAAGCACAGCCACGCAAACATAGCCCGCTTCCGTCAGTTCGTCTATGGTGGCGAAATAAAGAAAATCGTCGAGTTTAGCGGCAGCCATTTCCGCTTCGCTGACCCAGCCGGTTTCGGGATGCGTTTTCAATGCGGCATAGAGTATTCTCGTTTTCATGTTGTAGGTATAAGGTCCGTGATAGCCGCCGATAGTATAAGAACCCGGACCTGCTCCCGCCGGTATATAAAACGCCCTGTCGTCGAACTTGATTAATTGATCCACCGAATAAAGGCATCTATCCACTACGCCATAAGAATTGTTACATGCTACGTCGGCTTGAAAAGTTACCGTTCTGTCGGGAGCGGACCATGCGTCGCCGGCACCATAAGCGGACAGTCCGATACCCAATATTCGAGCCAGCTTGCCGTAGCTTGTCGCCCCGTAATCAGCCCGGATTTGGCTCATCTGTTTCGCGTCATGGTCGTCGTCTTTTTTCACCTGATCAGCGTTATTCTGCGTTATTCCGGTAACAGATACAGCGTTCATATTTTTGTCCTCTATGCTGACGGTAAACTGCGCGGTTTCCGCCGGTTCCGGAAGGGGTATGACGAACATAAACATGCCTGCCGAAAAACAGCCGATATTTTCGCCCCAGCCGGATACGAGCCCCCAAGTGGACGACATCGACATGTAACTTCTGCCCAGCGGAAAATCAAAGGCGTTGTCCGCAGTAAAATCGAAAGCGTCTACCGTGACATGGATGACATTGTTTTCCTGCACGGCATTCCATGTGCCCGGATTGTTTTTAATACCGTCGGTTCTGGTACTGTTTACAGTTGGGGTACAACCAAATTCACTGCCGAAAGTCCTTCCATACGCACTCCATATACGAGTCGGAAACCCCGAAACCGACGACCCGGAACGCTTATAATTCCATAAAAACGGCGTAAGCGTATCTGTTACATCATCAACGACGACACTTGGAGCCGTTCCGGTAGCTTTTTCCATTTTCACTTCAAGGTCAAAGGTAAACGGTCCGGTCGGAACCTCAATACCCCTGAGTCCTTTTTCGGGTTTAACATTATATAGTTGCAGCGTAATGCCCCAATGCTCCACGCGTCCGTAAATCACATCATCTTGGTTTGAACTGGCAGTGGCAAGTTTTCCTGTCACAGTATCAAAATAGTCCAGTAAATCCCAATTTTCGCCTCTCATGAGTTCTATATTATAGCTCGGGGCGGCGGAAACAACAGTGGTTTCGGTGAGGTGTTTGTAGTCGCCCATTGATTCTACGTCGGTTGTTATATTCCCGTCGTTCCCGTCGAGCCAGAACCAGAAATCCGGCTCAATTAAATCCTCGTTGTGCGCTCCCTGCACTTTGATTATGATATTCCTGTCAACGCTCGCCGGTATAGCGACTCCGCCGGGGTTCGGCAGTTCGTACCAGCCGCGAAGCACCTGTACGCCGCTTTCCACCGTCAGGGTCGAACTCCCTATCCATATCATAGAGTTCAGGTCGAAAACGGCTTTTTCTTTCGAAACGGGCAGACGCCACTCAAAATGCATTTTGCCGGACGAAAAACTTTCATGGTCTTTCGTGTACTCGTCGCGTATTGCCAGCGTACAGCTCACCGTGTACGCGATAGAATCGAAACTGCGGACGATACCGTTTTCCGGACCGCCGTCGTCGCCCGGCGGCGTAAAAGGCAGGCTGTTATCGGGCATACTGTCGTGCGTGTCCCACGGAGCGGTTCCGTCGGCTATCTTCGTGAACCCGATTGCGCTGATGTACGCCGCGTCAGGTATGAGCGGATTTTCTTCTGCCGCTGAAACGTTAATAATCCCTATCGGTATAAGCGAAAACATCATCGCCGTGATTATCAGCAGCGCACAAATCCTGTTGAGTGCGTTCCGGTTTGTTGCGTATATATTTTTCATGTTTATTACCTCAATAATATATATTATATTCGCTCATTTTTTATATTTTATCATGTCTCAGTCTCAAACCCGTCACAAATCAGGCTGTTTTGATGAAAATTGTGAAAATTTTTTCTGCATTGATTTTTTATTTTCGACATTTTTTAGTTAATCAGCTAAGTATAACATAATTTTTTATTAAAGTCAATGAATCATTTTGAATGAATATGGCAATCGCTTAAAAAATAAATGCGGCAAAATATGCACAACTATTGGCAATTATACTTGTAGGGAGCGTCGCCCCCGACGCTCCGCAGATATAAAATCAACGTAAAATTAGATTTTGCGGACGACCGAGGGCGGTCGTCCCTACAAAATAACACCCAAATGTCATCAAAAAATTTTTAAGCGAACGCCATATTGAATGAATGCCGATAAATACGAAAGCCGCCATAAATGACGGCTCCATATCGCTTATTATATATTATAATCCTACGGTTTATCTTTGAGGTTTTCGACCATTCTGACGGCTATGGCAAGTGCCTGTTCGCGGGTCGCGTTCGCATAACTTTTTGCTGCTTCTTCGCTTGTCGTATTTTTCGGCGCGAACATATTGTCTCCCATGCCTCTTATAATTTCGTTCGCCGCCATGAAATATACGCTGTCTTTAGCCCAGTCTGAAATCTTCGCGTCGTCGGCAAACTTCGCCGGTTTTTCATAAGGCAGGGTAAACTGACCGTCTGCCGCAAGCGTCCAGCCCGGTATAGTGACGCGCTTAAACACCCGCGTCAGCATTGTCGCAGCCGTTTCGCGGTCAAGCAGTTTATCGGGTTCAAAAGTCGTATCGCTCATTCCTTTGGTAATACCCACGTTATACGCTTTGAGAACTTCAATGTCTTTCGTGTCCGTGAACGGGTTTATAACCGCGGGGAGAGCCGCAACGCCTGACAGGTTTTCATATACTTTGACAGATACGGCGGCAAATTCCGCCCGCGTGATAGGCTTCGTCAAATCTTTGCCTTTTATACTGTCGGGGATAAGCCCCATTTCTTCGGCTTTTTTAATTTCGTCCTTCGCCCAGCCCGCGCTTGCGCCGCTCACGGTGAATGCAACCGACATGACAAAAAATTCGTCGGTGGCGTTCCAGTTCCCGTCGTCCACAGAATACAGCCGCATTTCAAACTCGCCGTTTTGGTTGGGAGCGTTGATTGTTAAAGTGCCGCTGCCCAAACTAACTATTCCGTTCCCGTATGAGGTTGCCCCGGCGCCTTTTTCGCTGATTCTCACAAACGCCTTTCCATTCACCATTTTTTCGGTAATGCCCGAATAGGAAACGACGATAGGCTCTAATGCCGTGTACGCGGTCTTATTTAATTCAATCTTCCCGTCTTTTGCGACCATTCCCACGGTGAACGGCACAGAAGTTACAAGGAGTTCGGAATAGCTTCCGTTTTGATGCCATTTACTGAGAAGGACGAATTCATATTCGCCGGGTTCTACGGGAGCGTTAAAGTAGTTTTTCACGTTTTGGCCCACTTCGTTCAGTTGGCCGCAACCGCTTTCCCATGCTCCCGGCGAGCCTTTTTTGTGGATTGCCACACATGCCATGTCGTCCACCATCTTCTGGGTGATTCCGAAAAAGTACACAAGCATTGACTCGTTGGGGTCAAAGTTGCTTTTTTCTAATTTAATCCACTGGTCGCCGTGTGAAAAGCCGCTGTTGTACCCCACAAAGAAAGTCACGGAGGACAGGAAGTATTTCGTCAGATTAGCAGCGGATAAATCCCCGTCGTCCCTGCTGTAAAGACGCAGTTCATATTCGCCGTCCTCGTCCGGAACGGGAAACCATGCAAAATCCCAATAGTCGGGGTCATTTCTATCATTGAAGTGTGCTATCTTGCCGTTGTACACGTCTCCGTGCGCCGCGCCTTTTTTGTAAATAGCCACCCACGCGCCGTCGCCTACCATTTGCGCGGTGACGCCCGTAACGTGTATGTTCATATTTTCGCCTTGGATATAAGTGCGTCTTTCTATGTGAATCCAATCGTTGCCGTAAGCCGACGCGGTCAAAGATAAAGTCAAGGGTATAAGCGACAGGCACATTACGAGTGCCAGAATTAAAGACAATACTTTTTTCATGTTTTTCTCTCCTAAATATAATAAAATTTACCCTCGTTATTAAATAGCTAAATACCGCAAATCGAACTTCAAGTCGTCGCGAGTCACAAGTACATCAGTCAAATATTGATTTTCAAGTCTGTTGCCGCCCAAATAACATTCAACTTCATTAGAATCCTGCTCTATATACCAATGTTCTGTTATATCGGAAGTGGAATAGAGATATTTTTTAAAATCCCGCTCTTGTTTTGAATTTCCTTCGGACCACACCTCAATTATTAAATCGGGTTGCCCGGCGGTTTTTGTTTTCCTGTTATTTTCTGCATACGGATTTGATTTAAAAATCATCATATCCGGCTGGACATAATATAAATCTTCTATTGTTATTTCTTTAAACCTTTGTAAATCTTCAATTTCTTTTACAGCGACGAGACTAACATTTGCAGGTTCCGTACTTTTTCCCCAGTACACCAAAGAACATTCTTCCTGTAAAGCATGAATTTCACCGGATTCTACGTGATTGAATATTCTATTCATCAGAGTTGTCACTATTTTGTTATGTCTTACGGTGGTAGACATAGACATAGGCATATAAATATCCATTAATCGTTATGACCGCTCCTTCCTGTGCATAATATATTGTTTCAACTTACACAAACTTCGCCACGAAAAATTCCGACGGGTCGGTCGTGCCGTTTTGCACCGCGATTTTTTTGCCCTCTGCCGCCCATAATAAGCCCCTGCGTAAAATTTCGCCCGCTTCGGGTATATCAAACACGTCGTCGTGATGCCCGAGAGATGTATAGAAAACCCTGCCATATCCCCACATTTTTGTCCAGACTACGGGCATATCGACGCTTTTGTTCAAGATATGCGGGCCGTTCGCGACGGGGAATCTTGTCGTTGCCAGAACTTCGACGGCGGGGTCAACGTGAAGATAATACTGCTCGCTCGCAACGTCGAAATCTTTTATCCCGAAAGTCAAAGGGCTTGATGTGTTCTTGATATTGACTTTGTACGGCGTGCCGTCGTTTCCGGGGTGCGAGACCCAGTTGCCTCCGCACATGAACTGCCATTCTGTATTA
>Ga0082212_10006823_pt1 | contig 15234 bp, 18 predicted proteins | sample TergutNt197P3_FD_71548 | JGI IMG/M metagenome (GOLD analysis project Ga0082212, IMG submission 71548) | Neocapritermes taracua P3 segment gut microbial communities from Petit-Saut dam, French Guiana - Nt197 P3 | ecosystem: Host-associated > Arthropoda: Insects > Digestive system > Gut ...
GGGTTAGTGGTCCCGAGGGCGAACAGCTGGGAATTTTGGCCCGTGCGGACGCCATCACCCAGGCCAGGGAACTGGGCTTGGATCTCGTGGAAGTGGCCGCTACCGCGGAGCCTCCCGTATGCCGCATCATGGACTACGGGAAATTCAAGTACGAGATACAAAAAAAGAAGCAGGAAGCGAAAAAACGCCAGACCGTGGTGCATATCAAGGAAATCAAGGTTCGTCCCAAGACGGACGACCATGATTATGAAACCAAGGTCAGGCACATACGGCGTTTTATCGAGGAAGGCGACCGCTGCAAGGTGACGGTATTTTTCCGCGGTCGGGAGATTGTTCACAAGGACCGGGGAATGAACATCCTTGAACGTGTGGTGGAAGACACCAGGGATATAGCCAAGGTTGAGCAGGAGGCGCGCGCGGAAGGGCGTACCCTGCAAATGCTTCTGGTGCCGAAAAAATAACGCGCGCATGCTACGAGTTTTGCTTGATTTTGGGGGCAAAGTGTTGCACTATGCCCCCCTTGCCGTTTGCACTGTTAAGGAGAACACCATGCCCAAGATGAAAACGAGAAAAGCCGCCGCCAAGCGTTTTGACGTCACCGGCAGCGGCAAATTCCGGCGTCGCCGCCAGAACCTGCGCCATATCCTGACGAAAAAGAGTGCCAAGCGCAAAATGCGCCTGGGCCAGGGCGCCATTGTGGACGGCGCGAATGCAGGCGCTGTCAAGCGTATGCTGCCCTATGCCTAGTGTCGCGTCACGCTCGCCGACAGGTGCCTTAGCCGTAGCTGTAAAGCGTACGGATAAGGACAGCAACGATGAGGTGTGGCATGACACGAGAAGTCTTTCCCCAAAAGTGTCGGGCACGAGGAGGATGCGCCCATGCGTGTGAAGAGAGGTCTTGTCGGCCATCGCAGGCACAAGAAATATTTGGATCTGGCCAAAGGGTACCGTAGCGGCCGCAGCCGTCTGTATCGCACCGCCCGTGAGGCCGTGGAACGCTCCATGGCCTATGCCACGCGTGACCGTAAAGTCAGAAAGCGCGAATTCCGCAAGCTTTGGATTTTACGCATCAACGCGGGCGCGCGCGAACACGGCCTGTCCTACAGCCGCTTCATGTGCGGCCTGCAGGCGGCCGGTGTGGAACTGAATCGCAAGATCCTGGCCGATATGGCCGTGCGCGCCAAGGAAGACTTCGCCAAGCTGGTGGAGCTGGCGAAAAGCAAACTCGCCTAGAACGCATTCCCTATGTCGTTGATTGCGGAGCTGGAGAACCTCATCACAAGTCTCCAGGCGGATCTTGTCCGGGTTTTTTCCCCGCTGGAGCTGGAACAGGCGCGCGTGGCCCATCTCGGCCGCAAGGGAAGCCTTGCCCGGATTATGGCGCGCCTGCCGGAACTGGCATCCGCCGAGCGCCCCGCTGTGGGCCAAAAGGCCAATGAGGTCAAAGCGCGCCTGACAGCCCTTCTGGAGGATCGCAAAGCGGAACTGGAAGCGCGTGAAGATGCCGCGCGCCTGTCCGGCTTTGACGCCTCCCTGCCCGGCCGTCTGCCCTGGCAGGGTTCCAGGCACCCCACCACGCTGGTTATCGAGGAGATTTGCGGCATTTTTCAGGGGCTCGGCTACGAGGTGGCCTCCGGTCCCGAAGTGGAAACCGACTATTACAATTTCGAAGCGCTCAACATGCCGCCCGAACATCCGGCCCGCGACATGCAGGATACGCTGTATATCACCGAACGCATCCTCCTGCGCACGCATACTTCGCCGGTGCAGGTGCGCGCCATGAAGGGCCGCAAGCCGCCGCTGGCCGTCATTGTGCCGGGCAAGGTGTACCGCCGCGACTCCGATCTGACGCATACGCCCATGTTCCACCAAGTCGAAGGATTGCTGGTCGGAAAGGACGTGAGCATGGCCCACTTGCGGGGGACGCTGACCGTATTTTTGCGCGGCGTCTTCGGTTCGGAAACACGGGTGCGTTTCCGTCCCAGCTTCTTTCCCTTTACCGAACCTTCGGCCGAAGCCGACATTTCCTGCGTCCTCTGCGGCGGCAAGGGATCTACGGACGAAGGGGCCTGCCGCGTATGCAAGGGGACGGGCTGGGTGGAAATTTTGGGCTGCGGCATGGTGGATCCGGCGGTATTCGAATCCGTGGGCTATGATCCGGAAGAAGTGACGGGCTTTGCCTTTGGCCTGGGCGTTGAACGCGTTGCCATGCTCAAGTACGGCATTGGCGATTTGCGCATGTTTTTCGAAAATGACGCGCGTTTTCTCGCGCAATTCTAGCACATTTCAGCAGGTGCCCGCCATGCTTCTCAGCACAAAATGGCTCCGGGAATTTACGCCTTGCGAGGCCGCGACCCAAGACCTGGGCGACCAACTGACCATGCGCGGCCTGGAAGTCGAGGATATCACGCGTCCCTTCGCCGGCTTGCGGGACGTGCTTGTCGGGCATGTGGTCGAATGCGGCAGGCATCCTGAAGCGGACAAGCTCTCTGTCTGCAAGGTTGACGCGGGCCGGGCCGGGGTCTTGGACATCGTGTGCGGCGCGCCCAACGTGGCCGGTGGGCAGAAGGTGCCCGTCGCGCCTGTGGGCGCGGTATTGCCCGGCGGCCTGGAAATCAAAAAGGCGAAACTGCGCGGCCGGCCTTCGCACGGCATGATCTGTTCGGAGCGCGAGTTGGGGCTTTCCGGCGAGCATGACGGCATTATGGTGCTGCCCGGGGATCTTGTGCCGGGCGCGCGCTTGCTGGATGCGCTGGATTTGGATGAAGAGGTGCTGGACGTCAACGTCACGCCCAACAGGGCGGATTGTTTGTCCGTGATCGGCCTTGCGCGTGAGGTCGCTTTGGCGTTCAAGCTGCCGCTGCGCCTGCCGGAATGCCGGGTGCATGAAGCGGGCGACGAAGCTTCCGGCCTGCTGCGCATTGAAATCCCGGACCCGGATCTTTGCCGCTTGTACCAGGGGCGCATCCTTGAAGGGGCCGTGGTCAGGCCTTCGCCCTTGCGGGTGCGCTGCCGCCTGTTCGCCATGGGGGTGCGCGCGCTGTCCAATATCGTGGACGCCACGAACTACGTGCTTCTGGAATGGGGTCAGCCTCTGCACGCCTTTGACCTGGACAAGCTGCGGGCGGGCAGCATCGTTGTTTCCGCCGCCAGGCGGGGCGAACGCATCCTGACCCTGGACGGGCAGGATCGCGAGCTTGTGGACGGCGACGTGCTTATCCGCGACGGGGATCGTCCTATAGCCCTGGCCGGAGTCATGGGCGGGCGGGAGACGGAAATCGGCGCCGGCAGCAGCCGCATTTTTCTCGAGAGCGCGGTTTTCCGCCCGGCGACCGTCCGCCGCACGGCCAGGCGACTGGGCATCAGTAGTGAAGCGTCCTACCGCTTTGAACGCGGCGTGGACCAGGCGGCAAATACCTGGGCCATGAACCGCGCGTGCGCGTTGATGGCGGAATACGCGGGGGTCGTCACGCGCCCCGGCGTGTGCCGCGCGGAACCCCTGCCCTGGAAGAGTCCGGAAATCCGATTCCGTCCGCGCCGGGCGGAGTCCCTGCTGGGCATTTCCCCTGGCAGCGCGTTTTGCCGTGAAAGTTTGACCGGCCTCGGCTGCGAGATCGAGGAAGGCCCGGAGGCCTGGACGGTGCGGGCGCCGAGCTGGCGGCATGATCTGAGCCGTGAGGCGGACGTGATCGAGGAGATCGGACGCGTCTACGGTCTGGACAACATCAGGCCGGAACTGCCCCGCGTGGAGCGTTCGCTTGACGCCGCAGCGCTTCCGGCATCCACCTTTTCTTTTTGGAGCCGGATCACGACCTGGGCCTGCGGCCTCGGTCTGAACGAGGCGGTCAATTACAGCTTTGTCGGCCATGCGGATCTGGACCTTTTGCGCCTGCCCCTTGAAGGCCGTCTTGCGATAGCGAACCCGCTTTCCGTGGAGCAGGAGGTGCTGCGCAGCGCGCTGGCCCCCGGCCTCTTGCGGAACCTGCGCCACAACCTCGCCCAGGGGGTGCAGGGGCTGCGCCTGTTCGAACTGGCGCACATATTCGTCGCGGATGCCGCTTCGGAAACCACGGCGCGGGAATACGGCAGGCTGGCGATCCTGCTGTACGGCCAGCGCTTTGATGCCGCATGGCCCCACAAGGGGGAAGAGGCGGATTACCACGATATGAAGGGCCTGGTGGAGCACCTGTGCGCCGCCTTCCATCTGCCGGGGCCGCGTTGCGAAACGGCCGATGGGGAGGCGCTCCGGCCCTGCGTGGACATTTGGCTGGGTGACAGCCTTTTTGGCCGCATGGGGCGCGTATTGCCCGAGATCGCGGACCGTTTTCACGCCCGCAAGGATGTCTGGCTGGCCGAACTGGACGTGGACCTGCTGTATAGACTGCATCACGCGGCCACAACGCGTTTTGTCCCGCTTCCGATCTTTCCCCCAATCCGGCGCGATATCACGGTGAGCGGCGCTTCCATCAGCGCCGGCGCGGTGCTTGCGCATGTCCGCGGCATGGGGCTTGGCCTGCTGGAAGACGTGCATTGTATCGATCTGTTTGATCACAAAGAGCGTGGTGCGCGGAGCCTGACCTTCCGCCTCACCTTCAGGCATGCGGCCCGCACCCTGCAGGACGCCGAGGTGGACAAGGAGCGGGAAAAGGTGGCACAATCCCTGCGACAGGCTCTTGGTGTGCTGATATAATTGAGAACAGGCATGGAAAAAACCTACCGTATCGGCGAAGCCGCCGAGATGCTGAAGCTGAAAAGCTATGTGCTGCGGTTTTGGGAGAGTGAGTTTCCCCAGCTTGTGCCCCTGCGCACGGAAAAAGGGCAACGCCTGTATACGGACGAGCATGTTTCCCTGTTGCGGCGCATTCAGTCGCTGCTGCACGCGAAGGGCATGACCATTGACGGCGCCCGGCGCGCTTTGGAACACGAGGAGAACAGCCGCATCGGCCTTGCCAACCTGGTGCCGCTGACGGCCGCGTCAGCGCCCGCCCAGGGGGAATTGCTGCAACAGTGCGTGGAAGAGCTTGAAGAACTGAAGCAGCTTTTGCGGCCTACTTCGTAGTGTCGCGTCACGCGACACTAGTCGCAACCCCGCAGGGGGTGCGCGCCGCCAGCGGCGGCGTGAGCAAAGCAAAAACCGTGTTTTTTGCTTTGTGGTCTTCACGTCGAACCGACGGATGAGACGTGACATTGCAATAGGACGCATCGCATCGCCGAAAAACGCGGTTTTCGGCTTGCTCCGGCGGCAGATGCCGCCGCCCCGCCCTCGCGGGCGGGGTCAAAGTACCTTAACAGTGGCGAGCAGAACGATGATCCTTTCCCCCTCCCTGCTTTCTTCCGATTTCGGCAGACTTGCGGAGGAACTTGCCGCGCTTGAGGAGGCCGGTCTTTCCTGGGCGCACTGGGATGTCATGGATGGCCGCTTCGTGCCGAACATTACCTTCGGCCCGCCCGTGATTGCCCGTCTGCGGCCCCGGAGCAGGCTTTTTTTTGACGTCCACCTGATGATTGACGCGCCGGAACGCTATGTGTCCGCCTTCAAGGACGCGGGCGCGGACATGCTGGTTGTGCATGCCGAGGCGACCGCGCACTTGCAGCGCACCCTGGCGGAGATCCGCCGCCTGGGCATGCAGGCCGGAGTGGCCCTGAATCCGGCGAGCCCGCTTTCGCTGCTCGAATACGTCCTGGATGACATTGACATGGTGTTGATCATGAGCGTCAACCCCGGTTTCAGCGGGCAGAGTTTTTTGGTCCCGAGCTACGAAAAAATCGGCATCTTGCGGAAAATGCTGGATGCGCGCGGCCTGCCCGTGAAAATCCAGGTGGATGGAGGCGTGGACCCGGAGAATGCCGCTGCCTTGCTTCGTTGCGGCGCGGATGTGCTGGTTACGGGTTCGGCGTTTTTCAGTTTTCCGCCCTATGCGCAACGCCGCGAAATATTTGAAAAGGCAGCCTTACATACACGCTAACGTCTCCGTTGCAGAGGGGTATGGTATGAAGAAGAGCATTCCGCAGATGAAGGACATGAACCTGGCAGGCAAGCGCGTTGTCATCCGTGAGGATTTGAACGTGCCGATCAAGGACGGCAGGATTGGTTCGGACAAGCGCATCCGCGCGGCCATTCCCACCATCAGGATGGCGGACGTCAAGGGGGCGGGCGTGGTGGTGCTTTCGCACCTGGGCCGTCCGGTGGAAGGCGAGTACGACCCGGCTTTTTCCCTTGCGCCTGTGGCTGCCCGGCTGTCGGATTTGCTCGGCAAGAAGGTGCGCCTGGTGCAACATGTTGATGAAGCCATAGCCGCGCCCGGCCAGGTCGTGCTGCTCGAGAATATCCGCTTCATGCCAGGCGAAAAGACGAACAACGAGGAACTGGCCCGCAAGCTGGCCGCGCTGGGGGACGTGTACGTGATGGATGCCTTCGGCGCCGCGCACCGCGCGCATGCGTCCACGGAAGGCGCGCTCCGCTTTGCGGCGGAACCCTGTGCCGGCCCCTTGCTCGTGGATGAACTGGAAGCCATCGGCAAGGTCCTGAACAAGCCGACGCCTCCCCTGGCGGCGGTCATCGGGGGATCCAAGGTGTCCACCAAGCTGGGGCTGCTTGAAAACCTGCTGAGCAAGGTTGACCGTCTCATCGTGGGCGGCGGCATCGCCAATACCTTTCTGGCGGCCGCCGGCTTCGGCGTGGGCGTTTCGCTGTACGAAACGGACCTGATTCCCGCCGCCAGGCGCATTATGGACGCGGCCAAGGCGGACGGCAAGGGCTTGCCCCTGCCCGTGGACCTCGTGGTGGCCAAGGAGCTCGCAGCGGGCGTTCCCGTACAGACGGTCAAGGCGGAGGCCGTGCCCGCCGACGGCATGATTCTGGACATCGGCCCGCAAACCGTGGCCTTGTATGCAAAAAGCCTTGCGGACGCCGCAACGGTGGTTTGGAACGGCCCCGTAGGCGCCTTTGAAACCGAACCCTTCGGCGCGGGCACCAGGGCCCTGGCGGAGATGCTGGCGCAAAGCCCGGCCTATGTGCTGGTGGGCGGCGGCGATACCGTGGCCGCCGTCGAGCAGTACGGCCTGGCGGACAAGATGGGCTATATTTCCACCGGCGGCGGCGCTTCGCTGGATCTGTTGGAGGGCAAGACGCTGCCTTCTGTCGCGGCCCTGGAAGATCGCGCGTAAGGGCGCTCCGTCAAGGCCGGGTCTGAAGGAAGCGATGACGGGGCGGGATGTCATGGCGCAAGGCACGGAACACCGTTGCGGCTGGGTGGCGATCATGGGGCCGCCCAATGCGGGAAAATCCACCCTGCTGAACGCCCTGCTCGGGCAAAAGGTGAGCATTGTCACCCCGCGCGCGCAGACCACGCGCAACCAGATCGTGGGCATCCTCAACGAGGCGGGCGCGCAAATCATTTTCATGGATACGCCCGGCCTGACCAGGGCGCGGGGGCATCTGCCCAAGATGATGCTGCAAGCGGTGTGGCGGAGCATGGATACGGCCGACCTGTTGCTGCTGATCCTGGATTGCGAACTTTATCTGCGCAAACCCGAGTTTCTGGAGCGGGATACGGAAGCCCTGGCGCGATCCCTGGCCGCGGACGAACGCCCGCTGATCGTGCTGCTCAACAAGGTGGACAAGTTTGCGGATAAAAGCCGGATGTTGCCGCTCCTGGAGCGCTTGCAGGCCCTGTGGCCGAACGCGGAGCTTTTTCCCGCCTCGGCCTTGCAGCGTGACGGGCTGCCCGCGCTTGTGGCGCTGATTACGCGGAATCTGCCCGCCGGGCCGGCGCAGTTTCCTGAAGACCAGCTTTCCACCGCATCCGTGCGCTTCATGACTGCCGAAATCATCCGGGAAAAGCTCTTTCTCCACCTGGTGCAGGAAGTTCCCTATTCCGTGGCCGTGGAGATTGAAAGCTGGGAAGAGCTGGAAGGTGAGCAACGCACGCTTGTCCATGCCGCGATCTATGTGGGCCGTCCTTCCCACAAGGCCATGGTCATCGGCAGGGGAGGGGGAGGCATCAAGGAGATAGGCAGCGCGGCGCGCCGGGAGATACAGGAATTGCTCGGCCGGAAGGTGCATTTGGAATTGTGGGTGAAGGTCCGCGAGCACTGGACGGAAGACCCGCATTTTGTGCGGAGCCTCGGGCTGGGGCCGGAATAACGCTTGGAGGGTGAGCGCGCATGGCGCCTGGCGACGAAGAAAGCGCCCTGGTGGAACGGCTGCATGCCGTGCGCGACCGCATCGCGAGCGCGGCGCGCGCAGCCGGGCGCGACCCGCGGGAAGTGTGTCTTATCGCTGTGTCGAAGTTTCACCCGGCGCGGGCGGTAGCGGCGCTGGCGGCTGCCGGGCAGCGGGATTTCGGCGAAAGTTACGTGCAGGAGGCGTGCGCCAAGCAGGACGAACTTGCGCACCTGGCCCTGCGCTGGCACTGCGTCGGGCATGTGCAGACAAACAAGGCCAGACACGCGGCCGGGCGTTTTCAGTGCATCCACGGCCTGGATTCCCTGAAGCTCGCCCAGGCCTTGCAGCGGCATATTCCCCCCTCGCGGCGGCAGCACGTGCTTATCCAGGTCAAGCTCGGCGATGAGGATCAAAAATCCGGCGTACGCCCGGAGGAGCTTTTTGCGCTGGCGGATCAGGTCGCGCGGATGCCGGAACTTGCCCTGGAGGGTTTGATGTGTCTGCCGCCTTTTTTCGATAACGGCGCGCTGGCCCGTCCGTACTTTGCGCTTTTGCGCGAATTGTGCGAACATTTGCGCGTCAGGCTCGGACTTGCCCTGCCGGAGCTTTCCATGGGCATGTCCGGCGATTTTGTCGAAGCGGTGTCCGAGGGCGCTACGCTCGTGCGGATCGGAACGGATATTTTCGGCCCCCGTCCCATGCGGGGGTAGATTCTGGAACGCTTTGTGCATATCAGGCGTCTGTGACGGTTTTTTGTTGTTCCTGATCTGGCAGGAAGGAGAGAAGCATGGCCAAGGAAGCGCCCAAGAATGTCCCCGCTGTGCCTGCGGAGCCCGAAGCCCCGAAGAAAAAGGGCGGCAAGGTGAAAAAGATCATCATGATCATTGCCATCTTGCTGATCATGGCAAGCGCCGGCGGCGGTGGAGCGTATTGGTGGCTGTTCCTGCGCGTTCCGCCTCCTCCCGACGGCGGATCCACAGCATCCTCCGCGCAGTCTGGAGGCAGCGCGTCACACGGCAAGGAAGCCTCGCCCCGCATGGAACGCGTGAGCGAACTGCCGCGAAGCGCCGGCAAGGTCTTGCCCCTGCCGCCCTTTGTCGTCAACCTGGCGGACCCCGCCGGCAAACGTATTTTGAAGTTGGGCATGGAAGTCGAGGCCAATGCCGATATTGGGAAGGAATTGCAGGCAAATGACGCAAGAATCCGGGATGCCGTGATCACGCTTTTGGCCGGCAAATCTTTTGCGGAAGTCCAGTCGCCGGAGGGCAAGGTGCTGCTCCGGGCCGAAGTGGCGGCCAGATTGAACCAGATCCTGGGGGCTCCCCGGATCGTCAGGGTATATTTTACGGAATTCGTTGTTGATTGAATATTTCAACCTTGGGACGGTGTTATATGAGTTCTGATGCGGATCAAGAAGCCCTCGCCGCTGCATGGGCCGCGGAACTTGGATCTGAGGACGGAGAAGGGGCGGACGCCGCTCCCGCGCCGCAGGAGGCCGCATCTTCTGATGAGGATTTGGCGGCCAAATGGGCGGAAGCGCTTGCTGTTGATGAAAAGGAACAGGCGCACGCCAACCATGAAAAGGCGGCCCTGCGGGCGCAGGCTTCGGAAGCGGTTTTCAAGGATATGACCGATGTGGCCCGCCAGCCCCGGCACGATCAGCCCAAGCGCGAACTGGATTTTATCCTGGATATTCCGCTGGATGTCTCGGCGGAACTCGGGCGCACCCGCCTGTTGATCAACGAACTGCTGCAACTTGGACAGGGTTCGGTGGTGGAACTCAACAAGCTGGCCGGCGAACCCCTGGAGGTTTTCGTCAACGGCAAGCTGGTTGCTCGCGGCGAAGCGGTGGTGATCAACGAAAAATTCGGCGTGCGCCTCACGGATATCATCAGTCCGATGGAGCGGGTAAAACAGCTTGGCTAGCGGCGCCCTCCCTGCCTTTCGCTTCGCCGGCGCATGCCGTGGCGCGCATCGCGTCTGCCTGTGCTTTTTTGTCTGCGCGTTGCAGGTTTCGACCGTCTTTGCCGCGCAGCAGGAGCAGGGCCAGGCAGCGGCGGGCGCGTTTTCCTGGAGCGGGTATTTTTACGCCATCGGCGCGCTGTGTCTGATTCTCGGCGGCTTATGGGCCGTGTTGTGGCTTATGCGCCGCTCCGGCAAGTTCCGCTTCATGCCTTCGTACGACACCTTTCCGCGTGATGCGCTGCGCATTGAAGCCCAAATTCCCCTCGGCCCGCGCCGCGGACTCATGGTGGTACGCTTTTTGAATAAGAGGTTGTTGTTGGGACTGAGCGACCAGCACATCAACCTTTTATCCGAGGCGGAATACGATGAACAGCCCAGCGCGGACTTTAGCAAAGATCTTGAAGCGGCCGCACGTCAGGAAACTGACGGCTAACCTCCTGCTCCCCGTCTGCGCGGCACTCGCTGTTTTGCTCTTGCCTTCCCAGGCATTCTCGGCGCAGGATCTGGCCATGCCCCTCATGCAGTTGACCTTGTCCGGCGGGCAGCCGGAACCGCAAAAGGTCTCGCTGCTCCTGGAGATACTGTTTTTGCTCACGGTGCTTTCCCTGGCGCCGGCCATCATGCTGACCGTGACCAGCTTTACCCGCATTATCATCGTATTCAGCTTTCTGCGGCAGGCCATGGGCGTGCAGCAGTTGCCCCCCACGCAGATACTGGCCAGCCTTGCCATTTTTATGACCATTGTCATCATGTTTCCGGTGGGCAAGCAGATCAATGACACGGCTTTGCAGCCTTACCTGGATGAGCGCATTGATTACAAGGTGGCGCTTGATCGCGCCCAGAGCCCCCTGCGGGAATTCATGTTCAAGCACACGCGGGAAAAGGATCTCTCCGTGTTTTACGCCATCACCAAGATGGAGCTTCCCAGGAACAAGGAAGAGGTCCCCACCATTCTTCTGGCTGCCGCCTATATCATCAGTGAATTGAAAACGGCGTTCACCATCGGCTTTTTGCTCTATGTGCCGTTTTTGGTGATGGACATGGTGGTTTCCAGCGTGCTGTTGGCCATGGGCATGATGATGCTGCCGCCCATGATGGTTTCCATGCCGTTCAAGCTTTTGCTCTTCGTCATGGTGGACGGCTGGAACCTGCTTGTCGGCTCTCTTGTCAACAGTTTTCTCCTCTAAACGCGCAACACGCATCGGAGCAGGCTTATGACCCCGGATTTCGTCATCGGTTTCGGCAGGCAGGCCATTGAACTGACCTTGATGATGGCTTTGCCCATGCTTGGCGTGGGGCTGACGGTGGGGGTGGTGGTGAGCATTATCCAGGCCGCGACGCAGATTCAGGAAATGACGCTCAGTTTCATTCCGAAGATCGTGTGCATGTTTTTGGCGCTTTTGCTGGCCTTGCCCTGGATTATGGACCAGATCCTTGCCTTTACGCGGGGGGTGCTGACGAATATCCCCCATTATGTGCGGTAGGGGTATTGGTTGATTTAGGGCCGTAACGCCCGGTGGATGACCCGCAGCACCTCCGGCTTTGCCGTTTGCAGCCGCACGACGATTTCCGCCCGCAGGGCATCATCGCTCTTCGTTTCCTGTTCCATATCGAACAACTCGCCCATGGAAAGCCCCAGCGCATCCGCCAGGCGTTGAAGGTTTTTGAGAGAAGGATTCCCCCTCCCTCGCTCAAGCTCGCCAAGATGCTTCTGTGAAACATCCGCGTTCTCGGCAAGTTCATCCTGCGTCTGGCCTTTGGCCTGGCGCAGTCTTCGTATTCTCAGGCCAAGCAGCCCTTTCTGATCAGTAACACACATAGTTTTCCCTCATGCGCAAAAGCAGCATAAGGTGTAGCAGTTTGAGGGATGACCCGACAAATTACCTATTGCAATATATAAAACTGTATTATATTACCTATCGCAAGCTATCTGTGGTACGGTCAGTTTATTGCCAGCAGTAAGTTTTCTGGGAGTGTGAGCATGATGCGGGTCATAGCCGAAATAGGTTGTAACCATAAGGGCGACATGGGCATCGCCAGGCAAATGGTCAGCGTGGCAGCTGGCTATTGCAAGGTGTACGGGGTCAAGTTCCAGAAGCGGCATAACAGGGAACTCCTGAACGAAGCCCAGTACAATGCCCCGCACCCGGTGCCGGAAAACTCCTACGGCACGACATACGGACTGCACCGCGAGGCCCTCGAATTCACGCAGGAGCAACACGCCGAACTGAAGGCGCATTGCGAAAAGGAAGGTGTCGCGTACTCAAGCTCGGTTTGGGATCTGACTTCGGCCAAAGAAATCGCCGCGCTGCAACCCGCGCTCATCAAGATCCCCTCGGCCTGCAACCTGCACTTTCCGATGCAGGAATATCTTTGCAGGGAGTACCAGGGGCAGATCCATCTCTCCGTGGGCATGACAAGCCTTGAGGAAATGGAACGGATCGTTTCCTTTTACGAATCCTACGGCCGGGCAAAAGATCTTGTTCTGTACGCCTGCACCTCGGGCTACCCGGTGGCCTTTGAAGACGTCTGCCTTCTGGAAATTGAGCGGCTGAAAATGCAGTTCGGCCTCAGGGTCGGGCAGATCGGTTTTTCAGGCCATCACCTCGGCATAGCCGTTGACATTGCCGCCCTGGCCCTTGGCGCGGAGTGGGTGGAGCGGCATTTCACCCTCGACAGAACCTGGAAGGGCACGGATCACGCCGCCAGCCTGGAGCCGGACGGAATGCGCAAACTCTGCCGCGATGTCGCCAATCTTGAGAAATCCCTTGCCTACAAGCGGGAGGAAGTCCTTCCTGTGGAGGCGGTGCAGCGCGAAAAGCTCAAGTGGAGGCCGCAAGCGCATGCCTGATCGCTGTGGCGCTGCCGCATGCATCGCCATCATTCCGGCCAGGGGCGGATCCAAGGGGATTTCCCGGAAAAATCTGCGGCTCGTGGGGGGGGTGCCCCTGGTTGCGAGAAGCATAGTTGCCGCCAAAGGCAGTTCCCGCGTGGAGGCAGTGTATGTGTCCACGGATGATGCGGAAATCGCGGAGATCGCCAGGCAATACGGCGCGGAGGTCATTCAGCGCCCGGCGGACATATCCGGCGATGCCGTTTCCTCCGAGGCGGCGCTGCTTCACGGGCTTGGGGTCCTGCGTGAAAAAGGTGTTTCCCCGGATATTCTGGTGTTTTTGCAATGCACCTCGCCGCTGACCACACCGGAAGCCATAGACCGGGTGGTCGCGGGCCTTGATGATCCCCGTTTTGCAATGGCCCTCTCGGTTGCGGAGGATCACGGCTTTTTGTGGGGCCTGGATGCAGAGGGCAGGGGATACGGCCTGAACCATGACGCCACGCGGCCCAGGGTGCTGCGGCAGGAACTTTCGCCGCAGTTCCGCGAAACAGGGGCCGTGTATGCCATGCGTACCCTGCCGTTTTTTGAAAAGGGCGATCGCTTTTGCGGGGCCGTCAAACCTGTTCCGCTTGATCTGCCGGTGGTGGAGGTTGACTCTTTGGACGATCTGCGCCTCGTTGAAGCCCTGTTGCAAGCCGCATCGAGGCCTGTCCGAAAAATGCCGCCGCCGGGCATCAAGGCCTTGGTCATGGATTTTGACGGGGTGCATACGGATGACTGCGTGTACGTGGACGAAGACGGCCGAGAAAGCGTGCGTTGCAGCCGGGCGGATGGCATGGGTGTGGCGATGCTGCGACGGGCGGGGATGCACATGCTCATCCTCTCAAGCGAGAAGAACCCGGTGGTGGCCGCCAGAGCGCGGAAGCTTGGGATTCCCGCGATCCAGGATTGCGGGGAAAAAAAGGAGGTTTTGGAGCAATGGCTGGCCGAACAGGGGCTTGAAGCCAGAGAGATTGCCTACATGGGCAATGATGTGAATGACCTGGAGTGTATGCACTCGGCCGGCTGGAGTTGCTGCCCGGCGGACGCGCAGGAAGCAGTGAAGGGTGAGGCGGATTATGTGGCGGATAAGGCCGGGGGAAATGGGGCAGTGCGGGAAATCATGGAGAAAATGTTGCCTGCGTTTAGGCATACCTGTGATGTTTTAAGGAAATACTCAGAACATGCGAACCAAAAGCGACACAGTGGGCTCCGTGCATCAGGCGAGAGTGGGTCTGCGCGACATCAGCCTGGTGGATAGGGCGACCATGTCGGCCATGCACCGCGTGGGCACGCGATGCCTTGTGCTTGTGCCCGAATATTCGCCGGATGAGATCAGGGCGCTGCGGGAACGTCTGAACATCAGCCAGGCCGTGCTTGCTTCCATCATCAACGTCAGCCCCAATTCCATCCAAAAATGGGAACGCGGGGCCAAACACCCCTCCGGTCCGGCATTGAAGCTGCTCAATCTTTTGGATCGGAAGGGGCTGAAATCAGTTATTTAGGGGTTAATGGGAGAGATTAAGGATTTCGGCGAGGTGTTGGAGTGATCACATGAAGTGGCTTAAATTGTTAGGTTATCAACCCAAAAAAACGAGAAGGTTTCTGCCGGGTTTCGTGAATACAATATATTCTTCCTATGCGGAAGGAAGTTCAAAGCCCTCATCGGATAACATCACCTTCATTCACGCAGCATATTATCAGCGCCCCAAAGGTGTTCCTACCGGCGGGGCAGGCGGCGTTCTAGCCGTTTTGGAAGCACTTTTAGGAAAAAGTTACAGAGGTTTTGGTCAAACGTATTCATTTCAACCCAAAGGGGTTAGACTTCCTGCAGATTGGCAATCTTTCTTCAAGAAAAATCAATTTACGGCCATTCCCAAATTGCGGATGGAGGCTGTCTATTACTATACAAATATATTCTCCCGTCACGTACCCCTGGAACATACTAGCCAAAAGGGCCGTCTCTTCTATTTTATCTGCCACGATATTGGCTCGGCGGTGGGAGCGCATCTGCTTGGATTTCCATATGTTGTGAACATTCATCAGCAGGGGAGTTATTTTAATGAGCGGTCCTCATTCGGTGAAAAGCCAAGCGAATATGAACGTCTTGTCGTTGAGGAAATGGAACGGATCGCAGTACAAAATGCCGAGATGGTGTATTTTCCCAGTCTTGGCGCAAAAGATATTTTTATAAAAACGGCTCCATTCGATTTTGCAGACGTCAAAT
>Ga0082212_10006824_pt1 | contig 15233 bp, 12 predicted proteins | sample TergutNt197P3_FD_71548 | JGI IMG/M metagenome (GOLD analysis project Ga0082212, IMG submission 71548) | Neocapritermes taracua P3 segment gut microbial communities from Petit-Saut dam, French Guiana - Nt197 P3 | ecosystem: Host-associated > Arthropoda: Insects > Digestive system > Gut ...
GGGTGATTATCACCAGGCCGTGAAAGCCGGCGGAAACGGCTGTTATAAAACTCCGGTTTTCGCTCCGGGCAACGTGCAGGAAATGATGGATCTTACCTTTCACGCTTTTGACGTAGCCGACCGCTACCGCACCCCCGTGATAGTGTTGTCCGACGGCGCGCTTGGCCAGATGATGGAATCCGTGGAAATGCGCGATGTGAAACCGGATGAACCCGATAAAACATCATGGGCGGTTGCCGGTACTGCTGAGACACGGAAAAATCTTATTACATCCATTTTTCTGGAACACGAAAAGCAGGAACGTCATATTACCGAACTTGAAAAGAAATACGCTGAAATAGAGAAAAATGAAGTCCTCCTGGATGAATATCTGACCGATGACGCAGAAATAATTGTAGTCGCCTACGGCATCAGCAGCCGTATCTCGCGCGCAGCCGTCGAACTTGCTCGCTCCGAAGGCGTCCGCGCCGGGCTGCTGCGCCCTATAAGCCTGTATCCTTTTCCCTCAAGGCGCGTGCGTCAATTGGCGGGGAAGGTTTTCGGCATCCTGGTAATGGAATTGAGCAGCGGCCAGTTGGTCGAAGATGTGCGCCTTTATACGGGCGGGATCACCCCGGTTCAATTGCTGCGGCGAACCGGCGGCATGATGCCGACTGCGGAAGAAGTGGCTTCAGCCATAAAGAAAATGGAGAAAGAGTGTGTGGGAAACAACGCATAGCAGGGCGGCATGTTTTTATGACCGTTTTGACCGCAAGGGCGGCGACACTGAAATAACTACCTACTGTCCGGGTTGCAGTCACGGAGTGCTTCATAAAATGATCGCCGAAGCAATCGACGATTTCAGCATAGCCGACCGTACAGTTTTGCTCAGTCCGATAGGCTGCGCCGTGTTTATGTATTACTACATGGATGTCGGCAATATTTCAGCTTCGCACGGGCGCGCGCCATCCATCGCGACCGGCATTAAAAGGGTCAAACCGGGATCAATCGTGATTTCCTACCAGGGAGACGGCGACCTTGCCGCAATTGGCGGCAACGAAATACTCCACACCGCGAACCGCGGGGAAGCAATCACGGTGATTTTCGTAAACAACGGCATTTACGGCATGACCGGCGGGCAGATGGCGCCGACTACGCCGCTTGGCCAGAAAACCTCCACTTCGCCGCGCGGGCGGACGGAAGCGGTCGAAGGGCCGCCGCTGCGAGTCTGCGAACTGCTGGCGACCCTGGACGGCCCGGCCTACATCGAGCGCGTGGCGCTGACGGACGCCAAACATCATATGGCCGCCCGCAAGGCGATTCGCAAGGCGATCAAGAACCAGGTGGACGGGCGCGGTTTTTCATTCGTCGAAGTGCTTTCCACCTGCCCGAGCGGATGGAAGGTATCGCCGAGGGAATCGGTAAGCTGGATTGAAAAGAACATGATGCCCGTCTTTCCGATCCAGGTTTTTCGCGATATCGACAGAAGCGATGCCATGCGCCCATTGACAATGGAAGCGCCGCTCCACGCCGGGCCGACCATAAAAAAAGACGAACAACCCGCCAAATCGTCTGCGCCAGAGGGAAAATTTGATGAAGTCGCCCTGATTCTCAGCGGTTTCGGCGGGCAGGGCGTTTTGTTCGCGGGAATCATACTGGCTGAGGGAGCGGTGCGCGAAGGACTGGAAACTACATGGATTCCATCCTACGGCCCGGAGATGCGCGGCGGAACGGCGCACTGCCATCTGCGTATGTCACGCAGCCTGATTGCCTCGCCGATGATTACCAGGCCGTCGGCGGTGATTGCCTTTAACCAGCCTTCTGTTGAAAAATTCGCCCCGGCGATTGTTCCCGGCGGGCTGCTTGTGGTAAATTCCTCGCTGGTTACTGAACTGCCGGACCGGAATGATATAAAAATCGTAAAGGTTCCAGCCTACGAAACCGCCGCAGAACTTGACAATCCCAAAGGGGCGAACATGGTGCTGATTGGCGCGTATATAGAGGCTTCTGGAACAATGAGCGCGGAATCCATCAATAACGCGTTCATCGAAAGCGGAATAAAACCGAAACTGGCGGAAGGCAATATGAAGGCGATAGAAGCCGGACGCCGGATCGTCCGTGAATTCGCCTGACATTGGAGAAAAATGCCTAGAAAATATAGTCAATCCGGATATATGGATTCGGATCGTGAAGACAAAACCAAATCTGCTCCGCGCCGGGAAAAGAGTGAATTCAAGGTAACCGGCAGGGTGGAAACGAAGTTTAACATGGTGACGCGCTGTAATAACTGCGCGGCTGAAATTCATGTGACCGGGGAAATTCAGGCAATTGACCGCTGCAAAAACTGCGGTAACGACCTCCACACCTGCCGCAACTGTTTGAACTTTGACCCTGCGGAGCGTAACGAGTGCGTAAAGCCGGTACAAGCCCGCATCGCCGGCAAAAACAAGAATAATTTCTGCGCCTTTTTCGTAGCCAGAGTGCTTGTTGAAAAACAGGGAAGCGGCGCCGCGCCGCCGCCCCAGGGCAGTCCGGGAGATCCGCGCCGCCAGGCATTTCTTGATCTATTTAAGAATTAGACATGACATGGGAGACATGGGAGCGCCGGCGTCCTCGCCGGTCGTGTAAATAATAAAACAGGGCGCGATTTATCGCGCCCTTACATTTGAAGCGCGTTTACGCGCGCGGTTATTTATTACACGACCGGCGGGGACGCCGGCGCTCCCATGTCACGCGCTCCCATGTCAATATTAATGAAAAAAATGTAAATTGCGGTAAACTATTCCGGATGCCATGATTGAAAAAATTCGCAACATCGGAATTATCGCGCATATCGACGCGGGGAAAACCACCGTCTCGGAGAGATTTCTCTATTACTCCGGACAGACGCACAGGATGGGCGAGGTGCATGACGGCGCCGCGGTCATGGATTTCCGCGATGACGAGCGCGAGCGCGGCATTACCATCTCCGCGGCGGCCACCACCTTTGAATGGAACGGCTGCTCGATAAATCTTATAGACACGCCTGGGCACGTTGATTTTACCGCCGAGGTTGAACGCAGCCTGCGCGTCCTGGACGGCGCCGTCGTCGTTTTTTCCGGAGTTGAAGGCGTGGAGCCGCAAAGCGAAACCGTCTGGCGGCAGGCCGACCGGTACGGCGTCCCGCGCGTCGCTTTTATAAATAAGCTTGACCGGGCGGGCGCGGACCATCAACGCGCGCTCGATCAGATAAAGAATCGTCTGGGAGCGAACGCCGCTTTTATAAACCTGCCGCACGGGCTGGAAAGCCATATAAACGGCGTTATCGACCTGGTTGAAATGAACTGGACGGCTTTTGATTCCGCAACATTGGGACGCGATATCGAAGCGCGCGAAATCCCTGAAACAATGCGCGCCGAGGCGGAAGCCGCGAGGAATTTACTTGTCGAAGCCGCCGCCGACGGCGTTGACTGGCTGGCCGAACTTTATCTTGACGGAGCGGCGATCTCAGCGGCGGATTTGCGCCGCGCGATACGGGAGGCGACGCTGGCCGGGCGCATGGTTCCGGTTATGTGCGGTACGGCGCTCAAATATATCGGCGTACAGCTTGTGATGGACGCCGTATGTTACTACCTCCCTTCGCCGCTTGAACGCCCGCCCGCGCCCGGAACAAATCCGGAAACCGGCGAAGCCGTCGAACGCCCGCCGCAAAGCGACGCTCCTTTTTCGGCGCTGGTTTTCAAGGTGGTATCCGCTCCGTCCGCCGATTATTTCTGGCTGCGCGTCTATTCCGGATCGCTGATCGCGGATGAACGGTACTGGCAGCCGAGGTTGAAAAAATTCGTCCGCCCGCGCCGTATTCTACGCCTGCGCGCCGATCATACCGAGCCTGCAAACTCGGCGCCGTGCGGCGACATCGTCGCGGTGCAGGGATTGAAAGACGTTGTTACGGGCGATACGATCTGTGCGGATCGGCATCCCGTGACTTTTGAACAGATTCAGTTTCCGCAGACGGTGGTGTCAATGGCGGTGGAGATAGGCGCGGCGGGCGAGCGCGACCGTCTTAGTGAAGCCGTTAACCGGATGCTGCGCGAGGATCCGACGCTCGATGTTCACACGGACGAAGAAACCGGCCGTATGATACTTGCCGGAATGGGAGAGCTGCACCTTGAAGTAACCCGTAACAGGCTTGAGAAAGAATTTCGCATCCCCGCTTATTTCGGGCGGCCGAGAGCCTCGTATCGGGAAACGCCTATTGAGCCGGGCGAAGGACGCGGGGAATTCGACAAGCGCATAGGAGACGCGCAGGTAAGAGGCGTCGCCGTGGTGGAAGTCCGGCCGCGTCCGCGCGCGCCCGGCGATCACTCCGTCGAGCCGGTGGAAGTCGATATTTCTCGCGTTGAAAGAACGCTGACTGCGGCGTGCGCCAGGGAAGCCCGCGAAGCGCTGATAAGCGGCTGTACGGCAGGAGGGGCGCACGGGCATCCCGTCGTCGATATCAGGGTGAATTTGCTTGAATTCCGGCACAACGACCCGCCGGATGTTTTGATTCCCCTTCTGGGCGCGCTTTCACGCGCTTTGCGCGAGGCGCTTACGCATGCCGGCACCATCGTGCTTGAGCCTGTCATGAGCCTCGAAGTCAGAGCGCCGGAGGAGTTCATGGGAGCGCTGATAAAAGACCTCGGCGCTCGTCGTGTGGAGATTCGCTCAACGGATATCGGCAAGGGCGGCGCGGTAATTTGCGGTCTTGCTCCGCTTGCGGAGATGTTCGGTTATTCGACGCGCATGCGTTCGCTGACGCAGGGGCGTGGAAGTTTTTCAATGGAGCCTTTTGATTATCTGCCGGAAAAAAGGTGACCTGCCATGGGAGACATGGGAGCGCCGGCGTCCCCGCCGGTCGTGTAATAATTAAAATGCGTGCCGAAGGCGCGCTTCAATTGAAGCGGGCTTCGCCCGTATTCATTTTTTACACGACCGGCGTGGACGCCCGCGCTCCCATGTCATTGAAAGGAGAATATGATTCCTAAAGCCGCCGTACTTCTGATTAATTTTGTAAAAGAGGGCTGGATAAGTGAAACGCTCATGGCTATTCCCCGTGTCGCCCTGCTGATTCCAAAACTGCTTGGCGACAGGCGTGTCCCCTTTCGCATCCGCGCGGCGCTCCTGGGAATGGGGATTTACCTGGTTTCTCCTTTCGACATAATTCCGGATTTCATACCGATTATAGGCCATATTGACGACGCCATTGTGCTGCTGCTGCTTGTGGACGGTATTCTGAATCAGATAGACGAACAGGTGCTGCTTGAACACTGGACGGGGCGCGCCGCCACGCTCATGCGGCTGAGGGACATGGCTGGCGTCGTTTCGGCTTTTGTGCCGCGAAGGTTCCGCTTTTTCCTTTTCGGAAGAATAACGGCCCTCGGCAACCGCCACACGCGCCCTGGTACCGCGTGACCCGGGAGCGCCGGCCATAGGAGCGCCGGGCCATGGGAGCGCCGGCGTCCCCGCCGGTCGTGTAAAAAATAAAATACGGCCACTGGGAGCGCGTAATTGTTTTTAAAGATGTTTGCGGTATTGCCGATATACAGAATTGAACATACGCGACGGTTCCTGCGCGTATATTCAGGAATGCCGCGCGGAATTAATTCCATGCGGCATGGTATTCGCATTATTGGTATTATTTAGGCATTTTGGAGAAAAATGCTTGACAGGCGCAAGGCGATTGTAAATTATTGAAACGTTACTTTGTGATTTCCGCGCGGATTTCGCGCGTGTTTTATGAGAATATCAGGCATTTATTTTTTTGGATTTTTTAAAGAAATTTCTTGACAGTCCGTATATGGGCTTTAGTATAATATTTATTGTTGTATGCTATCAAACCATAGTATTTTTTTTGATAGAGGGGTTGTGAAAGGTTTCACAGGTTGTGTCCGGGACGGTTCCGGAGTTCGAAGTGAGGCCGTGATACCGTTAGGACATGTGGAAGGTGACGCGGTTTACCCGCCCTGTCCGTAAAAACTAACTCAAAGAGGAAAAATAGAAAATGACAAATTTTAAGAAGATGATGGTTCTATTGATTTTGGTTCCGTGTCTTGCTTTGATGATCGGATGCACGGGCGACACTGGACCGTTTGGAAGGGATGGCCTGAAGGGCGATACTGGAAATAAGGGAGAAGATGGAAAAGATGGAGATAAGGGAGATCCTGGTAAGGATATCGATTATGATATAGTCTGCAAAGTTCTCGGATGCGTTGTGGTTGACAGCGCCGAAGCCCTAAGAGAAGCGCTGGAAGGGCAGGGACGCGAAGTCACGATTCTGATTACAGAAGATATCGATGATTTCTTCAACGGCGCGACGAGTGGAGTAAAGACACTTGCCAGCGAAGCTGGTAACCTCCTGCAAGTTAACAGCTCGGGATATTTTGAATACTACGTTGTTGACCCGCTCGTTATTAACGGAAATGTCAACATTATCGGTGTTCCATTCATGGACGGTGGCAAGCTGAGGAATCCGTACATCAACGGGAGCGTGCGTATTGAGAGTGGTAATGTCACTATCAGCAATTTAGATATCATTCCCGATATCCCGGTTTGCACCGATGACCAAATGGATTATCAGAATTCATCATATAACATAGTCACTGATTATGTCTGTCATTGGCCGGGGTCTGAATATGCAGGTCTGGTAGTAATGAAAGGCAGCCTTGACATGTATGACAGCGCAATTGATATGAAAAACGCTGCGAAAATATCCATAACAAAGGATGGCAAAAGAATTACCGCCCAGCCTGGCGATTCGGACTACGCGCTCAACGCGGTGTATGTTGATCCCATCGCGAAAGCCACATTTGATGATGTTGAAGTTTCCAACACCTACGGCAAATATGGTTTGGCTGCTGATCTGAAAAAAATCGATATCGCGGGCGGAAGTTTTGAAGGCGCGGATAATTCACTGTATCTCACTCTTACGGACACTGCTTCCATAAACTTAACCCCAGCCGCAATTTCCATCACTGAAATTGAGAAAATCACTGGTGAGTATACTACTGCTGTAAAGCAAAACGGAACAGCCGCGGTTTCTCAAGCGGATCTGCCTGATATTATTGCTAATTTGTTTGCCCTGTATGAAGTAACAACGGCAGGGGCGATAGGACTAAGCGATCTGGACGATCTTGACTTCGGAGTAGTATTCGATGACGTAGTACTCGACGAATATGAAGCGGATTTCCTGGAAGATTTAGCAACGTTAACGTCTGCCAGTGCTATAGCTGATGCAATAAACGACGAAGCCGAAGACCTTGAAAATCTGATACAGGCTATTGAAGATTATGCCAAGTATCTGACTTTAGTGGACATATTATCAGACACGCTTGGCAGTACCATTGAAGACAAGATTGACGATATGATCGAAGGTAAGTTCCTGGATGCGATTGAGGCGAAACTTGTCAAAGCAAACGAAGCTGCTATCGAAGCCATGTTTAAAACCAAGGCCAAGGGTGCGAATGTCGCGCCTAACACAGCGAATGATGCCGTTATTGCCTGGTCATATGAATACACCTACGACGCCGATGATGCAGATGTTGATGCTGACTATGACTACTCATTTGCGTATTCGTTCGCGTATACCTATACGGATCCTTTGAGCGGCGACCCGGAAGATGCTGAGGCTGACTACACGATTGAAGATAGTGATTCAATTTCGGGTTCAATATCTTACAGTGCCGGCGGTGATTCAGGGAAATTTGAGGAGAAGTTCCCCACTGCGGCTGATCTTAAGGATTGGCTTAAGTAAATGACAACACCGGGCATTTTATATGCCTGATGCTGAAAGCCGCAAACTGACAAACTAGTTTGACGCCGCTTTCGGCGGGAAAAGAGGGCGTAATGTTCACAAAACATTACGCCCTTTATTTTTTCCCTGGGAGCGATTCCATGTCTCCCATTTCACGCGTAATTAAAAATTTCCAGAAAATTTTTTCAACCATTTTACGACTCGGCGATTATATATAGCGAAGAGTGTATTGAAACGCCGCATGGCGGCTAATAAAATATTACGAATAAACGCGAGGATGTGAAAATGGCGGAAGAAACAAATATACCTGATTACCCCAGGGGAATAACTTTCGAGCAGGTCTGGGCCGGTTTTATGGAAGACCGGAAGCGGCAGGAAGAATTTAGCAGGCAGCAGGAAGAAACCTACAGGCAAATGAAAGAAAGAGACGAAGAGTTTACAAAACGGATGCTGGAAACCGACAGACGGATGCAGGAAACCGACAGACGGATGCAGGAAACCGAACGACAGATGAAAAGAACCGACAAGCAGATAGGCGATTTGACAAATCGTTTCGGGGAAATTGCCGAGCATCTTGTTGCTCCCGGTATAACAAAGCGATTTAATGAATTAGGATATCATTTTGGATCCATACACCGCGACGAAGAGATATTAGGCGATGACAGTAAAGTTAAAACTGAAATAGACATAGTGCTTGAAAACGATAAAAACATCATAGCGGTGGAAGTTAAGGCAAAACCCAGGCTGAAGGATGTGGAGCATCACGTCCATCGCCTGGAAATATTACGTGAATATCGCAGTAAAAAGCGTTGCGATGAACGCAAGATAATGGGAGCGATAGCCGGCGCGATATTCGGCAAACAGGAAAAAGCCGCGGTAATCGAAGCCGGGATGTATGTAATAGAACAATCCGGCGACACCATGAAGATAGACATACCTGAAGGTTTCATACCCAGGGAATGGTGAATTCGTAAAGGAGGTTTAACATGACAAGAACAAAATTTATTATATCCGCCGTCGCCCCGATGGCGTTGCTGTCCCTGTTAATGACAGTCTGCGGAGGCTGCGGCAGGAAAGGCGGCAAACCCGGCGATTTTATATACAAACTCAATGAGGAAGGCAACGGCATTGTCATAACAGACTACGCTGGAGCAGGCGGCAAGGTAATAATTCCCGCGATGATTGATAATCTACCAGTGGTGGAAATAGGAGAGAACGCTTTCCGTGGAAGCGGCGGGGAAGTAGATAATCCGAGGGCGGGCGACGGCATCACTTCAGTGGTTATCCCCATCGGCGTAATTAAAATCGACCGTGGCGCTTTTGCTGATTGCAGGAGCCTCATAAGCGTCACCATGCCAGATACGGTTGAGGAGATAAGGGAGGTTGCCTTTCGTGGCTGCACCAGCCTTGTCAGCGTGAATCTTCCGGCCAAGCTCAAGCTGATGGGGATTAACGCTTTCTTCTCGGACAGGGAACTCAGGAATTTATCAATCCCCGACGGTATGACGGCAATTAAGTGGCAGGGATGGAACCATTTTTCAGGTTGCGGCAAACTCCCTGACGATACCCGGAAGCGCCTCAGGGAATTGGGTTATCCCGCTGGTTTTTAGCAGGCTCTGTGAGGACAAAAAATGTTTTTTTTTAAAAAATCTTCCAAAGAAGAACCGCCTGAAAAAAAGGCCGGGCTGTTTGAGAGAATGAAAAGCGCTCTCAGCGCGACAAAAGAAAACCTCGTCAGCAAAATCGAGGCGGTGCTGGGAAACATTTCTTCAATAGATGAAAGCGCGCTTGATGATCTGGAAGGAACCATGCTGGGCGCAGATCTGGGCGTGGCCGTTACGGATCGCATCATGACGGCCATCCGTGCTCAATATAAAAAGGGACAGATTAAAACGCCTGATGACGCTAAAAACGAAATCCGCAATCAGCTAATGGCCATTCTCAACGCGCGATCCGCCGACGAACCGGATGACGCGCCGGAACCGGAATTCAAGCCGCAGGTATGGATGGTTATGGGAGTAAACGGCACGGGCAAGACAACAACCGTCGGAAAGCTCGCGGCGCGTCTTACGAATGAAGGGCGAAAAATGTTGATTTGCGCCGCTGACACATTCCGGCCGGCTGCGATTGAGCAACTGGCTGTATGGGCGGAACGATCAGGCACGGAATTAATAAAAAGCAAGATAGGAGCGGATCCATCGGCTGTTCTGCATGACGCGCTCGCCGCGGCCATTGCGAGGGAATGCGATCTTGTGCTGATCGACACAGCCGGACGTTTGCATACGAAAAGCAACCTGATGCAGGAACTGGAAAAAATGCGCCGCGTGGCCGGACGGAAAATTCCGGGAGCGCCGCACGAAACGCTTCTTGTGGTGGATGCCACAACCGGACAGAACGGTCTTAGCCAGGCCCGCGAATTCATGAAATTTACCGGTATTACCGGACTTATCGTAACTAAACTCGACGGCACGGCCAAAGGCGGCGTTCTGTTCGGCATCTGTCAGGAATTGAATATTCCGGTGCGCTACATCGGCATCGGAGAAGCAATTGAAGATCTTGTGGAGTTTTCCCCGGAAAATTTCATCGATTCGTTATTCAAGTAAATCAATCGCTCCCTGTAAATTAAATATTTACAGGGAGCGATTGGTAAATCAGTGATTTGCGCTTTTTCCGACGGTTCGCGAACCGCCCCTACCTTCTTGCCTTGGGTCCGAAGAATTTTGCAATATCCATGGATCCGATATGCCGGCCGAGAGCGCCCACCAAACTCAGGCTGACGCCCCTGGCGCTGCCGTTATATGAGAAACCGCTGCCGCGCATTAAATTGAGATTGAACAATTCGCACATCTCGGCGCCATTACAGGCTTCTTCGTTTTGACAGAATATGTAAATTCCAGGACGGAGTTTGACCATAAGACATGGAGATGACCACTGGGATCCCCTGGTCTGATTGTCGGTAAATATAGTCCACGACATTGAATGCGGAGACGCGAAGAAATGCATGGACGTCATCTGATCGCTGTAAGACCATGAGATGCCGTGACCAACGAGGTCAAGGGTATGTTCATGACGTATGTACTGCGGCGCGTTGATTCCGGCTATTTCCATTATTCCGAAGATGGCGCGATATGACGTTTCATTGCCGTAATACGGCGTTCCCATCTGTGAATATATGCATGTCGTCAAGCCGTTTGTGAGATCCACGGCGATTTGCACGCTCGCGCGCGGCTTTGAGTCAAGTAAAATATGGCTGAACCAGATCAGGTCTTCATCGCCTTCGTATGCGCGATAGTCAACCTCGCGCCATTGCGATTCGCCGTCAACGCGGTAACTGAGCCTGTATTTCTCCTTGACCCTGTAATGCCACACGGGACCGCCGTGGTCATAGCGCAGTGTAAATTCTTTGCCAACAAGTTTGTCGGTAAAAGGCAGGGCGTTGCCTGACATCGTCTGAGGCGCCGCGTCCGGGCTGACGCCGCCGAATGCCGTTGTGCTTTTAATCGCAGCCTCGTGCATTTGATCATCCGTCAAGTGTGCAAAAGTTCTGACGGGACGATATACCGTACGCTGGCCTTTTCCCGGCGTCCCCTGGGTTTTCGCAGTTGGCGCGCCCATGCCGTTGCGGCCGTGCTGGTCGAAAGGCTCCAGCGCCGCGATCTGTCCGACAATCTCCCCTTCGCCGCGGAACATGTAATACTCAAGTTCGTTATTTTCGTTGAAGCCGAGGCGAACGCCGGCTTGCTTCACATCCGTAAACAGATCCATGACATACATTGTATAGATGCCGGAAAATTCGGCTTCGCTACGGCTGTGTATGAACAGGTTGGGGCTGAGCATTACGTAATCCGACGGGCTGCAGTAACTCAGATAATCAGCGTGGCGCGTCAGTTCGACAAAGTTCACGGAGGCGACCGAAATATATAATTCAAGCGTTTCTATACCCGTGTCCTGTTTCCAGTATAGCCCCTTGCCTTCAATCCGGTTTGTAAGGTGATGACGCGCTTCTGGAGGTTTTTTGCCCGATGCTTCAATATAGCCGAAATAAAACTCGCGTTGCACTTCCCTGTCTTCAACGATTAAGTCCCTGCCGATGGACATCCCGCTGGAAAACCATACTTCAAACACTGTTACCAGATCTGTTTCAAGGTCAAGATATACGTTGTAACCTTTCTGCGCGCCGGGAATCATGTGCGTGAAAAGGACCCCCTGTTTTATGGTCAGGGCGCCGTAACCGGCCTGTATTCTTGATCCGCCGTTTTCAGAGAACTCCAACCGGTTTTTGCTTATGAACCGATATTCAAGCGTTGGCCCGTTGTCCGTTACGACCTTGAAACTCCTGCCTGAAAGGATGTCGGACAATTGGGATACGGATTCCGGACCGGCATCCGCGGTTTTGAGTCTTTGTGTAATTTGATCTTTCGTGAGGTTTGTGTACTTGAAACGATGCATCGGTATGTTCATTGCCATATCTTTTCTCCAATTTTATTCATTTAGCAAAATATCAACCCAGTCTATCGGGACTGATTCTGTTTTCCGTATACGTTTCCGTAAACCGCGTGGTTTCGCCGGATTAAGCCGGGCGATATTCAATCCGTGAAATCTTCCAGGATTCGCCTTCTTTCACGAAGGAAACGCCGCACTGCCCGTTTTCCAGCCGGTACTCGACGCCGCCGCCATGCAAGAGCGCCATCTGCACAAGTTGCAGGTTCGTATCCATAGGCGCGCCTACGCGCATGGAATAAGGGAACACGGCTTTAGCCGACTTGCGGTCCGCCGCCGCTTCGACGTTTTCCGCAGTCATGTCCGCCGCCGGTTCAGACATTTCAACCTTCCTGCCGGTATGTCCCTGAAGGAAGTTTTCCATGTATAGGCTTCGCACGCCCTGGTATTTGCCGGTATAAATCAAGCCGCCGAAACAGGCTTCCGAATTTTCCGCAAACAGATTCCAGGCATCTTCGTATCGCCCCTGATTTATGGCGGATTCATACGTTCTGTAGACTTCACGAACAGCGTTGGCATCTTCGAGTTTTCCAAGACGCAACGCAAGTTCATCATTTGCATTTGTCACAGGCGCGGCTTTTGCCGATCCCACGGCAACGGCGGCCAATGCTCCGGAAAGCGCCAGGCCGGATTTCTTTATAAAAGACCGGCGCGCGGCTTTGGAACATTCCATTTTTGTCGTCATTAAGTTTTCCCGCATCTGAATTTCCTCCATTATAAACGCATCACTCCAAAAAAGTATTTTACTATGAAAAAGAATCCGGGAGATAAAAAAAATCGGGCGCGCGATATAAAAGTTCCAGGCATGGGAGCCATGGGAGCGCCGGCGTCCCCGCCGGTCGTGTAAAGAATAAACGCGCGCCAGTGGCGCGCTTCAAACGCAGCGGCGCGATTTATTGCGCCCCATTTTTTTATTACACGACCGGCGAGGATGCCGGCGCTCACATGGCTGGAACTTTTATGTCGCGCGCCAAAAAAATTTCATGCGAAATATTTTACCCTCAAGGTTATTATTCGACTCTGATTAAGGAGGTTTTATGAAGAAAATATTTTTACCCATATTGATTGGAATCTTTTTGTTGTCAATCACGGCTTCGCTTTCCGCCGGGGAAGTAATTTTCTATGGAGGCGCGCAAAAGCCCGGCAAACTCAGTTGGTCCGACGCTTCCCCATTGGAAATCGCAGGTGATTTAAAAGGAGATTTCGGCGGCACTTTCGGAATCCGTTTTTCCAAGGGCCGCGCTGTCGGCTTCGAACAAGGCATCGGCTATTCGCCACAGTTCGCCAAACCCGGCGTCAAGGCTTTTCAGACGGATACCAACCTTATTATTCAGGCGCCGGGCAAAGTCGCTCCATACGCTACGGCAGGTATCGGTCTTGTACGCTCATGGGGACAGGATGATTTGCCGACATCGTCCGAACCGGGGGAAATCGCCGCGTTCGTTTTCAGCATGGGAACAAACTTCGCTATAAATTACGGCGGCGGTCTGAAGATACGCCGTCTGGCGGGACCGATAGGGTTCAATATTGATGTTCGCGGTTACAATCTTCCCGGCGCTAAAGTTACACTCGAAGAACAATCCACCGACAAAGGCTTAAATTTTATCCAGACCACGGCGGGACTGGTTATATCCTGGTAGTTTTTTTGAAAAACAATGCAATCGCCGGCTTAAATTTTCGTAAGCGACAATCGCGCTTATGGAAATTTAAACCGGCGATTGCCTAAAACCTAATCACAAATACATCGCTTTCAGATCGCGGATGTTATCGGCGATGCGGATGTAATTTGCGCATTTCGCGTTGCAGTCTGAGCAATCCGCGCAATTTTTCAAACTGACGTTTTCCGCGATTTCATCAAGCGTGGCGCGCGCGTGAACGAAATTGCCGTATTTGGCCGCGTACATATGCGTCCGCATAAGGGTGGGAATATCGACGCCGTTCGGACAGGACGGCCGGCAGGTTTCGCATTGCTGGCAGAACTGGACGGCCGCCTGCAGATTTTTTTCCGACAGGAATTTCTTTTCCGTGTCGTTGTAATTAAGACCAAATGCGACGGAAAAATCTTCTTTCATGTGATCGAAATTCGTATATCCGGGAATGGCCGTGGTGATCTCCGGGTGGTTGAGCACCCACTTCAGAGCCGCCGTCTGGTTTACGCCACCCGCCTGTCCGCGTCCTGTCGCCTGCGACTTCATCGCAATGACGCCCAGGCCTGCCTTCGCCGCGTTTCGGATGGAATTAAGCAGCGCCGTATCCTGCGCCATCGTAAAATTGAAGGATACCGTAGCCGCGTCATAAATACCTTCTTTCACAGCGACGTCAAGAACTTCCGCCTGACCCTGGTGGTGGGAAACGCCAACATATCGCGCTTTTTTCAGTTTTTTCATTTCCACCAGCGCTTCTTTCAAACCGGCATCAGTCATCTCGTCAATCGACGGGCTGTGCAGGAGAAAAATATCAACATAATCCATTTGAAGCGCGGCCAGGCTCTTGTCCAGTTCTCCAAGTATCGCCTGTTTTCTTTGTTCCGGCGTTGAATTCGAGATTAAAAGCCCGGAGCGGGATTTGGTCTGGATAAACACATCTTTGCGGACGCCCAGATTATTGATTACGCTGCCGACCATCTTTTCGTTGTTGCCATTTTGGTATCCGCGCGCGGTATCAAAAAACCTTATTCCAAGTTTGTATGATTCCTGAACGACCGCGGGGTTGTCGGCGTTCATCACGCCCATGCTGACAACGGGAATCTCGATGTCGGTTTTCCCGAGTTTTCTTTTGATTATGGTAGTTGATTGCGCCGCGGCGGCCATGTTCGCCGGCAAATCAAACCGGTTGAGCGCCATCGGCGTCAACGCAAGCGCGCTCCCGGACAGGAATTTTCTTCTGCTTATGTTCTCTTTAAACGCCATTATATTACGTCTCCTGAAATAGTGTTAAATATTTGACCTTTAAATATACAACATACGTATTAGGCTGTGAATCT
>Ga0082212_10006825_pt1 | contig 15233 bp, 14 predicted proteins | sample TergutNt197P3_FD_71548 | JGI IMG/M metagenome (GOLD analysis project Ga0082212, IMG submission 71548) | Neocapritermes taracua P3 segment gut microbial communities from Petit-Saut dam, French Guiana - Nt197 P3 | ecosystem: Host-associated > Arthropoda: Insects > Digestive system > Gut ...
TGAAGTAGCTGTGAAAAAATGCTAGAAAACTTCTGCATGGTCGAGCCTCATGGTTGGTTTCTTAACAAAATCATCTTACCAGAACGGGTTCGGCCATGCCTTAAGTGAAACAGCATTTTTAACTAAGTTTTAACATATCTAATTTCGTATCAGCTGTTTTGGACACTAGCGGGCTGTATTATAGAAACGATTATTTTAAATTTGCGAAAAATGCTCTGATTATGGGAATTAAGTCGCAATTTGAAAAATACAATTATAAGAAGCTATTTACGATAAATCCGACAGGCAAAAAAAACAAAGATTTTGTCGGACATTGTGAGATTACCGATAAAAACAAAAAATCGTTTTTGTGGTTTGGTTCAGTTGGGGCGATACACAAAGGGCTTGATATTTTAATTGATATAGCATATAAAAACAGCGACTTTGATCTACATATATGCGGCTTATCCAAATACGAAGAACATTTGTTTCAGGAAATAATACCAAAATGTAATAACATACATAATCACGGATTTTTAAGCGTAACAAGCCAAGCGTTTATTGATATTATAAATTCATCTGCTTTTATGGTTTTCCCGTCCTGCAGCGAAGCGATGAGCACATCTGTTTTAACTGTGGCTCGACATGGTATGCTGTTATTGCTGCAACGTAATAGCGGAGGACTGGATCGCCTTGGTGATTACGCATTTTGGCTCGATGATTTTAAGGTTGAATATGTGGAAAAAAGAATGCGGGAAGTGTCGGAATTGGATAATGATTTTCTAACACAAAAAAGCCGGGAATTACAAAAATACGCAAACGAAGAATTTTGTTTGGAGAAATTCTCGGAAAATTTTGAAAAATACATGAAAGAGATTCTTTAACCGGATATTTCATAGATTAGATTTCAGTAATTTGTCAAAACTTTTCAAGTTAAGTAATAAAAAGCGCAGGGGCGCTTCCGTGTCATCACATGGCCATTCCGCCGTCGGCTTGTATTACCTGGCCGGTAATAAATCTGGCATCGCCGGAAAGCAAAAACGCCGCGATTCGCGCCGCCTCTTCAACCGTTCCAGCGCGCCGCAAGGGAATAGCCTCAAGGATTTTCTCTTTAATTTCCTCAGGCAGCGAGCGCGTCATATCCGTGTCAATCAGGCCGAACGCGATAGCGTTTACCGTTATGTTCTGCCTTGCCAATTCCCGCGCCAACGTCTTTGTAAAACCGATCATGCCTGCCTTTGCCGCGGAGTAATTAGCCTGTCCGATGTTCCCCGCGACGCCGCTTATGGAAGATATGTTAAGGATCGATCCGAATTGCGCTTTCCTCATAAATGGCGCGACGGCGCGAGAGAAGTTGAAAGCGCCTTTGAGGTTAGTGTCCAATACGTCGTCCCATTCTTTTTCGCTCATGCGTACAAGCATGCGATCACGGACGATTCCCGCGTTATTAACAAGGTAATCGATGTTTCCAAAACGGTCGGCGGTTTCCTTCACCATTTTTTCGGCGGCGGCGAAATCAGCCACATCCACTTGAAAGGAAGCGCATTCGCGTCCCAGCGCGGCGATTTCGGCTTCGAGCCGTTCGGCCGATTCACGGTTTGCAAGATAATTAAAGGCGACATTGCACCCGCGCCGAGCCAGCTCGAGGCTTATTGCGCGGCCTATCCCGCGCGCCGCTCCCGTTACAATAGCTGTTTTTCCGTTAAATTCCATTATTTCGACGCTTCCATAATAACCGGCAAAACATAAGTTCAGACTACATGCGCGATATCAGAAAGGAAAAGGATACATAAGCCAGCCTCCAAGAATGGAGAGGAGAACGAAAGCCGCCATCAGAAATAGAAAATATCGTATGCGCTCGCGCATGCCGTGTTTCACCATGAAGGTCAGCACTAGCGATGTCAGGATGCTGAAAATCAGCATTACAGTAAAATGGTTTCTCATGGCTTTCGTCCCATGGCGATGTCAAAAACATCAACAATCGTCAGCATATTGAGCAGCCCGGCAACATATATGAATAAATTGGCAAAATCATAGGTATAAGCGGTGTTGTCGCCGACTCCCGCGCCCATAATCCACGGAATCCAGTAAAATAGTCCTGTTCCCGCTTCCGCGAAGAATTTTAAAATGGCGTACAGATCCTGAAAACCCGGATCAAACAGGCAGCCGTCAAGTTGAACGCCGATAATAACCATGGCGGCGATACATGCAAAAAACACTGCCGCGCGATCCCACTTGCGCAAAATGGCGTGCCCAAGACCGGGAATCAGCGCGCCCGCCACGCATACGACAGCCGTTTTAACGGCGTCAACGCGGGGTAAATCCTTTTCCGGCGCCGGAGAAGCTTCATCGACAGTAGATATATCCATAAAATTAACGTTTTCGGGCAATTACAAAAACAATGCGGGGGCGCGATTTATCGCGCCCTTTTTTAGAAATATGCAGGCAAGACGCCCGCGTTCCCATGTCAAGGTTTTGCAATTTCCTCTTTAATAATACAAAGCCGCCTGATCCAGAGCGTTTCTGTTTATCTTAATTTTTCCGGTTTTGTTCATTTCTTCGCGCACCCGGTTCACGTATTCCTGAAAATATTCATCCTGGCGGTTTTCAAGCATCTGTGTACGAAGCGCCGGTTGTTGTTTTTCAAAAGCGGCTTCATCGAACGGAGTGCGAGACTTGACCTGGAAAACGACAACATTGTCAAGTAGAGGCTGAGGCATGCTTACAGCGCCGGTTTCAAGCGCGAAGGCGGCTTGATTGAACGATGTGTTCGACCCGATTTCCGGGTCGGGTGTTCCGTTAATGGTAAATTCCTGGCTCGTTTTAACGCCCAATCCCTGCGCTTTTGCCGCCAGGGTGAGATTTGCCAGTTTAATGCCTTCCGTGGAGAGCTTCTGCGCTTCGGCGTCCATAAGTTCTTTGGCTTTCGCTTCGGCGAAGTCCGCTTCCGCGTTCTTGCGGAACTCATCGAACGTTCCCGGTCTTGGCAGTTCAACCTGCAGAAGTTTTGGAACCGCAAATCCCATCGCATGCTCCACCGGACTTCCAACGGCGCCGGCTTCCCTCAGCGAAAAAATTTCGTCCATCATTTCAGGAGAAATCCCGGGGTCAGTCATGGCTTCGTCTCTTTGCCGCAAGCCTGTTTCCCGAACTTCCACCGTGAAACCGAGATTTTTTACAGCTTCGACCAGGCCATTTGAATCCGTTTGTTTTAAAAGAATCGATGCTGCTTCAACGGCTTTCTGTCGTACCGTTTCCATCAATTTGCGATCGCTCGCCATGGCGGTCAACTGTTCACGGCTTGATTCCAGTGTCGGGTTTTCGTGCCCCAACGACAATATAATGTGATAGCCGTACTGCGAACGCACCAGTTCCGACATTTCGCCCGGATTTAGCGCGAAAGCGGCGTTTTCGAATTCCGGAACCATCTGCCCTCTGGTGAACGGGCCAAGATAACCGCCCTGTTCCGCGCTGCCATAGTCTTCGGAATATTTTTTCGCGAGTTCGGCGAAATCCTGCCCGGATTGAGCAAGTTTAAGAACTTCTTCCGCCCTCTGTTTCACTTCTGCGTCATCTGAAGGGTCGTTCACCATAAGCAGGATATGTGCGGCGTCAACCGTTTCTTCATGCGGCACTGAGTTCCACTCTCTCATAATGTCGTCTTCGGTGACTTCGATCTGTGGAATAAACTGCGAGTAAGGAACCAGCAAATATTGAGCATTACGCTTTTCCCTGACGGTATACGAGTCCTTGTGGTCGTCAAACCAGCTTTGTATGTCCTCGGCTGTCGGCTTCACTCGATTTTTGAAATCATCCTTTTTAAGGAGAACATAGTCCAACTGCATTTTCTGAGTGGAGCGCTGGTAGGCGTCACGCAATTCCGCATCGCTGACACGGATGGCGCTTGTAACAAAGTCGCGCACCCTGTCGTGGATCTTCATACGGCGCAGGTCGCTTTCAAATTCAGCCGGCGTATAACCGTTCATCGCCAGCAGCGCCTTGTAATTTTCAACGCCGATGAACTCGCCGTCCACCTGCAGGTTCGGGTTGTTTTTTACCGCCCGCGACAGCTCGTCTCCTGTTAATGTGATTCCGAAGCGTTGAGCCAGAACCTCCATAACCTGATAGTTTATTAATTCATTCAACACCTGGTTTGGAAGACCCATGGCCCGGAGGGTTTCTTCATCTATATTGTTGGCGGTGCGATAATTGCTTGATACCCGCCGGTAAAGCCGGGAGAAATCCTGCCCGACGATTTTACGCCCTTCGACCGACGCGACAACGCCCGGCGCGTCGAAAAGCCCGCTCATGTTTGTTCCGGGAACGAAGAAAATGAGCATACTGAGAGCCAGAGCGGCAATTACCAGCCAAAGAATAAGTTTCAGCCTCTTTTTGCGGCGCATTAAATCCAGCATAGCGAAGAAAAAACCTCCATTTTCGTGAAAAGAAAAGTATTATTATAACATAAATGCGTTGCCTGGGCGAAAGGATTAATAATGAGGATTGATAAAGAGGTCATTCTTCACTTGCAATTTTTGCCTGATCCGGTTAATGATTAACTTTTATGTTTTTATTTCATTATGAATATTGGGATGTACTGATGATTCCCACATTTCTATCCCGCCATTCAGGCCAGGGATTTTCCTAAGGAGTGGTTTTGCTGAAAATAATTGCGGAAAAAATAAACGGCACGCGAAAGCGCGTGGCGCAGGCCATAAAAGATCGGGACGCCGCGTTCATACAGGATTTAGCCGTGCAGCAGGCTGAAGCCGGTTCAACCGCGTGGCTGGATGTGAATGCCGGCACCGCCCCGCAGCGTGAGCCGGAAGATCTAATATGGCTTGTCGAAACCATTCAGGCTGTTGTCGATAAGCCGCTTGCTCTTGACAGCGCAAATCCGGCGGCGCTGAAAGCGGCGCTCGGGGCCGTAAAGCATAAACCCCTTATTAACTCAATAAGCCTGGAACCCGGCCGTCTGGATGTTTACCCCATTGTCGCCGAAAACAAATGCCCGGCCGTCGCGCTGGCCATGGACGAAAAAGGGATTCCAAAAACAAAAGAAGAAAGGCTGGAAGTTATCGGCAAAATTCTTGATAAAACAAGGCCGATGGGCATTGCCGACGAGGATCTTTATTTCGATCCCTTAGCCATGACGATTGCGACCGGACAGGGAAACGCCCTGCTTTTCCTCGACACGGTGCGCGAAATCAAAAAAACATTTCCGAAAGTCCATATTACTTGCGGACTGAGCAATATTTCGTTTGGAATGCCGGCGCGATCGTTTATTAACCGCGTTTTCCTGGCGCTTTCGATGGAAGCCGGACTGGATTGCGCCATTTGCGATCCGAACAATCAGGACATCCAAACGACGATTCTGGCCGCAAACCTTCTGCTGGCCGAGGACAGGCACTGCCTGCAGTTCACTCGAGCTTTCCGGGCCGGGGTTTTCGGTAAACCTGTATAATAAATGAAAAAACTGTTATAATAATCGATATTAAAAAAGGAGAAGCATATGTCACAAGAACTGATTGACGCCGTCGTGGACATGCGGGAAGAAGACGCTGAAAAAATTGCCGATGAATTGTTAAATACGGGAGCAGATCCGTTGGGTTTGCTTGAGGACTGCAGAACCGCGCTTGGAATCATCGGCGACAGGTTTGCCGCGGGCGAGTGTTTTGTTCCGGAGCTGATTCTGGGAGGCGAAATGCTGCGCGCTATAGGAGCCAAGGTAAAGCCCAGATTGACCACTTCCGGAGCCGAGGCGCAGAAAAAACTTGGCAAGGTTGTTTTCGGCACGGTTGAAGGCGATATTCACGACATTGCAAAGGATATCGTGGTGTTCATGCTGGACATCAACGGATTTGAAGTCATCGACCTGGGTATTGACGTTCCGGTCGCCAAATTCGTTGAAGCGGTTCGTGAACACAAGCCGCAGGTTGTCGGACTCAGCGGATTTCTTACCTTGGCGTATGACCCGATGAAAAATATCGTACAGGCGCTTGTTGACGCAGGTTTGCGCGACGGCGTAAAAGTTATGATCGGCGGCGGGCAGATGGACGACCAGATTGCGGCATATGCCAAGGCCGACGCGTACGGCAAGGACGCAATGGCTGCCGTCAGATTATCAAAGGAATGGGTAAGCGCAAATTAAGCGGGGATTGCAGAATGAAAACAGTTTCATTTTGGGCCGCGGGCGTGTTTGCGCTGACGTTGCTCATAACGGTTGCGGCGTTTGGAGATGAAAGCGAAACTCCGTGGTATAGCGATGTAGATGTTGTAATCGATGCCGTGGGTGTGCTTCAGGGATCTCCCGGAATGACCGGGCGGCTTGGCGATGCCGATGGCGTTGCTGACGCTACCCTTGTTTTTGATCTCAGATTGACGAAGCAGACGTCGAAATCCGGCAAGGCGTACATGCAGTTTAAGTCCGCAAACGGCGGTGGAATCGACGAAGATATTCCAAATCTTTCACTGTTCAATGCCGCTACGGCAGCTCCAAATTTTCGTCTTGCAAAAATCTGGTATGAACACACTTTTGGCGACAAAGTGCGCCTGCGAGGCGGAAAGCTCGACATTACCACGGATTTCGACACGAACGCCGCCGCCAACGACGAGTACGATCAGTTTCTTTCTGACGGGTTTGTAAATAACATGGCTGTGGAATTTCCGGAAGGATACAGTAATTTTGGCGCGATGTTATGGGTTTCCCCGAGTTCCTTCTTTGATATCGGCGTTGGATTCGCGGAAGCCACCGCGGAAGCCACCACGGATTGGGAAGATGTTTTCAAAAACCCCTTTACAATTCTTGAATTGGGTTTTAAGCCAATAATCGCGGACAGGCAGGGAAATTACCGCATTTACGGCTGGCGCAACGGACTGGAACACGAGCGTTTACTCTCTCCGGATATCACGGACGACGCCGACTACGGGTTTGGACTGTCCGCGGATCAGGAAATAGCCGAAGGCGTAACGATTTTTTCGCGTTACGGCCATAAGCGCGGCAGCGTATCGCAAGTGGAACACGCCTGGAGCGCAGGCGTGGATATCTCGGGAAGAATCCTGCGGCGCGAGGAAGATTCGCTGGGGCTGGCTTACGGCCAGGCCATTATCGGAAAGAACTGGAAATCGCTTGATGAATTGACCGGTATGGATTCCGGCGACGAACATCATCTGGAAATTTACTACAGAATTAAGACCAACAAATATTTCAGCGTATCGCCCAATCTGCAATGGATAAAAAATCCAAACGGCGACAAGGGAAACAACAGCGCCTGGGCGTTTGGAATCCGCACGTATCTTAATCTGCGTAATTAATGTAGGGGCGCGATAAATCGCGCCCTGCGTGATTTACTCAATTCTTAACATCCCCACAGGGCGGCGGCGCTTTGCGCCTTTGCCCTGGGCTGTTACGCTACTGCCTTTCAGGCCGTTTGAACGCGTGCCTTCAGCCCGCTTCTTTTAATTCCTCGTGAACCGCGCGAGCCGCAGGAGCGCCCTGTTCTGAATATCTTCCGCCACTGATTTCCCGGAAGCGTAGTTGTTCGCAATCATGGAAAATGCCAGCATTTCGCCGTCCGCCGTCCGCATATATCCTGAAATGGACGATACGCCGGTTATCGTTCCGGTTTTTGCGCGAATATTTCCTTTGACCGCCGCTCCTGTCAGGCGGTTTTTAAGCGTTCCATCCGTTCCGGCAACCGCCATCGCAGCGTAAAACTGCGGGAATACCGGCTGCCGATACATAAATCCGAGCGTTCGGACAAAAACATCCGCGCTTATGAGATTCCGTCTGGAAAGTCCGGATGCGTCGGAATAAACATAGCTCCCCTTGCGTATGCCCATTTTTTCCAGAGTTTCCGTAACCACGTCAATTCCTGCCGCGGCTGTTCCTTCGCCGCGAATTTCAAGGCCCAATACGCGCAGCAACGTTTCCGCCGGCATATTCAGGCTTTCTTTCATAATGGGCGTCAAAAGTTCCGCCAGCGGCGCGGATTCATGCGTCAGGAGAAGCTGTAACTCGCCTGAACCGCCTGATGCCGATGCGGAATATTCTTCTTTAATATCGCAGTCCGATACGTCAATGCCTTCGATTTCGAGTTGCCGGCGGAGCGCTTCAAGGTAGTAACGAACCGGGCGTTGTATGGCGACCGACCGCCTGACGGGCTGGCTTTTAAGCGGTACGTTCCCGCGTATCTTAATAATTTCCTGCGCGCCGGAAGCGCCCGGCGCATATTCCACAAAGACTGCCGCCGCTTTGCCCGCATTTGTTGTTATGACTGAGTTGTCAACCAATGGATAACCCGGCAGCGGCTCGCTTGACACAATCGCGGCGTCGCCCGCTTTTGCTCCGGGCCTGATCAGAAAGGATACGAAGTTTTCGTTGAACGCAAGCGCGCTGACCGGCGCTGCGTAGCTTTCCATCAGGTCGTCCAGCTCCCATCCGATCCCGTAGTTGTTTCCCTTAAACGCCAGGGCATTGCCGGAAATGCTTCCCGTTATTGATTTGATCCCCAGCGATTTTAACCGGTCGGCAAACGCGCGGAACGCAGCGAATGTATCCTTGTTTCCCATGCGCGGGGAAAGCGACGGATCGCCAAAACCCTGTAAAATCAAATTTCCACGAAGCATATCTTCATTAATAACGCCGTCGGTCAAAACGCGGGTTTTGAAGCGGTATTCCGGGCCAAGGCGGAGCAAGGCGACTGCGGCGGTTATAATTTTTTCGTTCGAAGCGGGAATATACAGTTTGTTGGCATTATGACCAAAGAGCAACTCATCGCGATCGAGAGAATAAACCGAGACGCCCCATTGCGCGTCCGAAAGCCGCTGGTCTGAAAAAATCGCGTCGAGGTCGCGGCACAGCGCGTCTTCGGCATCAGCCGCGAAAATGGGACAAATTGCCGCTGCGAGCGCAATAACAATGGCCGGGAAAATACGATGATGCGATTTCATAGAGTCTATTATAACACTCGTCCGAAGCCCTCAAAAATATCCGGGCAGGGATTGCGGCAAAAAATAAAAAAATAAACAAAAAGAAAATGCTTGCAAGAACACCCTTATTAATGCAAAACTGCTTATTCGTGCATGTATGTTTATCATGCCCTGACATTTGCCGATCAAATATCCGGGCTGGATGTTATGAACAAAAAATGCATGCGCGAAATTATTTTGCTGTTGTATAATTAAGTGATTTTTGATGTTGAAGGCCGGATGTGAAACAGTCGCTGATTTTCTAAAGCAGCGAAATATGCCAAGGAGGATTTTGTAATATGTCTGACGCAGAAAACTTAAAACCGGAAGGGGGCGGGCTTGACCGCCGCAGTTTCCTTAAAAACGCGGGCGTTGCTGTTGCCGGAGGGACTTTAAGCGCCGGAATGACAATGACGGCGCCTCAGGCGGCTGTTGCCGCACAATCGTCCGCCATTCCCAACATCGCCGCTGCATATCCAGGCATGACGCGGCCTGTAACGACGAAGCTCAACGTAAACGGCAAGGATTATGATGTAGTGATTGAAGCCCACTGGACGCTTCAGCGCACGCTTCAATTCCGGCTTGGCCTTACCGGCGCGAAACAGATGTGCGACCGCGGAGCGTGCGGATCCTGCACGGTTATTATCGACGGGCGCGCGGTATTGTCCTGCACCACGCTTGCCATTGAATGTGAAGGAAAGAAGATTGAGACGGTTGAAGGCATCGCGGCCGACGCGAAGTGGAAACCCCTGATTGATTCGTACTGCAAATGGGATGCGATGCAGTGCGGTTACTGTACGCCCGGCTTTGTGGTATCGGCCAAGGCGCTTCTTGTCAAGAATCCAAATCCGACGGAAGAAGACTGCCGTCAGGCGCTTGCCGGCAACATCTGCTGTTGCGGCACGTATCCGCGTCATCCAACCGCGATTGTGGAAGCCGCCGGAATTATGAGAAGCGCGTAACCTTGATTTTGGGAACCTTTAAAAACTCCAAAATCAAGGCTTGCGACCGAGACAAAAGCGGAGTTTACATTTTTGGTAAATGAGCGTTTTGTCGAGGAAGCGTAATGCAGAGTTTGGTTTTTTTAAAGGTTCCCTGCTGATACGTTTAGCATAGGAGATAATAAGAAATGAAAACATTTACACATACGAACGCAAAGACGGTTGCGGAAGCCAGGAAAACTCTTTCCGGAGCCAGAACCGCGATTATTGCCGGGGGAACCGATCTGATAGGAACCTTAAAAGACAATATTCTTCCCGACAATATGCATCCGGCGACGCTGGTAAACATCAAGACGATTCCCAATCTTGACTACATTAAGGAAGAATCGGGAGTGCTGAAAATCGGTGCGGCGACGCGTCTTGCCGACATTGCTGCGAATGCGACGGTGTCCGGGAAATACACGGCATTGGCACAGGCGGCATCGCGCGTAGCTACGCCGCATGTCCGCGACATGGGAACGATCGGCGGCAATATCGCACAGCTGCACCGCTGCTGGTATTTCAGAAAACCTGAGAATCGCTTTCCATGCATCCGGAAAGGCGGCAAAACGTGTTATGCAATGACAGGAGATAACAGGTATCACTCGATATTCGGCCCCGTCAATACCTGCATAGCCGTGCATCCGAGCGATACGGCGCCCGCGCTAATTGCGCTTGATGCCAAAGTCGTAACAAGCAACCGCACCATTCCAATTGAACAGTTCTTCGACGTGAAAACTCCAGGAAACACCGTTCTTAACGCCGGCGAAATCATAACGGAAATACAGATTCCCGCGCCGCCCGCAGGCGCAAAGAGCGCGTTCCTGAAGATGGCAATCCGCAAATCAATAGATTTCCCGATTGTTAATGTGGCGGTACGGGCGGGTGGAAGTTCCGCTCCGCGTATCGCGATGAACGCAGTTGCGCCTAAACCGTATCGCGCAACGAAGGCGGAAGAGTCTCTGGCCGGCAAGGCAATAAATGAAGCAAACGCAACAGCGGCCGGCGAAGCTGCCGTTGCTGACGCAAAGCCGATGTTTGAGGCCGCCAAGTATAAGATACAGATTGCAAAGACGCTTGTAAAACGGGCGCTAATGTCAATCGCATAGCGTTTCGTAAACAACGGAATAACGCTTTTTACAACAGAAAAGGGACGACTCGCGAGTCGTCCCTTTTCGTTTTTGACATGGGAGCGCAGGCGTCTTCGCCTGCGTATAATTAAAAAATGCGCGCCGAAGGCGCACGTTCCAAATGCAGGGGCGGTTCGCGAACCGCCCATTATTCAATTACACGCCGGCGGGGACGCCCGCGCTCCCATGTCTGAAAATTGCCATAATCAAAATACAATGAACTCGCGGATCTTCCTGGTCAGGCATGGCGAACCACATCAGCACGACGACCGTATTTTTCTCGGACAAACCGATGTTTCGCTTTCAGAGCGCGGGCGCGCCGAAGCGGCGACAGCAGGTGAAGAACTTGTAAGTCTCGATTGCCGACCTGGCCGCATTTATTCCAGTAATCTTCTGCGCGCCATGGAAACGGCGGAAATTATTTCAGCCCGGTTTTGCGGTGCGCCGATAGTCGATATCGCCGCTTTCCGTGAATTGAATATGGGGGTCTGGGACGGAGAATTAATAGAAGATATCCGGCGGCGATTTCCGGGTGAATATGCGAAACGTGGCGAGGACATCTTAAATTACCGCGTTACGGGCGGCGAAAATTTTTACGACCTGCGCGAGCGTGTAACGCGCGAATTTCAGCGCATTTTGCGCGAGGAGTTCTTTCCAGAGTTGCGCACGGGCGGGAGCTATGATCTTGTGATTGTTTCGCACATGGGCGTAATACACACGCTTATCGCAGAATTGTCTCGCGAAGATATGAACACGGTCATGCAGCGGCGCTGGCCGACCGGATCAGTCGTACAATTACAATTACCGCAATTGGAATAATTATGTTTGGCGAAATATTTGCATTTTCGGATCACTCGCTTGTGAACTTCGTCGGCGGCGGAGGAAAAACTGCACTGATTCACCGTTTGCTTGATGAATATTCATCGCGGGGGCCTGTTTTAGCCACTACCACCACGCGCGTACACCCGCCCGATCCGCAGGAAGGTCTTGCACTCATATCTAGCGACAATCTCGCGTTATTGAAATTTACTATTGAAAACATCGCGAGAGATTGCGCGAAACTCCCATTTAAAATTATCGCGTCACGCTACTTCATGAGTTCCAACCTGGTTCGTGGCGTCCCGCCGGATTTTTTTAAAAACATAGACCGCAGTCTTTTTCCGATTTTCCTCAACGAAGCGGATGGCGCGGCAAGTTTTTCGCTGAAACTACCCCGTGAAAGCGAACCGGTTCCGGCCGTAGGCGCGGAATACCTTGTCCCCGTCATCGGCCTTGACTGTATAGGTCGTAAACTGGGCGCGGATACGGTACTACGCTGGCTTGAACTCTCGGAAAGTTTTTCGCTGTGCAAAGGAGATTTAATTACGCCGGAAATCGCCGCGCGCATCCTCATGCACCCTCGCGGCGTCTGCAAAAACCCACGCCCGGGAACTACAATAATTCCTTTTATCAACAAGGTTGATTCCGAAGAGCAGGATCAAACCGCGTTGGAACTTGCCGCCGCGATTTTGAACAACGGAGCGTTTCCTATAGAGCGCGTGATTTACGGCAGCGTGTTTAACAACCGTGCCGCATGCCTATCTTTGGCCGTTGCCGATAGTCTTCTTGCGGCCGAACGTAATTGTCTGCCTGGAGCACATGGGTATACGGCAGACAGATTTGAGCGGAACATGAAGGAGGCTATCACACCGTAGCCGCCTCACGGCGGCTTGCCGTGAACCATCGTTGATGTAACTTGAATATGAAGTGGGCGTTTTTGATGGAAGCGGGCTTTGCCCGCATCGTTAATTGTACGCCGGCGGGGACGCCCGCGCTCCCAGGTCTGCCCACTTCATATTCAAGTTATTGGCAAGTCCCGCGCTTCAAACGTACAGTACCTGGGACAATCTTCAGGCCCTGGCGATGCTTTATAACGTTGACGCGAAGGCGATAGACGGTTCTGATTATGTATTAAAAACTCTTTGGTTTTCATACGGACTTTTGAGACGATGTGGAAAAGGTAAAGGAGAGATAGACAGATGGCTGATATAGCAGGTGTAAATGGTCAAAGAGAAGATTTTCGTGTAGTCGGCAAACCCAACCTGCCCGGCAAGGTGTCTTACGCGCTCGCTGCCGGCATTGCAAAGTTTGGCGTGGATTGGACGGCGCCGAATATGCTGCACGCGAAATTCCTGCGCAGCCCTTACGCAAACGCCTGGGTTAAAAGCATTGATACAACGGCGGCGCGTGCGCTCCCCGGCGTAGTTGATATCGTTACATGGGAAGACGACGATATAAAAAAACTCAAACCCGGCGGCTATGCTCCGGGACCGCACAGGCCGTTTATCGACAACTATGCCGACCAGGAAGGCGTCGAGGTCGCCGCTATAGTTGTGGCCGAAAACGAGGATATTTGTGAAGAAGCGCTCAGGCTTCTCAAAGTCGAATGGGAAATGCTCCCGCACATTATTGATATATTGAAAGGTAAAGAACCGGATCACCCTGTTATACGCCCGTCTGATAAGAACTACCCCATAACACTTTACACGGCGAGTATCAGCCTGAAAAAGAAAGGCAACGTCGTCTACGCCGAGAACATTCAGGGCGATATGGAAGAGGGATTTAAACAGGCCGACCATATAGTGGAATACAATCTTATGCTGCCCGCGTTTTCGTCTCATTTGCCGAACCCGCCTGCGTCCATCGGGTGGTGGGAGGATGACCCTTACCGGGGCGAAGGTCAAACCATGTATATCGAAGGCGCCGTGGAAAGGGGACACAGAGAGGTCTCTCTGCTGTACGGAATGCCTCTTGAAAGGACGATACAGACAGGCCTTTTCCAGGGAGGCAAATATTGCGACTGGGGGATGCGCCGCTCACAGATGATCACGCCTCTTCTGGCAAAGCGCGTTGGACGCCCGGTCAGGTGCGCGAATACACGCGCGGAAACTTACGACTTCCAGATGAACCAGCGCTATATGTACATGAAGATAGGCTTTACGAACGAAGGGATTATCACGGCGGTTGACGATTATTCCGTGGCCGACTCGGGCATAGAAGGCAGCTCGTATTTTGCCACATCACCCGATCAGGGCTACGCGCCATACTTTACGTTCAAATGCCTTAATATCCGTCAGCGCATGGACAGCGTCGATTCCAACCGAGGGAAAATGTTTCTCAGCGGGCAGCACTGTCCGTTTAACTGGGATGCCGGCACGATGGCGATTTATATCATCGCCGAAAAACTGGGTCGTGATCCGATAGATATTGCAAGGCTCAATTTGCATGGCCCGACTTCACAGGAGGATTTAAATCCGGTCCCCAGTTTTGAAGCGTGCGCACAAGAAGGCAAAAAGCTCATGAACTGGAGCTGGCATTCCAGCAGCGCGAAAACCCTGCCCGATGGGAGAAAACACGGCGCGTCGTTCCGTTACCAGATGAGTCCGCGCCACGCGGTTTCAGGATACAACACCGTGCTTGAACTGCGAAACGGCGTCGTTCGTATGCCGACGCGGGGTACGGTTTACGGCAACTATGCGGTTGAATGCAACGCCATGGTCGTCGCCGAGGAGCTTGGTCTTGAATATGACGACATCGTCGTGGACTACGACTCCACAGCTGTGTCCACACCAAAAGGCGGCGGTTCTGACGGCGTGACTGCATCGGCCTGGGTGACTAAAGAATGCGCGAACATATTTAAAAAACAGATACTCGAAGCGGTAATAAACGATGTTACCAATCCGCCCGGGTCTCATTACCTTGACGACCCGCCTGGCCGGGTGTTTTCACACAGCTGCTTCAAGGGCTATAAGCCGGAAGATCTCGATATTATAAATGGGCGTGTTGTGGTAAAAGCCGACCCGTCGATAGGCGTCTCTTTTAAAGAAGCGACGACGAGGCACATCGCAACGAGTCATTGGGGCAGGCCGCCCGCGTCGTTTTGGAGCAGCGGATCGGGCAGAAGACTCGACGTAATGAACACGGCTTTCTGTGAAGTGGCCGTCGATATGGAAACTGGCGAGGTCGAGATACTGCGCTTCGGCGTTGCCGCAGATTCGGGGAAGATAATGCGCCTGACATCTCTCGAAAGCCAGATAGACCAGGTTTTGTATTTCAGCCAGGGCTGCCAATTGCTTGAAGATTACTATTATGATGAAACCACGGGCGTACGGCTGAACAACAATATGTTTGAATA
>Ga0082212_10006826_pt1 | contig 15233 bp, 16 predicted proteins | sample TergutNt197P3_FD_71548 | JGI IMG/M metagenome (GOLD analysis project Ga0082212, IMG submission 71548) | Neocapritermes taracua P3 segment gut microbial communities from Petit-Saut dam, French Guiana - Nt197 P3 | ecosystem: Host-associated > Arthropoda: Insects > Digestive system > Gut ...
TGATATGTTACTTCCTGTACGATTTTTCTTAAAGGTCTTGGCATAATTTTCCTCCTCATTATTTTGTGTCTCATATTGTAAACGTCTGAGGTTGGCGGGAGATGAAAAAAATTTAAGGGGTCAGAGCAATTTTAATTTACTAAAATGGCATCTTAATAAAGAGTAAAATTATGGAACCTGAAATAAAAGCCGTACTCTTCGACATTGACGGAACAATACTCAATGCCGGCAGCGCAGGCAGAAAGGCGTTCATGCAGGCAGCCGGGGAGGTTTTCGGCTCTACAGGGACAATGCAAAAAGTTGACTTCCAGGGACGCACAGACCGTTACATCCTTGAGGAATCATTTAAAAATTCACCTCTGCGTCCCGAAGAACTTAATTCAAAAATAGAACTCATGAAAAAAGCCTACACTGAGGCTCTCGGGACAACAATATACCAATACGAGGCTATCCTGTTGCCGGGCATTAAAGAAGCCTTAAACGAACTTTATAAAAACCAAAACATAATACTCGGACTTTTGACCGGCAACTTCGTGGAGAGCGCATTCATAAAACTCGCCCGTTTCGGCCTTGATAAATTTTTCAGTCTCGGCGCTTACGGCGAAGACTCAACAAATCGGAGTGAACTTCCGCCCGTCGCCCAAAGACGCATACTCGAAAATAAAGGGATACATCTTGATTTTTCAAGGATGATCATCATAGGCGATACCATACACGATATTGAATGCGCCAAAACATCTGGAGCCGTGTCGGTTGCGGTAGGCACCGGCCTGACTTCGAAAGAAACCCTGATGGGAAAAAATCCGGATTATTACTTTGATGATCTGTCCGATACCGAAAACTTTCTCGGAGTTATATCCGCAATATAGGCTATTGCCTTTTCCTTAATTTTCTCGATATAAGGCCGGCCATATAACGGGCTTCCTCAACTTTGAATATATAGCAGAGCGCCGCATATACAAGAATGCCTGCGGCAACAGTAAGGCCGAGTATAGCGCAGCGGCTTGATATTGATGCGGCAAACCAGTCAAGCTGCCGGACAATAGCAAGACAGGGCGCGAGCATTATTGCGGAAGCCGAAACAAATTTTATAACAGGAAGGCGCAAAGACAGAAAATTCATCCCGCCCATCTTCCTGTTTAGAAAAAGCAATAAAAAAATTACCTGAACAAGACTCGACAGAGAGAGAGCAAGCATGAGGCCGGCATGTTCAAGAACGGTGTTCATAAGAAAGTAACCCGCGACAATATTGACCACAAGCGCAAGCAGCGCCCCCAGAACTGGCGTCGCCGTATCTTTGAGCGCGTAAAAAGTAGGCGTGGTAATTCTTAGAACAGCGAGAAAAATTATGCCTATGCTCGCGCAAAAAAGAGCCCTGTAAGTAAGAAGCGCGTCTTGGGGCAAAAAATTATTGTGCATAAAAATCGTCGATATAATGGGCAGGCCAATTCCCATAAGAGCGGCGCAAGCAGGAATTGCCACAAAAAGAGCGCCTCGCACGGATTTTATGTATACAGCCTTAAGCTCGCCGTAATTAGAATGAGCGCTCAGGCGCGACATTTCGGGCAAAATGACATTTCCTATTGAAACAATAAAGACGCCTAATACAAGTTCCGTAAGGCGGTCGGAATAATATATGTACGATATGCTTCCGGGTTTAAGATAAGAAGCCATAACGGTTATAATAAGACTGTTGATTTGATAGACTGCCATTCCAAATAACGCGGGGGCAAGCATTGTAAATATTTTTCTGATTCCGGGATGTTTAAAATCGATAGAAACGCGCATTTTAAAACCGACTTTTACCATGTAAGGAATCTGCAAAAGAAACTGCAAAAAGCCGCCTATAAGGACGCCTATTGATACACCTACAAGGGGAATCTCAAACATATTTGAAAGAACCAATATTCCAAAAATAATCCCGACATTAAGGAAGACAGGAGCAAAGGCGCTTGAGAAAAAACGTTTATGCGAATTGAGCACGCCCATGGCAAAGGCCACAAGGGAAACAAACAAAAGATACGGGAACATTATTCTGTTGAGAAAAACAGCAAGATTTATTGTCTCGCTGTCGCTGAAACCTATGGCGAAGGCCTTGACGATTTCAGGAGAAAAATACTCCCCCGCGAATAAAAGCACAACAAGAATCACAAACAAAATTGAAAGAGTTTTTTGCGCAAGCTCAAGCGCCTCATAGCTGCCCTTGTTTATCAAATACTCCGTGTATACCGGAATAAAAGATATGGTCAGCGCGCCCTCTGCCACGAAACGGCGGAACAGGTTTGGAATTTTGAAAGCGACAAAGAAAGCATCGGTATGCCCGCTGGCTCCAAAATAGGCAGCAAGCAGCATATCCCTTACAAAACCCAGAATACGGCTGGCAAGAGTCGAAAGCGCGACAATACCGGTTGAACGCAAAATTAAATTCATAGTTTGCTCTGAAATAAAACTCTTGACAAATCGTCAAGAGTTTTGAATAAATCAAGAAATAAAATCGGTGAACCATAAAAATGAAACAAAAAAAAATTAAACCGCTTCTAACGTTTCTTTTCATAATTCTTTACGCGCAGACAGCTTTCGCCAACAATTATGCAAGGGCTGTTTCTCTCTATCAGTCCAAAAGGTATGAAAAAGCCAAAGAGACGTTTCTCAAAGTAATAAAAACCCACGAAAACGGCAACGCGCTGTACTACTTGGGTGAAATTGAAAAAATCGAAGGCAAATATAAAGAAGCCAAAGAATATTTCAAAAGAGCCGTAAAGGCAAAAGCAATCAATATAAGCAACCTTAAAAGCGCGTACTGGAATATAGCCAGTATAGAAGAACAGTGGGGCGAGTACGAAAATCTCGCGCTCACCTACCATGAAATATGGAACAAAATGAAAGACGAGGCCGCCCGTCAAAAAATAGACGGCCTCATCAATAAACTTCAATGGTCAAAGAACAGCAATGCCGTATCGGAATATAACAAGGGTATCGAAATGAAAAGGCTCTCAAAAACCGAAGAGGCTGCTTCACACTTTAAGGAGGCTTTGAAAAACGATCCCCTTTTTATCGCGCCGAAATTTGAACTGGGAATTTTAGCCGTTCAAAGCGGCGATATGGACGCCGCCGAAGCGAATCTATCTCCCGTAGTTTCAAAAATACCTTTTTACGCCGAAGCCAACATCGCTTTGGGCGATGTCTATTTTAATAAACGTAAATTTTCATCGGCGCATAGCTGCTTTGAACGAGCCGTCAAGTTCGGCTTTCTTAACTCCCAGACCCGCTATCACATAAATATCCGAAAGGCCCAGTGCTATTATCATGAAGGTTCTTTCGCGAAAGCCGAAGAATCGGCCTTGGCGGCGGCGTCTCTCGCGCCGGAACAAATCGAACCGCTGACGCTTATTTCGGCAGCCTGTATAAAGCAAAAAAACCTTGAAAAAGCGATTGACATCCTCCAGAAAGCGCAAAATATCCAGCCTAACAATACCGATGTCCTTTATCAATTAGGCGGCATATATTACAGCAAAAAAGACGAACGCTACCTTGCAAATTTTGACAAGTTGTTCAATCTTACGAAAGAAAAACCCAAACCGCCATACCCGCGCATTATACCAATAATCGTCAACGCTCATTACAAACAAAAAAACTATGACAGGGTCAATGAAATACTTGCCACCCTTCCCGAAGAACAAAACAGCGAATTGGCCGTTATAAAAGCCAAATCTTTTTATTACACAAGCCAATACGATAAAGCAATTACCCTGTTTCGCGGAGTATCCGCCATAGCTAACGAAGACAAACTTTTGCTGGCATCGGCTTATGCGAGAACACGCCAAAACGATCGGGCAACGGACGTGCTTCAACCGCTTATGGATAACGCCGAATTAAAGGCAAAGGCCTTGCGCGATCAATTCCTCGCGCCGCTTGCAAGAGAGATAGAAAGAAAAAATCTTGGACAGCAAAAACAGACCGAGCAGGAAAAACTTGAACAAGAAAGGCGCGCGAAGCAGCGTGAAACGGAAAGGCAGGCCGAAAAAGACAGAATTGAACGAGACAGGTTAGAGAGAGAAAGACAATCCCCCGCTCATGAAAATACGCAAAACCAAAGTGAAAAATCCTAAACGATACAGGTCCCCTGATAACTGCTATGTATAGTATTGTATTTTCATAAGGCCGTCTTCTATGGTATCGGCAAAAATAACAAACCGATACATGGAAAGAGAACTAAACATATCTTTGACTTCGGGTTTTACACAGACCAATACCACGCGTTTATCTTTTTTGCGGGCGTTTTGAGAAATCATCACTAAAGACTCAAGTCCGGCAGAGGTAAGCAAGACAACCGATTTCATATCGATTATAACATTGTCGGTATCGGTAATCGTTTCCAAAAAATCGGCAAACTCAACGTCAGTATTCGCCGAAATGTATCCGACTACCTCAAGGAGTTTGACGCCTTCATATTCGGTTACCGTATAATTAAGCGTATCACTCATGTAAAGTTTCTTTCAAGGCCGAAATTATAATATCGTCCGGAACATTCGGAACAGAGTCCCCGTAAAGCGGGAGGCCTGGCTCCTTTAAAAGAACAAACCTTATACTGTCTCCGGCGTTCTTCTTATCAAATTTCATATGCTCAATAACGTCCTGAGCATTGCAGCTTATTGACTTATCGCCCATACCGTATTGTTTTAAGAGGGCGGTAATTTTTTCCTGTTCCGCAGAAGATAAAAGTCCCATATCCCTTGAGATTCTGCTCTCGGCAAGGATTCCGGCCGCAACCGCTTCACCGTGGCTTATCCCTTTATATTCCATCAATGATTCAATAGCGTGACCGACAGTATGACCGAAGTTGAGAATAGAACGCAAAGAAAGTTCTTTTTCGTCCTGAGAAACCACGGACAGCTTAAATTTAACAGAATTATATATAAGTTCGCTTAAAACATCTTCATTCTGAACCGACACAAGATTGTGCTTCAGGAGTATCTCTAAAGAAGCCGTATCGCCTACGAGCGCGTGTTTGATAATCTCGGCAAGCCCGCACTTTATTTCTTTTTCAGGGAGCGTGGAAAGAAACAAAGTATCGCACACCACAAGAAGCGGCTGCAAAAAACCGCCCGCGAGATTTTTGCCGGAATGCAGGTTTACAGCCACTTTGCCGCCTATGCTTGCGTCAACCATCGCAAGAAGCGTTGTCGGGCATTGAATTATATTAATTCCCCTCATGTAAAGGGACGCGCAGTAACCGGCGAAATCGCCCACTACCCCGCCGCCGATAGACCAGACTATTGAATCGCGGGTAAGACGCTTGTCGGCAAAACCCTGCAAAAATTTCTCCGCATAAAGGTAGCTCTTGTTTTCTTCCGAATCCTGCATAAGAAATAATTCTTTGTTGGTGTAGGCGCCGAGAAGCTCCATAAGGTATTCCCAATGCAAATCGTACAAATGGTTGCTCAACACAACGGCGCATTTACCCACCGAGAGTTTTTTTCTCAGCTCTGCGCTATTCATCATAATCTGGCGGCCTATCTGCACCGTATAGCGGCTTGATCCTATTACTGCTTCTATTTCTTTCATTCGTTCACCCAAAAATTACCAAGATACCCGGCAGAGCGTTTGCCCTGAAGAATCGACATAAGTTCCGAATTAATAGGGGGATGTATTTTAAGCGAAGCTATCTCGTCGGCGTCAAAGAAACCGAAACCATGCAGCCTCGCATCTTTCCCTGTGGCATAATCACCTGAAATATAGGAACATTGAAAGCATATATTTACAATATGCCTTTCGCCCGAAGGAGCTATTGAATCGGAAAGAAAAGCCATATCGCCTACGCTGATATCTATATTAAGTTCTTCCATAAATTCACGCTTTAAGGCATCTTTGAGACTCTCGCCGAAAAGAACGCCGCCACCCGGAAGAAGCCAATAAATATCGCCGTTTTTCCGGTGGGCGATTAAAAGTATCCTGCCATCCTGCGATACTATTCCGCCTACGCGAACCCTTACCTCTTGCTCAACTGAATTCAAATTCAAATATCATCCCCTTTTTCGATCTTACTCAATGCGAAAGCGGCGGCGTCCATCTCGGCCTTGCGTTTACTTCCGCCGGTGCCGGTAACTATCTCTTTATCGTTTATCAAAAGACGCACGATAAATTCTTTGTTGTGGTCGGGACCGCTTTCGGCAACTACTTCGTAAACAGGTCTGTCTTTGTATTTTTTTTGGACATACTCCTGAAGCGTAGTCTTAGGATCGCGCTGATACGTCATGTTGTTGATTCGTTCAATATATTTTTTGAGGAACCCCAAAACAAAAAGGCGCAAATCTTTAAACCCTGAGTCTAAATAATAAGCTCCTATAATAGCTTCAAGCGCGTTAGCAAGAATTGAGGCGCGTTCCCGCCCGCCCGTAATATCCTCGCCTTTGCCCATAAGAAGAAACGGACCGATTCCCAATTCAATGGCCGCTTCCGACAGAATATTTTCGGAAACAACAACCGATTTTATTTTAGCAAGATCTCCTTCATTGTAATTTTCAAAACGCTTAAACAGGTACTCATTTACAACAAGCCCCAAAACCGAATCGCCCAGATATTCAAGACGCTCGTTATCCGACAATTCTAAGCTATGTTCATTCAGGTATGAACTGTGAACAAGCGCTTGATTGAGCATACCTCTATTTTTAAACTTTATACCTAAAGCGGCCTGTAGTTTATCAAGCTGCTCTTCCCTGCTCTTCTTGTCCTTTTTATTTTCAGCGTTCATATTCCGAAAGAGATACGTCCCCAGAATCTAATAACCAATAGAACCGTATAAAGTCAAAAATGCAGTTCAAGGTTAAAATGAAAATCTATATAATTAATAATATCCTGAACCGTATGAAGGCTGTCATATATTTCTTCAATAATATCAATATTGAAACGCTCTTCAAAAGCCATTATAAGGGAAACCGCGTCAATAGAATCTACTCCAAGGTCATGAATGAACGAAGCGTCAGGCGTAACGTAACTATCTCCGATATTAAGCTGATTAACAATAATTTCTTTTACGTTTTCAAATGTAGCCATCAATCCATCCGTTTTAATTTTTAAAATACAAAAAAGGGATGCTAAGAAAAGCATCCCCTTGTTAATTGAAAAAGCAACGGCCTAATCCGCTAATTTAACCTTATGCTCAACAATAAGCTGGCCTTTGTAATGACCGCATTCGGAACAAACACGGTGAGGCCTTGTATAAGCCCCGCACTTTGGGCAGGGTCTTAAACCGACAAGACCTATGGCGTCATGCGATCTTCTCATTCTCGATTTGGATTTGGATTTTCTTCTCTTTGGTACTGGCACAATCAGACTCCTGTTAAAAATTAGCCGAAAATAAATTACAATACATTTTTTTTATTCATGGAACTTTCGTCAAGCTAAAATAAATAAAAATTTTATTTATCTTTTATAAAAAAGAGCCTTTTTTTCGCGCTCTGCGCAAAAACGGAGTTGGGATAATCGGCAAGAAGAATATTGTAATATTTTCCGGACTGCGAAAAATCTCCTTTCAGACTATAGGCTCTCCCAAGGTTATAAAAGATACTGTCCGCGCAAACGCCTCTTCCGTGTTTTTCTTCAAGCTTTTTGTAAATAGCAAGCGCCTTGTCAAGGTTCCCTTCTTCTTCGGCCGCGCATCCCGCCTTAAGCGAAGCAAGAACCGAATATATTTCATACGAAGATTTATCGGAAAATTCGATCAAAGCATTGCCGGCCTCCTCGAATTTCCCCTCTTCAAAATAAAGGTTGCCTGCAGACCATGTCGCTTTTTGGTACACGCTGCCGAAAACGGCTTTCTCTCTAAGATTATTGAGTTTTTCAATAATATCCGCGCGTTTACCCGCGTCTTTCGTGTCGTACTCGCTCATGATGGATTCATACCGAATAAGCAGATTGTGCGAACGTCTATCGAAAAAAATAAACGCGGCTGTTCCCAAAACGACTAAACCAAGCGCAATGATCAACGAGTAACTAATAACGGTTCTTTTTCTTATTATGAAATCTTTGAGCTTCATCAAAATGCGCTCAACGGGATTTCTCGCTATCACAATTGTGTTTCTGCTCTTAACCTTAATGCGGTCCATTCCTTCTCCTTAACTGTTCAATTTAATATTGACCATGTCGCCGATGGTAACGGTATTCGAACTGGTTTCCCGCAATATTTTATTGACTTCGTCCTGCTCGGAAGTGTACTCAAACTGCTTAATACTCAAAGAAATGCGTCTCTTTCTGGGGTCAATGTTGAGAATCACCGCTTCCACCTCATCGCCGACCTTAAAGGCTTCGTCCAAAAGCTCAATCTTCTGTTTAGATGCTTCGGATATATGGACAAGACCCTCCAGATTTTCATCTAATTTTACAAATAAGCCGAACTTCATTATTCCCGAAACAGTTCCTTTTACGCGCATCTTGGGCTTGTATTTCTCGCTTGAGAGTTCCCATGCTGATTTACTTAATTGCTTTATTCCGCACGATATTTTCATATCGCTTTTTTTGATTTCGAGCACCTTAAATTCAACTTCTTCATCAATCGAATATTTATTCAAGACAGACGGTTTATTATCTTCCCAGCTTATATCGGAAATATGAATAAGCCCCTCAATGCCTTCTTCAAGTTCTATAAAAAGTCCGAATTTAACTATTTTCTTAATCTTGCCTTTATGGGTTGAACCGACAGGAAATTTTTCCGCCACAGTATCCCATGGATTGGGAACAGCCTGCTTACGGCTGAGCAACAATTTGCGCTCGCCATCATCTATATCGATAACCTTTACTTTGAAAGTGTCTCCTTTTTTAAGCGTGTTCTTGACAAATTGCCCCGAATTGTTCCAGGAAAGTTCGGTATTAGGAAGAAAACCGTCTATCTCATCGTTGATCTCGATAAAGGCGCCGGTGTTTACCACAGTTACCACAGCCCCGTCAACAACAGAACCTATGGCTATGCGTCCCCTCATATTCAGCCAAGGGTCATCCGCAAACTGTTTAAGGCCCAATGAAACCTTCTTTTCGGTCTCATTTACGGACAGAATAATGAATGAGCGTTTTTCGCCGAGCTTCAATATTTTTCTTTGCTTAAATACATTCTTCCACGACATATCGCTCCGGTGAATGAGGGCGTCAATGCTGTCTACCCTTACAAAAGCGCCAAACTCGACAAACTTTACGACCTCGCCCTCAACAGTATCGCCCGCCTTATGGTTCGATAAAAAATTATCCCATTTTTTCTTATTTTCTTCATCTATATAATCTTTTCTTGAAACAACGACAGAGCGCTTTTTTCTGTCAATGCTCTTAATTTTAAATTTATATTCCGTCTCGCTCTGCGTTTCGCCTTTTAAATCAGCGCTCAAAGAGAATGGTAAAAAAGCTCTCTGCCCGCCTGAGCATTCCACAAATTTCCCCTTATTTGTAGCCGAGAGAATTTTACCGGAAATCTCACCGTCCTGCTCATCGTAGCTTTTAATAAAATTTTGCCAGCTAAATTCCTTTTCGGCGTCTTTTACCGAAAATTCACAAACCCCCTCGCTGCGCTTGGGGCCCCTGAGCATTACTTTGAGTTTTTGGCCTACGACAGGTCTGGAAACAAATTCTTCGAGAAGAATTCTGCCGTCGGATTTTATTCCGACACTAACATACACATAGTTGTCATCAACAGTAACAACCTCGCCTTCAATAATCGCGCCGGGCCTGATCCCGTCTTGAACCAGATTGGCAACGCTTTCCATATCAATGGATTCGTTGAAATTCTCGTTTTTATAATCCATTCGATCCCCCCTAAGAAATAATCATAAAGACTGCATGGTCTTTTCAATCATTTCCGCTATATAAACAACGACCTCGTCTTGAGTCATAAAAGACGTATCACAATATACGGCATCCTCTGCCATAACAAGGGCGCCGTATTTACGCGATTTATCTTCTTCATCTCGCTGTGTAATCTGTTTTTTTATACTATTTTCGTCAACATCTTTTCCCATATCACGGTATTCTTTAACTCTACGCAAGGCCCTTATATCGGCAGAGGCGTCAAGATATATTTTGAGATCGGCCTCAGGGAAAACAACCGTACCTATATCCCGGCCATCCATAATAACCGGCTCGGATTCGGCCCATTTCCTAAGCAGGGCATTAACAAAATTACGGATATTCGGATTATCAGAAACCGCGCCTATGTGCTTTACAATCATCTCGTCCCGGATAAGCAATGAAACGTCCTGCCCGTTTACAAAAGCAGCGCAAGTTCCCTCATTTGTAAAAACTTGTTTTATTTCAATATCTTTGAGCACGGCCTCCAAACCGCCGACACCTCCGGACTTTTCAAGGCCGTACCATGTCAGCGACCTGTACAACGCGCCCGAGTCGATATATTTAAGCGATTTAAGGAGAGCCGCCTTTTTACACGCCGTGCTTTTTCCCGAACCGGCCGGACCGTCAACGGCAACCGTAACATTTTTCCTGCGCTCAAAGGGATATGAACCCAAAATTTTAAAAAAAACCGTCTCTTCCCGCATTCTTTCAAGCGCGACGCGGACATTTTCATCATCTCTGTGACCGAGAAAATCTATAAAGAAATTATATTCCCATATTTTGCGCCTGTTGGGACGGGACTCTATTTTTTTCATATTCACACCGCAATCGGCAAAAGGCTTTAAAAGGTTGAACAGAGCGGCCGGCCGGTCTTTAACCGTACAAACGATGGATGTTTTGTCATTGCCGCCGGGCGGCGCGGCCGATTTAGCGAGCACGAAAAAACGAGTATAATTATTCTTCATGTCTTCAATGTTCCCGGCCACAATATTAAGCCCATATATTCCGGCCGCCTCGTCAGATGCTATGGCCGCGGAATCAGGTTCGCCGGCCGCATAAGCGGCGGCAACAGTTGTTGACGCAACCGTTATCGTTTCAATTTCCGGAAGGTTTGCCTTCAGCCATTCCCGGCATTGCCCGATAGATTGGGGATGCGAATATACTTTTTTTATTTCGGACATATCGCCGCTTTTGGAAAGAAGGTTCAGCGTTATACGCACCTGTTTCTCTTCGACAATATTAAGCGGGGTCATTAAAAGTTCGTCAAGGGTTACTGCAACAGAACCTTCCGTACTGTTTTCGATCGGAACAACGCCAAAATCCGAGTCCCCATTCGCGACCGACAAAAAAACGTCATGTATATTTTTTTGCGGAAGCCTAAGCGTCGGGGTTTTAAAAATTTTTGTAGCCGCAATGCTTGAAAAAGAGGCTTCAGGCCCCAAAAAGGCCACGCTTTTCATACGCTCATCCGTCGCCAATAGAAAATTCCTTTATTTCTGAAATCTTAGGCAGGTCAGAAAGTTTATTCAGGCCGAAAAGCCTCAAAAACTCATCGGTCGTGCCGTACGCAAGAGGGCGTCCGGGTAAATTTTCTTTTTTGCCGACTATGGTTATAAGGTGATGTTTCATCAGGTTGTTGACCATAAGTCTCGAAGATACGCCGCGAAGCTCGTCAATCTCGGCAACAACTACCGGCTGCTTATAGGCAATAATCGAAAGAGTTTCAAGCATCCCCTTTGACAAAGATTCCCTGTGTTTCATACCAAGCGTATAGCGCAGTTGATCGGCATAACGCGTATTCGTAACAAACTGAAATCCGTTTGCTATTGCGGCAAGACGTATTCCGCCGTCGCGTTCCTCATAGTCGTCAACAAGCGAATCAATAATTATTTGGGCCTGCGCCTGGACAAGCGAAAAATTCTTTACAAAAAATTGAAGCGGAACCGGCTCGTTACTCAAAAAAAGAACAGCCTCAAACAATCCTTTGAGAGAAAATTCATCGCTGTTTAAGTTTTCGGAATTTGATTGCTCCTTTTCTTCTGTTTGGTTCATAAAACCTCAATTCCGTTAATTTGCTAAACCTGATTTATCTGATTTAAAGAAAAAGAGCGGACAAGAAATATTTCGCTGAAAAATTGTTCCTGCACTATTTTTATAAGACTTGTCCTTGAAAGCTCCAGAATAGCAAGAAAAGAGGCTATAAGCTCGGCCCTCGAGGGCTTTGCGGGAAACATATCTGTAAAAGCAATTGATTCTTCTTCCTTCAAAAATGATATGATGTAGTCTATTCTATCCTTTATCTCAATTTCGTCAAATACCAGTTCTTCCTGTTTTATATCTTTTGACGCGTCCATAACTTTTGCAAAAGCCTCAAGCAGGTCAAAAAGGGAAAGCGAAGAGTAGGTAATTTCCTCCATGCCCTCAATAATGTTATGGCGCGTAAAAATATTTGCCCGCTGTTCGTAAGCGTCTTTTAAATCGAGCGAAGCATGCTGAAATTTTTTATACTCAAGAAGTTTCTGAATCAGTTCCGGAGGCAAAGGAGGCGTAAAGTATTCGTCTTCAATATCGTCAGAGGGCAAAAGCGCCTTACTTTTATAATAAAGGAGTTCGGAGGCCGTCCATATAAAATCCGATGTAACGTGCATATTCATCCGTTCCATCAACTTGAGGTAGGCGATATACTGCTCCGTCAACTCAAATATGGATATTTCCGTTATGTCGATTTTGGCTTTCTTTATCAGATCCCATAAAACATCAAGAGGCCCTTCAAACCTCTCAATGCGAACCATATAGGGCTGCTCGTCTGCCTCTCTTTCTGTCATCTGTTCTGTTGGCATCAGTTTATCTTCCTAAAATGAAGCAGATTCTAGCAAGACATAAACATGCCGCCGCAATATGTCTTCTTTATGCTAAAGCCTTCTCCGCGGCTTTTTGGAGCCTTCCAGGAGGGAACGGTTTCACAACAAAATCTTTAACTCCCATTTTTATGGCCTTTGTCAAAAGGTTTTCCTGACCAAGCGCCGTAACCATAATAATTCTAGCCGAGGGATCCATAGCAAGAATTTCACCGGCCGCTTCTATGCCGTCTTTCTCTTTCATGGTGATATCCATGGTAATGAGATCGGGTTTAAGCTTTTTGAATAAATCAATAGCTTGATTCCCATTTTCGGCTTCGCCTATTATTTCGTGCCCAGCCCCGCTTAAAGCATCCTTAACAAGGATTCTCATGAACTTAGCGTCATCTACAACTAAAATCTTCGCCATGTTTTTCTCCCTCGCAACATAATATTGTTACAACTCTATAAAATAGATAAATAGTCAACAAAAAAAAAATCAAAAAAAGCCTATTTTCCTTCGGATGCGGATAACGCCTTCTTGTTTTTTCAGTATCCCCACCGCCGGCATCTGATTTTTAATTTTCCAATACCCTCGTTAAACAGTGTTGTTTAATGCCGTTAATTATCAACTTATTACGATAATCGTTAATACCGTCAATATATTCAACAATTTTTTTTGCTATTTCATCAAGCTGTACAATTTCATCAATAACGCCCATTTCCACAGCCACCCTGTTCATGCCATATATTACGGACGACCCCCTATCTTGGGCCATAGTATAGCCCCCCAGGTCATGGATGAGTTTTATTCCGTCAGCGCCGTCATTACCCATTCCGGTCATTATAACCCCCAAAGCCTCCCTCCCGACAGCTTTCGATACGGAGCTAAAAAGCACGTCGGCGGACGGCCTGCAGCCCTTTACTTTATCTGTTTTCGCGACCCGTAGCACATAGCCGCCTCCGGCCTTGCGATCAAGCACTAAGTTCCGGTCGCCGGGAGCTATATAAGCACAGCCGGCAAATGGAACATCCCCATCCTCGGCCTCCTTGACATTAAGAGCCGAAATCCGGTTAAGGTGCGCGGCCAAAGAGCGCGTAAAGCCTTCGGGCATGTGTTGCGCGACAAGTACGGCGGCCGGAAATTTTTCAGGAAATCCCCCAAATACCCGTACCAACGCGGAGGGGCCGCCGGTAGAGACCCCTAACGCCACGATTTGTTCCGCCATACGCTTAGTGCCTTTTTCGAAATCAAGGATTTTTGAACTTCTGCTGGCGGCAAAATCGGTATAGCGCATAGGCTTAACATGAGCCTGAGCGGCTAATTTTATTTTCGAAACCAGCTCTTCGAATATTTGATCCAATGAATCCCTCGCCTTAGGTTTTGCGACAAAATCCACTGCCCCAAGTTCAAGAGATTTCAATGTGGCCTCTGCTCCGGCAGACGTAAGGGCGCTTAGCATTACAACCGGCTTGGGGTTGCTTTCCATTATTGTCACAAGGCAAGAAAGCCCGTCAAGTAAAGGCATCTCAATGTCGAGAACAATTACGTCAGGATTCAGTTCATTATTTTTGAAGATTGCAGAGCCGCCGTTATTGGCCTGGCCTACAACTTTTATCACAGGGTCCCTTTCTATGATATCCTTGACCATTTTTCGGACAAGAACCGAATCATCCACAAGTAAAACATTTATAGGCATAATTTGCAGGTCATATCAATCCGAAAAATGTAAAAAGTCATCCGCCGAACTATTTCTAGGCATAAAGAGAAGATGCGCTAAAAGTCTATCATCCTCAAAGAAAAATGCCGCATCCATTATTATTAAGTTTCCGTTAATACCATTCTTATCAATGCCGGAGGCAAACAAAATTTTATCTACTTTACCGCTGTAAAGCGTCGGAGATACCGGCAGTATAATATGCCGAACTTTTCCGGCAATAGTACTCAGGAGCGTAGAACCTACAATATTGGTTATTTCTCTTAATATTGACTCGCCGTAATCGTCAATAACTCCGGCTGTCTTTGAGGGCGAATCATAAAGAGCGTCAATGAGATCAAAAGCCATCTGCTCCTCAAAGAGAAGAATCAGCGAGCCAAATTTATCATCGATATCCATAACTCCGCCGATATAGTTCTGGTCATCGATAGAGCCTATTCTTGAGGGCACTTTTTCGACCGGAGTTATGCTGACATCAGGTATGGAAAGGCCTATCTGTTTGGATATAAGCGATGAAATAGAATCGGCGGCATGAGAAGCGCCGATATTGGCAATGAGCTGCAGTTGTTTCAGCGCCTCAGCCGGGAAAACATGTTCCATATCCTCCATATCTAACGTATGATTTATAGTCTGTTTAAGTTCGCGCCTGAACTCGCTTAAGGTATCTAACACTCTCTGCCTGTGTTCCGCATCGTCATCGTCATCGGCAACCGGTTGTACGGATACCTCTATGGGAGCGTCATCGTCTGATTGAACGGCGGCATCCGGCGCCTTTTCGACAGACTCTTGTGAATCTTCCGTTTGTTCATTCTGTTCAGCCGTTTCGGCTTCTCCTTCGCTCTTTTCTTCC
>Ga0082212_10006827_pt1 | contig 15226 bp, 14 predicted proteins | sample TergutNt197P3_FD_71548 | JGI IMG/M metagenome (GOLD analysis project Ga0082212, IMG submission 71548) | Neocapritermes taracua P3 segment gut microbial communities from Petit-Saut dam, French Guiana - Nt197 P3 | ecosystem: Host-associated > Arthropoda: Insects > Digestive system > Gut ...
AGTTTTTGCTGTCGCTTCGTATAGCGCTTTGTTGCTTGCCTCTTTAGTAGCCTTCGGCGCTAAACGAACGAAAGCTTATGCAGAACTGCCAAAATGGAGAAAAAACGCTAAAAGGCCTTCCTGCCTTGATCTCATTGCCCTTTTGCGAAAAGAAATGTCCGAATCCCCAAATATTACCGCACATTTACAGCTAAATCCTTCTCCAGAACTCTTCATCGCCGCCGCTGCCGCTTGAAAAATATGCCTTGACGCCGCCTCAAATGTACAAACTACAGGGGCGCGATTTATCGCGCCCATTGTATTTATTAATACGCATGCGGGACGCATGCTATCCCATGTCACGCCGGCGGGGACGCCCGCGATCCCATGGCGGGGACGCCCGCGATCCCATGGCAAGGACGCCCGCGATCCCATGTCTAAGACAGAGCAAAATGGGGATAGTCCAAATCTACACACAGAAGGTATTGACCTGTATTATTGGATGTTTCGACACTTAATTTCGCAGGGAACCCATTTATTTTGGAGGCGGATATGGCGGGCGGATATACAGGAAAAATACTCCGGGTAAACCTTACAGATAAATTGATTAGTACGATTCCAACCGAAAAATATGAGGAATACGGCGGCGGGCATGGAATGGGTTCCGCCATTTTTTTCGATCTCGTCGGAGACCAGCTCCCGTTTGAAGCATTCGATCCCCGAAATCTGATTATCATGATGACCCATCCGTTCGCCGGAACATTCATGCCGGGATCAGGGCGCTGTGAAGTGCAGGGGCTTGGACCGATGCTTTATCCCATAGAATGGTTCGCGCACAGCAACTTCGGCGGACGCTTCACGGCGCAACTGAAATACGCCGGGTGGGACGGCATCGTTGTCGAAGGCGCCGCCGATGAGCCTGTCTGGATTAACATTATTGATGACAAAGTGACGATTGAAAGCGCTGAAGGCGTCTGGGGGATGGACACCTGGGACACGCAGGAGGAAATCTCCCGCCGCGTGATTCCCGGCTTGAAATACGGCGAATGGGCCGATGCCGGAAGCGGGTTCACTACGCAGCTTCCCGCTGTGGTTTGCTGCGGTATCGCGGGGGAAAACCGAAGCCGCCTCGGCGCGCTGCTCCACGGCCCGGGATCACAGGCAGCCCTGGGAGGTTTCGGCGGAGTCTTCGGCTCGAAAAACCTTAAGGCGATCAGCGCGCTAGGCACGGGAAGCGCCCCCATCGCCAACCCCGCGGAATTCATGGAAGCCCGACTATGGTTCAGGCAATTCCTTTATGACGTTGACGACCCGCGCCGCAAGGATATGACGGGCGGCTTTTACTTCTGGATTAACGGATCCCCCGCGGGCGCGAACGTAACCAACAACCCGTATTTCTACTTCGGCGCGCCGCCCGCTCCGCCTCCCGTACCCGCGCGTGCGGCATCATGCGCTTCCTGTCCCAGGGGCTGCCGCCAGCGCCTCGCCAGCGCCGACAGCAACGAATCGGTCTGCGCCGGGGCGGCGGCTGTCAGGCTCGAGAACGCCAGCCTGAAACTTACGCGCCAGGGAAACGACCTGATGCATAAGTACGGCCTGGGCCACTGGCAGTTTATGTGGATGCAGAGCTACGTCAATGATCTTTACAAACGCGGGCTTCTGGGCAAGGGAAAGCGGATTGAATGCGATCTGCCTCATGATCAGTACGGCACGATGGGATTTCTGGATATGTTCATGCGGCAGATCAGCACCCGCCAGGGAATCGGCGCGGATCTGAGCGAAGGACTCGCCAGGGCAGCGAAGAAATGGGGCACGTATGACGAAGACGTATCGAGCGGCGCGCTGAATCTGGCTTACTGGGGTACGATCGATCACTACGATCCCAGAGTCGAAGCCGAGTGGGGTTACGGCTCGCTGATGGGCGAACGTGATCTGATGCTGCACGGCATGGCCAATTACCCGCTTCACTGGATGCCGGAAGCGTTCCGCATGGATGGCAGGGAGCCTTATCTGACGGCGGAACAGGCGGTCAAAATTACGGCGGACGCCATGATTCCATACGAAGGAGACGTCTTCATGCTGGATTACAGCGACGGCCCCACGGGGATTTATTCGGAGCACAAAGTCAGGCAGGTGGCCTGGGTTAAGCATTACGAAAAGTTCTGGATAGGGTCGAACGGTTTCTGCGGCTGGCGATGGCCGATGTGTTTCACAAACAATTCGGCCGATTACCGCGGCCCTACTCCCGAAGCCGAACCGCGCTTTTTCAACGCCGTCACCGGTAAAAACATCACTTTCGCGGACGGCATGGAACTCGGACGTAAAATTTTTACGCTGGACCGCGCGATATGGACGCTTCAGGGACGTCATCGTGACATGGAAGTTTTTCCGGATTACATCTACGAAAAACCTTCCAGCGGCGCGCTGCTACCGATGTTTGACGAAAAAACTAAAAAATGGTCTTACGCTACCGGAGCGGGCCGGACCCTTGACCGCGCCAAAGTTGAAGAATGGAAAACGAAATTTTACTCCTTCGAGGGCTTCAGCGCGGAAAGCGGCTGGCCCACGAGAAAGACGCTTGAAGAATTGGGGTTGAAAAAAGTTGCCGACCTTATGCAGCGCAAAAACCGTCTCGGCAGGTAGATTGTCAAGGAGCGTAACGCGGAGTTTTGGGTTTTCCGGAGGCCACCTTAAAAAAATAACTCTTCTGGCGGCGTTTATCGTCCTGATTGCGGGCCGTGAAAAGTTTTTTTCCTGTGCAAGGGTCAAAACCGCAGTAAAACATTACCGAACTGAGCGTCATTGGCGTCGGTGTCAGATCCTGCACCTGTTCAAGATTGAGGTTCATCCGTCTGGTCTTGCGCGAAAGAGCTTTCATGTCGTCTTCCGTGCATCCGGGATGGCTCGAAATAAAGTATGGGACAAGTTGATAATTCAGCCCGTTGTCGCGGCAGATACGGTCGAATGACGCGCTGAGCCGCCCGAAAGCTTCGAACGGCGGTTTTCGCATAAGCTTCAGAACATGATCTTCGGTATGCTCCGGCGCCACTTTTAAGCGTCCCGAAGTATGGCTGACTACCACCTCGCGAAGATATTTTTCGTCCTCGAAAAGGTCGTAGCGTATGCCGCTCCCTATATACAGGTGCTTTATGCCGCCAACGGCCGAAATTTTCCGGTAAAGCTCCAGAAGCGGCTCGTGATTATTGTCAAGATTCGGGCATATCTTCGGAAAAAGGCACGACGGACGCCTGCATTTCCCGCACTTTCCGCGATCGCGGCCACCCATGCGGTACATATTCGCCGACGGGCCGCCAACATCCGACAGGCTGCCGCGAAACTCCTTCATGGCCGCTATCGCGCGCGCTTCTTTGAGGATCGACCTCTCGCTGCGCGAACGGATAAACTTTCCCTGGTGCGCCGAAATCGTGCAAAAACTGCAACCACCGAAACATCCCCTGTGTATGGTTATTGAATTTTTGATCATCTCATATGCGGGAATTCCGCCTTTTTTCGCGTATCGCGGGTGCGGCAGGCGCGTATACGGCAGATCGTAGGGCGTGTCAATCTCCTTCTGAGTCAGATTCGAATGCGGAGGGTTGACAATCACATATTTATCGGCGGCTTGCTGCTCGACAATCACGCGCGCCTGTTCGAGCCGGTTGCTCTCGGTCTCAATCCGCGTGAAATTTTCTCCGAAAGCGCGCCTGTTTTCGAGGCACTTCCCGTGGGAGTGCAGCATCAGAGGGTTTTCGATTCGCGCTACATAATCCGGCGAATCGACGAACGCCACTCCGCGAAGTTTTCGCAATAGTTTATGGTTGTATCCGTTGTGGAAAGCCTTCGCCGTTTCAAGGATTGTCTTTTCGCCCATTCCATAGACCAGCGCGTCCGCCCCGCTCTCGATCAACACCGACGGCCTTAAAGAATCGCTCCAATAGTCGTAATGGGTAAGCCGTCTCAGCGAAGCTTCGATGCCTCCGATAACGACCGGAATATGAGGAAATTCACTTTTAAGAATCCGCGTGTACAGCGTCACGGCGCGGTCGGGACGGAATCCGGCTTTGCCTCCGGGCGTATAGGCGTCGTTGCCGCGCAGGCGGATATTTGCCGTATAGTGGTTTACCATCGAGTCCATATTGCCCGACGTGACTCCGAAAAACAGCCTCGGGGCGCCCATCTTTCGGAAATCGCGCAGGTCGTCGCGCCAGTTGGGCTGCGGAATTACCGCGACGCGATATCCGGCCGCTTCGAGCACGCGCGCAATTACAGCCGCGCCGAACGAAGGGTGATCTACATAAGCGTCCCCGGATATAAGAATTACGTCTATGTAATCCCAGCCGAGGGTTTCGGTCTCTTTAACGGATGTCGGGGCATATGTTTTGTGCGGATCACTGCTCACGTATGCCGCCGGTATTCATCGCCTTGATGTAGTCGTGCAAATGCCGTGTGTAAAGCTGGTCTTCCTCGTTGATATGTTCAAGCCACCATTTTTTCAAAAATTCCAGCAGCCTGCTCGCGTCATTGTTCACGACGGTAAGAAGCTCAATTTCTTCAATTTGAAACGCAAGCTTTCTGTGCAAACTTTGATGTCTTTCAATATCAGCATATCCGGCTTCTTTCAAAAAACCCTCTTCCGTAATGAAATGAACGCGCGAATAATTTTTCATCGTATCGCTTATGCATGAATACAGCATTTTATTGTCCGCGCCCGCAATCATCAGGTAATAAAACGTGTTGATAATTGAAACGATGCCCTTATGCTGTTCATCAATAAGATCGACTCCAGTGTCGCTGCGCTCGTTCCATTTTATAAAAAGCGGTCTGTCCATGCGTTTATCTCCAATCATATTAGTCTGGGTGTTTCATTAGGATTATATCGGCGGAATTGCGCGAAAAATGAGATGTTTTGCCGCCTGAACAGGATGTTTCATTTGGGTCCGTGAAAATCGGCGCATACTGAACTGTTGCAAACAGAGAACATTTATCGACATCTGATAGCAAATCGGCTATCGTAATCATATATGAAAAAGAAAGCGGAGTTTGACTGGATACGCAGACATGACGGAACCAGTGAATTTGAGGAGTTTATCGATTTACTGCCTGTAAAAGATGCGGCAAAGTTGCTTGCGGTTATTCGCAATACTGAGATTGAGGGGATTGCGACCGCGATAAAAATGCAATGGGTAAAAAAACTGGACTATGACCTGTACGAATTACGCTCCAAGCAGGGTGGCAACATACAACGAGCAATCTATTTTCATAAGTCCGGTACGCAATATATGATTACGCATGGATTTACCAAGAAAACACAAAAAACGCCGAACCAGGAAATTGAACATGGGCGAGTAATGCGGGGGCAATACAGGAAGGGATATCGAGATGAGCAGAATTAAGAAACTTATTGAAGAAAAAACCGCCGCAAGCACTGAGTTCGCGCAAGGCTACGATAAAGAAAACAAACGGCTTCAAGTAGCCGTTGCGCTCATGCGGTTGAGAGAATCTGAAGGTTTGACACAACGGCAGCTTGCTGAAAAAGTCGGCAAACCTCAGTCAACAATTGCCCGTATTGAAAATGGCAATATGAATGTTTCCTATGGAACGCTTAGCGAGATTGCGGCTGGTCTTGGCAAAACGCTTGAGATACGTTTCGTCTAAGGAAATGCTGTTTTCTATAAGTCACTGATTGGCCACGAAGAGTTATGCCTATGCCGTTAAGCTGGAATGAAATACGAATGCGCGCCATTCAGTTTTCCAAGGACTGGAGCGGGGAGAAGCGCGAAGGCGCGGAAGCTCAAACCTTCTGGAATGACTTTTTCAATGTCTTTGGCGTCCGCCGCCGCACAGTCGCGGCCTTTGAAGAAAAAGTCAGGAACCTGAAAGGGCGTTTCGGATTCATAGACCTGTTCTGGCGCGGGAAGCTTCTGGTTGAGCATAAATCACTCGGCGCGTCGCTCGAAAGAGCCGCCTCGCAGGCTTTTGAATATATCCAGTGCCTCAAGGATGAAAACCGTGATGATGAAATCCCACGCTATGTAATCGTTTCCGATTTTTCCAGAATCGTCCTTTACGATCTTGAACCAGACGAAGACGATCCGCCTGTGCTCGAATTTCAGCTTGCGGAACTGCACAAGCATATTCACGCCTTCGCTTTCATTCCCGGATACAAGGTTCACCGCTTTGAAAAGGAAGACCCTGCAAACATACGCGCCGCCGAGCTTATGGGCGGCATCCATGACGCGCTTGCCGCCAACGGATATACCGGCGCTCCGCTTGAACGTTTTCTCGTGCGCGTGCTCTTTTGCCTTTTCGCTGAAGATACCGGCATTTTTGAACCTGACGCCTTTACAGCCTATATCGAACAGCATACGCGCGAGGACGGCGGCGATCTTGGATCAAGACTGACGCAGTTGTTTGAAACACTCGACACTCCGGAGGACGAGCGCCAGAAGAATCTTGACGAACTGCTGTCAGGTTTCCGCTATATAGACGGCGGTTTATTTGAAGACACTTTGCGCGCGCCTGCCTGCAACCGCGATATACGCAACGCTCTGCTTTCAGCGACGCGCTTTGACTGGAGCCGTATCTCCCCCGCCGTATTCGGATCGATGTTCCAGTTTGTAATGGATCCCGGCGCAAGGCGGCAGTGCGGCGCGCACTACACGACCGAGCAGAATATCCTTAAAGTCATCCGCCCGCTTTTTCTTGACGCCCTTCGCGATGAGTTCGGAAAAATCAAAACTAATCGGGCGAAACTGCGGGAGTTTCACAAGAAACTGTCTTCGTTGACATTCTTCGACCCTGCGTGCGGCTGCGGCAATTTTCTTGTGCTTGCATATCGCGAACTGCGCCTGCTTGAGATGGATGTTCTTGCCGCCATACATGGCGGCGGCCAGCGATTCCTCGACGAAACATTTATTTCCAAATCGCAGATAGATGTTGATCAGATGTACGGAATAGAGATCGTGGAGTTTCCCGTGCGTATTGCGGAAACCGCCCTATGGCTCATGGATCACCAGATGAACATATTGGCGGCTGAGCGTTTCGGGCAGTATTACCTTCGCCTGCCTTTGCGAAAATCAGCAAAGATCGTCCACGCAAACGCCCTTAGGATAGACTGGAACGAAGCCCTGCCAAAAAGCGAATGTTCTTATATTCTGAGCAATCCGCCCTTTGTCGGCGCGAAATACCAGACGGCGGAACAGAAGTCTGATTCAAAGCTTGTATTCGGTCAAACGCCGAACGCGGGTTTACTTGATTACGTCGCGTGCTGGTATCTAAAGGCGGCTGAATATATTTGCGGTACGCGGATAGGGGTGGGATTCGTATCGACAAACTCCATAGCGCAGGGCGAGCAGGCGGGCGCTTTATGGGCTGAGATGTTCAAGCGGTTTATGCGTATAAATTTCGGCTATACGACGTTTGTGTGGACAAGCGAGGCGCGCGGCAAGGCGCATGTGCATTGCGTCATAATCGGTTTTTCACTGTTCGATACGGAAAAGAAACTGCTGTTTGAAGAAGAAAATGGAAAAGTAGTCGTCAATGAAGCCCGAAATATCAATCCCTGGCTTATAGACGCTCCTGATGTATTGATAGTCAACCGTTCCAGACCGCTCTGTCCCTCTCCTGAAATCGGAATAGGCAACAAGCCGATAGACGGCGGCAATTATCTTTTCACGGAAGAAGAAAAGAATGAATTTCTTAAACTTGAACCCGGCGCGGCGGTTTATTTCCGGAAATGGCTTGGCGCGGATGAGTTTATCAACGGGTGGAACCGCTGGTGCCTCTGGCTGGGCGATTGTCCGCCAGAAGAACTTCGCAAGCTGCCCGAATGTATGAAGCGCGTTGACGCTGTTCGGCGATTGCGGATGGCAAGCAAGAGCGCGCCGACAAGGAATCTCGCGAATACGCCGGCGCGGTTTCATGTTGAAAACATGCCGTCAAAACGGTTTCTGGTTATTCCCAAAGTATCGTCCGAACGCCGCAACTACATTCCAATGGGTTTTATAAATCCAAAAACGCTCGTAGGCGATCATTGCCTGCTTATCCAAAACGCGACGTTGTTTGATTTTGGAGTGCTGACATCGGCGATGCACATGGACTGGACGCGGCGAGTTTGCGGGCGGCTCAAATCCGACTATCGTTATTCAGCCAAGCTTGTTTACAACAATTTTCCCTGGCCGGAAGCAGTATCGTCTGCGAGCCGCAAAAAGGTTGAAGAAAAGGCGCAATCCGTATTGAACGTTCGCGCGTCGTTTCCCAAAAGCAGTCTTGCCGATCTTTACGACCCGATAACCATGCCGGCGGCTCTGGTCAAAGCACATCGCGAACTCGACCGCGCCGTAGACCGCTGTTACCGCTCCGTTCCATTCAAGACGGATAAAGAACGTCTGGCGTTCCTGTTCGAACGCCACGGAAAATTAAAATGATCAAACACACTCACGACGGTATAACGCATACTCACAGACACGACGATGAACCGCAAACGCACAGCCATTCGCATACGCATACTAAGGCGGTTCTTAATCGTCTGGCGCGCGCGATTGGACACATGAATGCCGTGCGCGGCATGGTTGAACAGGGGCGCGACTGTTCCGAAGTATTGATTCAGCTTGCCGCCGTGCGTTCCGCGATAAACAGAACCTGCGAGGTGATTTTGAAAGACCACCTGGAACACTGTGTTGTGGACGCGATAAACACCGGCGACATGGAAGCGCTGGAAAAATTGAAACGCGCCGTGGAACTGCTGATGAAATAAAACTCCGCGAGGTAATGGGAAATGGCAATGTAGGGGCGGTTCGCGAACCGCCCAACCTTTTCGCCGTCGCCCTGGGTACGGGAATAAAAAAATAAAACCGCCCTGAAAGGCAATCACATCCATAAATATCGTTCATCAAGTTCAATTTTATGTTTTTTTCAACAACATAATCAGTTCGTCAAATTCAATTTGAAAAACCATGTTTCCCTTGCCCATTACAGGGCGACGGCGCTTACAGCGCCTTTGCCCTGGGCTGCTACGGGCTTTCAGCCCGTTTGAACGCACGCCTTCGGCGCGCTTCATATTTATTTATCGGCCATCTAAAATGTACAAACTCCAGGGGCGCGATAAATCACGCCCTATAATACCGAACGGCACATTTCTCGTTCCGGATAACATAATCAAAACCTAAGCCAGTCAATCAGATTAACCTGCTGGATTCCGTTATGATCTCCTGTGAATTCGTCCAGCGTTATCAGGAATTTCGGGTAGTTGTCCTTAATTTGTTTAAGCGGCGCCAGTTCCCGCGCCAGGGTGTTTTCGTCCAATACGGATGCCGAAACCTGATAGTAAACGGTTTTATTATCGCGAACGGCTCCTTTCCGGAATCGGTTGATTGCCCCACCGCGGACAGAATACGCAAACACTTGCATAATACGCAAGTGTTTATCCAATTAGTAAAATACGGGGGTCGCCAGATTCAAAAAACAACGCGGACTATGCATTTTCCTGAAATACCTGAAGCGCCGGTGAAACATTAAAGGGGGTTGGTAATTTATACCCGCGAACGAAATGATTTTCCGTTGGATGCGCGAGGATTTTTGCCACGAGGCAAGGAAGGCTGAGCGCGGCGTACTCAATAGTACGTAAGCGAAACCTGACGCCGCATCGTGGCAAAAAGACCGCGCAGGCTTGGAAAATCATTTCGTTCGCGGGTATATGTTCGTTTTGGGTCAAAAATGCAAAAAGACAAATCCTTATTTAATGAAGCAGAACTGAAAATCGCTCTGGCCGCGATTCTTCACCGGAATTCGCCCAAATGGTTAAATATAAGCAGAGCAATTCTTAAAAACAGGGAAGACGCGGAAGACGTCCTGAGCGAAGCGGTCAGGCGCATGTTAAGGCGCGGCCGGCCGTTTCCATCAAGCGAACATATGCGGAAGTATATGAACCGGGTCGTTCGTAATACCGCTCTGGAATTTTATAACCGCCGAAAACGTGAACGGCGCCGCTACACACAGTTTCTGGAAAACATCATTACAAAGTCGGCTGAGGAACATGCCGGCGCTCTTCGCCCCGATTTTATCATGGAGGAAGAGGAGCGGTATGCCGTGCAGGCAGACCGTCTGACTCTGTTGCGCCGCGGACTTGAAGAGCTTCCCGCGCATCAATATGAAGCTATCCGCCTGGTCGCGTTCGGCGGCGATGGCGCGACGTTTCGTGACGCGGAATCCGCAAGCGGCATACCGCGGGCCACAATTCGTTATCGTTATATGCAAGGCATGCGGGCGTTGCGGAAATATATGACGCGCGAGCAAAAAAAGCGAATCATAGGAATCAGCGGCGATTCATATGATAAAGGATACGAAGACCATCCAGCATGAGCCAGGGCGCCATGATATCAATAGCGGCGGTTTCCATTGCGACGGTTTCGGCCAGCCCGCCCGTGGCGACGACTTTCATACGAGGCCCCAGTTCGGCGCGGAAACGGGCGATCAATCCTTCAACCAGTCCCACATAACCGTACAGGATACCCGATTGCAGGGATTGCCGTACATTGCTCCCTATTACGGACGCCGGGCGTTCGTGATCGACCATGGGGAATTTTGACGCGCGCCGAAACAGTTCTTCCGAGGCAATGCCCATGCCGGGAGCGATCGCGCCGCCGAGATGACAGCCATCGTCAGAAACGGCGTCAAATGTCGTGGCTGTGCCGAAATCTATGACACACGCCGGCCCGCCGTACAGTTTATACGCGGCGGCGGCGGCTACAATACGGTCAATGCCAAGCTGCATGGGATTTTCATATTTTGACCTAAGCCCGGTTTTCATCGTTCCGTCGGCAATAAACGGCCTGCCGCCCAGGTAGTTTGCGCAGGCTTCGGTAAACGGCTGCGTCAGATCAGGAACCACCGAGCCTATCGCAATCGCGTGAACATCCGCGGCCGCGACACCCGCGCGCCGGAAAGAATCAAGCATTGCGAGGCCGTATTCATCCGCCGTCCTGGCCGGGCTGGCGGCAAAGCGCAGACGCTGGCAGGGAGCTTCGCTATCAAATAATCCAAGTGTTATGTTTGTGTTTCCAATATCAACCGCAAGAAACATATTCAATTTATATGGCGTCCATGAACGAAGATACGGAAAACACCGCCCGCCCAAGCCCCGGATCGCCATAGCCGCGCGGCACGGGGAGCTTGTATTTCGCCCGCGTATCCCGGTAAACGCGCAGCAGCCGGATATAGTACTCCAGCGGCGCGCCCCGGCGGTCTTTTCCAAGCGCGCTCAGCGGTTCAGGACACCAGGTGGTGAAACGCGGCGAAATGCCCCGGCTCATAAAAAACTCCAGACCTTCGGAGGTTGAGGCAATAGCCGCGTCAACGGACTCGAATCCCGCCGGGGGGGCCATTTCCACGCCGGCCACGAAATTTGGAATAACATTTTCCGGACCGAAAACGTCCGCCGCGTCCAGAATGCGCCGGATCCATTCATCGCGTCCAACATGCCGCGCCTTGCCCGGGCAATAGGTTTCAAACAGACGCGCGTCCCATATTTCGAAATTAGGATGATAGATCTGAACACCGGAGTCTCTGAGCCGTTTTACGTCGTCTTTCGGGAGCGCCTGCAAGGCGGCTTTGCTTATCCAGCGCCCCGGCCATCGCCGCTCTATCGCTTCGGGATAACGGATATAAAAATCAATCTCGGATTTTCCATCCAGCGTCCCGGTTACGCTTCCGCCCGTTACCGTATACGCTTTGCTGTCGCTGTCTGTGGAGGCGATAATCTCCAGTGCTTCAATCACCTCTTCCACCGATTTGACGGGCTTGCCGGTCCGGCCGGCGTTTATCTGCTGGCGATAATTTTCGTTGATGTCGCAGTACAGGCAGCCTTCACCGGCATCAGGATACTGGCATTGCCGGAACGCCGTCAGATAAACAAGGTAGCCCCATTCTATCGTCGGCGCGATTTCGGCGACCGGACGGCCGTTCGATATTGCTTCGCGGTAATACTCCGGCGTTTTCTGCAGTTCCACTTCCGCTATTGTTTCGCCGTCCAGTTTAAGCGTAAGCGGCCCATCCCCTGATTCCACGCTATACGGAGAATCCGGATTAAGGCGCACGGAAACAACGACAGGCTTGAAATTATAAGGTCCGCCCGCGAGGCGCACTTCTTCAGGAGCCTTTATGTTTTCCTTGTGCTCCATGCCGGAGATCGGAACCATGTCGAAGGAAAAAATGAAATACGCCTTGCGTTTATATTCCGCGGCGACGGCGAGCGCTCCCGGCGACCATGATATTCCACGCCTGAGGAGATCTTCCTTGACGATCACCTCTATTGGAATATCCGGATTGCGTTCCGACAGGGTCTCGATTTCAGAAAGCCTGGACATATTAAATTTTTTGATTGCCGATTTTTGATTGACAGAAGAACGCTATTCCATATTTATGGACTGCGATTCGATATAAACTCTTCTGCCGATCCCGCCGGGGAAGTCTTTTTCCGCGATGACGCCGGTAACCCTGACGCGAACTCCCTGCGGCGGTGTCGACGCGTCTTCCGGAATGGAGGCCCAAACGGCATCGTTTCCCTTATAAAGGCGGAACAGCTTGGTTATTGAAATGCCCCCGGCGCTTGTGTCCACGGCTCCTACCACCACTACTTTCTGGCCGATCTGCTGCTCGATAGTCCGCTGAAGATCCTTGATCGCGACAGTACCGTCCGGGGCCGAAGAACAGCCGGCGAAAAACATCAACAATAAACCGAGTGGAATGGCAATTGAAAGCTTTTTCATCACAACCTCCTTAATTTTACAAATAATACACGAGTTGACTTCCCTTTTCTTACAGATTAAAAAAATAGTCCGTATTTGACAGACATTCCATCCGGCATTTATACTCTTCGCCTATGTCTGGAAATAAAACATTTCATGGAACTACAATATTGCTCGTCCAAAAGGGCGGGCGGGTCGTCCTGGCCGGCGACGGACAGGTGTCTTTCGGCGATACGGTCATAAAGCAGCGCGCGCGCAAAATCCGGCGTATTTACAACGACAAGGTGCTTGTCGGTTTTGCCGGCGCTACGGCTGACGCCTTCGCACTTGTCGCGCGCCTTGAAGCCAAGCTTGAACAGTTTCAGGGAAACCTGAACCGCGCCGCCGTGGAGCTTGCGCAGGAATGGCGCACGGATCGTTTGCTGCGCCATCTTGAGGCTTACCTGCTCGCGACGGATGGTAAAAACGTTTACATGATATCCGGTACGGGCGACGTCATAGAACCGGACGACGGTCTTTTGGCCGTGGGCTCCGGCGGCATTTACGCGCTTGCGGCGGCGCGGGCGCTTGTGCGCAACAGCAAACTGCCCGCGCGAAAAATCGCCGAGGAAGCGCTGAAAATCGCAAGCGAGATATGCGTCTTTACCAACAATGAAATCATAGTGGATGAAATGTAAGGCGGAGCGGGTATATCTGCCGATCGATATCGCCTGCTTTTATTTAATACGAGAGATTTAATGCAAAAAAATCAGATACCACGCAATCCCATGCCTCGCGGACTTGATGAAATGTCTCCCAAAGAGATCGTGGCCGAACTCGACCGCTACGTCGTGGGGCAACAGGCCGCCAAAAAAGCGGTTGCGATCGCTTTGCGCAACCGTATGCGCCGCCGGCAGCTCGACGAGGAAATGGCCGAGGAAATCGCGCCGAAAAATATCATCATGATCGGCCCTACGGGCGTCGGCAAAACAGAAATTGCCCGCCGCCTCGCCCGGCTGGCTAACTCTCCTTTTCTAAAAGTCGAAGCGACAAAATTCACCGAGGTAGGATACGTCGGCCGCGACGTGGAGTCGATGGTGCGCGACCTCGCGGAAATCGCCATAGACATGGTTCGCGAAGAAAAAATCATGGAGATTGAGGAAAAGGCCGACCTTAACACGGAGGAGCGGCTCCTCGATATGCTGCTCGGCACGATGGCCCGCATCCCCGGCGAAGGCGCTGATTCCGAATTAAGCGAAGACCTTGACCGCATAGAAAAGCTTCGTGAAAAAACGCGGAAGCAGTTGAAAGAGGGCAAACTGGACAAACGCGTCATTGAAATAGACATTCGCGAACACCCCATGAATCCGGTGGCGATGCAGTTTTTTGAAGGCTCCAGCATCGAGGAGATTCAGTACAACATGCGTGATTTTTTTGCCGGCATGATGGAAGGCAAACCCAAAAAGAGGCGCATGTCCGTCGAGGAAGCCGCCGAATATATCGTGCAGGAAGAGGAGCAGAAACTAGTAGATATGGAACAGGTAGCGCGTACCGCGCTCGACCGCGTGGAGGAAAGCGGCATTATCTTTCTTGACGAGATCGACAAGATCGCCGGACGGGAATCCGGGCATGGCCCGGACATAAGCCGCGAGGGCGTGCAGCGCGACATTCTGCCGATTGTTGAAGGAACCACCGTCAATACGCGCTATGGAATGGTACGCACCGACCATATTCTATTTATAGCCGCCGGCGCGTTCCACTCCTCCAAGCCGAACGATCTCATTCCGGAACTGCAGGGACGCTTCCCTATCCGGGTGGAGATGACCGACCTGAAGGAAGATGATTTCATCCGTATACTTACAGAGCCGAAAAACGCCCTCATCAAGCAATACACGGCTCTGCTCGGCACGGAAGGATTGAAGCTTGATTTTACAGACGACGCCGTCCGCGAAATCGCCCGGCTGGCCTGCATGGTAAACGAAAGCAGTGAAAATATCGGGGCGCGGCGCCTGCATACGATATTTGAGGCGCTGCTTGACGACGTATCGTTCGAGGGAAAACAACGCAAGCCAAAAGATGTCCGTATAACGGCGGAATACGTACGCCGGAAACTGGAGGGCATCGTCCAGAACAAAGATCTGAGCCGCTACATTCTTTAATGAAATGAAACGTTTACTCTGCTGCGCGCTTTTTATGCTTATGGCGGGCTGCGCCCGCATCGCCGACCCGAAACCGCCGGAACGCCGCGTCCCCGAAGCCGCGCGCGATCCGGAAACCCGCCGGACCGGAGAAGAAGCCGTCCTGACAAAAAACGAAACGCGGGATGTTTCTCCGCCGGCGCCGCCTGGAAATTTCACGGCCGTCGCCGAAGCCGGCAAAATCACGCTTTTTTGGACGCCGTCACCATCAAATAATGTATCGGGATACCGTATTTTCCGAAAAATCCGGACGGAAAATCGGGAGGGATCCCGCCAACTGTTGCGGGAAGAACTAATTACAGGGATAAGCTACAGGGACGAAAGCAT
>Ga0082212_10006828_pt1 | contig 15225 bp, 17 predicted proteins | sample TergutNt197P3_FD_71548 | JGI IMG/M metagenome (GOLD analysis project Ga0082212, IMG submission 71548) | Neocapritermes taracua P3 segment gut microbial communities from Petit-Saut dam, French Guiana - Nt197 P3 | ecosystem: Host-associated > Arthropoda: Insects > Digestive system > Gut ...
CGGCCCGCTCTCGCTCTGTGACAGACTACAGCGGTACTAGACTCGCTGCTCCAGCTTCGCTGTAGCTTAGAACGCGAGTCAAGAACCGGTGTCTGTCAAAGGCCGGTCTTTTGAATCGCACTCTCGCCCCCTCACGTTTTTATGTAATTCATCATTTTTATAAAATGCACCCATAAGCAAGGAAAGCATACCAAGATAGAGAAAAAGAGGTCGAAAAGGACAAAGATGAACAAGATTGCGGTGATTGGCGGTGGTGCTTCGGGGATGGTTGCGGCGATAAGGGCAGCGGCGATGGGGGGCGAGGTGACATTATATGAGAAGAATGAGCGGGTTGGGCAGAAGATCTTGGCGACCGGGAACGGAAAGTGCAATTTAAGCAATATGGTGATGGAGAAAAAATATTTCCATACCACCTATCCGTACCGGCTTTTGAAGATGCTGGACAAATTTTCGGTTGCGGATACGATTACATTTTTTGATTGGCTTGGGCTGATGGTAAGGGAGAAAGGGGCGCATCTTTATCCCTATTCGGAGCAAGCAAGCGCGGTTCTGGATGTGCTTAGGTTTAAGCTGGTGGATTTAGATGTCAAGGTGATATGCGGGTGTGAGATAGAGACGGTCAAAGAGCGGGAAGATGGCATATTTCTGGTCGGGGGGGATCTGTATGAAAAGGTGATTGTTGCCTGTGGAAGCCGTGCCGGGGTTAAAAAAGGGGACGGCAGAAGCGGGTATAAGATTGCGGAGGGGTTTGGGCATTCGCTGGCGAAGGTGGTTCCGGGGCTTTGCAGGTTAAAATGCCGGGAAGGCTTTTTGAAGGGTTTGGCCGGGGTTCGCTGCCAGGCGCGGTTGACTATGGTGGTCAATGGAAGCGGAAAACAGTATGAAAGAGGTGAATTGCAGTTTACAAAGGATGCGCTTTCCGGCATTCCCATTTTTGAATTAAGCAGAAATGCGGCCTATGCTTTAGAGGCCGGAGATGACGTGGCTGTTTTAGTGAATTTTTTCCCGGAAATGAATGAGGGTGAATATGAAGCATTTTGCCGGGCAAGATACGATTTATACAATGACCGCTCGTTATCGGAATTTTTGGTGGGGATGACGCATAAGAAAATAAATCAGGCGATGATCCGGTTATCCGGCTTAAAACCGGATGATTTGGTTTATTCCGTGGATTACCGCAAGATATTTGCGCTTCTTGACGGATACCGCCAGCTAAGATTTACGGTTACGGAAACGGATTCTTTTGAGAATGCGCAGGTTTGCGCCGGCGGGGTAACGCTGATTAATTTGAGTGAGAATATGGAATCACGGCTGGTACCGGGACTTTATTTTGCCGGCGAGATTGTGGATGTTGACGGACGCTGCGGCGGTTATAATTTGCAGTGGGCATGGACAAGCGGATATTTGGCCGGGACCGGTGCGGCACTTGAATCTGACCCGGCTTCGTGTTATTATGAGAAAGCGTTGCGGGCGCGGAATTTGCTGCCGGTACGGAAGTAAAGCGAAAGAAAATGGTTAGGCTTATGGCGAAAGCAGTTGCAAAAGAGACAGAAAATAAAAGCGGCCTCACCGATATGACGGTGGGCGGACCGCTTAAGCATATTATCAAGTTTTCGATTCCTTTATTAATCGGCAATGTTTTTCAGCAATGTTATAATGTCGCCGACAGTATCATTGTAGGCAATACCATCGGCACGGATGCCCAGGCGGCGGTTAATAATGGGATGCCGGTCATTTTCCTTGTGGTCGCTTTGTTTGCCGGGTTAGGGATGGGGGCAACGATCATTCTTTCGCAGAACTATGGTGCCAAAGAGATGGAAACGGTGCGGAAAACCATCAAAACCATTTACTCCTTTGTGATGGTGGTCAGCATTCCCTTAACGGTTCTTGGCATCCTGATTACGCCGGCTTTGATGCGGTTATTGGGCGTGCCGGATTCTACAATGGACATGGCGGTTACTTATATAACGATAATCTTTATCGGGCTGATTGGTTCTCTTGGTTATAATTTCAACGCCGGGATTTTACAGGGGCTTGGGGATAGCAAAACGCCTTTGCTTTTTATCGGCATCTCAACGGTTATCAATATTATTCTTGATTTGCTGTTTATTATTGTCTTTGGCTGGGGGATTGCAGGGGTCGCCGTGGCAACCGTGATCGCCCAGGCGTTTTCATGGTTATTCGGGGTCTGGTTTATTAGCCGGAAGTATCCGGAGCTAGAACTACATATATTGCGGTTGGGGGTTGATAAGGTTATTTTGCTAAAAATATTTAAGGTTGGAATCCCTTCCGCGATCCAGCAGTCTCTTTTTTCAATAGGTATGCTCTCGATGCAAAACCTGATTAATCGAGGCGGCCCGGCTTTTATTGCCGGTTTTGGAAATGCCAATCGGATTGATGCCTTTGTTTTTATGCCGATTTTCAGCTTTCAGGCGGCGCTAACTACTTTTACCGGGCAAAATATGGGCGCGCGTCAGGTGAATCGTGTCATACATGGCTTGCGGGTTACGATGGGGGCAGCGCTGCTTGTTTATGCAATAATTGCAACATTAACATTGACATTTGCAAAATATTTGCTGGCGATGTTTAATCCGGACCCGGATGTCATCGGTCATGGGATGCGTTATCTTTTTTCGGTTATCCCATTTAGTTTCCTGATTACCATTCAATTTATGCTGGCGGCGGTAATGCGTGGGGCCGGACAGTTGATGGTGCCGGTGATTTCAACCATCGCCGGTTTTATTGCGATCCGGATACCGGCTGCTTATCTGATCGCACATTTCTTTGGACACGAGTATATCTTTTATTCCTATCCGATTGGCTGGGTTTTCAGTTTGACAACATTGATCATTATTTATTCGACCGGACGCTGGAAGCAGAAATCGCTGGTTATCAGCAGGGGTACGGATGAGACGGAAGAGGATGCGGAGAAAAAAGCAATGGTGGCGGGTGATTAGGTATGGCCGAAAACGAAAAAGGGAATGAGCATGATTAGGATAAGTGGGCTTAGGTTGTTGATAGGAGAGGGAAAATCTGCCGGGCATGACATGGCGGTGGGGCATGATGTATCAGCAGAGCATGATATATCAGAAGAGCATGATATGTCAGAAATACAAAACGAGGAAAGATTAAGGCGGAAAATTGCGAAGAAGCTGAAATTAAAGCCGGGAACAGATTTTTCTTATGAGTTTATCAGGCGTTCGGCAGATGCGAGGATGAAACCGGAGATTTTTTATAATTACGTGGTGGACGTGCGGGTTGCTTTTGCTTTACAGGATGATAAAAAGCAAGAAGCTTGTGAGAAAAAGCAAGAAGATTTTGAAAAAAAGTTAGTAAGCAAGCTGAATGATCCGGCGGTGGTGTTTCATCAGCCGCAAGCATATCAGTTTCCCTATTTTGCCGCAAGCCGCCCGGAAAATGATAGCCCGGAACGTCCGGTTATCATCGGAACCGGCCCGGCCGGGCTATTTTGCGGTTATATGCTGGCTATGGCCGGATTCAGGCCGATTCTTTTAGAACGCGGCGAAGCGGTGGAAGAGCGGGCTTTGACGGTTGAAGCTTTTTGGCAGAAAGGGGTTCTTAATGCTGAGTCCAATGTCCAGTTCGGTGAAGGCGGGGCGGGGACTTTTTCGGACGGCAAGCTAAATACGCAGGTAAAGGATCGGGATGGGATAAAAAAAGCGGTGTTATCAGTTTTCGTTGATGCCGGGGCGCCGCCGGAAATTTTATATGAGCAAAAGCCGCATTTGGGCACGGATGAATTAAAAAAAATCGTTGTCAAAATACGGCAAAAGATTATCAGTTATGGCGGAGAAGTGCGGTTCGGGCAAAAAGTGACCGGTTTTTTGCTTGATGCGCATGAGCAGTTTCCATTAGATGGTATGCAGAAAGAGGCAAAAATAACAGGCGTTTTCATAAATGATGAATGCAAGCTTTTATCCCATCATGTCGTTCTGGCCATCGGCCACAGCGCAAGGGATACCTTTTCTATTTTGCATGATAGCGGCATAAAAATGGAAGCAAAACCTTTTGCGGTTGGCTTACGGGTTGAGCATCCCCAGATTTTGATCAATCATGCCCAGTATGGAGTTGATTGCCATGCGTTATTGGGGGCGGCGGACTACAAGCTAGTCGGCGAGAGCAGCGAGCAAAAAGCTTTTTCGTTTTGTATGTGTCCCGGCGGTTACATCGTAAACGCCTCATCAGAAGAAGGCCGCCTGGCGATAAATGGGATGAGTTACCGGGCGCGGGAGGGAGACCGGGCTAACAGCGCGATTGTGATGACGGTAAGCCCGGATGAGCTGGAATCAGAACATCCGCTAAAAGGAGTCGAATATCAGCGCCGTTTGGAAGAAAAAGCGCATGAAATCGGCAAGGGAAAAATTCCGATGGAATATTTAGGTGTTTTTCGGGAAGCGGTTGCCGGTGGCTCTGAAAATAAGTCTGAAAGTTTGGGCTTTCGTGATAAAGGTGATGGCCTAAGCAGTGCAGCAGAAGGTGTTGTTCCCGCTGCAAAAGGTGCGTATCGTTTCGCGGCGGTGCATGAAATTTTAGACAATAAGCAGAACCAGGCATTCCTTTCGGCCATGTGCGAATTTGGCCACCAGATTCCCGGATTCGATGATGATTTTACGGTCATTGCCGGGGTAGAAAGCCGTACCTCTTCCCCGGTGCGTATTCTCCGCGATGAACATTTTCAAACAAATTTCCGGGGGTTATATCCCTGCGGTGAGGGGGCCGGTTATGCCGGAGGCATCATGTCGGCGGCGATCGATGGTGTCCGCGTAGCGGCGGCGGTCGCGGGGATGATCGGGGCTTTTTGATAGGCCAAAATTTACTATCCAGAGAATTTTGAAATACCGGTTTTTATTGCATTTTTTTAATTTCATGTTAAAATTATCTTAAAGGCGGTGAAACATGGAACATAGACTGATGACATTCAGCGAAAAAATGGATATTTCAATGCAATCCCACAAGCTTAGGGAAGAGGGAAGAGAAGAAGAAGCGAGTGTACTATATCGTACGATTCCCTTAGCTCCCTACATGGCGAAGTGCGCAGTGAAATATCTGGGAGTAGATGGTCTCCTTCAGATGGGATGGAATCTGGCAGAAGCGGAGGCTGAATTTGGACAGGATTGGCTTACTCAGTAGAATATTTGAAAGTACCAGTAATATAGATAATGGTCGCAAGGGGCTTGATACGGAAGGATTTGAAGGGGAAGGAAGAATCAGCTACCGAGCTGGGCTTGATATGGGTATTAACGCATTTAAAGATGCGCAGTCGTTGGCATCCAGTGATTTAGCAACTTTGATTATTTCTGAAGCAACATTTCTAACACGGGAACTCGAATTCTGTGATCCGTCAGATAAACAAACAGCAAATAGCTTAAAACAAGCAATCCAGAGCTTTGACGATGCGCTTTTAGCTTTACAAGCCGTCGAAAATGCCGATATGTACCATGCCGCCGACTTAACATATCCTCATAGCGGCAAGCACCGAATTAAGGATATGCCAAAGGATTCTTTTCATATCGCGTGTCTTGCACATCGTACCCGTATCGGGAATATGCTTCGCACTCCCGGAATCAATATGTCAGAAAAAGAGATGCTTGAACAGCGACGGTCAAATCTTGCTACGGCGCAAAGTGAATATTTAAAAAGGCAAAGGCGTGCTTTAAACTAATACTACAGAATTTACTTAATGAGATAAAAAGCGGAAAAGGAAATTGTAATTTTATCAATCACAGGCATATAATCATAATAAAGCAGTAGTCATTAATATCAAAAAAGCATCCACGAAAATTCTGCGGACGCTTTGTGCATCGTTTAGTTTCTACAACCCGTCCCCAAAATCCGCCCGGAACTGCTTCACTAATTTTTCCTGCCAATCGCCAATCGGCTTCAACTTCCCAAAGAAAAACCGCAGCATTTTCGGCTCATCCTCGAACGCTAGCCCGCCAATCAAATCACGGTTTTCGTAAAGCCATAAGATCCGGTCAACCGCAAAATGGACTTGCGAGAGCGTAAAGACCCGGCGCGGCAAAGCGAGGCGCAACAGTTCCATTTTGGCGATGACTTCATTTCCTTCTTCGTCACGGTCTTCGGAGAGTGTTCCCCGCTCGGTGCCTCTGATTCCGGCCGCCAGATACAGGGCAGCATGGAGGGCGCCGCCGGGATATTCGTTCGGCGGGACATGGGGCAAAAATTTTGCACAGTCAATGTGGACGCCTAGGCCGCCGCTCGGCGTTACCATCGGCACCCCTTGTTCGGTTAAAAGCCTTGTCATCTCGGCGATGAAAATCGGCCCCTGCGAAATCATGTCAAAATCCAGGGTTTCTTTCATTCCCACGGCCATTGCTTCCACTTCCCGGATGGACATCCCACCGTAAGTAAGGAAGCCTTCATACAGGGGGGTCAAATCACGGGATTTCAGATAATCTTCCTCATGGCGGAAACACATCCCGCCGCCGCGAGCGCAGGTGATTTTGCGGGCGGAAAAATAAATGATGTCAAATTCTTTGCTGATGGCATGGATGATTTCTTTGATATCCATGTCCTTGCATTCGGCTTCCCTGATTTTGTTGAAGTAAATATTATCGGCAAGCAAGCTGGCATCCAAAACATATTTTATCTTGTTTTCCCGGCAAAGCTTTCCGACTTTGCGAAAATTTTCAAGGGAAACCGGTTGCCCGCCGATTAGGTTGGTTCCGGCTTCCATTCGCATGAAAGCGATGTTTTCGCGTCCGGTTTTTTCGATAAAGATTCGCAATTTGTCCACATCAACATCCCCTTTAAAAGGGCATTCGCTTTGTGCTTGCCAGCCTTCTTCAAAAATGAACTCCTCGACAAGTCCTTCCTTTTTCAGGACATGGGCGCGGGCGGTGGTAAAGTGGTGGTTCATCGGGACGTACTGACCCGGCTTTAGCAAGGTCTCGCACAAAAGATGTTCGCAAGCCCGGCCCTGATGGGCGGGAAGGAAATATTTCATGTTAAATATGTCGCCGACGATTTCTTCTAGTTTATAGTAGGAAGCACTCCCGGCGTAAGCATCATCAGCGGCCATCATCGCGGAAAGCTGCCGGTCGCTCATTGCGTTGACACCACTGTCAGTCAGCATATCGATGAAAACGTCCTCATTCCGGAGCCAGTGGGCGTTATTTCCGGCTTCTTTATTTTTTTTGATTCGTTCGTCAAGCGGCAGGAGCGTAAGCTTTTGGACGATGCGGACTTTGTGCATTTCGAGGGGGACTTCCGGGGATTTTATGAATTTTATTTCGGGCATTTGCTGTCTCCTTGTTCTTTGTTGGCATAGATGGGCATTTTCGGGTTTTCGTAATAAAAGTCGTTTCATTAAGTGTTTCCAAATTTTCCTTTTGTATCCAGGAATGCACCCAGTTCGGATATTTAGATTTGCCATCCCTATGAAATTATAGTAAAATAAGGTTGCGATTTCTTTATGAATCATAATTTTACATATGCTGTTTCAGCGTTTGAGCTAGCTCGAAGCTGCTAATATTGCTAGTGAAGCTGCATACAAATTGGGAGCGGACAGGATGAGGTACGAAAATCTTTCTAAAGCGGAATTAACTATTTTACTGACGGAATTGGAAGCGAATTATGCCGAGGCGGCGGGAAAAGGCTTGAAGCTGGATATGTCGCGGGGAAAACCCTCGCCGGAGCAGCTTGATTTAAGCAATGGTTTGTTTGATGCCGGTAAAAATTATGTGTCAGAGGACGGGACAGATTGCCGTAATTACGGCGGGCTGACCGGCATCATGGAGGCGCAGAATTTATTCGCGGAATTTATGGATGTCCCGGCTGAAAATGTCATCATCAATGGAAATTCCAGCCTGACGGTGATGTATGACATGATATCGCGTTCGATGACGCATGGGGTGATGGAAAACCCTCCTTGGTGCCGCCTCGAAAAAATTAAGTTTCTTTGTCCCGTTCCCGGTTATGACCGGCATTTTTCGATCACGGAGCATTTCGGCATCGAGCTGATTCCGGTGCCGATGACGGAAACCGGCCCCGCGATGGATATTGTGGAAAAACTCGTAAGCGAAGATGCGTCTGTAAAAGGGATTTGGTGCGTGCCTAAGTATTCCAACCCGCAGGGGATCAGTTATAGTGATGAAACGGTGCGGCGGTTTGCCGCTTTACAGCCGGCGGCGGCAGATTTTCGGATTTACTGGGATAACGCTTATTCGGTTCATCATTTTGATGAGGAAGATCATGATGAAATCCTGAATCTTTTTCACGAATGTGAAAAAGCCGGCCATCCGGATTTGATTTATATTTTTTGTTCCTTTTCTAAGATTAGTTTTGCTGGGGCCAGCATTTCGGCAACGATTGCTTCGGAAGCGAACCTTGATTTCATTAAAAGGTTAATGGTTCCCCAGACGATTGGGCCGGATAAGCTGAATATGCTAAGGCATATTGATTTTTTCGGAAATATGGCCGGGGTTAAGGCGCATATGAAAAAACATGCGGCCATTCTTTGGCCGAAATTCGCATTGGTTTTGGACAAATTGGCGCAGGGAATCGGCGGTCTTGGCATCGGAACGTGGATTACGCCGAAAGGCGGGTATTTCATTTCTTTTGAAGCGATGCCGGGATGTGCCAAAGCGATTATCGCGCTGTGCAAGGGAGCCGGGGTCACGATGACGGATGCCGGGGCGACTTATCCTTATCGGCTTGACCCGAATGACAGCAATATCCGGATTGCGCCGTCATTTCCGACGGCAGATGAACTGGGGCAGGCGATGGATTTATTTGTTTTGTGCGTGAAGCTCGCGAGTGTGCGGAAGCTGTTGGCGGATGTGTAGGATGAATGGTAATCTGGAGTTGTAAATGAGGAGAGAAGAAAATTTATGGCAAAGAAGGAGTTTGTCAATGTTCAAGGGACGGAGATTGCTGTACTTACGCATCGACAAGATGATTATATTTCGCTGACTGATATGGCGGGATATAAAGACAAAACCGAGGCTCGCATTGTTATATCAAACTGGATGAGTACATATTACACGCTCGAATACTTGGCAATATGGGAGAAATTTAACAATCCAGATTTTAACCGTATGGGATACCAGTCGGTTAGAAATGCTGAGGGACGATTAGTCATGTCGCCGAAACGATGGATTGAAGCGACAAATGCTACTGGCATCATTTCAAAGGCCGGTCGATATGGCGGCGGAATTTTTGCGCATCGAGACATTGCTTTTGAATTTGGTACTTGGCTATCCGCAGAGTTCAAATTTTTTCTAGTAAAAGAATTTGACCGGCTTAAAGCCGAGGAGCAGAAACGACTTTCTCTCGAGTGGAACCTTCAACGTACATTATCAAAAATTAACTATAAAATTCATACCGATGCGATTAAAGAACGGATTATACCAAAAGAGATTACACGAGAACAAGCTGCCGCAGTTTATGCTTCGGAAGCAGATTTGTTAAACGTAGCACTGTTTGGTATGATCCCTTCATCCGCAGGAAATCATTGTAACTCGAACAATGAAATTTATTTTGTAAGTAAAGAAGGATAGGATTACTAAACGGAGGCTAAGTTGGAAGAGATTAAACGATTAAAGCGGGATTTGATTCATAAAGGGAATATCATCAGTTTTTATGAGGACACGATGCAAATTCCGAATGGCAATGTGGTAAAATGGGATTTCGTTGCCCATCAGGGGGCGGCGGCCATCGTGGCGGTTCGCGATGACGGAAAGCTGATTATGGTCCGCCAGTACCGGAATGCCTTGGAACGTGTTACGCTGGAATTGCCGGCGGGATGCGTGGATTATCCGGGCGAACCGGGCATTGATGCGGCCAGGCGTGAGTTAATTGAGGAAACGGGTTTTGCGGCGGAGTCATTTGAATTGCTGATTTCGATTTATACGACGGTCGCTTTTTGTAATGAAAAAATCGATATTTATGTCGCTAAGGGGCTTAAACCGGGCGAACAGGATTTGGATGAAGATGAGTATATCAATGTGGAGGCTTATGATCTTAACGAGCTTTGCCGGATGATTTATGCTTGTGAGATTCAGGATTCCAAGACCGTGGCGGCGATAATGGCTTATAAGAATAAAGTGGCGCTTGATGCGGAATCCCCTTAGTATTTGGATTGAGGCCAAAAATCCGTAATGACATTTTAAGCTAAAGATAGGTTTTCCACAATTTCTAGATGAAATGGTCATTAAATCAACTAATTTTGGGAAAAAAACAGCTTGACAGATATATCGGCTGATGATATATTGGTATTAAATATATCGCCAGCCGATATATTGTATTTTACTTTATAGAAAATTGCTCCTTGCGGAGCAATCTTGTGACAACGCAAAGGAGAGAAGAGTGGATAATAATGCCCCTTTGACAGAAGCAGTCTATTACATATTGATTGCGCTCAGGAATCCGAACCACGGTTATGGAATTATTCAGGACATCAATTCTTTGACCAGCGGAAGGGTGGTTCTTGGGGCGGGAACGCTTTATGGGGCGATTCAGTCATTGCTTGACCGGGGCTGGATTGAGCTTGTCAGCGTTCAGGCCACATCGCGGAAAAAGAAGGAATACAGCATTACCGAAAGCGGGATTGACGCACTGATTAAAGAGTGGAAGCGGCTGGAAGAATTGCTTGCGCATGGCAAGCTGATTGATATTTAAGGAGGATAAAATGTTAAAATTCAGATTATTTTATGATAAGGACAAAATGGAAAGCTGGCTGAATCAAATGAGTGAAAAAGGATGGAGTATGGAGCATTTTTACTTCGGCTTTTGTTTTTTCCGGCCTTGTGAGCCGGGTGAGTATATTTATCGGCTGGATATGTTAAGGAGCATCGAGGGGCAAGATTACAAATCATTCATGAAAGAAATGGATATCGAAACAGTGCAGCAGTGGTTTCGCTGGGTGGTTTTACGTAAAAAATCGGCAGACGGTCCCTTTGAGTTATATACGGATGAGGCTTCGTTAATCGAAAAATATACGCGTATCCGCAATTTTTTCAAGTTTTTCGTGATTATATCGATTGTTTTAATGGCGCATCACACAATTGTTTTGCTTCGCACTGGTGAAATTTATTTATTAATCCTGATTTTGCTTTATTGCCTTCTGATTATTCTTTTTATCAGGCAAGCGGTGCGCAGCAATCAAAAGATAATGAAACTAAAAAGAAAGGGTGTAGATGGTGAGGATATGAAAAAGCTGCCATTGTTATTATGTATTGGTCTGTTCGTAAATGGGGTTAATTTGTTCATGCGGATGGTTTGGAAAGATTTTTTTAATACTGGGGCCGGATACAATATTTCATTTGTGATATCGATCGTGGCGCTGGGGATGATTCTGATTGGCATCATTCAGCAGCGAATGAAAATGAACCGGGCATGAGCGGTCTTGGCCGTGCATCTTAACATAAATAAAACCGTCCGGCATATAATGTAAAAGCTAGTACAAAGGCAAGCAGGGGACATGGATGATAACATGAATGGCTAGAAGAGAAACCGAGCGCTACCTGAAATGGCTTTTTACATTTGCCGGCAGTTTTATTGCCGGTATTTTCATCATGAACATTGCCAAAAGCTATTTTTTAAGTGATGGCGGGATTCTGAACCCCGGCACGTTAAGCCGCTTGAAGCATCTGACCGTGGACGGAACGATGCTGCTTAGGTACACCCTTTTTGAGCGGACGAAAATCGCTTTTATCCTAATTATTTTTTCAACGACGTTTATTGGCATTGCCGCTGCTTATGTTTTCGTAATCTGGCAGGGATTGCTTACCGGGATGTTTCTTACCGCCGCAGTCATTCATTATGGGTTCAAAGGGATACTTTTGGCATTAGCCGGGGTTTTTCCCCAGCAGCTTCTTTTGATTCCGGCCTGGGTGATGCTGCTTGAATGGTGTTATCAGTTGTGCTGCAAATTTTACTTCCCGCATAAGGACAAGGAAATGGCGGCCAGCCAAAGGCATTATTTAGTGCGGAAAGGGGTAATTTTGCTGTGGATCATAGGAGTTGTCATAATTGGCAGTATTTTGGAAAGTTATGTCAACCCAATCATTCTTTCTGAGCTGCTAAATGTTTTTTAAAAATGTATTAGGAAGTAAAAAATCTATATCTGGTATCAAAAACTGAAAAATCACGACATCTTGTATCTGCCAAAAATAGGCAATAAAAGCCTGAAAATAAAGGAAAAATGTGTTTGCATTTCGGGGCAAATGTGATTATAATGTAACTTATGGAGCAGATAATCAATTCATTTATTTCTTATTTACATAATGTAAAGAAGACATCCGAAAATACGGCGATGTCTTATCGGCGTGATTTGAATAAAGTGAATCATTATATGCTTGGCCAAGGAATTGATGATGTTACCCAAATTACCGGCACCAATCTGAACTCCTATATTTTGTTTCTGGAAAACAATAAATTCTCGGCGGCGACGATTTCCCGCAATATCGCTTCCATAAAGGCGTTTTATTACTATCTGCTGAAAGAGGGAATGATTAAGGACGACGTGTCGGATGTGCTGAAAGCGCCGAAAATCGAAAAAAAAGCGCCGGGCGTTTTGTCAACCTCCGACATGGTCCGTTTATTGGAGCAGCCGACCGGGGATTCGCCGAAAGAGCTGCGCGATAAAGCGATGCTGGAATTGCTTTATGCGACCGGAATCAGGGTGACAGAGTTAATCAGCCTGAAAGTGATGGATTTGAATTTGCAGATGGGTTATATTGTTTGCCATGACCTTAACCGGAGCGCGGGAAAAGAGCGGATCATTCCCTTTGGTAATGCCGCTCGTTCGGCGATTATGAAGTATTTAAGCGGTGGGCGTGAGCGGATGCTTCTGAATCCTCAAAATGAGTATTTGTTTGTGAATTGTTCGGGACAGCCGATGAGCCGCCAGGGGTTCTGGAAGCTGATTAAGTTTTATGCGAAAAAAGCGGAGATTAGCACGGACATAACGCCGCATACTTTGCGGCATTCGTTCGCCGCCCATTTAGTGGAAAATGGAGCCGATTTGCATATTGTTCAAGAGATGCTCGGCCATTCTGATATCTCAACAACGCAGATTTATGCGAATATGCATCATAACCGGATGCGGGATGTTTATGCGAAGGCGCATCCGCGGCGGTAGGTGTGTGAATAAAAATGGCAAAACATTGAAAGAAGTCACCGAAAATATTGAGGTGATTATTCATGAATGGATAGAATGCGCCTTAGAAGTGGGCGAAGCGATTACGTACCAAAGGGCAGACTAATGTATGTGAGCGTTCGCCGAAAAGCAGGGTTTCCCCTGCTGTCAACTCTTTCTGCGCCAATTGATTTACTCTTTCATTCATCAACCTTTCCTCCTCGTCCAAAAAGATACTCGTTTTTCAGGATCACATCAAATATGTTGGTAATAAACCTTACATCCGCTTGGAATTTTGCCCGCAGCCGGACTAAGTCATCGGCTTTTTCGACATTTTCCATATCAAATAAATCACGGGCATTTCTTAGGGCAATGATAACCCGGTTCCCGCTAAAATAAAATTCAGAAGCCGAAGCTGCGGCTTTATCGGCCGCAAGAATAATTTCCATAAAATGCGGAGTCAATATATAAAACGCAGTTTGCGGGTCATCGGTATATACGGTAAAGTTTTTATTGAAGTCAAAACTATCCGTCTCCACTTTTTGCAGTCTGGATCCAATATTAAACGTCTTATATTGTGTTCCTTCTCTCACATAAACGGTCGCGTTTATTGACTTATTAAGGCTTAATTCAAGCCATTGCCCCTTAAACACATAAATAGTTTTCGAGGCTTCGCTGCTATCTTCTTTAGTTATCTCAATGTCACAAAACGTAAAAGGTATGCCTTGATATTTTCCGGTAACCAAGTCACTTCCGTCTAAACGGTTAAAATCTATCGGCATTCGTCTAAAATGGCCAAAATCCAAGTGACTGTCCGGCCGATATTCGAAAAGCTCGAAAGCATTTGCCAGCATGGTGCTTATTTCTTCTGAAAAGCTTGATTTTATGAGTTTTTTTATCTGTTTTTTCTGAGATTCACTGGCAAAGAAAGAAAAAAAGGCGGCGATTATCGCGGCAACAAATAATCTCAGCAAAAGGTTTCCCCAATCACCAAGATTATCCTTAAATACCGCAGTAACCACAAAAAACGCCGCAATAATAACAAGGCTAATTTTTCCAAGCCGGGAAAAGAGCTTTACTTTTTTTTGGCCTTGCTCTATTAATGCAATCAAATCACGGTGGCTTGAATGCTTGTGCATGGTATGTTCTCCTTAAAAGCGCGAATATCCGTCAGAACTTCATCGCGACATCTTCGCGTTTATGGTCTTCGGCAACGAAAAATTCTCTTTCTTCCAAATGCTCGGCTTTCGCAATGATGCTGGCCGGGAAAACGACGATTGCCGAGTTAAAGACCGTGACATTGCTGTTGTAAAGCCGCCTTGCCGCCTGCAGATGTTCTTCCGCGTCGCGGATTCCGGATTGCAGTTCGCGGAAAACATCAGCGGAACGAAGCTCCGGATACGCTTCCGCCACGGCGAACAACCGGGTTGACAAAGCGTCTGTCGCCGCTGCGGCCCGGTTCAATTCTTCAAAAGACATGCCCCGCCTTAATTCCACCACTTGCGAAAACAAGTCTTTTTCATGCTCCGCATATTTTTTGGTCACGTCGAGAAGCTTGGTCAGCACATCATAACGTTTCGTCAGCGCCACCTCGACGCTGGAAAGCCCCTCGCTGATTTTGATCTTTTTCCGCTTGAAGCTGTTGCTGGTGCTAATCCACCACCAGATTAAAACAACGATTAGTATTGCCACAACAATGCCAAATTCCATTTCCTTTTCCTCCTTAGATCATGGGCTTCCTGGCTTCACTTATTGCTAATATTAATTCGGCAATCGGGTAATGCCGCTATTAATTCATTTATTTGCTCTTGTGACAGTGAATCGCCGCCAAGAGAAAGGTATTGCAGATTTTCAAGGTTAAACAACGCCCGGACATCACTGATCTGGTTGCCGTCAAGATTGAGCGTTTTTAGCTGGGTCAGATTGGCTAACACGCTGATGTCATTAATATTATTGCCGGAAAAAACGAGCGATTCCAATTGCGTCAGGCTAGCCAATGCGCTGATGTCACTGATATTGTTGCCGGAAAGACCGAGTTCCTTTAATTGAATCAACCTGGCTAACGCACTGATGTCACTGACATTATTATCGTAAAGAACGAG
>Ga0082212_10006829_pt1 | contig 15223 bp, 10 predicted proteins | sample TergutNt197P3_FD_71548 | JGI IMG/M metagenome (GOLD analysis project Ga0082212, IMG submission 71548) | Neocapritermes taracua P3 segment gut microbial communities from Petit-Saut dam, French Guiana - Nt197 P3 | ecosystem: Host-associated > Arthropoda: Insects > Digestive system > Gut ...
TTCACTGCGTTTCGCTCAGACAGTTGGGTTTGCGGGCGCTCCCGTTCGCCAAGAGATTCATCCAGCCTTCCGCAAAGGCTTGGGGACAAGGCCTCGGCCGCCCTCCTGCCCCTCCGCCCCTCCTGCCCCTCCGGTTGGGGTCTGATCGGTCTGATCGGTCTGATCTGTAACTTGCGGTTCAGGCCCCGCTCATTGACAACACCGGATCCATAATCCAATAATCGAATAAGAAACTCAGTAACGTATTGGTCCTCGCAGGACAGTAAGCGTCTGTCCTGCTCCGTTCTCTCCCCGAGCAGCCATGGCAGGGGTCTGAACGGTCTGAACAGTGACTTTGAGCCTGACTTTGAATGGTGACTTTGAATGACGCCAGCCACTTGATTGCCCGAGGATTTTATGCTATATTGGCGTTACATGAGAGCTCTCGGGGGATTATTGCATGAGGAGTTGTTAATAGACAGAAAGGAGAAGAAAAAAGGTGATCATGGGGCAACTCCCAAAAGATTGAAGGAGCGATAGGATCATGGGGTTTGTACCGCTGTTGCGCTCAACCAGCCAGGTTTATTTTGTTTTTACTTAGAACATAGAGAGAGGAAAAAATATGTTTAAAAGAAATATGCTTGTGAAAAAACTAACATTCACACTGTTGGTTATTATGGGATTATCTTTAATCCCTGCGGCTGCTCCTGTACAGGCGGCTGCTGCCAAAAAGGCAATTTATATTTTGCCAGGGTATTTGGAATCACAAATATACAGCAAAAAATATCCGGGAGTAACGATATGGCCAGGAATGGGCCTGGTGACAGAGATTGCCTCAGACGCTATGGGCCAACAAGCTGAGATGACCAACAATGCGAATGGGACAGGCATGTCAGCTTACGCTGACAGGACAAGGGATACCTCCGGGGTCATCGGGCTATTTCTTCCCATGATCACCAGTATCAAAGCCAACTTGGTTGCTAACGGACTGCAAAACACCTACAATGTGGAGTTTTTCTCATACAATTGCCTGGCGGATTTAAATGATACCGCGAAAGAACTGGCGGCTGATATCAAGGCCAAAGGGTATGAGAGCGTCATCCTGATAAGCCACAGCAACGGAGGCCTCTTGGCTTCGACTTATATCTCTCAGAGTGCTGCAAACAAGAATAAGGTAGAAAAAGCCATCTGTGTCGCCACACCGCTCCTGGGAACTTATTTAGCGTTAGAGCCTGTTGAGACCGGCGCTGTTTCCCTTATGAGCGAATCATTTGCTACAGGGTTGCTGAAGTTGGGCTATGATACGTTCCTCAGGCCCATATCAAAACACTGGGTTCAAAGTTGGGCGAAAAACTCTCCCAACACGTATCAACTGCAAGCCGGAAACGAATATGTCAGCAGAATTCCTCTTCTGAACAGAACAGCTACAGGAACCCAGGCTGTGTCCAACCCTGCGGACTATTACGCGTTGTTGAACAAGAGCCCTAATACCAATAACACCCTTGTGAACGGCGGCAACAGAAGCTTGAAATACTTGCGGGAAACCGTGTATGGGAAAGACGTGTTGCAGAAATGGCAGGGGATCGACCTGACCATGATCGCCTGTGAATATGGTTTCATTACACCAATCAGCGCGGTCTACCATATGTCTGGAACGAAAGCTATTTACGACGGTCAAATATTTGGTAAATCAGGGGACGGATTTGTTAACGCCATGAGTATGAACGGCGACGGCCGCTACAAATATGTTAATGTTCCCGGTGTCAGCCATCTTGAGATTGTCGCCGACCTTCGGACGCTGTCAGCCATCAACGACATTATCCTGGACAAACCGGTTTCCAGCTTTCCGGAAACATCCACCGTCTTCAGTACCTCATCAACATCGCCTGCCATAGGCATGTCGGACATGATCCGCGTTGAGATCAAAAGCTCCGATCCGTTGAGTTTCCCAACCCTAACCAACGCGGGAATCAGCGTGAAGATTTTTGATAAAAAAGGACTTCTGGTTGCCCAGTCCCGCGGTGAGGCGCAGATGGGGTTCTCTTTGAACAACTTCATCTACACTTCGTGGAGTACCAGTGAGCACGAAACCAATATTATCTGCTACATTCCTAAGAGTGGCTATACTATGGAAGTGTTCACAGGAAACGCGAACCGTTCTGCGAGTGATCTCCAAATCTCTACGATGACCCTGGATCGTTCTGGGGCTTTCCTTTCTCAGAATGAGTACAAGGTGACCGGAGCCACCCTGCTGACTGGTTTGGCCTTTTCTTTGGACAGCAGCAAGTCTATGGCGCCGGTCCCTTCCCTCGGCGCTAAAAGCACCACGATTTCCACAGCGAATTACCAGCAGAATTGGCAGTTTACCTCTGACACATTGGATATGATTCAGGGAACAACGGTAACACCGGACGTCACCGGACCTCATGCTGCCTCAATGCAGAGCGGTAACTACACCTGGACTTCTTCCAACACGGCTGTGGCCACAGTGTCTTCCGCCGGCGCCGTCAAAGCGGTGTCTCCCGGTACGGCTTATATTACGGCGACGGGTAAAGATGGCAGCTGCAAAATTGAAACCATTAAAATAGCCGTTACGAAACAAGTCAGTGTCACTTTTGACGCGCAAGGGGGCAACCCTGCACCGGCGCCTGTTGCGGTCAATACCGGAACAACGGTTTCCCGGCCCGAAGATCCGGTTAAGGAAGGGTTCGTCTTCGCGGGTTGGTACAACGGTACGAAAGTCTATGATTTTGGCGCCCCTGTGGCCGCCAACCTGACTCTTACCGCCAAATGGACGCAGATTATCAGTGTTGTTACCTTTGACAGTCAAGGCGGGACTGCAAAAACCGCCGCGAAGGTCAACTACGGTGCTAAGGTTGCTAAACCCACAAACCCGACCAAAACGGGGTATGCCTTTAGCGGCTGGTATTTGGACGGCGCGCTTTACGATTTCAATGCGCCTGTTACCTCGGATATTACACTGACAGCCGGCTGGAGTGCGAACACTTTGACCGTGAAATTTGATGCTCAGGGCGGCAGTCCCGCGCCTGGGGCCGGCACGGTGGACTACGGCGCCCTGGTTTCCCAGCCTGAAGACCCGGTTAAAGAAGGTTTCATTTTCCTGGGCTGGTACAACGGTACGAAAATCAATGATTTCAGTAAACCTGTAACAGCCAACCTGACTCTGACCGCTAAATGGGAACAGATCACCTGTGTCGTCACTTTTGACAGCCAAGGCGGGACCGCAAAAACCGCCGCAAAGGTGAAATATGGCGCCAAAGCCGGCAAACCAACCAACCCGACGAAGAGCGGCAGCGTTTTCGACGGCTGGTATTTGGGTGGCGAACTCTATGATTTCAATGCCCCCGTCACATCAGATTTCACCCTGACAGCGGCATGGCGTTAAGCCATAAACTAGGGGTTAGGAGAAGGGGTTAGGGATCAGGGGTTAGGGGTTGGGGGTTAGGGACAAAGCTGCATAAACACAGTTGCTCTCACCGCTGTCTTGGCTGCCCCGGCAAAGAGTTGCAGGAGTTTGTTGCTTAAACAAATTGTTTTTCTTTGATGTTCTTGCCGCCTAACCGACTCAATCGAAGGTTTTCGAAAATCGAAATGCTATGAAAGGGCTAACGGACTGTTCTGTGAACAGTTCGCTAGCCCTTCTTGGACACGAAGCTGCCGGATACTCTTGCCCCCTCCGGCTGGGGTCTGAAAGGGCTGATCGGCCTGAACGGTCTGAACGGTCTGAACGGTCTGAACTGTAACATTCGGGGCTATTAATATTCATTCGTTAGAGAAGGATGTTTGACCCAAGCCAAAATGTCGAGTAAAATGACTCTAAGCTCTTTTTTGGGTTGTGAGATCAGAATCGATGTGGAGGGAAAAAGATGAGTGGTCAGCCGGTGGTTGGCATAGTTATGGGCAGCGACTCCGATTTCAACGTCATGGCGGAAGCGGCCAATACCCTTGAGAATTTCGGCATAGCCTTTGAAGTCAAGGTATCATCCGCACACCGGACTTTGGCTGGAACGCTGGCTTGGGTGAAAGAATTCGAAAAGGCGAAGGGCAAGGTCATTATCGCGGGAGCGGGTATGGCGGCCCATTTGCCGGGCGTGATTGCGGCTGCGACAACGTTGCCGGTGATTGGCGTGCCGATCAGCAGCGGGGCTCTGCAAGGGCTTGACGCTCTCTACGCTATTGTTCAAATGCCTCCGGGGGTGCCGGTGGCTACAGTGGGAATCGGCGGCGCACGCAACGCCGCGTTGCTGGCTGTGCAGATCCTAGCGGTCGCTGATCCTGATTTGCGTGCAAGCCTGCAAGCCTACCGGGAAAACATGGCGGCTGAGGTCGAAGCCAAAGACCAAGCCTTGGCCGAGCGTCTGAAAGCATAGAGGTAGATCCTTCGTCTGCATAATTTTCCAAAGGAGGATGATTATGGGAGTTACCTATAAAGAGGCCGGAGTCAACATTGCCGCCGGCAGTCTGGCTGTTGAAAAAATCAAACCTGCGGTCGCCCGGACGCGTCGCCCGGAAGTCCTGGGAGGTTTGGGCGGGTTTGCCGGACTGTTCGCTCTTGATGTCGGCAAGTACCCTGAACCGGTGTTGGTTTCCGGTACGGACGGCGTGGGGACAAAACTGCGTTTGGCTTTTGAAATGGATCGGCACGATACAATCGGCATTGATGCTGTGGCTATGTGTGTCAACGATATTTTGGTCATGGGCGCCGAACCTCTGTTCTTTCTGGATTATCTGGCGTCGGGCGAGCTTGATCCGGAACGTATGGCTGCTGTCGTCGGCGGTATGGCCGCGGGCTGCGAGATGGCCGGGTGCACTCTTATCGGCGGCGAGATGGCGGAAATGCCTGGTTTCTACCGGTCTGATGAGTATGATGTGGCCGGATTTGCCGTGGGTGTGGTCAACCGTGACCGCTTGATTGACCATAACGATGTTCGACCTGGGGATGTGTTGGTCGGTCTGCCTGCCAGCGGGCTGCACAGCAACGGGTTTTCTTTGGTGCGGAAGATCTTTGAAGGCTATGCCTGGGATGTGTGTTTGCCTGAACTGACGGAACCCTTGGGTGATGTGCTGCTGGCGCCGACACGAATCTATGTTAAGCCGGTTCTGGCTATGCTGGCGGAAGTGGCTGTTCCGGGCATGGTTCATATCACGGGGGGCGGTTTTGTGGAGAATTTGCCTCGTGTGTTGCCGGCGGGGTGTGGCGTCGAAATTTTGACTGAAAGCTGGGAGAAACCACCGATTTTTGGTCTGCTGCAAAAACTGGGTGGTGTTGATGAGGCGGAGATGTTTCGGACTTTCAATATGGGTATAGGGTTTGTGATTATTGTTCATAAGGAAGATGAAGAACAGGTAATTGATGTTTTGCGGCGTCAAGGGGAGAGACCTGTGCTCATCGGCGTTGTTACGGATAAGGATGGTATAGTCTTGTAGGGGGAAGAGGTGATAGGAGAATGGGGTTGGCGTCGATGGAAGGTGGTATTGCTTTGGCTACGCCGATCCGTTTGGCGGTGTTGGCGTCCGGCCGCGGGAGCAATTTGCAGGTTTTGCTTGACGCTTGGCGGCAGGGAGAATTGCCTGTTGAGTTTGTCGGCGTAGGATCGGACCAGCCTGAGGCGCCGGCGTTGGAGCGTGCGCGGAGGGCGGGGGTGCCAACGCGGGTTTTTGTTTGTGATAATAAGGCTGAACAGGAGGGACAGATTGTTGCGTGGCTGCGGGAGACAGGAACACAGCTTTTGGCGTTGGCCGGATATATGCGTTTGCTGAGCGGCGATTTTATTCAGAGGGCCGGAGCGCCGATTGTGAATATTCATCCTTCCCTTTTGCCGGATTTTCCCGGGTTGCGCGCTCAGAGGCAGGCTTTGGAGGCTGGGGTTAAGGTCAGCGGCTGTACGGTGCATTTTGTAGATGAGGGGATGGATACGGGGCCGGTGATTTTGCAGCGTGTGGTTCCGGTGCTGGCGGGGGATGATGAGGATAAGCTGTCTCAGCGCATTCTACAAGCTGAGCATCAAATTTTTCCTGAGGCGGTTCGTTTGGTTTGCCGCCGTCTGACCGGTTCTGACATCTAGTTGGTCGTTTGGTTTGTGGTCGTCTAACCGGTTTGCCGGTATAACTCGTTTCGCTGTTGTCAATTCTACTAAGATGGAAGTGGGGAATGAAGGATGAAGAAGAGAGCGCTTTTGAGTGTTTCTGACAAAACGGGTCTTGTAGCCTTTGCCAAGGGTTTGACTGAGCTTGGGTTTGAGCTGGTTTCCACGGGGGGGACTTTTCGTGCTTTGAGTGAATCCGGGCTTGATGTTTTGTACATAAGCGCCGTGACGGAGTTCCCGGAGATTTTGGATGGGCGGGTTAAGTCCCTGCATCCGCGGGTTCATGCCGGTATTCTGGCTATGAACACGGAGGAGCATATGCGGCAGTGCCGCGAGAATGGCATTGAGCTGATCGATCTTGTCTGCGTAAACCTCTATCCTTTTGCGGCGACGGTGGCGAAGCCTGAGGCTACTTGGGCCGATGCGATTGAGAATATTGATATTGGCGGTCCGGCTATGATCCGGGCGGCGGCCAAAAACCATGAGCGCGTGGTGGTGGTCGTGTCCCCGGATAAGTATGATGATGTGCTGAATTCCTTAAGGGATGGCGGGATGGACGCCGGTATGCGTGAGGAGCTGGCTTGGGAAGCTTTTGCCCATACGGCTGCGTATGATGGGGCGGTCGCCAAGTATTTCCAAACCCGTGTGGGAAGGGATCTAGACAATGGACAATGGACAATGGACAATGGACAATTGGGAGCAGGGAGTGAAGATGGGGGATTTCCGGAGACGCTGCGGATTGTGGCCGATAAGATTCAAATGCTGCGCTACGGCGAGAATCCCAGTCAGCAAGCCGCGGTGTACGCTGAAAGGACGCCGGAGGCCGGCGCCGGCGCGCTGGTAAAGGGCAAGCAGCTGCAAGGCAAGGAGCTTTCCTATAATAATTGGGTTGATATGGATGCCGCTTGGGCTCTGGTGAATGAATTTGATGAATGCGCCTGCGCGATTATTAAGCATACCAATCCATGCGGGTTGGCGCTGGGGGATCTTGTTTTTGAGACCTATGAGCGGGCGCTGGCTTGTGATCCGGTTTCTGCTTACGGCGGGATTATTGCGTTTAACCGTTCCATTGATGGGGCGACGGCTGATAAGATCCGCGAACGTTTCTATGAGGTGATTATTGCGCCGGATTTCGATCAGGAGGCGTTGGGGTTGCTGGCGGAGAAGAAGAACCTGCGGTTGTTCTCAATGAAAAATGCCCTTCCGGCATCCAACCTCCCGCGTCCCACCCCCCCTGTAGGCTGCAAACTGAAGTCCATTGGCGGGGGGTTCTTGCTGCAGGATGAGGATTTGGGGTCGTCGCCGCCGCATGCGTGGCGTGTTGTTTCAGCTTTGCAGCCGACGAAGGCGGATCTGGCTGAGCTGTTTTTTGCTTGGATGGCGTGTAAGCATGTTAAATCCAACGCTATTGTTGTGACCAACAACCGCGCGATTCTGGGGGTAGGCGCCGGCCAAATGAACCGTGTCGGTTCGGCTGGCATAGCGCTGGATCAGGCCGGGGAGCGTTCCCAAGGGGCTTATCTGGCCTCAGACGCGTTTTTTCCCTTTGCCGATACGGTGGAATTGGCGGCGCAGTATGCTATTCGGGCGATTGTTCAGCCAGGTGGGTCAGTTCATGATGATGACGTGATTGATGCCGCGGATAAACTGGGTATCATTCTGGTGTTCACGGATCGGCGGCATTTCAGACACTGACAATGGACAATGACAATGGACAATGGACAATGGGGAATGGGGAATGGGCAATGAGGCAATGGACAATGGGGAATGGGCAATGGGCAGTGGGCAATGAGGCATTGGACAATGGACAAAGAGGGGAAACGTGGAGTATTTAGGGGTTTACGTCGCAGTGCGCAGTTAGTATGGCCGAAAGTTGGGTAAATCAGTATGTCTTTGTTGGCGGTTAGGAAGAGGATGAACAGTTGGCAGCCAGGCAATTGATTTCGATGTATTGGGGTGACGCCAAAGGGAGACACCAAAGGGAGACACTATTCACTCTTCGAGGCATAATGGTTTGCTTCCCAATTGTCCATTGTCCATTGTCCATTGTAAAAAAGGGGGATTCTTGCATATGAACACGACAGAACCATTGCCGGGGCAAACAAACTTAACGATCTTATTAGTTGGGTCGGGGGGGCGTGAGCATGCCTTGGCCTGGAAGCTGGCCCAAAGCCCCCGCTGCGAAAGATTGTATGTGGCGTCGGGCAATGCCGGAACGGCGGCTTGGAATGTGGATATCGCCCTTGATGATTTCATTGGGTTGGCTGATTTTGCCCTGGAGAAGGGTGTTGATTTGACGGTTGTGGGGCCTGAGGGGCCTTTGTGTGACGGCATTGTTGATTGTTTTTTGGAACGGGGACTGCGGATTTTTGGGCCCGGGCGGGCGGCGGCTCAGCTGGAGGGAAGCAAGGCCTTTGCTAAGGATTTGATGCGGTTGGCGGGAATCCCGACGGCGGATTACCGGGTTTTTGACGACAGGGCAGAGGTTTTGGCTTATTTGGCTGAACATGGCGCGCCTGTGGTGGTTAAGGCTGACGGGCTGGCCGCCGGCAAAGGGGCCGTGGTGGCGATGACGCTTGAGGAGGCTGTGGAGGCTGTTGAGCGGATTATGGGCGGCGGTTTTGGCGCGGCGGGGAAACGGGTTGTGGTGGAAGAATATCTTGTGGGTCAGGAAGTCAGCTTCTTCTGTTTGTGTGACGGACAGACGGCGTTGCCGCTGATGGCGGCCCAGGATCATAAGAGGCTGTTGGATTATGATGAGGGTCCGAATACGGGTGGAATGGGGGCTTATGGGCCGCCGGCTTTCTGGCATAAGGCTTTGGAAGATGAGATTATGAGTTCTGTGGCGAACCCGACTCTGCGGGCGATGGCCGAAGCCGGTGTTCCTTTTGTGGGGGTGCTGTTTATCGGGCTGATTCTGACGGAGGCGGGGCCCAAGGTTCTTGAGTATAATGTGCGTTTCGGGGATCCGGAGACCCAAGTGCTGATGGTGATGCTGGCGTCTGATCTTGTGACACTGCTGGAGGCCGGCGCGGAGGGCTCTCTGGATAAAATGGATCTCAGTTGGCATCCCGGTTCGGCGGTCTGTGTTGTTATGGCTTCGGCTGGGTATCCTGAGGGGTCGACCAAAGGGGTGCCTGTTGTTGTGCCGGCTGTTCCCGCGGATGGCATGAAGGCTGTTTTTCACGCGGCGACGGCGTATGTTGGCGGTGATGATGACGGCGGTGTCTGCGGCGGCGGTGTTGTGAACGGCGGCGGTGTTGTGAGCAGCGGCGGCAGGGTTCTGGGGGTGACGGCGCGGGGAGCTACGCTGGCGCAGGCGCGCGGGGAAGCGTATGCCTTGGTTGAGGGGATTGAATTTCCTGGAGCTTGTTACAGAAAGGATATCGGATCGAAAGGACTTCCTGTATGAGCACAGATACTTCGTTTCGTCCTGATTCCACAAGTAAATTGACTTGGCTGTCGGTTTTGTTTGCCGCGATCCTTATCACTTCGAACCTTATGGCCGGAAAACTGATCGCGTTTGGGAATGTTGTTTTGCCTGCGGCGGTGATTCTTTATCCGTTTTGTTTTATTGTTGGGTCTGTGATTGCTGAAGTGTGGGGGTTTGGCAAGGCGCGTCAGGTTATACTGATGGGTTTTGTGGCCAATCTGGTTTTGGTGGTTTTTACGAATATTGCGATTTATTTGCCTTTTGAGCCGATGATATGGAGGGATCAGGCCAGTTATACTATGATTTATCAGGCTGTGCCAAGGATCTTTTTCGCGAGCTTTGTCGGGTATCTGGCGGGCGAGTTTGTGAATGCTTTTGTTTTGACCTGGATGAAGCGAATGGTTTTTGCCAATCGCCTCTATATTCGTGTGATTGCTTCGATGGTGGTGGGGCAGGCGTTTGATTCCGGGTTGTTTATTATGATTGCTTTTTATGGGATTATGCCGGTTAACGCTTTGCTGAAAATGATGGTGGTTCATTATTTGGCGAAGGTTCTGATTGGGTCGGTGGTGGGCACGCCTTTGGTTTATGGCGCCGTACAGTGGGCGAGGAATTGATGGGGATGGATAAAAAGGAAGCCGCGGAATTCTTGGGGGTGACACCGGAGAGCGTTACCCATTGGGTTAAACTAGGGTACCTTCAAGCGACCGCCGAGGCGTCCCAAGTGATTGACACCAAGTCGGTTGAGTTGTTGAAAAACCGATTAGTGGATGGATCCGTGCCCAAACTGCGGGCCCGGGCCAACAAGTCGCGGGCGGAAGGGTTCTTTATTCCGTACGTTTTGCCTGATAACAAGGCGGCGCAGCGGAATCTGGTAAGACTTGCCGCGTTTATTCAGAACCGCTGTCTGCCGCGAATGGCGGCTCTGTTTGCTCTTGTTCTGAATGAAGTTATGCGTTCTGATGATGATGGGATGGCAGTTCGGGAGTTGAAGCCACCGCTGGGGATGCCGTTGGCCCTTTGGCAGAATGTGCTGAGGGGTGAAGGTGAGGGTGATGGTGGTGGGCATCCGCGAGCCCCCAAGTACGGTGAGGCTCTTGGTTTGGAATTGATGGGTTTGCGTGGGCGTCTGGCAAACTCCGGAGATTGGCCGGAAGATTCTGGAAATGTGGAAGCGCCGGAGTGGAGGGAGCTTTTGTTTTGGGATTTGCCCCGGATGCCGGATATTCTTGGGGTGGTTTATCAGATTTTGACTCAGGAGCGTGTGAAGGTTGGCCAGGGGGCCTATTTTACACCACAGTCGGTGGCGGAGGCGATGGCGACGGATCATTGGCAAGAAGGGCGGCTTGTTTTGGATCCCTGCTGTGGGACGGGGAAGTTTTTGCTGGCGTTTGCGGCGCAGGGAGCTGAGCCGGGGGATCTGTGGGGTATGGATGTTGATCCGGTGGCGGTTTTGTTGGCGCGGATTAATTTGTTGCTTTTCTATCGGCGGCCTTTTGAGCCCAGAATTTTTTGTGGCGACAGCCTGGATGTTGATGGTTGGGAAGAACCGTTGCGTGGGTTGCTGGGGCGGTTTGATGTTGTGGCGACGAATCCACCTTGGGGAACCCGTGAGAGAGGTTCGAGGGTCGGGATTCGGGGTTATAACTCAGGAATCGCGCCGCGAGGGATTCTGAGTTATAACTCGGGAAAAGTGTTTGGGGAGGAGCGTTTCGCGTTGTTTCTGGCTTTGGGTCTGGAGTGCCTGCGTCCGGGAGGCTACCTGTCTTTTCTTCTGCCGGAGGCGTTTCTGATGGTGAAGCGCCATGAGGATATTAGGCGGTTTCTGTTGGAGAATTCTGTTTTGAAGCGCATTGTTTGTTTGGGCAATATTTTTTATAAGGTCATGTCAAAGGCGGTTCGGGTTGATGCGGAGAAAATAGGGGCGCTACGGAGCGTTAGGGAGGCCCATGAGGAGAGCCGAGAGGCGTGTGGGGGGGGAGGAGAGGGTAAGGAAGGAAACGGCAAGGATGGCAACAGCAAGGATGGCAACAGCAAGGAAGGCAACGGAGATGGTTGCGTTGATCCGGTCCGGTTTGGTCGCAATGAGGGTGCGGTTTTTGATGTGTGGACTTCGCCGGAGGATAGGTTGATTCTGGATAAGATTGAGAGTGGGCCTTTGCGGACTTTGGACGGGCATGTCCAATGGATTCTTGGCGTTGTGACCGGTGATAATGGGAGGTTCCTCAGCGGGACGGAAGGGGAGGGAGCCGATGGTGTTTTGTGCGGCGGCGATGTGGATCCCTTTGCTTTGCGCGAGCCGAGCCGGTTTCTGGTTTTCCGGCCGGAGAATCTTCAGCAGACGGCTCCTGAGAGGCTCTATCGTTCGCCTAAGCTGGTTTATCGTTTTATTGCTGCGAGACCGGTAGCGGCTTTTGATGCCGTTGGCCGTCTGACTCTAAACAGCGCCAACAGTGTGATTATTAATCTGGAGGATTATCCTGTGCGCGCGGTGGAGGCGCTTTGGAATACAAGGCTTTACGCTTATGTTTTTTTTCATCGTTTTCACGCGGTCAAGGTGTTGCGAGCTCATTTGGAGCGGCTGCCGCTGCCCGACTGGCCGTACACCATGCTGAGCACTCTGGCGGAATTGGCGGCAGAGTTGGGGCGTTCGGACTTGTCCGGGCCGCGGCGGACCGTGCTAAAGGCCGAATTGGACTATGAGGTTATGAGGGGATTCGGCTTGGATGCCCGTGAACAGGCCAGGGTCTATGCCTGTGTTGACTGAATTGAAAAAACGAGTAGGGGGATGGCATTATGAGTGACAGCACTAGAGGGGAAGAGGCTTCAGCTGCTGTTTGTGACGATCTTAATAAGACGGATGCTGGAACCGGTGTCTGTGCTTCCGTGTCCTACGCGTATGTTTTGCTTGATGTGGCCAACCGGCGATTTGATCGGGTTTATACATATCTTGTACCGCCGGATATGCCGGTGGCGGCGGGCATGACTGTGCTGGTTCCTTTGCAGAGCCGTCAGGTTCGTGGTATGGTGGCGTATGTTTCGGAGGTTTTGTCGGATGACGTCAGCGGCGTGGAACTGCGGCCGATTCTGAAAATTCTGGAACGGGATAATGTTTTGCCGCCGGAACTTCTGGCGCTGGCTCTTTGGATGTCTGAGACGGTTATGTGTTCGATTGCCCAGAGTTTGCACGCTGTTTGGCCTTTTTGGCGGCACAAAGTTGAGAAGTGGGCCGTTCCGCTGGTTTCCTTGGATGAGGTGAAGGATTGGCGTGTGTCTGATCCGGATGGGTTTTTGGCGATGAAGATTTTGCTGCGGGCACGACGGGGCGGGTTGCCGTTGGATGTTTTTTGCGCGCGTATGGGGGAGAATGGTTTGCCTGCCGCCGCTGACGGGACAGCGGGAGATGTTCGACAATTGGCGGAGCGTTTGGCTGGGCTGGGGGTTTTGTGCTGGGATGTTCGTGTGACGGGAGTCAGCGGTAAGAAAAAACAGCCTGGCAATCATGAGAGAGCCGATATTGAAGAGAATGCCGTTGCTGAGGAGAATGTCGTTGCTAAAGGGAGCGCCACTGAAGAGAATGTTGTTGCTGAAGTGAGTGCTGCTGAAGAGAGCCCTGCTGCGGCGGGGCAGGAAGTCACTGGGGAGTCTGCAACTGCCCACTGTCCATTGTCCACTGTCCACTGCCAACTGTCTATTGCCCAAAAGGAAGTGGTGCAGAGGGTTCTGTTTGCTCTTGACCGTGGGAAGGGCGAGACGGTTCTGTTGCATGGGGTTACGGGCAGCGGTAAGACGTTGGCTTACCGCGCTTTGGTGGCGGAGGTTGTGGCCCGGGGCCGTGATGCTATTGTGCTTGTTCCCGAGATTTCTTTGACGTCTCAGGTGGCGGGTTATTTCCTGGCTGATTTGGGGGAGAAGGCGGCGGTGGTGCATTCGAAGCTGTCTTCTCAGGAGAAACAGAAGATTTGGGCCGATATTTTGGCGGGCAAGGTTAAGGTTGTTATTGGGGCCAGGTCGGCGGTTTTTGCCCCGCTGGCGTCCTTGGGGATTGTGATTATGGATGAGGAACATGACAACGCTTACCAGCAGGATGAGAATCCCAAGTATCACACGCGGGAGGTGGCGCGGCGGCGGGTGCGCCATAACGGCGGGGTGCTTGTGCTGGGCAGCGCGACGCCGTCGTTGGAGAGTTACGCGGCGGCGCGGGCGGGGAAGACAGTGTTGGCAGAGCTGGCGGAGCGGGTCAGCAAGCGGCCTTTGCCTCGGGTTGAGGTTGTGGACATGGCGCGGGAGTTGGCGCGGGGGAATAAGAGTATTTTTTCGCAAGCGTTGACGAGGCGGTTGGAGGCGCGGTTGGCGCGGGGGGAGCAGAGCATTCTGTTTCTGAACCGGCGCGGGTACGCGACCTATGTGTTTTGCCGGGAGTGCGGGTATGTGGCGAAGTGTCCCCATTGTGACGTGGCGATGACGTATCATAGCCATGAGCAGATTCTGTTGTGCCATTATTGCGATTATCGCGGGACGGTGGATCATCGTTGTCCGGAATGCGGCAGCATTTATTTGCGGTTTTTTGGTCAGGGAACCCAGCGGCTGGAGGAGGAGATCGCGGCGTGTTTTCCGGCGGCGCGGGTGCTGCGGCTGGATACTGACGCGGCCCAGCGTCAGGGGCAGAGCGCGTTGATTGTGGAGACCTTCCGGCGGCGTGAAGCTGATATTCTGGTGGGTACCCAGATGTTGGCGAAGGGGCTTGATTTTCCGGGGGTGACGCTGGTGGGCGTGGTTTTGGCGGATCCTTTGCTGAATATGCCTGATTTTCGCGCGCGGGAGCGGGCGTTTCAGCTGTTGACCCAGGTGGCGGGTCGGGCTGGTCGCCATGAGAGACCGGGCGAGGTGGTTTTGCAGACATATATGCCTAAGGATGCGGTGTTGCGGCATGTGACTGATCATGATTACCGGCGGTTTTTCCTGGATGAAATTGCTTTTCGCCATGGGGCGGGGTATCCGCCCTTTACCCATTTTATCAGATTGACGGTGATGCATGAGAATGAGGAACGAGTGATTCGGGCGGCTCAAGAGCTTCGGGAACAGTTGGCATTAAGGACAATGGACAATGGACAATGGACAATGGACAAGGGGCAAGGGACAATGGACAATGGACAATGGACAATGAGGAGACAGGGGCACGGGACAATGGACAATGAGGAGACAGGGGCGCGGGACAATGAGGAGACAGGGGGGAGTGGGGCGGCTCAAGCGGTTCAACCGGCGCTGGCGGGGAGAGTGGGGGATGATTTGGTGCAGGTTTTGGGGCCGGCTCCGGCTGTGTTGAGTAAATTGCGCAATTCTTTTCGCTGGCAGATTTTGGTGAAGGGGAAGCAGCTGCCTTTGCTGCGCAAGGTTGTTCATGGGGGATTGGAGAGGTTCTATGGGTTGGGGGCGGTGAGTGGAGTGGATGTCAGCGTGGAGGTGAATCCGCTCCGGTAGACGATGTAAAAACATAATCATATAACAAATATTAGCAATATCAGTAGAACGGACTCCTGTTTCATTGCTCCAAAAACCGGTAATTCGGGGGTATTCATGGGGCACATGCATACGGTTCAATGAGGGACGCGTCAGGGGTTGGGGAGCGGCAGAATCCAAGCGCCTCACCGCCCGACGCAGCCCCCGAAAGGCGAAAAAAATACGCGGGCTTTTGGAGTCTGCC
>Ga0082212_10006830_pt1 | contig 15223 bp, 7 predicted proteins | sample TergutNt197P3_FD_71548 | JGI IMG/M metagenome (GOLD analysis project Ga0082212, IMG submission 71548) | Neocapritermes taracua P3 segment gut microbial communities from Petit-Saut dam, French Guiana - Nt197 P3 | ecosystem: Host-associated > Arthropoda: Insects > Digestive system > Gut ...
GGGTATTCGCTGATCGACAACCTTCCGTCCATGTCGGGGGAAGTCGGCGATTGGAAAAAAGTGCGGCACAACTATCATCAACTGATGCTTGAACTGTTCATCGACCGTTGGGCGAAACCGTGCTTTGAGTATTGCGAGAAGTACAACCTCGAATTTACCGGCCACTATTGGGAACACGGTTGGCCGGGTACGGGCGGCGGACCGGACAACATGGCGATGTACGCCTGGCATCAGCGGCCTTCGATCGACACGCTGATGAACCAGTACGACGAAGGCGTCAACGCACAATTCGGCAACGCGCGAATGGTCAAGGAGCTGATGTCGGTGGCGAATCAAATGGGCCGCAATCGGACGCTCAGCGAGACTTACGGCGCGGGCGGCTGGGACTTGCGATTTGAGGACATGAAACGCATCGCCGACTGGCAATACGCACTCGGGGTCAACACGACAAACGAGCATGTTTCCTACGTCACCGTCAGGGGCGCGAGAAAGCGCGACCATCCGCAATCGTTCTCGTACCATTCGTCATGGTGGGACGCATATCACTTTATGGCCGATTACAACACGCGGCTGGCTTACGCGCTGACACGCGGCGAACAGGTCAATCACGTCCTGCTCATCGAGCCGACATCAACCGCGTGGATGTATCAGGGACACGCGCACTTGAGCAATGTCGGCAACGATTTCCAAAATCTTATCCACCAGTTTGAACGCTGGCAAGTGGAATACGACCTCGGCTGCGAGGACATCATCGCCCGTTGGGGCAAGGTCGAAAACGGGAAGCTCGTCGTCAACAAACGGGCTTACGATCTCGTGATTCTCCCGCCTAACATGGAGAATATCAATGGTAAGGTGCTGGAGTTGTTGCTTGATTATGTCAAAGCAGGAGGAAGAGTTGAGAGTTGTTCGTTCCCGGAACGAGTGGACGGCATTGTCAAGCAAATGGATTTCAAAGAGGCGTTGGGTGGATGGCCTGTTTCCGGCAATCGGGATGCAGGTTTTGTTGCCAGCAGCCGCACAAGAGAAACAGGTTTGTCAGTCTCGACACTTGATTCTATACCTGGTATTAGATCAGGAAGCCTTTCCGAAGTAATTTACGACGAAGAAACCAAAGCCGCCTTTCCTGTTGGAAAGCTGTTTCATCATCGGCGTATTGTTAATGGCGGTGAAATTCTGTTCCTCTGCAATACGGACATCAACGGACCATCAGTCGGCACTGTGACAAGTCACGCGAAAAACGTGGAACAGTGGTGCCTTGAAACGGGAGCAATTTCCGCTTATCCGTTTGAAACAGCGGAAAAAGGCGTCTCTTTCAAAGTGGACCTTCCTCCTTGTGGCAGTTTATTATTGTTTTTGAGCAATCAACCCAAAACAGGTGCCGTAACCGCCACACCGCAACAGGCACCGAAAATTTACCAACCGCTCGGTGAGGCAATAGTCAAACGGCTTGAGCCGAACGTGTTGACGCTGGATTACGTCGATGTCAATATCGGCGGCGAGGTGCGGTCGAATCTTTACACCTACGAGGCGAATAATTGGATTTGGCAAAAACATGACTTTCCGCGAAACCCGTGGGACAACGGCGTGCAGTTCCGGGATCAACTGATCACGAAAACCTTTCCGGCCGACAGCGGGTTTACGGCGACGTACAAATTCACGCTGGCCGATCAGTTGCCGAATCCGCTGCACATCGTGATTGAACGCCCCGACTTGTACGCCATCGCCTGCAACGGCAAACAGGTCACGGCCAAAGAAGGCGATTGGTGGCTCGACAAAGCCTTCGGCAAGGTTGACATTTCAAGTGCCGCGAAGATCGGTGACAACGAAGTGACCGTCACCGCGCGTCCGATGACGATGTGGCACGAGTTGGAAGCCGCGTATTTGCTCGGCGATTTTTCGCTGGAATCGGCGTCGAAAGGTTTTACCGTTAAGGCACCGCGTCCGTTGAGCATTACGCCGCCGGATAACATTGAGGACATACATTCCGGCGATTTGGAACGTGTTTCGTGGCTGACCAGCGGCGTCGGAGCCGGACCGGTTTACAATCTCAAGGACGACCTGGCACCGTACATCATTTTTGATCTCGGTCAGGAGCGGCTCGTTCACCAGTTGAAAATCTGGAATTACAACGAACGCAATTTGACCAAACGCGGCGTCAACCAACTCAAGGTTTACGCGACCAACACGCCGGAATTGCCGCCGAAAGAACCGGCGAGAGGCGGTGGCCGCGGCAATGAGCAGACGCATTATCTCATCGGCGATTTCAATCTCGGCGAGGGCAGCAGCAACGGCCCGCAGGTGCTGACGTTTCCCGCCCGGCTCAATAACCGTCCCGTCACGGTCAATGACCGTCGATGCCGTTATTTGGTGTTTGAAATTCTGTCCAACCACAACGGCGTGACGTTCCCGATTGCGGAACCGAAAGAAGGCGAAAAGCAGAAGGAATTTCCCGACAACGCATTCGTCGGTCTGTCCGAGGTCAAAGTGATTCACCAGGTGCGCAGCGGCGGCTATTATGAAGTAGAGCCGCTTGGCATCGCGAAGTTTTCCAGCGAACTGGTTGCACGCACGCATGAACGCAGCGTGAAACATCTTGTCGATGGCTCCGGGCTGTTGCGACCCGAACGCGGCTGGAACAACCAGGGAATGCCGTTTTATATGGACGGCGTGGCCTACACGCAAAGCTTTGACTTGGGCGCAATGACGGACGGCAAGTACGTCGTGTCACTTGGCAAATGGCTCGGCAGTGTCGCAAAGGTAATCGTCAACGGCGAGGAAGTCGGATACATCGGTCACTCGCCCTGGGAATGCGACATCTCGAAGTTCGTCAAGAGCGGTCGCAACGAGGTCAGCGTCGTGGTCGTCGGCACGCCGAAAAACTTGCTCGGCCCGCATCACAACGGCCCCATGCGCGGCTCGGCCTGGCCGAACGCATTCTGGTCGGCCCCGAAGGACGGTCCACCGTCGGGCAACAGTTACGACGTGATCGGTTACGGATTATTCGAGCCGTTCGTCGTGATTCAGAAGTAGGTGCATCGTCTGTCATGCGCCGGAAATGTTAGCCGCGTCACCTTGTGACGCGCATGGCAAGGCAGTCACGCTGTGGCTGCCGTGTTGTGTTTTTCGCATCATCGCGCCGACGATAGAGTAACACTCATGATAACCATCACATGCCAATGCGGTAAGGCGTACAATCTCGACGACCGGCTTGCAGGTCGGCGGACGCGGTGTGCGCAGTGCGGTTGCGAAATCATCGTGCCGGATGCGGAGGTGACGCAAACACAACCGCTGCAAGAAACGCAGACGCAACCGCAATGGGACGTGACTTCAAGTTTCGTTGTCGTGCCGAAAGAAAGTGAGAAAGAAAGCGGGCCGACGGAAACCTACTTGCCGTCACCGCCACCGCAGAAAGGTTCGTCGCAGCAGAAGCGCGAAACAGCGCGGCCTGCTTCGACGACAGGTGCGAAATCACAGCAACAACATTCCGAGCACGAATACGGCAGCTATCGGAAAATACGCTCGCACGCACGCGGCGGCATGGGGCAAATCAGCATCGCGCGTGACGAGCATCTCAAACGCGAAGTCGCGCTGAAAGAGCTTTTTGAAAGCGCAATCGGTCGCAAGGACGTTGTGCGGCGGTTTCTCGACGAGGCGGAAATCACCGCACGACTTGAGCATCCCGGCATCGTGCCGGTTCATGCCTTCGGCACCGACGGCAAAGGCAGGCCGTATTACACGATGAAGTTTGTACGCGGCAAAACGTTTCAGGAAGCGATCAAGGAATATCACGCCCTGTCCGACAAGTCAGAGAACAAAACGGCGGCGTTTCGCGATCTTGTGCGCAGATTTGCGGCAGTGTGTCAAACGATGAATTTCGCCCATGACAAGGGCATCATTCATCGCGACTTGAAACCGGCGAACATCATGCTCGGCGAGCACGGCGAAACGCTCGTCATGGATTGGGGGCTTGCGAAACCGCATTCCGAAAGCGACGACGGCACGCTCGGCGATCTTGCGGCGGATAAACTGAGCAATCGGCCCGAGATGACCGCGTCGGGCAAAATCGTCGGCACGCCTGCTTACATGTCGCCGGAACAAGCGGCGGGCGACCAGTTGCGCATCAGCCCGCAGTCCGATATTTACAGTCTTGGCGTGATACTGTTCCAAATGCTGACCGACCAACTCCCTTACACGGGCAAGTCGTCGATGGAGATTGTGCAAAAGGTTTTGAACGAGGAATCGCCGCGACCGTCGGAAGTGGCCTACGGCGTGCAGAAAGGCCTTGAAGCGATTTGCGTCAAAGCGATGGCCAGCGAACAGAGCGACCGTTATTTCAGTGCGTCGGCGATGTTCCGCGACCTGACCAACTGGCTTGACGACGAACCGATCAGCGCGCGAAAGGACACCCGTTGGGAAAAAACCTGGCGTTGGATACGCAAAAACCGGGCGTTGGCAACGACGCTGCTGCTTTCGACGTTCGCACTGCTGATCGTCCTGGGAGTCTGCGGTGTGATGCTCGAACGGGCACGGGTGAAAACGGTGGCCGCTGTGATGCTGGCTGATGAAATGAAACAGCGTGCCGAGGAAGCCTTGAAACTCGCCGCCGATAAAGAGAAGGAACTTGCGCTGAAAGAGAAGGAACTCGCTATTGTTCAGCAAAAATACGCGAATTTGATCGATGTCTCATATGAAGAACGACAATTGCTTCAGAATCGCATCTCGACGCTGATCACGGATATCGGCACGTTGAAAATGGAAATCGAATCCCTGCGTCATTTGGCCGATGCTATCCTTAATGAAGATACGGCGAATCTTTCACTGGAAGAACTGAACGCGAGAATTCTTGAGTTTGAGATGACAAAAAGTCTCATTGCCAAACTCGCGGAAGCAGAACATGGAAGGCAGAATCTCATCCGGATATCACAAAAAGTCAATGTTACGTTTGCCGCTCTCCGGAACAGAGATGATGAAGACGAGAAAAAAGAAAGCGGGTACAATCAATTCATCCGGGAACGAATCAACATCCGGTATCAGTTGAATAAAACCCGGGAAGAGGCCATGTTATTATCGACGAAGACGAATATCATTCCGCCAAAGGAAGTTCAACGCATCTGTGATCGTTTGCCGCAGGATTGGAATGTCATTTTGTCGCCGAATGCACTGTTTGTAGGGAATTATGTGATTGAAGATGATTCGGCTTTTGGCAAACCCATTTATATTACCAATCAAGATGCTCATTCACCGGTTTTTGCCGGGAAACAATGCAATGACTCCATTTATGCACATGCGCATTCGCACATCAAGTTACACGTTCCTGAAAATGTGGATCGTTTTACTGCGGTTGGCGGTCTCAATCAGAACACGATTCACATCAACTCTAACGAAGACCCGTTCATCCACGCATGTCGCAACAATCTTTGGTTTTACCGGATTCTTTTTGACGATCACGTTGTTTATGAATCAACGCTTCCCGTGGATTACCCGGATCAAACGATTTTCATCGACCTTTCCATTCCGCCTGGAACGAAGACAATCACCTTAGCGACAGATGATAATGGTGAACTGTTTCGCTCTTGGTCCATCTGGGGTTGGCCGATGTTTCATTACAAGGCGGGAATGAAGCCGCCGACGCTGACCGAAGACGAATACCGCCAAATTCGTGAAAAGTACCCTGAACTTGAGCTTTCGGAAAACATGGCGGATTACAACGTCATCGTACTGCGTGACCTGACCGACACGGAACTCCGACGCGCCATGACAATCGCTGGTAATACTGCAAAAGACGACCTGATCGTTGCACGCACAACGTCCAATAACAATACGTCCAACGCCAACACGATCACGCTCAACGGCACCGAAATCCCGATCAACATCAACGCCGAAGAGAAAGGCAAGGTCATACTCGTCAGCCTCGGCGATGAGAAGTTGACTATCGATGCGGATAAAAAATCGAGAGTGTTTAGTATTGATGACGGGGCGGAAGTTAAACTGGCGGGGTTGGTGATTACGAATGGGTACTCTGATGTCGATGGAGGTGCGATCTTAATGACCGGGGCGTCCCTTACTGTTACGCAATCAGTGTTCACTGGCAATTTGGCTGACCGATATGGTGGTGCGATCCATGCGCATAACGGGGATACTGTTTCGGTTTCACAATGTGATTTTATAGGCAATTCGGCAAATAGGGATGGCGGTGCGATCAACATAGGTAGGTATAATTTTATGCTTACCCAGTCCAGGTTCATTGACAATTCGGCAAGTATCAATGGTGGCGCAATTCTTATGTTGGAAGGAAATTTTACGATTTCAAAAAGTGAGTTCACAGGCAATTCGGTAAACAATGATGGCGGTGCGATCCTCACATCTTGGTCGTCCACTGCTATAGTCTCACAATGTGAGTTCACAGACAATTCGGCCGATCATAACGGAGGCGCAATCTTCGTACATGATTCATCCACTCATGATTTATCCTCTGTTGCGGTTACAGATTCTGTGTTCACAGACAATAAGGCCGAATTTGGTGGCGCAATTGGTGCGGGTGAGTCATCCAGTGTTATAGTTTCAAAAACTGTGTTCACAGGCAATTCGGCCGATTGGGGTGGCGCAATCCGTGCGGCGGATTCGTCTACTTCGGTTGCGGTTTCGCAAAGTGGGTTCACAGGCAACAAGGCTAATAGTAATGGTGGTGCGATCAACGTCGATGGAGCATCTCTTTCGGTTTCAGATACTAAGTTCACTGATAATTCGGCTGGCTTCTGGGGTGGCGCGATTCATGTGGGTGCTGAGTCAACAGTTACAATTTTACAAAGTAATTTCACAGGCAATTCGGCCGATCAAGGAGGTGCGGTTTATGTCGGTGGAGGAGCGTATACTGGGAGGAAAGCTACTTCAGTTACGATTTTACAATCTGAGTTTGCCGGTAATCAGACAAAAGTTTATGGTGGTGCTATCGTCGCGGCTGGTTTATCCACTGTCGCAATTTCACAATCTGTGTTCACAGGCAATTCAGCTGGTTGTGGTGGCGCAATTTTATCGTGGGGTGGCGAACTTACGGTTTCACAATCTATGTTTCAAGGCAATTCTGCAAATGAAGGCGGCGCGTTTTGGAGTAGTGTCGCATGGACTAGTCCCGATTGGGGTAATTACAACCGTTCATCAACGATCATAAACTGTACGATCATGGGAAACGAAGCAGCAGATAATAAAGGTGGTGGAGTATTCAACTGGAACACCACAACAACTTTGTATAATACAATCGTCGCTGAAAACTCTTCTGATATTTATAGACAAGGCGGCACGCTTCAAGGTCACAACAACCTGACAACGCCATTCGACTGGGACGGCGATTCGGGGAACAATTTCGTTTACGATCCCAATTTGCCTTTGTTTGTTGACGCGGCAGGCGGGGATTTTCGTCTGGCACGCAATTCGCAGGCGATTGACAAAGGCAACAACCAATACGCCCTTGACGCCGGCATGACTCAGGACTCCCGCGACCTGGCCGACAACCCCCGCTTCAACGGAACAAACATCGACATCGGTGCGTATGAGTTTTGAGGAATAGGGGATAGGGTTAGGGGATAGAGAAAAGGGTTAGCCGCGTCATCCTGTGACGCGAGTTGAACTGTCAACATCTAACAACTTCATTCAACTGCTAATTAACATGACATCACGAGAACGAGTTTTAGCGGCCATCAACCACACGACGCCGGATCGTACACCCCGGAATTTCTGGGCCGAGCCGCCGACCTGGAACCGGCTTTTTGATTATCTGGGTCACAACGACAAGGAACGCGTGTTGTGCGAACTGGGCATCGACATTCGCCAACTCCAGGTCGGTGAGCCGTCGGAACGCGAGGTCGCAGGCGGCGTGTTTCAGAATTTTTGGGGTGAGCGGTACGTCTATCGTAACACCGATTGGGGTCCCATGCGCGAAGACGTACAAGGTGCATTGGCCGATGCGAAAAGCCTGGATGATCTCGAAGCCTTTCCCTGGCCGACGCCCGATATGTTCGATTATTCCGGCCTCGCCGAGCAGTGTCGGCGTTGGGATGATTACGCCCTGCTGTACGGTTTCGCCGACGTATGGGAACGCCCGGCACTGGTTCGCGGACTCGAAAACATGTTCGTCGATATGTGCGAACGGCCCGATTGGGTGCATTTTCTCGCACGCAAGTTCACCGATTTTTATAAGGACGATTACACTCGTGCCGCAGCCGCTTCCAGCGGACGCATCGACCTGTTTTTACTCATCAGCGATTTGGGTTGCCAACGCGGGCCGCTCATGTCATTGAAAATGTTCCGCGAGTTTATCGCACCATACATTCGCGAGATGTGCGATTGCATTCACGCGCTCGGCGCGAAGGTGCTGTTTCACAGTTGCGGGAGCATCCGTCCGTTTATCCCCGAATTAATCGCACTGGGTGTCGATGTGCTTGATCCGATTCAACCCGTCGGGGGAATGCAGCCGGAAACGCTCAAGGCCGAATTCGGCGACCGGCTCTGCTTTCACGGCGGCATCGACATGCAGCGATTGTTGCCGTTCGGCACGCCCGACGAAGTGCGTGCCGGTGTGCGGCATTATTGCGAAACGCTTGGTATGTGCCACCAGCGCAATAATACGTGCGGCGGATACATTTTGGCACCCGCTCACCTGTTCCAGCCGGACATTCCGCCGGAAAATATTCTGGCGGTTTATGATTGAGCCCATTTTCCCCTTTGTGGCAAATACATTCATTTTGCCCTAAAATGTATTGACCCGGCAATAGCCAATACTGATAATGATATTGAGATATTAACAAGAAATTGTTTTTGGGCGTTCCATTCCACAATTTCAAAAATACATTACTTAGATCACGAGGTATATAATGAAAAAGACTTTTGCTAAAATGGGGGGGAGTAACTTACGCGCATTCACCCTTGTTGAACTTCTTGTTGTTATTGCGATCATCGGGATTTTGATCGCCCTTTTGCTTCCTGCCGTCCAAGCCGCGCGCGAAGCGGCACGACGAATGCAGTGTTCCAACCATCTCAAACAGATGGGTTTGGCCGTCCACAACTTTCACGACGCCATGAAAGGGTTGCCGCCGTGCAATCTCGGCGACATCAACCGCATGACGTTCTGGGCATTAATTTACCCGTATGTGGAACAGCAGTCACTACACAATCTCATCGGTGAAAAACGGTACGCCAATATGCCGGACGTCACGTTCAATCCCTGGTGGCGCGATAATCTCAATGATACGGAACGCAATTCATTCGGTTCCGTTTCGTTTTATCGTTGTCCGAGCCGCCGGGGCGGAGGCAGTGCCACCACCGGCGGCACCGACGACCTCACCGTCGTGGGTTTTCCGCTCGACAACGGCCCGCGAACCGACTACGCCATTGTGTTCACGCTCAATCGCTATCAGGTGGGTGCCCCTGAAGTGCGTTACTGGTCGGAACACCATACTTCCGTCAACAATGATTCCAATCAGTGGGCATTACAAGCCGGGCCGTTCCGCGTCAGCAATTATACGCTGATAGCGGGATGGCAAAACACATCCTGGACGCCGCGGGATACGTTTTCCCGAATGGCCGACGGAACCAGCAACCAATTGTGCATCGGCGAGAAACATTTTCCGCCGGGACGACTCGAACAATGCAACGGCGACGCGCCGGCAGGCGTCGGAATCAATACCGGCGACTGTTCGTACCTGACAACCGGAGCGTGGAAATCCCCGTCGGTGGGTCGTTCCTTCACGGCACATACCGCCGACGGTTTTGCAACCGAAGGCTACATCAGACATTCCCTATCGCTGATGGGCGAACATGCCGCCGACAACAAGGACCCGGTTTACGGCTACGGATTCGGGAGTGCTCACACGGGAGTGTGTCAATTCGCCTTGGGTGACGGTTCCGTACAGTCGATTTCCGCAACAACGCCGTTCGAGATTTTGGACGCATTTGCCAATGTTGCCGACGGAAAAGCGGTTTCCATTCCGTAACGGATATTCCGATTCCACTTTTTTGATAATAACAATTTCCCCGAAGGAGAATCACCATGAATTTCGTCATGGCACGTAAAACGTATGTCATTATGATCGCACTTTTGCTTTTCACTTTTTTCGGTTGTAGTGAAAACAAGCAACTGAAAGGAAAAGTCACTTTCACCGACGGGGAACCGGCTCCCTGCGGCATGGTGTATTTTTCCACGCCGTCGTTTCAGGCTCGGGGAGAAATCAAACAGGACGGCACCTATACCGTCAGTTCGCTCGGAAAAAACGACGGACTTCCCAAAGGGGAGTATTCCGTTTCGCTGACAGGCGTCGTGAAATTTGACAAAAAAGGGAATGTTCCCATGCCCATCCCTCTGAACTTGTGCGACGAAAAATACTCCTCACCGGAAACCTCGGGACTCACCTGCATCATCCCTGCGCCGGGTAACAAGTTTGATATCGTGCTTGAGCCTCATGCGAAAAATTACCCTTAGTTTTCGGCGGCGCAGATGACGCAGAAGGTCAAGATTGACACCGGTGGGATTCGCAGTTATACTCTGAAAAGTTGTGCCTTCGTTTTCGCAACTTGAAAATGAGATCTATTGTCCGAAAGAGATTCCCATGAAAAAAACATTGATCGCTCCCCATCGTTATGTTCAAGGTCCCGATGTTCTTGCCGAACTCGGCGTCCTGCTCCAGCCGCTCGGCAGCAAAGCTCTGATTCTGTGGGACGTTCCGCTCAAAGAACTCGTCGGCACCATCGTCCGCGAGTCGCTGCAAAAGGCCGGCATCGCGTTCTGCGAAGTCGATTTTGAAGGTGAAGCCACCCTGGCCGAACGCAAACGCGTGGGCGACCTGGCCGCTGCAAACCGGTGCGACATTTCTGTGGCCATCGGCGGCGGCAAGGTGTTGGATGTCGGTAAAGGTGCGGCGGTTGACAACAAAATGCGCATCGTGACGGTGCCGACTATCGCCTCGAACGATTCGCCGACCAGTGCCGCGTCGGTTTGGTATGACGAAAACCACTGTTTTCAGGGCTTCGAGTGCTGGCCGTTTAATCCCGACCTCGTGCTCGTTGACAGCCGGGTGATCGTCAACGCCCCGGTGCGGGCTTTCGTTGCCGGAATGGGAGACGCCTTATCGACCTGGGTCGAGATGGAAGCGTCGATGCAAACCCGAACGAAAAACCTTTCCGGCGGAATACCGACGCTTGCTGCTGCCGCACTGGCGAAACTCTGTTTCGAGATTCTGCTCGAATACGGTATTGACGCCAAGCGGGACGTCGAAAATCACACTCTGACACCGGCGGTCGAAAAAGTGATTGAGGCGAACACGCTCCTTTCCGGTCTTGGTTTTGAAAGCGGAAGTTTGGCCACCGCTCATGCCATCGGAAACGAACTTTCCAATGTCCCGGCCTGTCAAGCGGCGGGTATGATGCACGGCGAGAAGGTCGCGTTCGGCATCGCAACGCAACTTTGCCTTGACGATTCCGTGTCGGCGGAGTACCGCAACGCGATTTTCGACTTTATGATCGAAATCGGCCTGCCGGTCACGTTTGAAGAACTCGCCGGATTGTCCGGCCGGAGTACAGGCGTGACGCCGCTTGATCCGGCCGTTGTGCGGCAAGTTGCCGAAAACGTGGCCGTGCCGGGTTCGCTTTGCCATAACCACCCCTTTGAAGTCACCGCCCAATCGCTCTACGACGCCATGTTGGCCGCAGACGCCTTGGGGAAGGAAAGGAAACGATGACATCAAAAGACCGCATTTTAGCCGCGTTGCGACGCGAAGTTCCCGACCGGATTCCCATCTTCGAGTGGTTTATTGATCCGGTGGTTTCCCAAGTGCTGTGTGAAAGCGTTGATCCCATTGAAGTTGCCGAGCGTCTTGACCTGGATGCCGTCAACATTCGCGCCGATTACACGAAAACATGGAAAGACGACGTCACCTTTGTGGACGAATGGGGAAGCGAACGGATGCTGACCGCCGAAGTGTTGCCCGTCGCGACGAAGCATCCGATTGCGAATCTCACCGGGCATGCAGACTTTGTTTTTCCCGATCCCAATGCGCCGCATCGTTTCAAAACGCTCGAAAAGGCACTCGACAAGTACGGCGACCGGCGGGCAATTGTGCTGAATTTGCGTGACGGCTTTTCCGACATGCGCGACCTGCTCGGCTACGAAAACGCTCTGATGGGAATGTTGCTCGACAAACCCAATTTCACCGACCTTCTGAAACGGGTTGTCGAATTTAATCTGACTCTTGCGGAAGTCGCCGTGAAACGTTACGGAGTCGAAATCGTTGCAACCACCGACGACGTTGCAACGGGGCGCGGTCCCATCATCAGGCCGGCCGTCTATGCGGAAACGATTGCTCCGTATTTCAAAGAGGTTGTCCGGGGTTATAAGTCGCTTGGTCTGATTGTCATCAAGCATTCGGACGGCGACGTTTTGCCGTTACTCGATCATTGGCTGGATGCCGGTATCGACTGTCTCGACCCCATTGACCCGGGCGGCGGACTCGATATGGGCGAGATGAAAGCCAAGTACGGAGATCGTATCTGTCTCAAAGGGAACATCGATTGCACCGGTCATCTCTGTGACGGCACACCGGAACAGGTCGCCGAAGAAGTCCGTGTGTGCATCGAAAAAGGCGGCCCCGGCGGGTTGATCGTTTCCTCCAGTAACACGATCCACAGCGGCGTCCGCCCGGAAAACTTCCGCGCCATGCTTGACGCCGTTCGAAAATACGGCGGTGAATAGCGAAAGGGGTAAGGGAATAGGGGATAGGGAATAGGTGATAGGGAATAGGGAATAGGGAATCTAGCCACTAGCCACTAACTCCTATCCCCTCATCCCAATCCTCTATCTCCTATTCCTTTTCTTCTTCTTCTTTCTCCTTTTTCCCAATTCCCTACCGCCGGCTTTGCTGCCCGGAGTACCGGTCCGGTCAAACCATTCCGCCCCCGCGCCTGTCTCATCCTCTTCCTCCATCACTTTCATGCTTGCGCGTTGGTTTGCGGGGAAGGTGTTGTCGATCATCCCTTTTTTGCCGCGCACGATGCGATCGCTTTCGTTGTAAAGAGTGAGATCCCCGTCTTTCGTTCCGTGCATCAAGCCTTTGAAGTCGCGCAACATTTCCTTCTCGGTTGGCTCCTGCATTGCTCTGCGACGGCTATTCCAGTACAAGCGCAGCAGTTGATATACCTGCATCGCTTCGGGAATTCTTCGCCTCGCTCCGTCGCGCGCCGCCGCATAGTACGAGCCGGCAATGCGAAACGCATCATCACCGGTGAGCAAAAGCAAATCGCCGACGATACGCGCAGCATAGCGAAACCACACAAGCAAATTGCGGAGGATGTCAATTTTATTCACCAGCGTGCGCAAGCGACTCTCGTCCTCGAAAAACGCCGGCCAAAACTGCGGATAATCGCTCGAAACTTCCATAACCTTTTCGATGAAACCATAACGCCGCACACCGGAGCCGAGCAACCGTCTGCGTTCCGGCGCGTCCATCACGGAGCCGTCGAGCTGCGGAACAAGCTGTGCAACATTTTGAAATCCGGTTTGCAGAGAGCTCATCCAGCTTTGCAGCTCGGCGACCTCGGCGTCATCCGTTTCGTTCGACCCGTTCTCTCCGCCGTTGCCATTGCCGCCGCCTCCGCCGCCGCCTCCGCCGCCGCCGTCGCCTCCGCCGCCAACGCCGGTTGTTGTGATCGACTTCGATGCGGAGTACGCGGAGTTGCCGTACTCGCCGGAGCCGTTTGCGCGAATGCGAACATAATACGTTGTATTGGGCTCAAGTCCGTTGACCGTCCAGCTCGTTGCTCCCGGCCCTGCGCTAAACAAGTTTGCGTCTTCAAAGGCGGAATTATCCGCCACCGAAACGATGTAAGCGGACGCATTGGCCACCGAACCCCAATGAAGGGTAATTGAGTTTGGTCCGTTCGCGACGATGTCTCCGAGCACCGGCGCGGGAAGATTCGCTTTGGGAAGTGCAGAGTTCACACTTCGAGCTTTGAACGTTGAACTTTGCACTTGTCCCCCGTTTCGCGCTTTGAACGTTGATGCACTTTGCATTTGATCTCTGCTTCGCGCATTGAACGTTGAACTTTGATCTTGTCCCCCGTTTCGCGCGTTGAACGTTGAACTTTGAGCTTGTCCCCTGCTTGGCGCATTGAACGTTGAACTTTGATCTTGTCCCCTGCTTCGCGCGTTGAACGTTGAACTTTGATCTTGTCCCATCAGCATGGCGATCTGCGCTTGCATTTGCGCGAGCTGCGCTTGCAGCGATGCGTTTTGCGCTTGCAGCGGTGCGTTCTGCTCTTGCTGCATGTCGAGCTGCGCCAGCCTATCTGCTCTTTTCGCTTGTTTCCGCACTTGCATTTCTGCTCTCTGCGCTTTACGCTCTGCGATCTTCGCTCGTAACTCTGCTTTCTGCGCGTGCAGGTCTTTGCTCTGCGCTCGTATCTCTGCTCTCTGCTCCCGCATTTCTTCGCTCTGCGCATGCAACGCTGCGATCTTCTCTTCGATGGTCGCGAGCTGTGCATCCATTTGCGAATAGGGTTGCGTATGAGGCTGCGCATCGAATTGCGCATAAGGTTGCGCATAAGGATGCGCATCGATTTGCGCATGAGGGTGCGCATCGATTTGCGCATAAGGATGCGCATCGATTTGCGCCTGAGGATGCGCATAAGGACGCTTGCGATCGATGCTTTGAACTTTCTCCCTACTTTGATGCACTTTGCGCACAGAACTTTGCGTTTGTCTCTGCACGCCGCTCGCAACCGGCGACTCTCCTTTCAGCACAGCGATCTGTGCTTCCCGCTCTGCGAGCCGTGCTTCCCGCTTTGCGAGTCGTGCTTCCCGCTCTGCGAGCTGCGCATCCGCTTGCGCGTCGGAAAGTCTGCGCTGATCGCGTGTGATTGCTTTGGTGGCACGTTTCACGGCACCGTTGGCAACTTTCGCCTTGCGTTTGGCGTTGATGAGAACTTTTTTCTTGGCAGTCATCATGACCCCCCTTTTGTAATAATGTTTGTAGTTATAACTCTTTGTCCCAAAGGGACAGTATTTCGATAACCCCCGCGTTGGTACTCCGACCAAACAACACTGAGTCGGGGGTACCGAGCGCACTACACTCTAACCCACCCCAACGGGGTGGTACTCAGTACGGCTTTGTTTCGCCCTTTCAGGGCGATACTTCCCAGGGGTGGTCGCCACCCCCGACTAAAGTCGGGGGTTATCGAAATC
>Ga0082212_10006831_pt1 | contig 15222 bp, 14 predicted proteins | sample TergutNt197P3_FD_71548 | JGI IMG/M metagenome (GOLD analysis project Ga0082212, IMG submission 71548) | Neocapritermes taracua P3 segment gut microbial communities from Petit-Saut dam, French Guiana - Nt197 P3 | ecosystem: Host-associated > Arthropoda: Insects > Digestive system > Gut ...
GTCAAGCACGAATGCCTCCAACGTGTACTGGGCGTACACGCTCCCCGAATACAATAGGAAAAGCGATAAAACGAATGTCTTCATGTCTGCCGAAATTTTATAAATCCTGTGCTGATATAGTCCGGATACCTGTATTTGCGCACAAATATAGTGTGTTGTTTTAAAAAATACAAAGTTATTTACGTTTTTTTGCTAATTTCGCGATAGTTATTGTACATGCTTTCCGACAAGGTTATTGAATTGAACTTGTTTTCAGAAAAAAGCAGGCCAATGGTTGGTTTTTTTCTGAAAACAACTATCTTTGTATCCTGAAACCTCAAATTATCCTTATATGAAAAATCAATTGACAAAAAAATTTGTATGGGTGCTTAGCCTTACAACCTGTATTTTAATGGGCTGCTCCGCTCCGGAACCGCCTGCACCGTATGGAACTCTCCCGTCTCAATATCAAATTGACTGGCAGAAGTTGGAGTACTACATGTTTATACATTTCGGTCCTAATACATTTACCAACGTTGAATGGGGCAACGGAAATGAAGACCCTAAAGTTTTTAACCCAACCAGCCTGGATTGTCGGCAATGGGCGGCAACAGCCAAAGCAGCCGGCATGAAAGCCATTATTATTACTGCCAAACATCATGACGGATTTTGCTTGTGGCCAAGTAAATACAGTACGCACACCGTCCGTGAAAGCGCATGGAAAGACGGAAAAGGCGATGTGTTGAAAGAATTGTCGGAAGCCTGCAAGGAATATGGGTTAAAATTCGGCGTTTATCTTTCGCCATGGGATCAAAATCATCCGCAGTATGGTACTCCCGAATATAATCAAGTTTTCTCCAATACATTAGATGAAGTATTAGGCAATTATGGGCATGTTTTTGAACAGTGGTTCGACGGCGCTAACGGAGAAGGCCCCAATGGTAAAAGGCAGGTTTACGACTGGAATCTGTTCCATGGAACCGTTTTCCGCAACCAGCCGCATGCCATCATTTTCAGCGATGTAGGTCCCGGCTGTCGGTGGATGGGGAATGAATCGGGCGTTGCCGGCGAAACAAACTGGTCAACAATGAATATCGCAGGTTTCGGACCCGGCAGAGAAGCGCCTCCAACTAACATTTTAAATAGCGGACAACCTGATGGGGGGGCGTGGGTTCCGGCTGAAACGGACGTATCTATCCGTCCGGGCTGGTTCTATAGCGCTGCTACCGACGACAGGGTAAAATCTATCGCCAAGTTAGTAGACATCTATTACACGTCCATTGGACGTAACAGCAACCTGTTACTGAACGTACCGCCTGACCGCCGCGGAATGATCCATCCAAACGACTCTATCCGTTTGATGGAATTTCGCCGTATCATCGACGAGACATTTGAGGTTAACCTTGCCAAAGGCGCAAAGATTACCGCTGACAAGACACGTGGACAATCCTCGAAATACGGGGTAAAAAACCTTATTAACGAGAATTTCGATTCCTATTGGACTACGGACGATGATCAACTTTCGGCTTCGATAGAAATAGATCTTGGTAAAAATCAGACTTTTAACAGATTAATGCTTCAGGAATATTATCCGCTGGGTCAGCGTGTAAAGACATTTTCTGTGGAATACTGGGATGGCGCAACCTGGCGCTCTATTGACCGCCAGACAACCATTGGTTACAAACGCATCTTGCGTTTTCCAATGATAACGGCGCAGAAATTAAGAGTCAATATTGAAGAGTCGCTTGCATGCCCGATCCTCAATGGTATAGGCATCTATAAAGCGCCGGAAATTTTAAGCCCTGTTTCCATCGTACGAAATAGAAATGGTCTTGTTTCCCTCGTATGCGAATCGAAAGACCCTGTTATTTATTATACGTTGGACGGTAGCGAGCCGACTGTTGCGTCCGAAATTTTCACGAAACCTTTCGATATGCCTGCAGGCGGTACAGTCAAGGCAAAGGCTTTTATCAACAACAATACGCAAAGCAGTGAAACGGTTCGCGAGGATTTAGACCTCGCTTCCGCCAAGTGGAGCGTTGTATCACCTTCAGGGCGAATCATTGACCGCGCCATAGACGGTAATCCTCTCACAGCCTGTGTATTGCCCGATAACGTTATGGAAATAACCATCAACCTGGGCGAAGAACTGTCGCTAAACGGTTTTTCATACTATCCGGTAAATGGTTCCGAGGGAAATATTGTCAGGTACAATTTTTATTCAAGCGCAGATGGCAAGAAATGGAACAAAGTAAAGAACAGCGCATCTTTTGATAATATCAGAAACAATCCCGTTCCACAGTTTGTGCGTTTTGAACAACCTGTAAAGGCAAATTACATCAAACTGGAAACAATAGAAACAGTCGAGCCTGACAGACGCGTGTCCATAGGTGAAATTGGCGTGATAACCCGGTGAGGTTTACCGTCAAAATTCATTCAGGCAGAAAGCGAAAAGTAAAATTAGTATGATGACAGCAGAGGCTCGCTATGCGTTTCTGCTGTTTTTTTATTACCTTTGCCGTCGAAAAAATAAAACAATGGATAAAAAGCATTTCAAGCGAACGCTTATCACCTCAGCATTACCCTATGCAAACGGGCCTGTACATATTGGCCATCTCGCAGGCGTTTATGTGCCTGCCGACATCTATGCTCGTTATCTCAGGCTCAAAGGCAAAGATGTCCTGTTCATCGGAGGATCGGACGAACATGGCGTTCCTATCACCTTACGCGCAAAGAAGGAAGGCATAACGCCAAAAGACATCGTAGACCGTTACCACCATATCATCAAAAAATCATTCAAGGATTTTGGTATAACATTCGACATCTATTCAAGAACAACCTCGCATACACACCATCAGGTGGCATCGGATTTTTTCAGGACGCTCTATGATAAAGGCGTCTTTATAGAAAAAATCAGCGAACAGTATTACGACGAAGAAGCCGGCCAATTCCTGGCAGACCGTTATATTACAGGAACTTGTCCGTATTGCACGAATGACAATGCCTACGGCGACCAGTGTGAATCGTGCGGTACGTCCTTAAGTCCGACCGAACTGAAAAATCCGAAATCTACCATCAGCGGAATCAGTCCGGTGATGCGTGAAACGAAGCACTGGTATCTGCCTCTCGACCAGTATGAGCCATGGCTCAGGAAATGGATTCTGGAAGACCACAAAGAATGGAAACCCAATGTGTACGGCCAATGTAAAAGTTGGATAGACATGGGCTTGCAACCCCGCGCCGTAAGTCGCGATCTTGACTGGGGGATACCTGTTCCTGTAGAAGACGCTAAAGGTAAAGTGCTGTATGTCTGGTTCGATGCGCCTATCGGCTATATATCAAATACCAAAGAATTGTATCCAGATAAATGGGAAAAATGGTGGAAAGACCCCGAAACAAAACTCGTTCATTTTATCGGGAAAGACAATATCGTGTTTCATTGCATCGTTTTCCCAACTATGCTCCATGCCGAAGGTTCGTTTATCTTGCCCGAAAACGTACCTGCAAACGAGTTTTTAAATCTGGAAGGCGACAAGATATCGACGTCGCGCAACTGGGCGGTTTGGCTCAACGAGTACCTGGAAGAGATACCGGATAAACAGGACGTGTTACGTTATGTACTGACAGCCAATGCTCCTGAGACAAAAGACAACGATTTCACCTGGAAAGATTTCCAGGCGCGTAATAACAACGAATTAGTTGCCATTTTGGGAAACTTCGTGAACCGCGCGCTCGTTCTCACGGGTAAATATTTTGATAATATCGTCCCTCCATGTGGAGAACTAACGGACTACGACCGCGAGACACTTCATGAGTTTTCCAATGTAAAAACGGAAATCGAAAGACTGCTGGATACCTATCATTTCCGCGATGCGCAAAAGGAAGCGATGAACCTGGCGCGTATCGGAAACAAATACTTAGCCGACACCGAGCCCTGGAAGCTGGCAAAGACGAATATGGAACGCGTAGCCACGATCTTGAATATTTCGCTTCAGATAACGGCCAATCTGGCGATTGCTTTCGAACCATTCCTCCCGTTTAGCACGGAAAAACTGAATAAGATGCTTAATGTAAATCCAATATGTTGGGACAAGTTAGGCTCTACCGACTTACTTGCTGCAGGTCATCCGTTAGGTGCGATAAAACTTCTTTTTGAAAAAATTGATGATGAAGTAATTGAAAAACAAATACAAAAACTGCTCGATACGAAGAAAGCTAACGAAACTGCAGCATGGCAGGCAGCTCCTGTCCGTGAAACAATTGCGTATGACGATTTTACCAAATTGGATATAAGGGTAGGAACAGTTTTGGATTGCATAAAAGTACCGAAAGCCGATAAATTACTGCAATTAACTATTGACGACGGACTTGGCAGTCGAACGATTATTTCCGGTATTGCGAACTATTACCAGCCGGAAGCGCTCATCGGCAAACAGATATGTTTCATTGCCAACCTCGCCCCGCGCAAGCTCAAAGGCGTCATATCCGAAGGAATGATCCTCTCTGCCGAAAATGCCGATGGAACACTTTCAGCCATTATGCCCGACAAAAATGTATTACCCGGCAGCGAAGTCAAATAATTTGTAGAGACGGATAATTATCCGTCTTTACACGATGAATATAAAATATGAAGATGGTAGACCTCAGCAGTCAGTACCTGCGCCTGAAAGACGAAATAGACGCAGCGGTTCAGGAAGTTTTTCTAAGCGCCGCCTTTATAAACGGCGATGCGGTAAGAAATTTCTGCGAACAACTGTCCGCCTGTTTGGACATTCCATACATCATACCCTGTGGAAACGGCACAGACGCATTGCGCATTGCATTACAGGCGCTCCAGATCGGCCCTGAAAACGAAGTGATCGTCCCTGCATTTACCTATATCGCTCCCCTTGAAGCCATTGCATCAGTAGGCGCCTCGCCAGTCTTAGTCGATGTCGACCCTAATACATTCAATATCAATCCTGTTTATATCGAAAGAGCGATCACAACACATACGAAAGCAATCATGGCAGTACATCTTTTTGGACAGTCATGCGATATGGAAGCGATACAAAAAATTGCCGACAAATATCATTTAGATGTAATAGAAGACAATGCACAATCGTTAGGCGCATCATACACCTTTAGCAACGGGCAAACAAAAAAACTCGGCGCAATCGGAAAGATTGGTATTACCTCATTTTTCCCCACCAAACCACTTGCCTGCTATGGAGATGGAGGAGCGCTTTTTACTTCCGACAGCGAATTGGCCGAACACATCCGGTTGTTGACCAATCACGGGCAAACAAAAAAATATCATCACAGGATAATCGGTTGTAACTCACGTTTGGACACTGTTCAGGCTGCCATTCTAAATGTAAAACTGAAATACATGGAATCATTCACTAAGCGCCGTGTTCAGTTGGCCGAAAGTTATAATCAGGCATTGAAAAGTTGTCCGGACATTGTAATACCGGAAAAATATCCGTTTTCAACCCATGTATATCACCAGTATACCATTCAGGTAAAAAATAACAGGCGCGATACGCTAAAAGCATATCTGGCAGAAAAAGGCATACCGTCAATGATCTATTATCCATTACCCGTAAACAGGCAGGAGGCCTATAAACAGATCACGCGCCTGTCCGGTCAGTTAAACGAATCAAATCGTTTATGCAATGAAGTATTATCGCTGCCTGTTCATTCGGAAATGACGGACGGGATGCAAACGTTTATCATTGAGACAATCCGACAATTCTTCTATCATCAAGTATAAATAACATGGGAAAAATTCGCTTTGCAGTCATCGGATGCGGACATATCGGGAAACGCCATGCAGAAATGATCTCCCGCGAAGAAGGCGCCGAACTTGTCGCGTTATGTGATATTAAACCGTCGCAGGCGCTTGGTATCGAATCCTTTCATGTCCCTTTTTTCAGGAACATGGAAGAATTATTCCAAAGCGACATACCTTTCGACGTGCTTAATATATGCACACCGAACGGGCTTCATGCCGTTATGGCATTAGCTGCGATGGAAGCGGGACGTCATGTTGTGATTGAGAAGCCGGTATCGACAACCGTTTCGGATGCCGAAAAAATCGTTTTCTCCGCATTGAAATACCGGAAGCAGGCCTTTTGTGTGATGCAAAACCGTTATTCACCCCCCTCTGTCTGGATTAAAGAGTTGGTAACATCCGGCCGTTTAGGCAAAATATTCATGGTTCAGCTTCATTGTTACTGGAATCGCGACGAACGGTATTATCAGCCGGGTGGATGGCATGGAACCTGCGATTTGGATGGCGGCACGCTCTTTACGCAATTTTCTCACTTTATCGATATCATGTACTGGCTTTTTGGCGATATAACCGAAATACAGGCGCGTTTTGCCGATTTCAATCATACCGGACTTACCGACTTTGAAGATTCGGGCGTTGTCCATTTTCGTTTCGTCGAAAGCGGCGGTACAGGTTCGCTGAACTACTCCACTTCCGTATGGGATAAAAACCTCGAAAGCAGCATGTTAATAATCGCGGAGAACGGAAGCGTGAAGATAGGCGGCCAATATATGGACAAAGTCGAGTATTGCCACATCCGGGATTATCAAATGCCCGAACTCCAGCCGACAAATCCGGGCAACGACTACGGCGCTTATAAAGGCTCCGCACAGAATCACCATTTAGTGATCCGTAACGTTGTCAACGTCCTTTCCGAAAACCCATCCGACGCAATCACGACAAACATCCTCGAAGGAATGAAAGTAGTCGACATCATTGAACATATATATAAGTGTAGGTAAAACAAAATATTTTTCGTATTTTTGCATCGTTTTTTGGTTGCTCCTTATGGGAGTGACGTGTATTTTTACACTATTAAGTTTTAAAGATGCGGTCAGAAGAACTTAAAAATTTTATACGCGAAAACGGCTACCTGTTCTGGTACACCCCTGAAGACAAAGGCGAAAAGGTGACCGACGAGCTGCTGGTGGAAACCATGCTGAACTACGGCGATTTAGACCAGATTCGCGGTTTGTTTAAACTGATGGGAATGAAGCATGTGGCGCAGATTTTCAGGAATATGACAGGCCGAAAACAACTGAACTATTTCCCTGAAATATGGAACTATTTCGACTTATTTTTTAACAGGTATGCACCCCGAAATTCTTACGCCTGAGCAAAACGCATTACTTCCGCTGTTAAAACGTTTTCGGCGTGAGTTTTATTTGGTAGGAGGAACGGCAGTTGCGCTTCAAATCGGTCACCGCAGGTCGATAGATTTTGATATGTTCAAGTCTGCTCCGTTCATCCCCAAAAAGATACTGACAAAGATTGACGAGGATCATTATCATTACAAGGTAACGCATCGGGTTAGCGGACAACTCAATTTGATACTGTCAAACGTCAGGATGACATTCTTTGAATATCCCTATCCGGTTGAGTCACCAATCGATTTCAAAAAAAATTTTCGTATGCCTGATTTGCTTTCATTGGCAGCCATGAAAGCGTTTGCCCTTGGCAGGCGGTCGAAATGGAAAGATTACGTCGATCTTTACTATTTGATAAAAGATTATTTTAGCATAAACGACATCGTCCAAAAGGCAGAAGTTATTTTCGGACAGGAATTTTCCAGTAAGTTATTCCGTCCACAATTGGCCTTTCATAAAGATATTAACTATTCCGAACCCGTTGATTTTATGGACGGATATGAAGTAAGCGAAGAATCTGTAAAAGCGTTCTTAATCGAAAAATCGCTGGAATGGTAAGAAAAAAAGTATTCATAAGCAGCGTCCAATCAGAATTTGCGGCAGAGCGGCAACTGTTATTTGACTACCTGATTTCCGATGCATTGCTGGGCAAGTTCTTTGAACCGTTCATTTTTGAGAATATATCGGCGTTGAGTGTGCATCCATCCGCAGTTTTCTTGAACGAAGTGGAAAAATGTGATATTTACGTGGGTATCTTTGGAAAGAACTATGGTTTTGAAGATCCGGAAGGCGTTTCACCGACCGAAAGGGAGTTTGATGCTGCGACGATGTGGCATAAGACTTGTCTTGTTTATGTGAAGCAAACCGAAAATCGACATCCCAAAGAAGAATTGCTAATCCGTAAGGCAGAGCATGTCATTGTTCGTAAAAGTTTCAATACACCCGAACAGTTAAAAACAGCAGTATATGCTTCTTTGGTTAATTATCTGATAGAAAATGAGTTCATTAGAACGGCTCCTTTTGATGCGACTTTACACTTCGAAGCCACTATTGAAGATTTAAACGAGGAAAAAATTCGTAAATTTGTCGATATAGCACATCGCAAAAGGGCATTTCCATTTACCGGCGACGCCGATATCAGAGATGTATTAACACACTTGAATTTAATTAAAGGCGAGCGTGTTACCAATGCTGCCTTATTACTGTTTGGCTTGCGCCCGCAGCGATTTTTTATCACCTCGGAAGTAAAATGCGCTCATTTTCACGGTTTAAAAGTATCCAAGCCCATTCCCTCGTATCAGGTTTATAAGGGTGATGTTTTTGAAATGATTGAGAGCGCCGTTGATTTTGTCCTGTCGAAAATCAATCTGTATGTGGGCGATAGAAGTAAAAGCGTTACGGTAGACGTGGAATACGAAATACCTAAACAGGCTGTAACAGAGGCAATTGTGAATGCCGTCGCACATCGCGACTATACGAGTAATGGTAGCGTGCAGGTTATGCTTTTTGCCGACCGCCTCGAAGTGGCGAATCCCGGCGCTTTGCCATACGAGTTGACAATTGACAAACTATACACCGCCCATCGCTCTATTCCTGCCAACCCGCTGATTGCCGAAGCCATGTATTTGCACGGTACTATTGAGCGAATGGGTACAGGTACGGAGGAACTTGCCAATTTGTGCATTGAGAAAGGTTTAATGAAACCTGAATTTATTCAGGAATATGATTTTAAAAGCATTCTGTATCGTCCTGTTTTAGAAAAAGGCACAGAAAAAGGCACAGAAAAAGGCACAGAAAAAGGCACAGAAAAAATCAGCAAAAATCAACAATTGATACTTGACGCCATATCTCAAAATCCTCATATTACATCTGATGAACTGTCCATAACAGTTGGTATTCGGGCAGATAAGATAAGAGTAAACCTTTCCAAACTCAAGGCAAAAGGCTTAATCGAGCGTGTAGGCCCAAATAAAGGCGGGTGTTGGAAAGTAAAATCGGAATCTGAAAATTAACATCAAAGATGGACAAAGACGTAAGTAATACAAATCAAGTTCAACCATCAGAACCGACATTAAAGGAAAAAACAGCCAAAGGGCTTTTTTGGGGAGGGATCAGTAACGGATCGCAGCAGATAATCCAATTAATTTTTGGTGTTATCATGCTGAACCTTCTCAATCCAGAAGATTTCGGGATAGTGGGCATGCTTGCCATCTTTACTGCCATTGCCATGAACATACAAGACAGTGGATTCACAACTGCATTAATCAACAGGAAAAATATAAAACACAAAGACTACAATGCGGTTTTTTGGTTTAACATAATCGTTAGTTTAATATTGTACATTTGTCTTTTTTTTGCTGCACCTCTCATAGCCAATTATTTTGAACGTCCCATATTAATTCTTATTTCAAGAGTCCTTTTTCTTAATTTTCTACTGAGTAGTATCGGAATTGCTCAATACGCATTTCTTGTTAAAAACCTGATGGTAAAGGAAAAGGCTAAAATAGAAATTTTCGCATTATTTTTTTCCGGAATAGTTGGAATATTTTTAGCTTTTAGAGGATATACCTATTGGGCAATCGTTTTTCAAAATATTTTATATTTTGCATTTACAATTACAATCAGATGGTTTCTTACGCCTTGGAAGCCTACATTTGAAATAGACTTCCGACCATTAGGAGAAATGTTTTCTTTTAGCATAAAATTGTTTTTTACAGGTATTTTTAGCAGAATAACAGAGAATATTTTCTCGGTTATTCTGGGCAAATACTACAAAGAGCAGATGGTAGGTTATTATGCACAAGGCAATAAATGGTCATTAATGGGCGGATCATTCATATCCGGAATGATTACAAATATTGCCATGCCAATACTAAATCAAATTAATAATGATAGAGAGCGTCAAAAAAACGCATTCAGAAAAATGCTTCGCTTTGGCGCTTTTGTTTCATTTCCTTTATTGTTGGGCTTGGCTTTTATCGGGAAGGAATTGCTCCTAATTATTAGTAATGGTGACAAGTGGTTACCGGCAGTTCCTTTTTTACAACTTTTTTGTATATGGAATGCTGTATTGTATATCCACACTTTGTATACAAACCTTTTGCTTTCTCATCATAAATCTGATATTTTTATGTTTGGTACAGTTCTTAATGGTATAATGCAGTTATTAGTTTTGGTCGTCATGTTTAAATACGGAATATTCCAAATGGTAATCGCATTTATTGGCGTCAATTTTTTAGGGCTTTTATTTTGGCATTACTTTTCCAATAAAATTATCGGAATAAGAATACGAGAAGTTTTCATGGACGTTTTACCTTTTTTTATATCGATAATTGCAAGTATTCTTGTGGCATTTTTCGTTACTCGAAGCATAGACAATTTGTATTTAAAAGTTTCATTAAAAATAATAATTACTGCTGCACTGTATTCATTTGTAATGTGGAAGAGTAATGCTGTTATTGCCCGAGAGAGTTATAATTTTTTTATGCGTAAATAATCATATTTCACAATAAATTAGAAAATGGAAGCAGATTTCACTTTAGTTCCTATTGGCGGTCTGGGGAACCGGATCAATGCAATATGTTCTGTTATTACCTATTGCAAACAAAAAAATAAGTCATTGAAAATTCTTTGGTTTAAAGATCATGGCCTGAACTGTGCGGTCAAAGAGCTAATGTTCATAAATCCGGAAATATCGAATGTTGAAATGTGTGATGCAAAGTTGTCAGACCTCATATTAAGGGATAATCCCAGGCGAAGAAATTTTTGGATACCGAAATTTTTTCAATATTTTCTATTTGACAGAAGAATATATATAAATGAAGTTGATCAAGTTTATTCACACAAAAAAACTGATTTTGGAGAAATAGATCATTATAAACATATTTTTATGATTAATTGGGGTGCATATTGGCATGAAAATGAAATGTGGAAATCAATAATGATAACACCTCAGATTAAAAATAAAGTAAACGAAATTATGAATTTTTTTAGTGGAGTAAAAAGAATAATTGGCATACATGTCAGGCGAACAGATAACCTGCTTGCAATAAAACATAGTCCAACTGAACTATTTGAAAAAAAAATTCAGGAAGAAATTGATTTATATAAAGAAAATGTTCGTTTTTATTTGGCGTCAGATTCTATGGAGGTGAAAAACGAAATTATATCTAAATTTGGAGATAAAATTATAACTGCGATGAAGGCATCGTCACGAAATAATAAAGAGGGGATTATTGAAGCATTTGTTGATATGAATGTGTTATCACAAACAGATAAAATTTATGCTTCTTACTGTAGCTCATTTTCATACACAGCACATTATCTGTCAGGCAATGACTATGAAGTTTTATCACAAACAGATTATTCGTAATCATTAATCATATGATCATATATTTATATAGAAAATATATATCGGACTCATGGAGAAAGAAGATATATCAATTGTTTTTAGGAAAAGTTTTATTAATTTTAAGGCAATCGCCATATTTCCTGAAATCAAAAATTATTTATTATTTTAGTATCTTATTCCCAAAAAATGAATATTATGATGCTTATCGATTTGCGGGTAAATATGGTATTACAAATCATCCATTTGAATCATCATTAATCTATGCTGACATTCTTATTTCCGTAAAATATGATGAGAATTTACCTTATGTTGTTCACAACGGGAAACGTTTGTATTTTCCTAAAGATATGTCAGAACATGAAATAATAATTAATTATAGATATTTGCTAATCGAGCAAGACGTAGACTCTCCTCATCGTTATATTGACTCATATCAAAGGCTTCAAGATAAAATCCTTTTAGATATAGGAGGAGCAGAAGGAGTATTTACTTTAGACGCAATTGATTATATAAAGGAAGGATATATCTTTGAATGTCAAAAACGTTGGATAGAAGCGCTTCAACGCACATTTAGTCCATGGAACGATAAAATTAAAATAATCAGAAAATTTGTAGGCGAAAATGATTCTGATGAAACAATAACTCTAGATTCATTTTTGAAAGATAATTATGATAATCTACACCTCAAAATGGATATTGAAGGAAGTGAAATCTCTGCATTAAAAGGTGCAACTAACATGTTAACAAGAGGTAAGAATATCTCATTCTCAATATGTACATATCACAAAAAAGATGACTGTAATAACATCACTTCACTAATAACAGCAATGGGATATGATTATGTATTAACAAAAGGCTATATGTATTGTTCATCTATGTGTAAAGCTATATGCAGGTCTTGGTGAATTGCTATATTCTTAATAACTAATTATATAGGATGAAGATTGCATTTTCAAATAGTAAATATTGAATGACACCAATAAAAATTTATTTCGAGGATTTTGGGGAAGTAAATATCAAGCAAAATTTCATTATAGATTTTTTGCAAAAAGATTATGAAGTAATCATAGATTCTTCACCGGATTATTTGTTTTTTTCTGTATATGGATTTAAGCACTTTAATGCTAAATATAATAAATGTGTGAAGATATTTTATACACACGAAAATGTGGAGCCGGATTTTAGTATATGCGATTATGCAATGGCATTTCAGCATTTAAGTAGTGGCGATAGATATATTAGGTTTCCATGGTATTTATTTAATGGATTTGATAGATTAAGTAGGAATAAAATATTTGATAAACAACATGTTGTTAATCGTAAATTTTGTAATTTTATTTATAGCGATTCTTTGTTAGCAGATCCTTTCAGAAAAATTTTCTTTGAGAAGTTATGTAAATATAAAAAAGTTGACTCAGGAGGTTCTTATTTAAATAATATTGGAAAGCATATTGATCAAAAATTACCTTTTATCAGTGAATATAAATTTACGTTGGCATTAGAAAACAGTTCTTTATCCGGATACACGACAGAAAAAATTATAGACCCAATGCTGGTAAATTCAATGCCAATTTATTGGGGTAATCCTACTATTGAATTAGATTTCAATAAAAAATCTTTTATTTATATAAATGATTTTCAATCTGATGAAGAAGCTATTGAAGAGATAATAAGGTTGGATAATGATGATGATGCATATCTAAATAAGCTTTCTCAACCATGGTATATAGGAGATGATTATGATATTTGGGAATTAAAATTACGTTCATTTTTTAGAAACATATTTGAACAACCTATACAGGATGCCAAGAGAAGGACAGAATATGGATGGGTAAAAGTAAATCGAGAACGTATGGAAGCTGTCCAATGGAGTTGGCCTATTTTAAGAAAGTTTATGAAAATACGTAATTTTGTGAAGGCAACATGAGGTAGAATATAACGAAAAGTAGAATTATTGTTAACATGGTCATACAAGAAACTCTTATAATACAGTTACCCAAAATAACAGACAGGCGAGGTAATTTATCGTTTATCGAAGAAATGAATCATATACCTTTTGAGATAAAACGCACTTATTGGATTTATGATGTACCTGGCGGAGAGGTCAGGGGTGGCCATGCCTACAAGGAAAATCAGGAAGTTATTGTGGCATTATCAGGCAGTTTTGATGTAATATTAGATAATGGAAACGAAAAAAAACGATTTTCGCTGAACCGCTCCTATTACGGGTTATATGTTCCGCAGAAAATATGGAGACAAATGGAAAATTTTTCGACAAACGCACTTGCCCTCATCGTTGCCTCTACACAATTCAGCAAAAATGATTATATATTTGATTATAACGAATTTATTAAGTATATTTGATGAAAAACACATCAATAAGCGACTGCCGTATCATAGAATTAGATAAACACCACCACGCAAAAGGAAATATTTCTGTTGTGGAAGATAATATTACTGTACCTTTCAGTATGAAAAGAGTATATTATCTCTATGATATTCCGGGAGGAGAAGTTCGTGGCGGACATGCCCACAAAGAACTGCATCAACTCATTATTGCAGCCGGCGGAAGCTTTAGGGTGATTATCGACGATGGAAAAGAAAAACGCCATTTCACATTGAATCGCCCATATCAGGCATTGTATATTGTTCCCGGTATTTGGAGAGAATTGGATGATTTTTCTTCCGGTTCGGTATGCCTGGTATTAGCATCGAATCTCTATTCAGAGAGTGATTATATAAGAGACTATCAAAAATTTATACAAATAAAAAACGTATAAAATGCACCAAATTCATCCACTATCTGATGTGCAAAGTATTGATATAGGTGAAAATACCTGTATTTGGCAGTTTTGCGTAGTACTTCCGATGGCAAGAATAGGCAACAACTGTAATATTTGTTCAAACGTTTTTATAGAAAATGATGTAATAATCGGTAATAATGTGACAATAAAACCGGGCGTTCAATTATGGGATGGTATTACAGTTGAAGATAATGTCTTCATTGGTCCAAACGTAACTTTCACAAATGACCTGATACCACGATCAAGGTCAAAAGAATGGCAATTACAAAAAACGATAGTGAAAACCGGGGCTTCTATTGGCGCCAATTCAACCATTATTGCCAATTGTACGATAGGGCGATATGCATTTATCGGAGCAGGAAGTGTTGTAACAAAAGATATACCCGACAATACCGTGTGGTATGGGAATCCGGCAACACACAAAGGGTATATTACCGATAGCGGTGTATTATTGGATATGAATAAAACTGATAAAACCGGAGCAAAACACGTAATATAGAAAAAATGATAAAGTTTTTAGACTTAAAAAAAGTAACAGACAAATATTCCAAAGAAATTCATGAGGCCGTATCTCGCGTAATCAACTCGGGTTGGTTTTTGCAAGGTATAGAGAATGAGGAATTTGAAAAAAATTATTCAAATTACATTGGTACGACGTATGCTGTCGGCGTTGCAAACGGATTGGATGCGTTACGTCTAATACTGCGGGCTTACATGGAAATGGGGATAATGGATAAAGATGACGAAGTTATTGTTCCTGCCAATACTTTTATTGCTTCTATTCTTGCTATTACAGACAATAACCTAAAACCGGTATTAATAGAACCTGATATTAATACGTATCAAATTAATGACAACCTGATTGAAGAAGCAATTACTGCGAAAACGAAAGCAGTCATGATTGTT
>Ga0082212_10006832_pt1 | contig 15218 bp, 8 predicted proteins | sample TergutNt197P3_FD_71548 | JGI IMG/M metagenome (GOLD analysis project Ga0082212, IMG submission 71548) | Neocapritermes taracua P3 segment gut microbial communities from Petit-Saut dam, French Guiana - Nt197 P3 | ecosystem: Host-associated > Arthropoda: Insects > Digestive system > Gut ...
AGATATATATCAGATTTTATATTAAACTTTGTCTTACCACAATTAAAAGAACAAAATTTAGGCGAAGTAGCTATCATTACCCGCAAAAATAAGGATCTGGACACGATGGCTGCTATCCTGTCTGAGCAGAACGTGCGCTTTGTAAAAGAGTCATCTCTGCCTGTATTCGACCACCCTATCGCCCAGTCTATTTATCTACTACTAGACTTTATTCAGCATAAAAATTACAGCTCCCTGCTCGATTTTATGCGGTCTGAGGTGGCAGGACTGCCACCAACAGATCTGAAAAAGGCAGCCATATATTTTTCTACTAAAATAGTAGGTAATGCCAGCTGTGAGACTCCTGAAAATGATACAACGCGAAAGGCAGCTCTCGGTAGCGAGGGAAGTGATATTTACACCAAAGTGCTGTCCTTAGCGGAACTTTACAAAGCAGATTCGCACCAAAATACCTTCCAAAATTTGCTATCCTTATGCTATGAAATAGTGAAAGTCTTCGATTTTGCGAGCGTGTATGCAAAGGAATCCGAGCTAAAAAATTTGCATTATTTTTTGAGTATCGTTGCGGATTTTATGCGGAACCCAAAAGAATTTACCCCCGATGTGGAAGGTTTCTTGCTGTATTACCAGAAAATGAAGCAGAAAAAGGAGCGCAAACAACAGTCCACCCAAGCAAAAGGTGTGATAAATCTGCTCACTATCCACAAATCAAAGGGGCTCGGCTTTGATACTGTTTTCGTGTATTATGACACTATCAAAAAGCAAGATCTGCGCTCTCGGTTAAATATGGATTATTTAGTCGACCACAGTAGCTTTCGTAGCCTAAAAAACGTGCTGTTTAGCTTGAGATACAAGTTTATTTTGGAGCAAGTTTTTGCCGATGACTACGCACAGATAAACCAGCGAAATCAGACAGAAGAAATGAATAATATTTATGTAGCCTTTACCCGAGCAAAGACGAATCTGGGAGTATATTGGCTCTATAAATCGAGCGAAATAGCCCAAAATAAGGTTCCTTATGCTGCCAAACTTGTTTCTGCCGCCCTGCAAGCCAGAGAGCAGTATCAATCGGCGATGGTCGATATACCGGAAAATAAAATACTAGCCGCTGAGCAGCAAACAGACTTGTCTTTCCTACTAGAATATTTTGACCCACCGAAAAAGCTACTCGTTTTGCAAAAAAAAGAGACAGAGTATGACGATATTAGCCTAAAAAATAAATACCTAAAAAATAAAAATAAGCTGCTGGGAAACGCTACCCACCTGTATCTATCGTTTATAAAATACGATGCCGAAGCTGAACACGAACTGGCTAGATTGCAAGTAATCAAGCACTATGGGAACATACTCTCACGCTCTGAAATAGAAAATATTTACTCTATCACCAGAAACTTTATAGAGGAAAAACACCATTATTTTTCCCATAATTGGGACCTTATTTTCACAGAATTTCCTGTTTTTGATAGCTGGTCAAACCTATTTCGGATAGATAGAATGATGATAAATATACCCCAAAAAAAGATCTTGATAGTTGACTACAAAACAGGGAAAATAAACGACCAGCAACAGCTCAACAACTACAAAAAAATCATATCGCAATATTGCCAAAATCAGAATAAAGACTATCAAATAGAGGTAGAATTCGCGATGGTAAATTAGAAATTAGAAATTAGAAATGAGGTGTCCTGCGGACGAATAAAAGCACTTCGTGCAGCCGGTGGCCGCTTCGCGTCGTTGAAAGTTGAGGAAAACACATCCTTCCGCCTTCTGCGAAGCAGACATTATCTTTTCCCCGTCCCATCGGGAAGGGGTGGCAGGCGCTAGCCTGACGGGGCAGGGGTTATTATATCCGTGTGTAGCACACATTATCCGTAGGGAAGGCAGCCCTCTGCCTTCCGTTTTACATCTGTCCGTAGGACACTTTAAAATTCCCGTAGGGAATAAAGCTCGGTAGAAACCAGCGCCCAATGCAATCAAAAATCCCGTAGGGATTTAACAAAATAATGATGTTACATCCCTACGGGATGTGGGTTTGTCGTAATTGCCTTTCTACCGAGCTGCTTTCCCTACGGGAAAATGTGGTGTGCTTCGCACAGATATTGCGGAACGATGTTCGCTTCGCTAGGCATCGTTCCCTACGGGAAAAGGTGTGCTTCGCACGGATAGAGCATCCCACACCCCGTCAGGCTAGCGCCTGCCACCCCTCTCCATAGGAGCGGGGAAAAGGTGGTGTCCTGCGCATGGATATTGCGGAACGATGTTCGCTTCGCTAGGTATCGTTCCCTACAAGAGGCATCCCTCCCTATGTTCCCTACGATAACTTTCCCTTGACATATAAACGCATATAAATTTTATGGCAATATAAATAAATTAGACAGGAGGCGTAATATGTTACAAAAGCTAAAAGATTTAGAAATTCATAGGTATGCAGCAGATAGGATAGATATCCGTATAGAAGAGACCACATTGTATCACATAGCATTTTTTCAAAAGCAATTTCATGGATACACCGAAGAGACCAGCGTGGGGGCGTTTATCAGCGTGTTTGCGAACGGCAGGTGGTATTACCGCGCGACCACCGAGATAGACGCTATCGAAAGCGAGCTGCATAAACTGCTGCAACAAGCAAGGGTCAGCATCACTAAAACCGACAAAAAAGTCGAACTGAAAGAGACAGTGATAGACAATCTAAACAGCGATGATTTTGCCTATAAACTCCCGCGGGAGAAGAAGATAGAACACCTCTCCACAGTTCGTGAGATTGTAGAGAATGACTCTTTGGTCGTGAACCCTTATGTGCTTTGGATGGATAGGATTAAAAGCAAATATTATATAAACAGCAATGGCGTAGTTTATAGCTACAACAAGGCTTTTACGGGGATTTTGGATAGCTACAGCCTGAAAGAAAATGACGATATTTTTGAGACTCACCTAGTGTATAATTTCCAAAAAAAGAGTGCGCTAAACAAACTAAAAGATAAGTTTACAACAGATTTAACCGAAGCAAAGCTATTTTTACACGCAAAAGCTATCGAGCCTTGCACCTGTCCGGTCGTGCTTAGTCCCGATGCCACAGGTATCTTTACCCACGAGAGTTTTGGTCACAAATCAGAGGCAGATTTTATGATAGGCGACCCTGATATGGTTGCGCAGTGGGAGATAGGCAAAAAGGTTGCCAACGAGATAGTGTCTATCATTGACTGCGGTGACGACCCCACTGTGTCTGGCTATTTCCCGATAGATGACGAAGGCGTGCCTGCGAAAAAGAATTATCTGATTAAAAATGGTATCTTGGCGGGGCGTTTGCACAGCGAAGAGACAGCGAAAATGCTCAATGAAAGTGTAACGGGTAATGCTCAAGCTATCGGCTTTACTTACGAACCGTTAGTGCGTATGACCAGCACCTATATCGACAAAGGGACTTCGACCTTCGAGGAGCTGATAAAGCCGATAGAAAAAGGCTATTTTATAAAAAGTGTAACGCACGGGAGCGGGTTTTCGACCTTTACAATGGCTGTAAACAGAGCCTACAAGATAGAAAATGGCAAGATCACAAACCCTGTCCGTATGAATGTCACCACAGGCACAGTCTTTGAGACATTGCACAATATCGACGGCGTGGGCGACACTGTGGAGATCATCAGCCAAGTATTTGGCGGTTGCGGTAAAATGGGTCAGTACCCACTTACAGTGTCTTTTGGCGGTCCGTATATCAGAATCAAAAGCTATAATGTGTCATAAAAAGCGAGGTAACAAATGATAAAAGAATATTTTAGCAATCAAACAATAGAAGAAAAAATAAAGATAGAAAACAACCAAATCCAATCATTTCGCAGTAAAAATATCATCCAAAAATCTGTGCGGGTATTTGACGAAAAGAATAAAATATTTGCACTTGGATGTGCCACTGGCAATGTCCCCGATAGTGATTTAGAGGCAAAAGCTACTGAACTGCTGTCTCTGAAATTGCCTTTTGATTATGAGCTGGAAAAAGACCTAAAAGCCGATTTTACTATGGACAAGCTGAGCGTAAATGACCTAGAAAGCTTTACCGAAAAGGTTTTACACGACCTAAAAGACTACCAGTCGAATTATGTAATATCAGGTGCTAGCGGTATCACAGAGGAAATCACGCATATCAAAAACAGCCAAGATTTAGATCTAAGATGTGCAGGAAAATCAATCTATATCTACACTAACCTAAAGCAGAAAGGCAGTAGCAATATAATGGACATCGGCACAGGTTTATACGGCTTTGATATCACCGATAGAAAGTATCAAAGCTACCTAAAAGACACTGAATTTATGGCAAAGGCATATCTATCTGAAAATGTGAATTTAGAGAATAAAACCTATAAAATTCTCTGTCCACCGAATATGCTTTTAGATAAATTTAGCAACGATATAAACGGTATAGAATACGAGGAAAAGTCGTCATTGCTGGCGGGAAAGCAGTTTGAGCAGATTTTTAATGAAAAGGTCAATATAGTCGAATGCCGTATCACACACGAAAATGGCTGCCTGTATATGCCTTTTGACGGTGAAGGTATTGTAGGTGTTTATGACAAGCCGATAGTGGAAAACGGCGTGCTAAAAACGATACTTTATAACAAAAAGAACGCTAAAAAATACGGAAAGAAGTCAACTGGCAACGGCTTCCGAAACTATAATGGAAACGCCTATATAGGCTGTAGTTTCTTGAAATTTATAGGTGATTTCGCCAAATGCAGCGATGTAATAAATGGCGAGTATGTGATATTGCCTATCATGGCTGAAGGTGGAGACTTCCTGCCAAATGGGAATTATTCCCAGCCCATACAGCTCGCCTTTGTTTTCCAAAATGGTAAATTCATCGGAAAAGCACCGCAAATGTCTATAAATGGCAACTATTTAGACGGATTTAACAAAGACTTGATTGCCTTCTGCCAAAATGATATGTGGGAGAACATTTTCGGCTCTGTGATGATGATATACAACGGGGCTGTGAGCTTGATATAAAAGCAAATTATATATTATAAATTAGAAATTAGAAATGAGGTGTGCTGCGCACGGATATTGAAATCATAGGGAAGGATTACCTTGTCTTTCTGAACGAAGTGAAGAGACCATACCTTAGATATCTGTGCGAAGCACACCATACTCCTATTATAAAACCATTTATTTTGACGCAAAAATTTACCCTTGACAAAAAAGGGGGAAAAAATAGTTTAGGATTTAGATAAAAAATTCATCGGGGGTGCAAATGAGAGCGAAAGATAGCCTTTTTTTACTCTTTTTATTGTTTGCTTTTTTCAGTGGGTGCGGTCAAAAGGAGTCAGTATTCCGCATGGCGGTGCAGAAGTTTCCAGAAAGCTATGAAAATACAGTCACCAGTGATTACTACACATATATGGTATACACCAATATTCACGGCACACTACTTACTTTCGGTCACAATGGATTTATAAACCACTTTGTCGATAAATTGGTCACAGAAGAAGAGAACCGTATCAACATAAAGCTCCGAAAGGATCTCCACTTTTCAGATGGACATCGTTTGACAGCCCATGATGTAGCAGCTTCTTATTGGTGGACAGTTCAGCACCCTGCCTCTGATTTTTATGATGTTAGCTTTATAGATTCTATCTATGTAAAGGACGACTTTGAGATGGATATTTACAGCCATTTCAAGGTAAATGAGATGCTGGGCTTTATGCTGCGAGTGGGTATATTGAGAGAGGATTTTATCCAAAAAGGTGTAGAATACCTAAACGCAAACCCTGTCACAGCAGGCGATTTTTATATCCATGCTAAGTCCGACAGCCTGATCGTCTTCAAAAAGAATAAATATTCTGTCAACCTCCATCAAATGAATGATGTTCCCGACACTGTGGAGCTTTTGCTCGAGCCAAATATCCATAATCTATACAGCCTTTTGTGTGCAGATAAAATAGATTATGTGCAAAATACTCCTCTGGACAACTATGGTGACGTGATATCCGATGATAGATTTCTAAAATACTACGAGCACCAAAACGGCGTTATGCTCTTCTTTTTAAATGGCAATAATGTTTCACTCCCCTCTATTCAGCTAAAAGCACCTCACAAACTAAAAAATCCTCTCAGTGACCAAAAGGTTCGGCAGGCTATAGCTTCTGTGATAGATATGGAGACTTTTATCGAAGAAGTAGTTTATGGGAAAGCCTATCCGATAGTTTTGCCCGCTGTAAGCAGCGCCTTTGGTTACCCGGAAAACCGAGATTCCTACAAATATGACCCAGAACATGGCAAAAGACTAATGGCAGAAGCTGGTTTTGCAGACGGCTTTGAGCTAGAGATTAGGGCTATGGACGGCAACTACTCAGGTCCCACCACGCATTATATAGCCAGCAGTCTAAAAGATATCAATATAGACGCAAAAATAGATATGGTAGAATACCGCGAATTTGATAAAAATATAGAAACTGTAGCTGCCACTGTGCGAGTGTTAGCTACGCCAGACCCCAAAACGATTACCTCTATTTTCTCACGACCAGACCTGTATAATTTTTTTGATAATTACAGCCCAAAGCTCGAATCACAGCTAAAAAAGCTACAAGGAGTATATTACGAAGATATCACGGCAGAAGAATACAATGAAATCACAGAAGCCTTCTACGAAGAAGCCTTTATCATCCCTATTATGAACCCGCTGACACTTCATCTGATAAACAAAAAGTTCGTCTATGTAGGGAAAAAACAAATGAGCTTCACAAACTTCCATGTAGCTGCAAAAGCCAAAAAAAGTAACCAAACTGACGAAGATTGACCCTTTTCACACATCTTTGTCTGTCTTTGACCGATAGCACTAAAATATGCTACACTATAAATTTTTACCTATCACAGCAGATTTAGCAGAAATACTATCAGAATCAGAAGTAAAGCACAAGGCTTTGATAGTGTTCCCGAACCACAAGAGTATGAATATCGCTGTTTCGCGTATCCTGTCGCGCTGGGCACTGCAAGAGATAGAGTTTATCACTATGGAGCAGCTAAACGAGATCACCTCGCTCACAGAAAAGCCTGCATTGCAAGATGCAAAGCGGTATCTGATGCTTTACCAATCGCTCGATAGCAAGATCAAAGAGAAATATCGCCTGACAGACTATCTTTCGGCAAAAACCTTTTTTGGTCAGTTCTTTCAGCTTTTCACCGAGATCCATGACGAATGCGTGAACTCGGAGGAGATACAACAAAAGTTGATAGAACAAGGCTTTTTCTCAGACTGGCAGATGGACACTTGGGCAGATATGTTGCAGATGTATGATGACTATGCTGCCTACCTACGAGACACAGGATTTACAGACAGTATTTTCGCAGAATCAGAGGGATTTTCCTCTGCAACGAACTCTTTTTTACACTCTTTTGAGAGCATAATATTTGCAAATCAGTTTTATTTCTCCCAGAAAGAGATAAAGTGTCTAAGGGCACTCGGCGAAACAAAGGAAGTCACATTATATTATCTTTTACCAGAAAATCTCTATGACCCGGAAACTTTTGCTGTGAAACCCTTTACCTTGCTTGACATCTTACCAGCTGCTGAAAGCACTCCCAAATGCTACCTGTATTCTACTTTAAACCCCTTTACGCAGCTAAATAAAGCTATCGAGATAGCAGGTAAAAGAGAGATCAAAACCATAGTGGATTATGACTTTATCTCGAACGACCGTTACACTACACTATCCAGCGAGAAGTTTGCTTTGGCACACCGCTACTCGTTTACAGAATCTTCTATTTACAATTTTTTTAAGGTATTTTACAATCTTTTAAAATCTATGCGATCAGCTGAAAAATCAGGCAAAAGTCTGATCCCGCTCCACCTTTTATTTTCAGCTTTCCAGAGTGAGCCTTTTCGCAGGTTTTTTTCCATAGCAGACAGCGATGCTCTGATAGATTATTTTCGGGCTATGGTATCTGCGAACTTTTTATACCTTGACCCGTTTTCCCCTGACCGCCTCTTGGCAGTGTCTGACAGCTGTTATCGGGAAGCTATACTCTCTTTTTGCGACCTGTTTCGGCGCTTGTTAAATGTAAAACAGATGAACCAGCTGATAGATTTGATAGATGCTAATAATGGCTTTCGGATAGACGATATTTGCTCACCAAACGAGAGGGATTTTACCGATAGCCGTGATGTGTTCTATGAGTCGACCTCATATATTTATTCTATCGAGGAGCTAAATGTGCTTTCTGACTGGCACCAAATCTTTACAGATCTACCGCAAAAGCCGATCATCTGTGATATTTTGGCTTTTTATTTGGACTATCTACGTCCCTTGATGGTGTCTTATAAAGCTGAAAAAACGGGTAAAATCAGCGTGATGACTTTGGTCGACACTCGCAATATTGTTTTTGATAAAATAATATTTATGAATTTGGTAGAGGGTGTGCTGCCTAAAGCAAAATCGGTCGATTTTCTTTTCAATGACCAGCAGCGCAGTATTATAGGCTTAAAGACTTATAGCGAAGTAGCCTTGCGAGAAAAATATTATTTTTATCGAGCTATGCTTTCGTCGCAGGAATGCCACCTATTTTATATGGAAAATGAGGAGGAAAACATAGCGAAAAGCTCCTTTATCGAAGAGCTAAATATCTACTACCCAGCAAAATTAGAGCTGTCCGAGTGTGCAGACAGTGGCTATATCAGCTTCTACAAAACAGACCAAAAACGCCCCCTGACGCCAAACCCACCACCTTCGAGATTTACTCTACCGGCTGACTTTGCCACAGATTTTGCACTGCCGAATGTCCTGCGATTTAGTGTCACAGAATTAGAGAACTTTTTGGACTATGCTCTGGACTGGTATCTGGCGAAAAATCTGCAGTTTGAAAAGCAAACTATGCTAACTGATGACACCTTAAACTACATGTTGATAGGCAAATTTACCCACATTTTGATAGAAAATGTATATCATCGTATAGCGGCGAAAAAGAATGCGGTAACCTTTGCAGACTGGCTGGCAGCTATGACAGAAGACACGTTAAATTCCATATTCCACGATATGACTTCCCATAGCGCAGCCTACAAATTTCCGCAAGATTTTTCGCATAAATTTTTTGCTCAGCTACTATACCCGGTCATAAAAAAAAATGTATTAGCCTTCTTTTGTAGCGAAAACTTTCGCAATATCCCACCGCAAAGCACTATAAAAATCGAGTTTGACACCCCCGAAAAGCTGCTGCTGGATAGAGATGATTGCATAGTATACCTTCACGGAAAACCAGATATGATGATCTCAGATAGCACAAACAAAAAACGCTATGTGATAGATTTCAAGACGGGTAAGGCTTCTGCTGACCAGCTGTATCTGTATGAATGGCTACTAACAAACGACGAGCCGTGGACATATCGGCTATACTTCCTATATTTATTTGATTCGTCTAGTCCCGCTCTGTCGCCTGAAAAAAGCCAAATCCAGAAAACTATAGACCGTCTAGATTCTACTCTCGACAAGTGTAAGAACTTCGGATATGAGAATAGAAAAAAGAGATGGCAACAGTAAACATCTGTATTCTGACGTCCTTTTAACCTCCAGTCCCTATCGCCCATAAACCCAGATCAGGTTTTCCCTGCTCGCAACCGACACACCAGCATGGATATAAGATTTGGCTATGCCTATCCTGCTGAACCCAGCCTTGAAAAGCGCGCTTAATATCATAAACCTTTCGCTATCTTGCGTAGCCCGAATATCCACAGCACTGCATAGTTTGACCTCATTTCCCTCATTTCTGGTTAGATGGTCACTGTGAGCAGCGCCACCCACGTTTTTATTATGTTCCCAGCAACGGCAACCAGAGAGTATCACGAAGGGCACGCCTGCAAGCGACCTCGCCAGATAAAGCCGAACCAGTAGTTTTTCCTCCACCAAAGCTTTACCTAACCGCTGGCACAGCTCACACTTGCAAATAAACTCCCGCTCGCAGAAATATGGTAAATACAGTCCCCAGTTTGATACAGATAAGCTCATTTTACACCTCCCGAGTAGTAAAAGTCCGAAAAGCTAGTTCGGATAGCTCACGAAAACCTATATTTTCTGCTAAATCCTTTTCATTTTCTGCTAAAAATTCTTCTGCCTTCTCCAGCACATATTCTAGGCGCTGTTCTCCTCTATTTTCCCCTTTTATCTCTGTTTCTGCTGCCTTTTGGCTCCTGACAAATTTGGCTAATATTCTGGCAAGCCTGAGCAGCTGTATGGCAAATACTATCCTATTCATATTTGACTCCTTATCTTTTTTACCTATCATAGGGTGACAAAAGAAAAATAACACTTACTTTCGACCTTGTTTGTAGGGAACGATGCCACTACCAACTGCGTTGGAATTACTAGTTACAAAAGACAGTTATTAATTATGGTGTCCTTCGGACGATATATAATAACCACCCCGTCATTTTTCCGCAAGCTCCAAAATGCCACCCCTCCAAATTGGATGGGAATTTCTGGATTCTTCACTTCGTTCAGAATGACGGTCGGGGGGCTGTGGACGGGGTGGACTATAAATAATGACGAGTTACAAAGGACAAATTACAAGTCATAGGTGTTTTGTCATTTGTAATTACCAACGAAGTTGGTGGACGGGGTGGTTATAAATAATGACAAGTGACGGAGGACGAATTACAAGTCATCTGTATCTTGTCTTTAGTAATTTCCAACGAAGTTGGACTGTCCGTCCGCAGGACACCACCTAATTCCCCTCCAATTTGGAGGGGTGGACGTGCTAGCGGACGGGGTGGTTAAGATAATATGTATCGTGCGGAGCACACCTAATTTCTAATTTCTAATTTCTAATTTTTTAAATCTTGACATTTTACCCCCCAAAAAATATCGTGTTTTCAGAAAAAAGAATTATTATCACAAGAGGATTTATTATGCAAAATCGCAAGAAAATGATTATTATCACTACTCTGATAGCTGTTTTTATTTGCAGCTTATTCAGCCAAAGCATGGACATGCCGCTCCCCATGGACGAGAGTATCCTGTCCGGGACTCTCGAAAATGGGCTGACCTACTATATCAAAAAGAACGCAGAACCACAGAATATGGCAGAATTTAAATTAGGCTTAAAGGTCGGCTCGCTACAAGAAGATGACGACCAGCTCGGCGTTGCCCACTTTGTAGAGCATTTAGCCTTCAACGGCTCGAAGCACTTCCCTGCCGACAGTCTGCGTGCTTATCTAAACTCTATCGGCTCTGGATTTTTAGGTGGATTAAACGGAATGACCTCCCAAGACTTCACTATTTATCAGCTTTCGGCAAGGTCAAACGAACCTGACCAAATGGACAAAGCCGTGTTAATCTTAAGCGATTGGGCGACAAATGTGAGCTTTTTGGACGAGGCAATCGACAAAGAGCGAGCAGTGATTTTGGAAGAAATGCGAGGTGGTCGTGGTGCTCAAGAGCGCCGTGCAGCTCAGAATCTATCAGCATTATATGAAGGCACTCGTATACCAAACCGTATGCCGATAGGGACAGAGGAGTCTATTCAGACTGTGCCTTACAAGCGCATAAGAGATTTTTATCACGATTGGTATCGTCCGGATTTGATGTCGGTGGTGGTTATCGGCGATTTTGACCCTGAAAGTGTAGAAAGCCTGATCCACAAATACTTTGAACCGATAGAAAAGCGACAAAACCCTCGCCCTTACGCGGATATAAAAGTCCCCGAGCACGAACAAACTCGGTTCTCTTTTTACACTGATACAGAAGCCACTAGCACAGTAGTTTCGGTGATCTACAAGCACCCCTGGGAACAAACAAAGACAATCGTTGATTACAGAAGAGATTTGGTTAGTAATCTGCTAAATTTTATGCTTTCAAACCGTTTTACAGAGATTTCTAACAGACCTGACCCTCCTTTTGTATGGGCTGGTGGACATTATCACAGCATGGGTATGGAGTGCAAGGGAAGTATGTTTGCTTTAAATGCTATGGTCGATGAGGCAAAGATTATAGAAGGTTTCACCTCTCTTTTAGAGGAAGTAGAACGAGCAAAGCAAAAGGGTTTTTATACCTCAGAATTTAAGCGAGCAAAAGATGAGATATTAAAGCTTTATGAAAAAGCATACTTGGAAAAAGATAAAATAAATTCTGCACGCCTATCTATGAGGATGGTTTTTACAGCTGTCAGTGGCGAAGTGATACTCGACCCAGAATTTGAATATATGAAGACAAAAGCCTTGATAGACACTATCTCTCTTGATGAAATCATAGAAACTTTGACCACATTTACCCGCGATATAAATAGAGTGGTCACCATCACCAGCCCCGAAAATATCACTGCTGCCATGCCATCAGAGGAAAGCTTGCTAGCTCTTTTTGAAAGCATCCCTGCTACTGACCTTGATATTTATCCTGAGATAACTTTGTCACAGCCTCTTATGGCGAAAATCCCCAAAAAAGTAAAGGCTCCAAAGCCAAAACACGACAGTGAGACAAATATCTACACATGGAACCTGAAAAACGGTATAACAGTGTATCTAAAGCCAACAGATTTTAAAAATAATGAGATAGTTTTTAATGGTTTTCGGTATGGCGGGTTTTCACTTGCTGATGACCAAAACATACATAATGCCCGTTTAGCGCCCTATATAATGGCAAAATCGGGTGCAGGACCTTATAATGAGAGTGAATTAGATATATTTCTCAGCAATAAAGATGTATCATTCAGTACTTCAATGCGCTCTTACTTAGAAACTATAAGGGGAAAAGCAGCACCAGGCGATTTTGAGACTGCTATGCAGCTGCTATACCACACCTTCACCACCCACCGCTATGACGAAGATGCTTACGCAAGCACAATGAACTCTATGGAAATTATGCTCCGAAATGCTCAAAATGACCCTGAACGGCGATTTGATGAGGCTGCTGAAGACCTGCTTTACAACTACCACCCACGAATGAAATACACGACGGTAGATGACCTTCAGAAAGTGAGTCACAAAGACACTTTTGATTTTTACAAAAGCAGATTCTCGTCAGCTTTTGATTACAATTTCTTTTTTGTGGGAAATATTAGTGCAGAAGATCTACAAACCTATATAGAAACTTATGTCACCACCCTGCCAGCTAAAAAAGTGCCTGTGAAAGTAATAGACAGGGGCGTGCGATACAATCAAACATCTCAGCGAAAAGAAATCTTTCACGGCAATGACGATAAATCTATCGTGACCATATCCTTCCCCACCGAAAACGGTCGTAGGAATATAACAGAACTCGATCAAACTATGATTTTAAGGTATTTACTTTTTGAAGCTTTGGTCGAAAATGTTCGCGATAAAATGAGCGGTGTCTATTATGTTTACCCTCACCAAAGCTCAATAGCCTTCCCAGAAGGGCAACATGCTTGGGAAATTAACTTTGGTTGTGACCCGAACAGAGTAGATGAGATCATAGCCGAAGTGCTACACCAGTTGAGAAGCTTTCAAACAGGGGAGTTTGACGATAAATATATGCAGACAGCAAGGGAGTCTGTGCGGAAACGGCTGGAAGTGTCTTTAAGGGACAACGGCTTTTGGCTGACAGCACTAAACGACGGCATAGAATATAACTTTCCTTTTAGCACTATTTTAGATCTCGATAGATTTGACCAAGTTACGCGAGAAGATATAGCCGAGATGACCACTCGCTTGATTGACTTCGACAGGATGCTCACCACCATACTTTATCCGGAAGATTACGAGCCACAGGCAGAATAAATATGTTAGAAAGAATTGCAGACGCAGGGGTGTTGCCCGACGAAAAAGAGTATGACAAATCCCTGCGTCCCAAAGCTTTGGATGACTTTATCGGGCAAGAAAAGATAAAAGAACTGCTCCATATCAGTATCAAAGCAGCCAGTGACAGGGGCGAAGCGCTCGACCATGTGTTACTTTACGGACCGCCCGGACTCGGCAAAACAACTCTGGCAAATATCATCGCCAGTGAGCTAAAAGTAGGGCTAAAGCTCTCCTCCGGTCCTGTGATAGAAAAGCCAGGGGATCTGGCAGGCGTCATGACGAACCTCGAACCCCGCGAGATACTTTTTATAGACGAGATACACAGGCTGAACCGCGTGGTGGAAGAGTATATGTATTCGGCACTCGAAGACTACCGTATAGAGATCATCATAGACAGCGGTCCTTCGGCTCGCACCCTGAAGCTTGACCTCTCTCCCTTTACCATGATAGGTGCCACCACCCGTGCAGGACTGCTTACAGAACCACTGCGGGCTAGGTTTGGCATCACACTTCGGCTAGACTATTACCAGCAGGCGGAGATAGAAAAGATCATCGTTCGGTCTGCTGCCCTGCTCGGTGTCCCCATCGAAAGTCAAGGCTGTGCAGAGATAGCTCGCCGCAGTCGAGGCACTCCCCGTGTGGCAAATAGGCTCCTCCGCCGGGTGCGTGACTATGCACAGATAAAGGGAAACGGCGTCATAACCAATGATATAGCCTCCAGTGCCTTAGAAATGCTAGATGTGGATCACGCAGGCTTGGAAGAAATGGACAAACGGATACTCCGCACTATGATAGAAAACTATCGAGGCGGACCGGTGGGTCTAAAGACCATAGCCGTGGCTATCGGGGAGGACGCCGGCACCATCGAGGAAATATTCGAGCCGTATCTGATACAACAAGGCTTTCTGGAGCGAACAGCACAAGGACGAAAAGTCACCCCAAAGGCATATAAACATTTGGGGATAAAAAATGATATATTGCCGTTTGAGTGAAAGCAAATTATAAATAATAAATTATAAATTATAAATTATAAATGTGGTGTCCTTCGGACAGATGTAAATTCCCCTGCCCCGTCCGCTTCGCGTCCACCCCTTCCCGTTGGGACGGGGAAAATCCTGGATTCTTCACTTCGTTCAGAATGACGGGTAAGGGGGTTGCGGACGAGTCACAATTCCCCTCCACCACGAAGCGAAGCGTAGTAGCCTGTCATTTTGGAGGGGTGGACTATAAATAATGACGAGTTACAAAGGACAAATTACAAGTCATTGGTGTTTTGTCATTTGTAATTACCAACGAAGTTGGTGGACGGGGTGGTTAAGTAAATTCCTGGCTACTTGGCTACACTCACAATGACCGCGGAGGGCTGCAAATTATTTAATTTTTCCCCCTTTTGTATCTCCTTATTTTACAGCATATTGTAGTCCCTTGTCATAATTTCATTATTTACAATTGTTATAACTATAGCATTTTCAAAATGGTAACGGGT
>Ga0082212_10006833_pt1 | contig 15217 bp, 20 predicted proteins | sample TergutNt197P3_FD_71548 | JGI IMG/M metagenome (GOLD analysis project Ga0082212, IMG submission 71548) | Neocapritermes taracua P3 segment gut microbial communities from Petit-Saut dam, French Guiana - Nt197 P3 | ecosystem: Host-associated > Arthropoda: Insects > Digestive system > Gut ...
AGGTGTACCCCAACTACTGAAAACGTTTTCCGTGACAAAATCAAACGGGGGTTTGTTAGTCCCCCATTTCCATGGATATTTCTTCGGCAAGGTATTTGTCGCTGCGGCAGTGCATATCGGAAATTCCTTCGCGCATTTCAACATATACTTCAGATTTATAAAAAATATCCAGAGCCTGTCTGAGCGGAATGTTCTTATATTCGGATAATGCCTGAATTACACTTTCATATTTAAGCTGCAAGATGGCTTTATCTGCTTTCATAGTGCTGTATGGCCTTTGTATGTCAGGAATTCATCTATTACGGATTGCGTTTTGAAACAGTACTGGATATTTGGTTTTTCATAGCGCAAACGCTTAATTGCTTCCGGCTTGTCAATATATCTGCCGAAGTAAAGGGTAAGGGTGTTAAACACATCGTCATTGGCAATGCCGCCTATCACTAAATCCCAGGCATCTGCAACCTGGCCTTGTCTGCATTGTACAATAAAATCCAGCCATTCATCTGAGTAGGTTTTAAACTCAAGTACGGATGATTTTTGCCGTATTTCAATTTCGTCTGCTTCATAAACAGAGACTATGCCGGAACCACGCCTCCGCTTATTCCTCGCAGCCCATTTCTGTGCATGATCTTTAATTGTCGTTGTATAAAAACCTTTGCCAAAATCAGTGGTTTCACGGGCAAAAGAAATATCAGGTTTTTGAATAGCCTCTGATGAACCATGATAAAGGGTCATGGCGCAAGACCTTTTTCCTGCATATATTCGACAATATCGTTTACAATATATTCTTTGCCCTGGGTATGAAGCGCATCGTAGCAAGGGATTATGTAGCTATCCAGTATGTCGCTTTTTTCTGTAAGGAGACGGTATATTTCTTCTCCATTGATACCCAGCCAATCTGCGACATTTTCAATGCAAAACACAGAAAATACCAATTCCTTGCTATTCATTGAATCAAGTATCCCGAAAGATGTTAAAAAAAACAACTACCCCCAATTAGCTGCGGTAATACTCTACCTTCCACAGAAACAGGCCGTGCGGTGGCAGGGTCGGTCCGGCAAGGCTGCGGCTGCCCGAGTCGATAATGCCGCGAAGCACTTCGGGCGCGGCGAAACTTTCCTCGTAGTATAAAAATGTGCCGGCTATCGAACGCACCATCTTCCAAAGGAAGGCGTTGGCGCTTATTTCAAAAACCAGTTTGTCGCCCTCGGCAAAAAATGAGGCGCTGCTGATGTGGCGGGAGCGGCTAAGGCTGGTATCGCCGGCGCCGGCAAAAATGGTGCAGTCGCGCTCGCCCAGGATAAGGCGGCAATAACTGTTGAGCAGGTCTATGCGGGGGCGCCGCCAAAGCTGCAGGGCGTAGCGGCTTTCGTGGGGCAGCGCCTGCCTTTCGGCAATAAAAAAATACCGGTATGTTCTCGATTTTGCGTCAAAACGGGCGTGAAAATCCGCGCTGGCTTCTGCGGCTTCCAGTATCCGCACGTCGCGGGGCAACAGGCCGTTCAGGGCGGGGACAAAGCGATCCGTTGGTATACTTTCGATATCGGTGTGAAAACCGGCAACCTGGGCGGCGGCATGTACGCCTGAATCGGTGCGGCCGCAGCCGGTTACGGCGACAGGATGCCGGTGCATTTGGGCAAGGGCGGTTTCAATTACCGCCTGCACGGTGCGCCGGGGCGGGTTTTGTTCCTGTTTTTGCCAGCCGCAGAAGTCCGTGCCGTCGTAGGCCATTACCAGCTTAACGGTTCGCATGACGGACTAGCTGTCTTCGATATTCAATTCATGGTGAATGGCGTCGTACACCTTTCTGGCCATATCAAGAAATGCACCGGGCTTGTCCTTGGACATCTTGCCCATGCCGAAAAGTTTGGCGATGGTTCTTCGCGCCGATTCAAGAGTGGTTTTCCGTTCCGCCGCTCCCTGCGAAGGGCCGTATTTATAGCGGAGGTAGGAGCAAAGGTACAACATTCCTTCATAGGAATAGTTTTTGTCAATGTCGGGACCAAAATACTTTATTCCCGACAGCGTTTCGACTCCGCTTTGTTCGCGGGCAAGAGCCTCATTGTAGAAATATTCAGCCTTCATGCGGAACAGAGTCGCCAGCCAGTCGTAGTGCTGCTGGGGGTATTTTTTTTCCATCTCGTCAAGGAGCCATGCCGTTCTGAGAGAAACAAGCCCCTGCTTAACGGTGGGCGAAACTGTTTTATCAAAAAAATCATAGCAGCGCAAGGCCAGGTAATACGAGGCGGCGCCCTCCATAAGCCCCCTTGGCTTTTCAAAATCCGTGTTGGGAAAAATCAGCATGGTATCCGTCTTGCGTTTTTCTTCATCCCCGTACACTCCGTTTTTTTTATCTTCGGGCAGGAGCGAAAAATCGGCTTCCATTGACGCGAACCAGCATTCGGGGCAGACCACCACCTGGTAGATAAGGGGATACACATCTCCGAATTTCAGCGACGGTTCAAAAATCCGGTGCAATTCCTCGGTAAGGGCGCCGGCGATCATCCTGCCGCCGCCGGAATGCAGTTCTTCCTTGTGAAAAGGAGCGGCGCAGACAGGACAGGTGTATTTCTTCTTTGAGATGAAGGATACTTTTAATTCTTTTTCTTCGACTTTCACAGGACCTCCATTACGACCATAGCGACCGCGTTGTCCCCGTCATGGGTCAGGGACAGATGCGTCCGCACCGCCCCGTTTTTTTCCAAAGCCGACAGCGCGGTTCCAAAGACCCGAATCTCCGGCCGCCCGTTATGGCTGTTTATCACCATAATATCCTTTAGCACAATACCTGCAAGCCCCGTACCAAGCGCCTTGCCAAACGCTTCCTTTGCCGCAAAACGGGCGGCAAGGGACATATCCGCCGCCGCCGCCCGTGAAAGGGCAGCGGAAAGTTCCTGCGGGTGGAAGTACCGCTCCAGAAGGCCGGGCATCTTTCGCCAGCGCTGCATGCGCCGCACATTCACCATATCGACGCCGATGCCGCTAATCAAAAAGAACCTTCCTCCGGGGGAATATCCTCCTCCCTGGGGAAAACGGTAATGCCCAGTTCTTCCGGTTCGCCCCTTATCAGAAAAATGCCGTCGGGCAGGCGGACTGTTACCGGCAGCGTGTAGATTCCCGGCTGGGACACGGCGGAGCAGTCCACCGACAACAGATCCCAATCCGGAACGAAGTCGTCAAGTTCGAACTGCCCGCCTTCGATTCTGACGCTTCCCATTCTGCCGCCGGAATCCGCCTCAAAACGGGGATCAAGCCCGTCAAACACAATGGGAATCCCCTCGATATTGCGAACCGGAACCGACGGGCGGACAAGTCCATGGAATAACGCTATCCCGTTTCCCCTCAATGCAAGAAAGGGATACTCTTTGGCGATATTTACCTCGACGTTAAAATCGGTTCTCCTGCCGTCAAGATCGATTGGATCCGTTCTGATTTCCAAAAGATTTTCCAGAATACCCATAGGCCCGGATACTATTATTTCCTGCGGAGAGATTGAATGGGAAACCATGTCGAAGCCGGAGGCTACCTTGCCGCGGACATCCGCCGTTACCTGAAGGGTTTTACTGATTTTTTGATCGAGCTGGATTGAAACTTCCAGCGGGTTAACTGAAATTTCCAGCGGTTCAACATCGAGGGCGCTCCCCTTTTTCCGTATCTGTACCGGAGCGCGGTATGTACCTTTGGTTTCATGCCTTGAAAGATCCACGTAGGCTTCAATATCGTTTTCGGCAATCGATTTTATGCCGTCGTCCTCCCCCCGCAGCTGTATTCGTACATTCTGGGGATAGGCGCTTGCCGGAACAAGGGTTGAACTGGTTTCAACGACCAGCGGTACCGAAAGCGGACGGGTCGCCATGGTGCTCATCCGGTGGAACACAAAGAGAATCAGGGCCAGGGCAACGGACAGCACCTTTGCCGGCCAGTTTTCAACTATTCTGAAAAGAAAATTTCTGTCAATCAAATAAAATATCCTTCTCTTCAATGACCGGTGTTTCACGCTCGGCATAATCGACCGATGGCATCTCTTCCCTTTCGACAAGTCTTCTGTTTCCCTTGTCAATCATTTCCCTGAGCTTGCGGGCAGCCTCGATGGGAGAAAGATCGTAGTAGAGCCTTGAATCAAACGCGATGGATATCGCTCCGGTTTCCTCGGAGACAATCAACACCGCAGCGTCGGATTGCTCGGACATTCCCAGGCTCGCGCGGTGCCGCGTACCAAAACTTTTCCGTATGTCCTGCTGTTCCGAAAGGGGCAGGAAACAGCCGGCGGCGACAATCCTGCCGTTCTGTATCACCATTGCGCCGTCGTGCAGCGGACCGTCAAATTCAAAAATGGCGACGATCAGGCTGGAGGATATTTCGGCGTTTATCTTTGTCCCGGTTTCGATGACATTGCGGATGTTAATCTTGCGGGGAAAAACAATCAGCATTCCCCGCCGCCGCTGGGAAAGCAATTCCGCCGCGGTGACGGCCGCCTCAATATGGCCGGTACTCGGCTTGGTATCGGGACGAAAAAAATCGCCCTGCCCCAGGCGCATGATTATCTTGCGCAGTTCCGGCTGGAAAACAATGGCGATGGCGATAAACAGCCCCGGGCCAAGAAAGTTCAGCACCCATTGCAGCGTTGTCAGCTTAAAGAGAAAGGCGACGCCGTAGACCAGGACGAGAAAACCCGCCCCCTTGACCAGTTGCAGCGCCTGGGTTTTTACCAAAAGCTCATAGCCCTTGTACAGGAGGAATGCAAGCAGCGCTACGTCAAGAACAGGACGGAGGAAATCGTAAATATCCAATAATCGCTGAATCCAGGTCATGGGTAGCTGGTATTATACACAATTATCGTGACACCCGGCAAGGGAGAAGATCAACGAATAACTTCGATGGCATGTTCAGCGAATGACGTGCGTGTAATTCGTTGATTCTTTTTCAAAACTTTCAAGGCTCCTGGCGCGTATAACCGCCGTGATGGCCTCGCCGTCCAGACCGTTGTTCCGCAGCAGTTCATCCCGTGTTCCCAGGGCGCGGCCTTTGGCTGCAAAATCACCCTGCGCAGCAAGTAGTATGGTATCCGCTTTGCAATTCCGGCAGCGCCCAAGAGCCGCCGCGTATTCGCCAAAGCCGCCGGATGAGATTCCTTCCTCGATAAAGGCAACCAAATCGTAGCCGTTCAAAATATCGGCGAGGTAATCCTCGTCAACCGGTTTAAGGAAACGAAGATTGTACAGATCCACCTCAACGCCTTCGACACGAAGCCGCTGGGCAGCGTCAACCGCCTGGGGATACAGGCTGCCGGTAAAGGCAAGGCATACCCGGCTCTGGAAACCCCGGTGCAGCCACACGCCCCTGCCTGTTTCAAGCGGGAGCGAAAAGGGAGGCAGTTCCGCCGGGCACTGGGCTTTGGGGTAGCGAATCACCGCCGGACCGTCCATGTGAAGCGAGTAATCCAGCATAAGCCGCAGTTCGTTTTCGCTCGCCGGGGCAAGCATTGTCATGTTCGGGACAGGACGGAACAGGGCAATGTCAAAAATGCCCTGGTGGGTCTCGCCGTCGCCCTCCACAAAACCGGATCGATCCAGGGCAAAGAGCACCGGCAGATTTTGCAGGGAAGTGTCGTGAATAATCTGATCCACCGATCGCTGGATAAAGGTAGAATAGATCGCCGCCACCGGCCTTAAACCCTGCGCCGCAAGACCGGCGGCAAAGGTAACGGCGTGCGACTCGGCGATGCCAACGTCAAAGAAGCGGTCGGGAAAAGCCTTCCTGAAAAGGGTAAGCCCTGTGCCTTTTTCCATAGCGGCGGTAAGGGCGGCGATGCGGCTGTCCCGCACTGCCAGGGCGAGCAGGGCGGCGCCAAAGGCCTCGGTAAAAGACGGCCTCAGGGAGACTTCCGCTGTAGAAGCTTTTACGCCATGGTAACTGCCGGGATCGTCTTCGGCGTTGCCGTAACCTTTGCCTTTGCGGGTAACTACATGGACAACCACCGGCCGCCCAAGCTTCCGCACATCTTCCAGTACACTCGTCAGATGCCGGATATTGTGCCCGTCAATCGGCCCGACATATTCAAAACCCAGATCGACAAAAAAATTATCGGTATAAAACACCGCCTTAATCGCCCGCTTGAGCCGCGTTACCAGCTCAAAAAAGGCGTCGCCAAGGTAGGGAATCTTTTTTACCATAGAGTCAAAGTAACTGCGAAATCTCTGGTACTTTGTCTTCATCGAAAGGCGGCTGAGGTATTTGGAAATGCCGCCGACATTGGGGCTGATTGACATCTTGTTGTCGTTGAGAATGACGATTAACGGAAGTTCCAGGTGCCCGGCATGCGAGAGGGCCTCGTATGCAAGGCCGCCGGTTAATGCCCCGTCGCCGATTACGGCAACCGCCCTGCCCTTTCCCCCCGTCATCCGCTCCGCGGCAAGCAGGCCAAGGGCGGCAGAAATTGATGTTGAGGCATGGCCGGTGTTAAACGTGTCGTGGGGACTTTCCTCCCGCTTGGGAAAACCGGAAAGTCCCCCGGCTTTTCGCAGGCCGGCAAAAGCGGCGAAGCGCCCGGTAAGAATTTTGTGCGCGTAGCACTGGTGTCCGACATCCCAGACAATTTTATCTTTCGGCGAAGTAAAAACCCGGTGCAGGGCTATGCTTAGTTCTACAACCCCAAGGTTCGAGGCGAGGTGTCCGCCGTTCTGTTCAACCCTGGAAACAATGGCGTCCCGTATCTCGGACGAAAGCCTGTCCATCTCCCTAAAACTGAGTTTTTGCAGATCGGCAGGATCGTTTATCCGGGACAAGAGGGAATCGGTATTCAGCATTTTTTATTGGTTTATTGTTTGAGCGCCGGCACTAAATGCCGGCATTGCAACAGACTCATTTGTTTTTATGTCTGTTTTTCCGCAGTTTTTTCTTGCGTTTGTGAGTGGCGATTTTACGCAGTTTCCGCTTTCTTCCGCAGGGCACTTAACTCTCCTTCGTATGTTGATGGGTCAAGTATGGGGCAATCGGGAGATTTAATCAATAGGCCATTACCCGCAAATTCCCTGCAAGGGAAGGAGGTCTCATCTATGCTGCTTTTCATGGTTTCGGGCAATGAAAAAGATTGAAAAACCAAGAATAGCAATAATGATTGAAATAACCAATTGGAAAACCATCTTATTCTCCTAAAACCCAGTTTTTAATAATATCTGCGGCATTAAGAATGCTTAACATACCCACGCCAAACCCAATAATTCCCAGCACCTTCGTAACCTTATTTTCCGGCTTTCCTAGGGTATGTAGAATATTTTCCAATGTTATGTTGATATTGTCAAGCTTTTCGGCTATTTTTTCCATTCGTTACCTCACTTGCAGTAGTTAAAACGCCACAGAGCGCCGATATGAAAATCATTTCCATACCCCATACAGGACGAAGATGAGCGTTTTGCTTTATCTGTTTTTGGAAAAAGTTAAAAAACCGCCCCGGATTTTTGGGGACGGCTCATTTTGAATCCGTTAATCTTATAAAAATTCCTCCAGTTCCTTTTGCAGCCGGCGGGCGGTTTCTTCGTCGTCGCCGCCGGCCATTATTTTCTTTGCACCGGGCAGCGAGGCAAAAAAGGTAATCTGACGCTTGGCGTAGCGGCGGCTGTTCTGGGCGACAAGGGACTGAACGCCGGCAATGTCCTGCGAAAGGCGGTATTCCCCTCCCTCTGATGAACCAAAGGGTTCATCTTGCACAAAAAATTCCCGGTAGCCGATAGCCCGCAGTCCCGGATCGCGGGGAGTATAACCCGCCTCGTATAACCGGCGAACTTCATCGCCCAGCCCCCGGGAAAACATGGCGGCGCAGCGCTCGTCAATGCGGCGGTAGAGTTCTTCGCGGGGTCTAAACAGGCCGATGACAAGGAAGCGGTACCGGGGCCGGGGCAGATGCGCGGCATTAAACGAACTTAACGGCCGCCCGCTGTGGCGCTGCACTTCCAGCGCCCGCAGCAGACGGTATTCGTCGTTCATGTGAATCTTCCGGGCGCTTGCCGGGTCGCAGCGGGCAAGTTCCTCCATCAGAGCGGCGGCGCCTTTTTCCTTCAATTCGAGTTTAAGCGTTTCACGGATGCCCGCATCACAGGGAGGCGATTCCGGCAGCCCCGTGATGCAATTTTTCAGGTAAAAACCGGTGCCGCCGGAAACAACGGGCAGGGCGCCGCGCCGCGCAATGCCGGAAATTGCCTCGTCGGCAAGACGGACAAAATCCCCGGCGGTAAACTGTTCGCCGGGATCGCGTATGTCGATCAGATGATGGGGCAGCAGCGCCTGTTCTTCAACCGTGGGCTTTGCCGTACCGATGTCCATGCCCCGGTAGACCTGCATGGAATCCGCCGAGACAATTTCGGCGTTACCGATTTTTGAGCCGGCGGCAAACAACTGCAGTAATACATTGGTTTTTCCGGAAGCCGTGGGACCAAAGAGAACAAAGACGGGAATGTTACCGGGAGGCTCCATGAGCACGGTTCGTCATTCGATTTCCATGCGGAATTCAACTTCCCCCAAAAAAACCTCATTGGCGGCAAGAGTGACCATTTTGCCGTCGTAATCCTCTTTTTCGTCCTTGTCCAGCAGCATGGTAAGCTGGTAGGAACGCCGGGAAGCTGCGGCGGTGATCTCGTACATATTCTGGTTGTATTCGATGAGTTTTTTAAGCGGAAACATCATTGGATCTATTCCTTGATATTGTATTTCTTCCGGAAGCGTTCGATGCGGCCGGCGGTATCGACGAGCTTCTGCTTGCCGGTGAAGAAGGGATGACAGGCCGAACAAATTTCTACCTTAAGGTCTTTTACGGTGGAACGGGTCTCAATTACATTCCCACAGGCGCAGGAAATCGTAGTCATCTCGTATTTGGGATGTATCTTCTCTTTCATAGTATCCTCTTTAGTCGATTCCGGCAGTTCCGGTATTCATGGAACGCAGGAATGCCTCATTATTTCTGGATTTTTTCATCTTGTCAACCAGCAGTTCGATAATTTCAACATCATCCATGGGGTTGATTACCTTGCGCAGAATCCATATTTTCTGGAGTTCTTCCTCGGTAAGGAGCAGTTCCTCCTTGCGGGTGCCCGATTTTTTGATATTGATGGCCGGGAAGAGGCGGCGGTCGGAAATGCGCCGGTCAAGGTTGATCTCCAGATTGCCCGTGCCCTTGAATTCCTCGAAAATGACCTCGTCCATACGGCTGCCGGTTTCGATAAGGGCGGTGGAAATGATCGTCAGGCTGCCGCCCTCCTCAATATTGCGCGCCGCGCCGAAGAAGCGTTTGGGTTTGTGCAGGGCGTTGGAGTCGACGCCGCCGGAGAGGATTTTTCCCGACGTGGGAACGGTCTGGTTGTAGGCGCGCGCCAGGCGGGTAATGGAGTCAAGGAGTATCACCACGTCTTTTTTATGTTCTACCAGGCGCTTTGCTTTTTCCAGCACCATCTCCGTTACCTGCACATGGCGGGTGGCCTGCTCGTCAAAGGTGGAGGAGATAACCTCGGCCTTAACCGTGCGTTCCATGTCGGTAACTTCTTCGGGGCGCTCGTCGATTAAGAGGACGATAAGGTATACCTCGGGGTGATTTTTGGTGATCGCGTTGGCGATCTTCTGCATCATAATCGTTTTGCCGGTACGGGGCGGGGCGACGATAAGCGCGCGCTGCCCCTTGCCGATGGGGCAGAACAGGTTGATGATCCGCTCGCTGATTCCCTCGGTACTGGTTTCCAGGTCTAATTTGCGCTTGGGGTAGAAGGGGGTAAGGTTGTCAAAGGGGATGCGGTTCTGGGCGACCGTGGGATCGTCGTAGTTAACCGTTTCGACCCGCAGCATGGCGAAAAAGCGCTCCCCTTCCTTGGGACTGCGAATCTGTCCGTACACGGTGTCGCCGGTTTTCAGGGCGAAGAGCCGTATCTGGCTGGGGCTGATGTAGATGTCGTCCGGGCCGGGCAGGTAGGAATTCTGCGGGCTGCGGAGAAAGCCGAAGTTATCCGGCAGAATTTCCAGCGAGCCATAAGCGTAGATGATTCCGCCGCGCTCGGTGTGCGCCTTGAGGACCGCGAAGACAATCTCCTGTTTTTTCAGGGCGACCATGTCGTCGTGGGAAATATTGTAACAGGCGGCAAGCTCGCGCAGGTCCATCATGTTGAGCCGGATAAGTTCGTTGATGGTAAGGCGCGGTTTGCCGTTGTCCTGATCCAGCCGTGGTTCGGGTTTGCCGTACAGGTCGGGTACGGTGGGCAGTTTGGGAAAGCTGAACATTCCCATATCCGCAGGCCGCTGCGCCGGTTCACCCGAAGTCTGCATAGTGTCGGCTCCTGCGCCAACGGTACTGCCGTTGGCATACCCGTTGCCATTACCATTGCCGTACCCGCCGCCCGAATAGGGCGCATCCTGCTCAGCCTCGAATCTTCTGGCTTTTGCCCGTACTACCACGCGGGCTGTCCGTTCGCCGGCTTCCGCAGGAGAACCTTCACCCGCTGCCGCCCGTTCGGCGGAGGATTCCATCCGTTGAGAAGGAAACCCCTGCGTTTCCCCGTTTTCAGCCTCTGATGAATTCCCGGCTTCTCCATTGTCCGTAATTTTGGGTTTTCGTCCCCTTCGAATAACTGCTGCCATGATTAAAACCACCTATTGATGATTGCCGTTTTCCGCACTCCCACGCGGCGGCAAAGAAGATTGATTCTATATGCTAAAAAAATTAAAAAACATGGTTATTGACAAGTACACAATGCACGTTACAAGGCAATCCTAGCCAATTTGTTCACTTTTGTCAAGCACCCCAAACGCCCGTTTCGGGCGCCGCCTCAAGCAACGCTTCCAGAACCGCCGCTGCCGCCTGCATCCGCACTTCGGCGCGGTTCCCCTGAAAAAACAGCTCTTTTTCCGTGCCGGCCGTCGTACCGCAGCCGGTTTGCCTCGCCACGGCTACCCAGACTGTCCCTACCGGCGTATCACTTCCGTCTGCCAGCGGGCCGGCAAGCCCGGTAACGGCGGCGGCAATGGACGCATCCGCAATGGTCAGCGCACGCATGGCCATTGCGCGGGCGGTTTCCCTGCTAACCTGCCCATGCCGCCGGAGGAAATCACCGTCCATGCCCAGCATGCGTTCTTTGGCCTCCGCCGAATAGCAGACAAAGGCGCCCCACAGCACTGCCGATGCCCCGCTTGTCCTTGCCAAAAGTGCTGAAACCAGACCGGCGGTGCAGGATTCGGCAAGAACCAGTTTCCCGTGCTGTTCAGTCAAACGCTCAACAAGCAGCCGGGCAGCCGCCTCAGAGCGGGCATCAATGTCATTCCCCGCCATTAAGCGCCCGCGCGCAAAAGTTCGGCCTTTATTTCCTCGGTGGGCCGGGAAAAAATTTCCACTTCCTTGTCCACATTTATCATGCTGCACTGGCCTTCGAACAAAACACCGTCGGCGATACGCAGCCGCGCGGCATTAACATCGCCCTTTACCGTCGCCCCGCTCATCATGTCTACCTTGTCCAGGGCGTATACATTCCCTATTACCGTCCCGTACACGGTAAGGGAGCTTACGTCAATGCGATCCGCCGTTACCTCGGCATCCTTGTCAACTATCAAGGCTCCGGAGGCTGCAATGGTTCCCCTGAATTTTCCCCGCACACACAGCGTTTTTTGGAATTTCAAAAGACCGCTGAAATTCGTTTCGTTTCCCAGCGTTACAACCGGGGATTCTTTCTTTTTTTCTTCATGCGTTGACATTGTTGTGTTATTCCTGACTTAAGAATTTCCGTATCTGTGTTTCCAGGGTCGAAAGCCCAATCTCGTTTTTCTTGAGGTCGTCCCACTCCAGGATTGTTTTTTCAATCCGGGCGTCCAGCTCGGCGACCTGCCTACGCACCTTTTTGGTTTTTTCCTGCACATTGTCCATCAATGCTGCCAGGGTATCCTGAGCCGAATCCCTGCCGCCCGACCGGATCAGCTCTACGGCTGAATCAAGATCGTCAATGCTTTTGGCAAAATCGGAAAGGTTGCGCTTCATGTCGCGGTTCAGTTCTTCGGCAAGGCTCAGGCGGGATTCGCGCACCGCAATCTGCGCAAAAAGCTCACGGTTTCGCAGCACCGCCCTTATCCGCGCCAGCACTTCGGAAAAATTAAAAGGCTTGGTGATGTAATCGTCAACGCCAAGCTCAAAGCCGGCGATTTTATCTTTTACGTCATCAAGAGCAGAAAACATGATGATGGGAATATCGCTGTACTTGGGATCGTTTTTGACGTTCTTGGTAAATTCCCAGCCGGACATCCTGGGCATAACATTGTCAAGGAGAATAAGATCGGGATGGAATTTTTTCATTTTTCCCATCGCATCAAGACCATCATTGGCCTGTTCAACCGAAAAGCCGAGTTTTGAAAGCATCAACTGGAAAAAATCAAGGTTAACCGTATCGTCATCAACGACTAATATTTTTTTCTGGCCATCCATATTCACCTTCTTAGAACGGTTTTTCCCAGTATACAGCCGATTCCGCCAAAAAGCAACAATCCTGCCGCCGCCAGCGCAAAGCCGGCCCCCAGAAAATCGCCCCACCGGGTATATATAGTATGTTCCGTAACAATGGGAATTGCAACGGTAATCCAGGCTTCGCTGAAGGGCGGCGCCATAGCAATAATTTTTCCGTTGGGAGTTATGCCGCAGGTCTGTCCGGAGGCCGTTGCCCGCACCATTGAACGCCTGTTCTCCACGGCGCGAAATACCGCCATTGCAAGATGCTGGTTCTGCGCGGGCAGACTGCGCGACCATGCGTCGTTGGAAAGGTTAACAATCAGTTCCGCGCCGTTCTGCACAAATCTGCGGGAAAGGCTGCCAAAGGTATCCTCAAAGCATACCGGCGTGGAAAAGGTAAAGCCCTCCCCGGAAAACACCGTCGCCTCGGTTCCTTTTTCCCAGAAATGGGTGTCGGCTTTTTCAAGGGCGCGGTAAATGAAAGGAAATTGTTTTTCGTAGGGAAAATGCTCGGTAAAGGGGACAAGGTGGAGTTTCCGGTACAGGGCGGTATTTTCGCCCTTTTCAAAGAGCATGACGGCGTTGTAATCGACGCGGTGACCCTCTGAGGCGCGGGGATTTTTTGACGGGTCCTTGCGGGCGTCGTCGTTGCCGATGACAAAGGGAACATCCTGCTGTGCCAGATAATCCAGCAGTTCCTTTACCAGCACCCATGAAGATTGATCGTCGCGGTAGGTTTGATGCCAGTAAATCCGCGGGACAAAAGCCGTCTCCGACCACACCACCATGTCCGGCTTTGGCTCGGCGGCAAGAGCCTCGCCGGAAAGCCTCCGGAGAGTCACAAAGTTTTTTCGGTAATCATCCATGCCGCCCTTCCAGGGATCGGTGTTGTGCTGGATAAGGGCGATGTTTACCTGGCGCGCCGCAGAATAATCGGAAGGAACGGCAAAACCGTAGCACAGCGCGGCGATCAGGGCAACAGCCCAGGCAATGGCGGAGGCTTTCTCCGTTCGGAAAAACGCGATGCATTTTTGGAAGAGACTCACGCAAAGGCGCAAAGGCGCAAAGGTATTTTTTAAGGGGTTTTTTGGATCTCCTTCTCCCCTCCGCGCCTCCGCGTCTCCGCGTGAGATATTTTCCAGTAAATTCCCCAGCGCGGCGGCGAGCCAGGCCGAAGGAAACACGACCAGCGCGGATATCCCCCACACGCCGAAAATACCGGCGATTTGAATGAGGGGGATCATGCGCCACTGGGTATAGCCGCTTGTTCCGTAGGGATAGCCAAGAAAGCCCAGGGTACAAAGGTATTCATAGGCGAGCCAGATCACCCAATGGACAAGGTAGGCGCGCCGGGGAAAAAGTACCACCGCCAGCCTGAGAAAGAAAAAAAGCGCGGCGGCAAATATCATGTAAATACTGTTAACAATAATTCCGGCAAGCGGATGAAAGGCTCCCAGCCAGTAATTAAAAAGACCGTAGGCGGCATAACCGTAGAGCGCGCCCCACAGAATCGATGCGGCAAGAGTGACTCTGTGCAGCAGCATAAAAACGGGAACGAATGCTATCCACGCAAGAAAGGGAAGACCGTGTTCAAAAAGCAGGCTGGGAAAAGCAGCGGCGAATAACAGGATACCAAGGACAAGAAGCCCGATATTAACGAGGTTTTTCTTCACTCTTGCGCGGCCACATTTTCATCGGCAATTTTCCAGGCATCCTGTTTCAGTTCGCGTCCCGGGCGGAAGGTAACAATGCCGTGCGGGCGGACCGAAATTGTCTGCCCGGTTCTGGGGTTGCGCGCCCTGGGCCGCGCCTTGCGTACCTTTATCTCGAAGGTGCCAAAACCTCTCAGTTCTATGATATTTCGCTGGATCATGGCGGCCTTGAGTTCCGTTATGAAGAGGTCAATCACCGTGCGTATTTCCCTGCGGCTCATTCCCGTTTTTTCATACAGGGAATCCACAATATCCGCCTTGGTGAATTTCCTCGCCGCCATAGCTGTCCGCCGGGCTAATTTGCCGCGTAAAGGGAATTATAGTATCGCTGCATCCTCGATTTTTTCCGCGCCGCCGTATTTTTCTTGATAATGCCCTTGCGCGCCGCAGTGTCGATCTTTTTGATCATTTCTTTCAGGGCGGCTTCCGATCCGGGCGCATCCTTTTTCTGCGCAAGCGCGACAAATTTTTTGACACTGGTTCGCACGGCGCTCTTGGCCGACTTGTTTCTCATTCTTCGTTCTTCACTCTGCCGGTGGCGTTTTTCCGCCGAACTGATCTTCTTAGCCAAGGTATCCCCCGTTATTTAAAGTCTGACGGACGGCGTTCGAGCCGTTTGCATTTCTCGCACTCGGCGACATTTTTGACTTTGCCGCTTTCAAAAAGGGCTTTCATCCTGATTTCGCCTCCGCAGGAACAAAAAAACTTCTGTGTTGCGCTCGCTGTGCGGCTGTTCTTACTGGCCTGAGCCATGGTTCTCTCCTTGCCGGCTGCCCGGCTAGTCGGCTAGCCGACTTTTCAGTATAGTCCTACGTTATCGAAAAACAAAAACAATGTCAACGGCTCAAAAATCGGCGTCAAGAGGGGAACCATCGCCGCATTGCGGCTCGGTTGAGGTTCCATGCCGCTAAATCAGTGGCTATCCACTACCCACTAATTCAATCGTGCGCCGGATTGGAGCTGACTCTGTCCATCGCCTGGCTGACTGCCTGCTGGACGCTGTCCGCGTATGCCTGTTCGTTCATTGCCTGCGCCGCGTATT